>Ga0214542_1000310_pt1 | contig 83106 bp, 49 predicted proteins | sample CNSS1metaG_FD_160096 | JGI IMG/M metagenome (GOLD analysis project Ga0214542, IMG submission 160096) | Root nodule microbial communities from cowpea collected in UCLA plant growth center, Los Angeles, California, USA - CNSS1 | ecosystem: Host-associated > Plants > Roots > Nodule | place: USA...
ATTGAAGAGACTATCGTTAATTCTTCTTAAGATAAGGTCCTAACAACTTTATTTTATTTTATTTTTTACCTTCATATAAAGTATTCCCAAATTTACAGTAAATTTCAAGTACTAAATTTGAGATAAAAAAAATCTCACATCTATAAAATATGTTGAAAGAATATGGAAAGAAATAAATTTCATAATACAAAATAACATATTTACTCAAATAAAAAAAAATTGAGTCGTAAAATTGGATTTCTTTCTCAGTACCTTCTCTACATTCTATTGTAGAATTCCGGTTATTCTCTACATCTAGACTATTAAAAAAACCAAAATTTTAATAACATAAAATTCTAATAAAGTAAAAATATAAATATTTATGACCCATTTTGTGTTTTTTGTTTTTTTTATCCCTTTTTTTTACTAAATCTCAAAATCTTACCCATAAAATACAATCAAGATAATTAAAATAGGTAAAATGAAGTTGTCTGTAACTATCACACTAAACGACAAATATTATTACATATCCGACTGTCGATATTAAATATAAAGCCTTGAAAAGAAAATATAAAAATAAAACTGTTTAAACATGAAACATTCGAGATACAAAAAGAAAAGGACAACATTAAAAAAAAATGCACTTGATACCACCACAATGGTGAAACATGTTCAAAATAATCCAGAATTGCATAGTTTCAACTCTGCGAAAAGTTTTAAAGAAATACATGCTTAACAAATATCGCAAAAAATTATATTTTATATATCAATTTTTAATAAAGTCAATAAATCTAGACATTTCGTATCCTACCTCACATGATTCTATTATTTATCATTAAAAATTACTCCTTTTTTGTAACACTTGAATTGTTTTCAAACAAATTAATTAAAATAAACAAATGATATTAAAATGAGTAAATATACAATTATTTATTCTTAAACATCACTAGAATAAAAACTAAAATAATTTACATTTAATTAATTCACATCATAATTGGAATCCTTAAACAATAATAGACGTCAAAAAATTTACATATTAACTAAAATATGGTAACATGTTAACTTCAACATAAAAAAATCATAATTTCATTTCTTCCTTTATGTTACTCTTTTTTGTTTAATCTACATATAAAATTAATTTCGCAACCCAATATTAGAGGGTCAGGTTTCGCTCTTGAATTCGTTGTTTATTTGGTTGAAAATATTTTAACTTAAAACATAAAACTTAGTACATAATTTCATGAAATCACTTGATTTTTAAATAGATTAAATATATTTTTAATTCATTTGATACAAAATTAAAATTTAAAAATAATTAAATATAAATTTTATTAAAGCTGGAAAAACTGAAACATCAACCTAAAAGTCTTTTAATCCAATTAGATTAAAACTATATTTTCGTTCATTTTTGAAGTCGGTGTCTAAGTTTAAGAACTTAAAAAGTACGTTTTACTTTTTATTTTATTTTAACCCTATAATTTAATGTGATTGAAATACTTATTTCCTGATTTTACCATTGCAATTTAATAATATACACATAATTTATTTTACTCCTCATCAGATATTTCTCGAAAATAATGGATATAAAGCTAAAATAGGTAAATGAAAATAAAACAGAAAAAAATAAAATAAAAGACGAATTCAGGAACAAATCATACGTAACCCCTTATGACATGTTTTTAGCTGGATCTGACGGATAACCCAACCCAATCGAAAATAAAAAAACGTGGACAAAACTTAAAAAGGTTAAATCTGGTTAAACGCTAACATCAAACTTGAGGCCTTTGCTTTTTCGCCAAGAATAACAACGATCTTAACTTTACCCATTCATGCCTAACTACATAATTAATTTCACATTTGAAAGAACATTTTACAAAAAGATTAAAAAACAAGTCTGGGTCAAGGCCTATTTGTTTGTTTCAGTCCAATAGAACAAACCAAAACAACAAATTTTCACAATCCTAACACAATAATTTCACATCTAACTAACCACCTACGTTGTTACCTGTGGCGCCTAACATCTTTTTACACCTTCCAAATTTTCCATTAGCTTAATTAACTAACTAATTAATTAATTAATCTTCAAAAACCATCCCCTACATCGCCTGCAACGACTCCGACCGCCACAAAATATCGGCGCCAGGTTCCGCATGATCAAACAACCCATCTATAGTCACGTAACCGCCACCGTTATCATCCACGTCACCGTACCCAACGAAACCAAAACCTTCGTAGCTCCCAATATCATCCTCAAACCCTAAAAATCCCGTCAGATCCACTCCCTCGGGTCCAACCCGACCCGAGTCAAAGATTTCGTGTTTTGACTCGTCCTCGCACGGCGCCACCGTGGGCGGCAACCCTAGCTCGTCGTCGGATGCTTCCAGTAAGTAACCAAGGTTCGGTTCAAAGACCTCCGGTTCGGGTGGTAGGTTGGGGTCGGAAGAAGGCGGAGCGAGTATTTCCTCTTCGAAACTCTTGATGAAAGAGTCGAGGTGCTCAACCTCGACGGCGGGGTCACGCTCCGTCACATTCTCCGCATCGTTCAGCATGCTGAAGAAGTCCGGGTCGACCCGGGCGAGTTGGAACTCGGCGGAGTCAACCCGGTGAGACTCGGAGGAGCTGCTGTTGTCAACTCGTGGGAGTTTGAGTGAGTTTGGGAGCGAGTCGGAGTCATCCCGAACTCGTTTCCTCTTGTCGGTGTTGATGGGTTTGGGTTGGTCCATTTGTGAAGGAGGGTTTAGTGTGGGTGAAGCTTGGAGAACAGAGTGTAGAGAGAGAAAATGAAAATGTTTGGGTGGAGGGAGAAATATAGGGTGAAGGGTATATATAGTGGTGAGAAAAGTGTGATAGATAGGATTACTTTACTTTAATTCATTCATTAACGGCAGATAGAGACAGGCGCGTGCATAGCAGAAAAACCCGCATTCTGCTTTCTTTTTCCTTTTTCATTAAATTCATTTTATTGTTTTTAATAAATAAATAAATTAAAACAAAAAAGGATTATGAAATTTGCGTGTGGGATCCGTTGGTCATTATTGCGGGGTAAGAGGAGGATATTTTTTGTTTCATTTATGGCACTTTAACTATATTTGAATGCTGTGTGAAGTCCGTGGGTGCGGGCCCACCGACATCGGGGAATCATGTGGTTGGTTTTGTTTTTTTTTTTTTTCTTTTATTTACTTTTGGGGGTTTGGAATTTTGGAGTGGTCACTGGTCTTGGCCTACCCCACCGCTGGTGGAGCGCTGTTGTTGGATTCTGGGATTTTGCTTTTTTTTTATTATTATTATTATTTTCAGACATAAAATCAATTTTTTAATTTTGACAAATTCATGCTGATTTTTCAAGGAAAGAAGTTTCTGAGCCTTCGAACATACGCTGTTGATGTTGTTAATGTTGTTGGCGCCAATTGTCTGAAGTTGGTTACGATTGAGTCTCGTCGTGTTGGCGGGTTTTTCCTTTTATTTTTTCTGTTTGACTATTTATTTTCTTTTTATCTTCTCCCAAACCTAAGACCATATCCACATGCTTTTTATTATTATCTACTCTTTTCCGCGACAATTATCAAAAGGTAAAGTGATATTTCACGAAAAGAATATTACTACGAATTTTATTCGTGACTGGCCAAAAGAGTCAATTGCCGAAGAATAAAAATAGAATATATTAGTTTTTTTTTATTTTTTACGCAATAATTTTTATTCTTCTTTTAAGTGTTTGGTACTTTAGCCCCAAAAGTTATCTACGTGGTGCCAATGGTTTCTTCCATGCAATTACCAAGAATCCGTCGACACCAGTAATCATGAATTTAAAACAATATTTATTATTTATCACACTTTTATTTTTCATTTTTTATTTACTTTTGTCGGCCTTCCCTTTCATTTTTGGTTCATCAAATATCTCTCTACCTTTCATTAATTGATATTCTTTGAATTGAAAATTCAATCTTCACCATGCAAACGGACACATGGTATTGACGATGTCTTATCTGCTATGCTTATCAAAATCAACAGTGCCATAGAAAATCGTTTTTCTGATTTCAAATATGTGTGAACGAAACATTATTGTAAGAACGAATGTTACCCATTTATGTCGGGATATACTTAAATGTTTAAAATAAAATAATAAATGAATACATGGATGAAATCAAACCATATAGGTCGTAATATTAATATAAAAGTCTACCCCCAACTAAATCATCAACAGTAATGTTTCGAATTAAAGTTCACTCAATAGTTTTAAGGTCAATCCCAAAATAAAATACACAACAAGGTTCTTTAGATTCACACTTTCTTTAAATTGGAGAGTAAACTCGTATAAATGAAGAAGAATAGTTGGCTGGATCAACAAACACAATTTCGTTTTTCTTTTTTCTTTCTCTTTTATTCCTTAACGCAAACAAAATCAAAAGACTAAAAAGGGAAAAAAATAGTAATTTATTGTTAACATAAATATATATAATAAAATAATTTAAATAATTATCGAATGTCGTTAATTAAAAACACAACACTATTAAATATGCGTAAATATTTAAATATTTATTATGTGCATCATTTAAAAGTATTTGTCTCATTATTCGATAACTGTTAGAATAATGCATGCGAATTATTTGACGGTATCTATGGTCCCATCCCATGGGTGCTTTTAATTATAAATTTTAAAGGATATTATTTTAAAAGTATATTGTTTGATACGTGTGTGTGTATATATTGTCAAATTTTTATTTTCGACATAATTGAATTAAAACAATATCATAAAATTATAAAATAAAATATTACTCTGTTTAAAATAAATTAATTTACGTGGTTATATTTAGTTTTTGAGGATTGTTGGAGGAGATCACAAGTTTTGTTATACAATATCACATGGTGTGGTTGCTAAAATCATAAGTGGGTAATGTTGTAATTGTGCACGAATTGAAATATAATCAATGATTATATGTGAGACGGACTTTATAACAAAATCTAGCATACTAAAAAAATGTGATGAAATTTCTCCATAAATTAACCTTTTATAGTAAAATAAATGGAGACTCTGACCTAGACTATTTTAAGTCTATAGTTTATGTATCATATTATGTTTTTTTATGTTCATATATTTAAATAAACTTGTTTTATTAATATTTCGATTAATTCAATTAATTCTCAAAATTATATCTTATTTATACAATATGTCTTTTATAAACGGACATTTGTTAAAATAAATTGTTTTATTATTTTGACATAAATGTTGGAATCTCCCTTGAGTCTAAAGAAATACTCATCATTATTTCAAATTGACTCTAAATTGGGTAGGATATCAGTGTTCGAATGATGTTGTAGCATTTATATTCAATATTTATGTAATCTGTTGGAATAGTGTGCATGTAATTTTTTGAGTGTGATGTCAAAGATTCCTTAGAAACCAACACATATTTGTCTATTTCTTAATACTCACATACATGTCCATGTAAATGAATCTTCTAATCTCTTTGTTGATATTTAAATATTGTCAATAATTAATTAAATGTTTTCTAATCTTGATATATGCTTTCTTTCTAAACTTGAATGATCTAATTATTTAACCATTTTATAGAAAAGTAATACAAACATTTGAATATACAATAAAATTTTCATCAAAACTAATATTAATTAAATATTTTTGAACTAGTGGTAATTTTTAAAAAAACAGCTGGTTTGAAGAGGAGAGAACAATTGCTAAAAGCTAACAACATACATGATATATCTCAATTTTTCAAGAAAAAAATATGATGGGTTTATGCAATTGATTATTTTATTCTCTTATTTGAAAAAGATAATTTAGCATGTATTTATAATTACATATCTTCTTAGTTCCCAAATTTACACGCGAAATTAAAATTTGTCATTCTCTGAAATCTTATATATTTTAAATTTCAAATTTTGAAAATAAATGAATATAGTAATGATATTAATTTTTCTGGATTTGTTAAACGATGTTCAAGGTTGACATTTAAATTGAAATGTGTAGCAAACTCAAATATTATCCTAAAAGGAGTTTGACACATTAAACAGATTTGATATAATTGAATTAGCAGTATTATATCCATTTATTTTTAAATTATGTGAACTAAAATGTATCAAAGTTTGAAACATAAACAAATTTTAATTTTACTTTAAAATTTATAGACTAAAACATATTTAATCCTTATATTTATGTTAGAAATTTATCCTTATTTTTCATTTTTATATTTATTAAATATGAAACTATATTGTCTCGTTTTTCATCTTTATCATATAAAAGACATATTAGCATTGATGTTCGTATTCGTCCATTTTCTATTTCAAATATTAATGAAATATTTTTCTATCAAAAATAAATATTATGAATGATTGAATATATATATATATATATATATATATATATATTAAAATTAAGTTAGGAAACTACGAAGAAGAAACAATACGAGTTCAGTATACTACCTAATAAAAATAATACGATTTCAGTATACTACCTAATAATCAATTATTTACATGAAAAATTATTAAAAACAAATTGAATGAAAATATAAAAATCACACCAAATTCCTATTAAAATTTTCACTTCACGAATTATGAATAAGTTATTTAAAAAAATGTATGGAGATAAATATTTAAATAAATTATATTATTATCTATTAATAAAAATGAAATTAGTTTCTCGTATCTAATTTAATTTATCCTTTTTATTTCATACAATGGTTACAAAATCTAGTCTATGAAAACTGTTGAGTGAATTGATGTTTTAACAAAACATTAACTATTTTTCCTTATAAATATATCATTACGTCAATTTTTATATTTCCTAAAGTATGATACTTTCTAAAAGAGTGAAACTATATTAATAAATTTATTCTACAAAAGTAAAATATTTATTGTCATTCTTAATGTTGCACGTTAATTTCTAGAGTAAAACGGAAGAGTAATTAATAGTTTTTTAGTTCCAGTTCTACCATTTGGGGTATTAAATAAAAATGTCAAAACCAACTAAAATTTTGTTTTTTAAATGGTTAATTACTTATTGATTTGGAGGTTAAAAAAAATGTGGGTGGAAATAATTAAAAAGAGTTTCGACTCCTAATTGATTTAAGGCTACAAATTATCTAATTTGATTTTTACTCGTAAAATATCATATAAATAATATAATATTTTATTTCGATGTATTTATTTATATCTTTTTATAATAAATATAAGTTTATTTATATTTCACTAAAAAAAATATTTTATCATAAATTTAATATAGTCGTTTCATACTTTATTTTAATTAAAGTTTCGTATAATAACGTAAATAATCAATTTTACGATGTCAATATAACTAAAGGACCATAAACATAGCCATATATAATATGAATATGCATACATTAACAAAACTTTAAAAGTTTTAAAACATATATAATTAAAATTTCAAATAAAATAAAACTAGCAACACCTTCATGGAGCTTTCTAATGTTTTGTTACTGGTGGTAATACGGGTGGCAATGCGGACAACTCAATCCATTTGAACCCACGAAATGCAGGTTACAAGTTTGGCTCTTTTTATATAAGTGCGAACCCACAAATTAGTCTATGTGTTTTTTTTTAAATTATTTTAATAAAACTTTCAATGTTAAATAAATTGAAATTTTTTAATAATTTCATAAAATTTTGAAAAGATTAATGATAAATTAATAATTTAACATTTTCATTGTATTTATATTTATACTTTAATATATACAATAGATTCTTCAAATTTTAGCACATTTAAAAATATTCATCGTACAAATTTGAAATGTTTATGAAAATTGCACAAGAAAAGTAACTGAGATGAAATTTTGTTCATACAAGTCGCGAACTAGTTTGTACAAATTATAGATATGCAGATTCAATATCTCAATCCATTCTATCTCTTTGATGGTCATACAGCCCAACCAATAAACTCACGTTATCAATCATAAGTCGTAATAATAAAATACAACAAATATCAAGCATAATTTCGTATGTCATTATATACAATAATTATAATTCTAGATCAACTACTTTATCTTTCATCGTGTATTTAAATAAACCATAGCATTCAATTAGTATCTTCATTCTCTACATTGGTCGTTATTACTTATAATTAATGTAGAAAGAACTACTCACTTTTCTTTTTCTAAAACGTTTCCTAGTAGTTTATAATTTTATTTTAATATTACCTTAAATGGATAGTCACAATAATACGTCATCTATTTAATTTGTGCGGTTTAAACTTTTCTCACATATAAAATTCAAGAAATAAAAACCTTTTAATAATTTATTCTTACACTTTTTTCTATTCGTCCTTCGCTAGTTGTGAGATAATTAATTTTAAATAAAGCATGTTTCTTTCCAAAAACACATCATCTGACAGTATAAAATATTGATGTGGCTCTCTCGCATAATTATTAGTTTGGGGCTATTTATTCATTAGTTGATTTGCTTCTTCTTTTTCTGATTTTTGAAATGATTAAAGAGAATTGCATTGTATAGTGTGCAGTGTACTGCATTCACCAAACAAAACAGCTTTTGGTTAAGGTGAATCCAAAATAGCTGTTTACGAGGCCACACTTTGGTTCTTCTGTTCTTCTCCATTTTCCCATTTCTCCTGTCCCTCTCTCTCATACTTATCGCTTCGGGCCCTTTTAACAAAGATAATGTTATTTTAATTTATTTTTTTTATCTATTTTTAATTTATCATTTTCATAGTCTTTAAATTATTTATTTTAATTTTTTTAATGATATAACATGATGATCTAAAAATATTTAAAATGATGAATTAAAAATAATTAAAAAATAAATAAATTAAAATATCATTATACTTTAATAAAACCATCTTATGACTAAATCTCAAAACCATACTTCTTTTGTCTTCTCAAATCCAACCCAAACATCTCACTCTTCACTCGACCATGTTATAGGTTAAACCACTTCTCTTATGACATTTATGTATAACTAACTATATTTTTAGTCTTTAATTTATTTATAAAACTCCGTTTATCTTTATTTTCTTTATATTTTTCCTTAATTTCTAATACTCATAATTCACTATCAGTTTTATAATATTCGTTTTATCAACCTATGTTATTTATTGCTTTTAGGTATAATGTGATAATTACATAATTTGTGATGTAAGTTTTGTTTTCATCTCCTGATTATTTATTTTATTACTTAAAAAATGTGAGAGAATTTTGTGATTAATATAAAATGATATTATTATTATTATATGTATTACATATTATCGATGCCACCTATACCTTATTATTTGATACTTTATTAATTAGAGCATTGATAAAAAAATCTCATTAACTTATCAATTCTATTAACTATAAAAATTTTAGTATCAGTAAGTTATGGAGTTTTTCTTGTTCAAGAAATTGGTGTATAAGAAGGTAAAAGAGTTTATAAATATCCATTAAGTCAATTTATGTTAGGTTTATCAACATTACTTACTATGTCACTTATCATAATATCATCAAAAGTGAATTTAAAGTTAATTTATTGTCTCAAACCGTCCATGTCGTAAAAAATCACATTTTTTATATCGTCTCCAACTATAACACTTAAATAATCAATATAAAAATTGTTGTAGAATCGACATAGAACATCTCATGTGTAATATAAAAAAAGTATTTTCTTACTTAAGTCAATTAGTTATATAAAATATTGAATTTTAAAAAAATTGAATTCAAATCTAAAAAAAAGTTTTTTTCCATTTTTAGTTATAGTAATTTTAAAATAGGGCTATAACTCATTAGCTTGATATTTATGGTACTCTAAAGAATATACAAAAGTTATTTTTGAGCGATTCAAAAATCCCAATATCTGTATTCAAAATCTTAACTAAAAAACTCGTAAGTCTATCTAAAGAATCCTAAACTCCTTTACCAAAGTCAACTCATAATATTATTTGTTGTTCTTTTAGTAATGTGGAAAGAAATGCAGACTTTTATTTGTTTTTATTTCGAAAATTCAAGTATAAATTTAAATTTTATATTAAATAAAAATAACAAATTTAATTACTATATAAGAACAAAAGTTTAAAAACTTATTATTTTAAAGTTTTCAATAAATATATTGGTTCTATTCAAATAATATTTGCATTATTATTCTTGAAAGATTTAATTTAGATTAGATATTGATAATGTTTATTTGCAATCCGATTCACAATAAAAAGATTTATCTACTATTTATCCGTTTGTTCATAATTGGATACATTTTTAACTCATCAATATTTTAAAATCCTCAATTATTTGTTGATATACACAAATATTTTAAAAAATATATTTTATAAATTTTTAAAATTAAACTTAAATAAAATAAATGAATATAATTTTCATGACTTTGTTAAAAATATTTTATATATTAAACACGTTTTAAAATAATATTTAAATTATTTATACAATATGTATGAGTTCAAATATTGACTTAAAACACAATTTAACAAATAAAAAAGATTAACATCATCAAATGATTATATTTACATACTTTTAAAGTTTAAATACAAAACTATATCTACATAAATAAATTTCAATTTCGAACATAAATATAAGAATCGAAAACATATTTAATTATTTTATAAATAAACTATACTACTTTCCTTTGTTTTTGTCTCTCGTTCTAAACTAATGATTCACTTTTCATATGTGAAACCAAACAAGTTGTAAAGTATCTAAAAAACTGGATGTAAACTTATAAAAACACATCGTTCTGTTTTAAGAAACTAAAATTGATTTACATAATTAATTTTCCTTTTCTTTAGCTCATAATTGATCATAAGTATGAAATTAATTAAGTTGTGTAATTGATTGATAATTCATTGTTGGAGATTTTTTTTCTGTTTCTGTGGGATTGGAACTGTGATGGAGTAAAAGCTCGTGAAGAAGAAAAAAGAAAAAAAAAATAAAACAAGAACATTAACGAATTGGTTGGACGTTTGGAATCGTCCAAGTTGGTGGGGACCACTTTTGCCCATAGCAGTAACTAGTTGCATGAAAAGTACGAGTACTTCTACCAAAGCCAGAAAGAAAGAGAGAGAGAGAAAGATAACGTTACCACACCACACCACCAATTTTAAATAACCGGATGTTGGTTCGTGTGAATGTGACACGTGCGGTGACGTGTCCGATGATGACCGCTCACATGCGGCTGCTATAATTGACATTGTTGGGTAAAGCAAAACCATCCATCATCACATCATCTTCTTTCTTTCCTATCTTCTGCAATTACATGTCTGTCCTCTCCCACCCCTTCATATTTCTTCTTCCTACCCCCTTCTCTCACAATCTTTCCATTTTAAACATGGAAATTACTGTTCCTTATATTTTACTTTTTTTCTATTATTATGGATTTATAGGTTTGTGGGTTATGTAAATTTGTCTCCATAAATTTAGAAAAACTCAGCAAACTTATTTTGCAATTTTGTTGAAGCTATTTACTAAATTTCTTAATAAACAGAATATTCCAAAAATTAAGATACTTTTTAAGTTAATTAAACGGAATGGTGAGAAAATATCTAAATTGTTAAAAGTACGTAAAATAAGTATTTTTTTTATAAGTACAGAAAGAAAACTTGTCACTCATTTGAATTTTTATTTCCATTAACGTTTTTTATTGCTATTTTTTATTGTTATTGAAATAAATTATATATTGAGAGAGAGGGCTACTGAGAGATATTTACATATGTATGATCTCATGCATGTGAACCATATAATAGATTAAAGTACCAAGCATTATTCTGAAAGCCGGTAATGTCTATACAAAAATAAAATATACCTCTTTATAACTTTAAAAGTTGGGAAAATAGTTCTTTCTGTATTTATACCTAAACAAATACAGAAACCTCAGAGTGAAATAAATTATGTAATAAATTTATATTTAATTAAAACATATCAATAGTGTAAACTCTTATATTACTTTTTTATTATAGATTTTGATGTTTAATAAATTTATTAACACTTGTTATAATTACTTAGTGCAACAAAATGTTATTTTTAGGTTTAATTAATCTATTCTTAATATCAAGAGAAAAATCTAACACACAAAACTCATATCGTATTTTATTTTTTTATTAATTTTTAGTTCATTGATATTAAATTTTCATTCTAATATTTTTTACTGTGATGATATGGATTTAAATATAAACTTAGGATGTGTTTGGTTCAATTTTGGAGAATTGATTACAGCTGAATCAAATCTTTTTAATACATAAATAAAAATTAGTTGCTTCTCATTTAATATGAATTTTTTATTTTTTAATTTATTTTGAAAATTAAATATGCAATGATTCTTTATTAAAAAATCAATTTAATAAATTTTACATCAATTTGAAGTAGAAACAAACACTTATTTAGAACTTCTATGATTCATAAATTGTAATTCAAATTTTGATAAAAGTTGAATATGTTAGTTGCTTGAAATTTAAATTCGTGAAAGAAGCACATAATATGCTTGAGAAAGTTTTTAGTAATATTTAAAAGAATGAAGTTAGAGATAGTTATTTATAGAAAGTAGAAAATGGTGGAGAAAAATGATGAAGAGTGAAAAAAGAAATGGTGGGAGATGGAGGAGAATAAACTAAAGAGTTAGAGAAATTAAAAGGAAAAACTATATGATTGACTAGGACTATAAATCCCTTTGAATGCAATTGCTTCAGAATTTGAAGATATTAGTTTTGGTGTGTTTTGATTGAATAAATATCTTTGTTCTAAAAAACATTAAAAAGTCATTGATTGCATTGGCAGTGGCACGTGCCCAACCCAACTAATAGTCCTTTATAAAGCCACCAAACATTTACTTTTCTCACTGTTTTCGCTTCTCTTTGCTTTCATGTCAACAGTGCCAAAACCAAGTCCATATATATACACTTCTAGATGCACATTTCGTTTCTAAACAATATTCTAAACAAGTAACTCAGATTGGATTTTATGATTAATTCAAACAAAACATCTTTTAATTTTTATTTTAACATTCACATTATAACAAGCTTTAATATTTTAATGATAAGTCTAAACTCTAATAAGAATTTTAGATTTTTTTTTATCACGAGTTTCTATTAATGATAACAAATTTTGGTTATAAATGATTAATGATGTACTCTATGTCTAAATATACAATCAATTAATTGTTTATTCTAGTCTAGATTCTAATTAATGTCCAATGATTAGATATCTACAAATATGCAATCAATAATTATTATCCGGTTAAAGCAAATATAGAACACAAGAGTCATGAAAAATAATTATATTGATTAGTAAAATTCATAGATAATTAAGAATACATTACACACAACTCTCAATGGATGAGGGAGTTAGCAAGTTAGCTACTTTTAGACATATTGAATACTAGAGTGATGTTGAAATTGAATGTATCTATCCTTCAAAATGCCCTTCTATCTTAAAGTGTAGAGATGTCAATTTTTTTTTCTTTCTGAGTGTGTGTTTGACTTATGTCTGACCCCTCAATTTATAGATTTTCATAACTGGAAAAGCCTAAAATTTAGATTTGATTTGGTACTTGAATAAATTGTAAGAGATAATTTTTGATATATATCTTTTAGTCTTTGAAGATTTCATATATTTGAATTATTCTTCAATTATTTTGTCTTGTAATTTGAGTAACTAATTGTGGATATATGATACGGTTGATAATCTTTTACTACACTCATTTTGTTGATAATATTCTCAAATCTCTGAGATTTCCTTTAATAATATAACTTAATTTGTAGTGTGGATTAGAGCTACTCTCCAGAATATATTGAATGTTTATTGTTGTTGAAAAAAAATGCATCATCAATTAAGAACATGATCATCTTTACCCCTAATAATCACCCTATTAACAGAAAAACAAGATAAAAATAAGGAACACGAGAATATAACGTGGTCCAAAATAGGAGAAAATCCATTAGAGAATAACACTATATGAAAATTTGTACAACACATAAACTACCCTCTCACACCTTTGCCCCAACTATACCCACACTCTTAAAAAAAAAAATTAATCAAACCTCACAACACTTTACTACAAAAGTATATAAGAAAAGTCAAACACCAGTTCGAAGTGTATGTGACTTGAGATAAGAAACATCATAGACTTAGAGTCTATCATGTAGTCACTAACATCCACCATTAGGTTATTCTTGACGATGTAAAACTTTTCAAGACATATTATTTTCATCGACCCAACCTGTGTATATTAAAAAGATAAGAGTTGAAGAAGAGTAAAGAGTAAAAACTCTTTTTATCACTTTAAAGATTCCAACCCTAACAATCTATCGTTACAAAATTTAGATCAAAACTAAAAAATTGTTTTTTTTTTTTTTTACAACATGTGCATGAAACAAAATGGAATATGAAGAAGAGACTTACTTAAGGAAAAATTTATCAATTGATGCTTTGTACAATCCTTTATCTAGATTGTAGGTTGAAATTCACAGTGAATGAAATGAGAGTTTAGGTTTTGAGTTTTAGAAAACAAAATCAAAGGAAAAAAATGAAAAAAAAAAGTTGTAATTTGTGAGAGACAATAAACTTCTAAAAATTTACTATACTCCCTTAACTTTAAATAACTATCCATTTTTCTAGGAAGTATATACAAGTAATCCATGTATATCTCATCAACACCTTAAATACATAATTAATAAATTAAATTCAAAATGTAATTATCAGTTTTAAATTTATTTCACGGTTATATTAAAAAAAAACAAATTCTTACCATTAACACTATTTGTGTAAACTTAAATCTCGAACAAAACAACAACAAAAATAATGACTAGGAAAAAGTTGCCATAGCTCTGTAAACCACCAATGTGGAACCAAAGCATGAAATTTACTTTTAAATATTCTAAGGACAAGATAAAAGGGAAAAAGATCAAGGATTAATTCCTAACCACATCATTCGAATAAGTTTAATTTCTGGGTATAATTAATCCTATATATTAAGTATGGATGCTTTGGTATTTCCTTTTCTATGTACTATAAAAAAAAGTATTCATCGCTTATAATATGTCCAAATGTCAAAACTTTAATATTCAAATATTCCACTTTTGCGTTCAATCTTGAAAACCACCTTCATTAATAATTGTACCTTTCGGTCTTTCTTGAAAAATATAGATAATATCTACTTATAAATTATACTTTTTTCTTGTTAATTTATTTTATCGATATTTCCATTTATAAGAAGATATAAGAAGATATGTTAAATACGCACATATATAGTCTACTTAGATTTTCACTTCTTTCAAATTTCTAAAGCGATTTGCAATAGTATTTTGCTTTTTTTTAAGATTATAATCTACATCATAAAGAAAATTAAAATAAAAGTAGGAAAAAAAGGAATCTCTAAAAAAAGTGATAAAAAAGAATATAAGAATGAAAGAATATTTATTAGTTTAGCTAAATGCATACTTGAACTCATCCCAAAAAACTGTCTATATAAATCATGTGTTTAATAATTAATTCATTATAAATAAAATCATGCAACATTAAATATGACTAACGAAATTCTGAAAATACACTTATTTATAGCTCTTAAATATAACTATTGTTGCATAAAAATATTACACATTAACTTGAAAATAATATTTGGACCCTTGCTGTATCTTTATCTCAATTGATACCGAGGAATCATAGTTAAGACATTATGGGTAAAACATATGACAAAAAGTTAAATGTGATTGGATATCTGGTTTTATAGAATTTGGAAACGTGAAAACATATTGCTAAGTCTTATTCATCCTTAATCTTTTGAATATTACTGTGTCAATTGCGAGATGGTTTTCGCATGTTTTTAGAGTTTTCACATGTTCATATTGGTGACGAATTTTAACCGATAACTATATATTTAATTAGTTTTAATAATATAAAAAAATAAATACATAATTTAGTATAAATATATCTATAAAAAAATTATAAATATAAAAAAAATTACTTTTTGTATTTTTGTCTTTAACTCATCGACAAGGGAATCAAAATTAAAAATTTTAACTATTTTTTTAATATAAATATAAAAGTTAAATATATTTTTAGTCCTTTAAATTTTAGTGAAAATTAGAATTAATTTCTAATAAAAACTTTGAACCAATTTAGTTCCTCATATTTAAAAATGCATAAATTTAATTTTTTAAATAAGATTTTTTTTAACTTAATTTGCCGTTTTAAATGCGTTTCTCAACTAAGATTAAAGCGAATATGTGTCAAACGATATAAACCAACTGAAATACTAGCATGAAATGTGTTTAAAACGTCAAATAAATTTAATAAAATTTGGTTAAAATGACTAAATCCATTCATTTACATAATTGAAAGGTTAGATTGGTCCAAAATTTCCAATAAGAACTAATTTCAGATTTTACCAAAAATTAAAAGAAAAAAACATATTTCACCCTAAATATAAACATGTTTCAAAAGTAAAAATGTCGCATACTTAACTTAAACAAATTATCTTCTTATAATATTCATTGTTTACTAAATCATACAAATCTTATAAAATTTGATGACTTTTTCAAAATTTTGCTATAACTTTAAACATGTAATACGAAAACGTAGAGTATTTTTAATTGTATACTTATCCATAGAATTATATCTAACTTGGACTTAAACTTGTAGTCCACCTATGAAAGAGATATGAAAATTTAAGTTTCTATGTGTATTTAACAAATGTGTTGAATCAACTCTATACGAATGTTTGAGGTGGTTGATTATGTTAGAACGGTTATAAGACCTATTCATTATTTATTCAACCTTAAGCCTTTATATCACTTATTGGTTATTTGAGGAGAAATATTAGACAGTATCAACATCAATAAATTTATTGATTACGTCTCTTACCTATTTCTATCCAATATATAAGAAATGCAGTTCACACTTCAATTATTGGAAAAATAAAACTTCAAAAATTCTTAATTTATAATTTCAAAATTATATCGCATTGCAACTAAAATACAGAGTCAATGACCAAACCAAGATCAAAATTCAACCATCATGATCAATTACAAGAACAATTATTCATCTATCTATTCTATAGTCATCTTTTTAACTAACAAATTTGGACTAAACTCCATTCCATCATTCAAAATCTGGATCTTCGTAACTCATTTCAAATGTAATAAATAAAATCAAAATACCAATTTCTCAATTAGTGAATAATTTTTCAAGATTGAATTTGTCCTAACTCATTAAATAAAATGCAAAATTCATCACCGTCCTAGTAAATCTGTTCATAATTTCTAAAAAAGGCAACTAGTAAATGAAGAAAGATTATAATAATACCATATGTATTTCTGTTTTTTTTTTCTCAAAGACATTAGATGGAATAGGTACTGTCTTCATCGTTTTCTATTTTTATATTGTCACTATATTTTATTGCATCTTTTCGTATTTTAGCTATCAACTTACTCTTTAACTACGTATTTTATATGTCTATCACATGTTTATACGTTACCCAGACTAAAAGTTTATTTAACATAATTTATGAACGTTCCAACAAAAAAAAAATCATTTAACATAAATTTATGAGCTCAGCACCAAAAAAAAAAATTAACATGAATTTATGGACTTGCCATCAACCAAACGAATTATTTAAGATGAATAAATTTACAAAGATTCCAACTGATAGGTCTATACAGAAGATTTTACTAGAAAAAATAAATATCAATGAAACATGAATTCAATCATACAAGGAATTGATATCATTTTCAATTCAAAACTTTAAGACAATGAGTTTATGGATTTTTTATTTTCATATAATGCTCTAATTTCTCATTTAAAGATAATTTGAAACTTAGACTCGTACTTAAATTCCTATCACCACCACCAACAACAAAATTTAGTGTTTTATATGACATTTTTAATCTATTTATAAAATAACATACTGCTTAAACGTTTATGTATGTTTTTTAATGCCTTTTACGCTTCTGTCACTATCCCTCTTACCTAACTGGTGAAGAAAGTGTATTTTTTTGACAGATTTCCACCATTGTTGTGAAGAAGATGAGTTTTTAATGCATTTATATTTTTGAACTAATGTAATTAAATTGAAACAGAACAAAGATGACGCCGTCAACGATAATATAATTATATAAGCTTCACATTCAGGAATTAATCAATTATTGACGATATTGGCGTGCAGAAGTGGCTCAGCGTTTGTGGCCGTTAATAAAAAGTATGTGAAACTGAAAATGATACCTACCACTGTCACAGACTTTAATAGTTTACGCTATTACATTACACCCAGAGAATGCCAATTTCACCAGCAAAACCCAGTTTTTTAAGCTTATGTTTCAGTTAAGAAGAAAATAAAGTGTTCAAGATTTTTTAACATGTAGTATTATTGTATTGAATATTAGAATCGGATTTGGGTATGAGTTAAGAAAAGGGAAGCTCTATCTTTGTAATTACAGTTAAAAATGTTTAAAACTTTTTATGTTGTTATCTAATTTTTGTGCGTTCATATGAAGGAATGATGCAAAAAAAGAAGAAGGGATACTTAAATTAACTATGAAATGTTATGATTATGTTTAGAATTTTTGAATGAGTTAAATTCCAAATTGAGCTTGGATGTTTTTGCATTATGAAATTTTAGTTTAACATTAGAAAGTTTGCTTTGTAATACCATTCAAGATACATCAGCATAGGTTCATAGATGTAATCTTTTAGATTTTTGGCTTATGTATTGAAGTTAGTACTGCAAAATGTACATTTGTGAGCGAATTCATAAAAAAAATATTATTGTAGAATATCTTTCTAGTTCTTAAATTTTGATAAGAAATTAAAATTTGTTTATATATTAAATTTGGATATATTTTCGTCTCAAACTTTAAAAATAAATAAATAATTCTTTTAATTTAATAACATTAATTTTTTTGTCTTAAATGACTTTCTAGACTGTCATTTGAGTTGAAACTTGTTAAATAATATAACTAGTTCAACTATCAGTGTTTGAGACACTGTTTAGTACGTCAACAAAATTTAATTCGATTGGATACATTTTGGTCTCAAGCTCTAAAGATCAATGAATACTACTTTTAACCCAACAACGTTAATTTTTCTTCAATGACATTCTAGACTTTTATTTGAGTTGGATTGCGTCAAACTGTATAACTAGAGATGTCAAAAAAATCCGTACCTACGGGTATCCACGGATAAAACCCGCAACGGATAAAAAATGGATACCCGCTACCCGTGGGTATGGGTATTTTTGATACCCGTATGTTAACGGGGCGGGTACGAATATCATAGTATCCGTACCCGTGGATACCCGTACCCGCTAAACTTTAATTCAGAAAAATTATTACCCCACAAATGAGTCAAAACATTATGAGTCTTTATTATATTAGTAAAAACTTTAATTCAAAAAAAATATATATATATATATATATATATATATATATATATATATATATTAGTAAAAACATTATGAGTCTTCATTCAATGATGGTGGTCAGATTCTTACCCCACAAATGAGTAAATTACTTCCATATACTATGGAGGCATTGATGTGTCTCTAAGACTGGTTATGGACCAATATGGAAGGTAATGAAATTAACATTTTTACTTATATATTTTAATTAAGTGATTGTTAGAAATTTTTACTGAACTCCTTATGTTTTAAGGCTCTTCTAGATTAATATTGGACAACATGAAACTTTATACAATGTTGCAAGAGGTGGATATTGATGAAGTTAGTAATTTCTTTAATATTTTCTTCAAAAATAAACTACAATATAAATTGGTAGTGATTTTTTATTTGTTTGTTTTTTAAGAATCAATCGGTGAAAAAGAACTTGTTGATCCAAACAATAATTATGGTTAAATAATTATTTTTTTAAATATTTTTGTAAATATCCGCGGGTACTCGTGGATACCTGCGGATATGAAAAAAAATAGACGGATACCCGCATAACGGATACCCGACGGATATGGGTACGGGTACGGGGCAAATATTTATTCAGCGGGTAGGGTACGGGGGAACTACTACCTGTACCCTATCCGCCCCGTTGACATTCCTAAGTATAACTAGTTCAACTGTCAGTCTGAGATGCCGTTTAACACAAAAAAAAAAAAAAATCAACTCAGTTGGGTAAAAAATACTATATCTATTCATTTTTTAAATTTCAATACCAAACTGTATCAAAGTTATAAAATATGGACGGATTTTAATTCCACTATAGTTTAAAGATTAAAAACATATTTAATCTTAACAAATATTATAGTTGAAAAATAATGAATTATGAATAAAAATTAGTGGATTATTGAATTTAAAAGCATAGGAGAACCGTTTTTGTTACATCTTATTTACTTGTAATTAATTAATAATTTTGTAATTAAATTGTTAATATCATATTTAATAAGAAAATCAATTTAAAGTTTTAAATTTAGTATTTTATTATTTATAACTTTAATTATTCAACTTTTAAAAATTTATCAATCATATTTAAACTTGAACTGTATCCATCTTTAAAATTTTTAACATGAGTATTAAGTATGTTCTATTGAAGTCATTGTTTTGTGAAAGAAAATGGAAGGTTAATTTTTTACATATAATATAATTATTTACATTAAAAAAATATGACTACAAATTTAATTTTGAATTAATTATCTTGACGGGTTGAATAATTTAAAAAAGTAAAAAACAATCAATTACATATATACAATTTTCTTTAATATTATAGTTATATTAAATTATATATTCTTTTTATTGTATTAATAATAAAGATAATATATATATATATACATATATATATATATATATATATTAATTTTAAGTATATAATTTTAGTTTTCAAAATTAATAGTTCACATTATGATTGTTCCAAATACAGAATTGTCGTTGTTTAAATCTAGCTCAAGGATTATGCTAATATTTTAAAAAGACAATATTTAATTTTATGATACTTTTATAACAATCTATTTAACTATATTAACTAGAGTTTATTTATATTTTCGTTTATTCTTAATTTCAACAAATGTTGACAGATGAAAATGCTGACAATCACAAAGTTTCATGTTCTAATTTATGAAAATATTCATACATTTTCATCTTTTAATTTATAACAATCACAAATTTTTGCTGTTCTAATAGCAAATGCCTCTTCGTTCTTAATCAATTTAGTGACTTGTTTTTATTTTTGTAATTATTAAAAAGATTCATTTTGATGTATTTACTAAACTGAATAACTGAATTCACCATAATTGTAAAAACTTTTTCGGGAAGAAAGTTTAAATTAGGTTAAAATACTCTCTTGGTCAATGTTTTTGTTGAAAAATTTCAAATAGATCCTACGATTTTTTTAGTTTCAATTAGGTCTATATTTTTAAAAATGTGTAACAATTAGACCCATTCTGTTAGTATGGTATTAATGGTGTTAAGGATGTGCCACGTGTCTGCTCCACATTTTTTTTGAATTTTTTTGAATTTTTTTAAAATTTTTTAAAATTTTTTAATTTTTTTTTGAAAATTATTCATACCACGTGTTACGTCAATATTGTGCCACGTGTCAAGTCAGTAAGGTGACACGTGTCAAATCATTGTCTTAATCTCAATTTGATTCATATATTTGTTATTTTTATTACATTACAGTCCATTTTTTAAAAATATTTATTTTAACTTTTTACAAAATTGTTTTAAAAATTTATATTTAAATTTATAAAATTTTTATTTTTAAATCAACTCTAACATTTGTATATAAATTATTTAAAACAATTTTGTAACAAGTTAATATAAATATTTTAAAATTTTAAAACAAAATATAAAATAAACTTAATATTATTAAAATGTTTAATAAAAATATCATTATAAAATTTATATAAAGTTAAATTTGATCTCAATTTGGAGAAGATGAAATTAAAAATAAAAAAATGGACTGAAATATAATTAAAATAACAAATATATGGACTAAATTGAGATTCAAACAATGACTTGACACGTGTCATCTTACTGACTTGACATGTGACAACATGTGGCACAATAATGATGTGACACGTGACATGAATAATTTTCAAAAAATAAAAATTAAAAATTAAAAAAAAATTAAAAAAATTCAAAAATTCAAAAAAAAAATGAGGAGTTGACACGTGCATGTCCTTAACACCGTTAACACCATACTAACGGAATGAGCCTAATTGTTACACATTTTCAAAAATATTGACCTAATTGAGATTAAAAAAAATCTTAGGACCTATTTGAGATTTTTCAAAAAAACATGGACCAAAAGAGTATTTTAACCTTTAAATTAAGGTTTAATTAGTTTTATTTTCATCTCTTTTATATAAAAATCATTAACATAGTTAATAATATTAATATTTAAAATAATTTATAATATTAAATATTGATATTTTTATTAAAATTTAATGTTAAAAATTATGAATAAAATTAATGATATTAATGATTATTTTCTAAAAAAACTTAATTGAAACAAAAATTGAAATTTAATTTACACATACTTTAAATCAAGTACTAATTTGATCTGAATGAAACTGTGTGTATTATCTACTAATTACACCTTAAAATAATAAATAAATAAATAAATAAACAAACAGTAAATTGACCTAAACAAGTTGTCCAAAATCGTCATCAACTAATACTTTGCTGTATTCATTTGGTTAATTATACCGTCTATAAAAAGGACTAATAAGTTTCAATTATAAAATTCTAAACGACGACGTCACCAACACCTAGTGACTGACGAGACTACTGAGTTGAAAGGAGGTTCTATTGTCACAGGGACCCCCGATATTTTTTTTCCTAAATTATTTTAAACCACTATAATAATAATTACTAGTTATTCCTTCAAACATTATTGGAATAAAAGTAGAAACCATCACGCAAGCACAACTTTCTAGCCTTTTTATCCTAAGATGGACATTTCATAATATCCCGTAGAATTTATAAAGATATTAATTTTCCATTAAATATATAGATAAATTTAATTTCATCTTCACCAAAAATTAAAACAAAGAATTTATCCATCGGAGCAATGAAAAAAAAATTATAAATGAAATCTCTCAATAAAGAACTCAATTTCAATTTTAAGATTTCAAAAATTCTAATCCATCATATCTGAATTGCTAATCTGTCGTATCTTATCTAATGACTGAGTCAGAGCTAGCTCTACCTCATATTTGTCAAAATTTACAATTTATTATTATTATTATTATTATTAATACAAGTATTTTTAGAAACATTTGCTTATTATATTTAAAAACCTAATCTTGTATATTTTATTGGTGGATAATGATGTTTTAATTATTTTTTTATCATTTTTAATTTATCACTTTAATCATCTTAAATTATTATATCACATCACTAAAAAAAATTAAAATAAATAATCTAAAAATAATATATTAAAAATGGGTAAAACAAAATTAAAATATCATTATTTTTATTGTTTAAAATTACGGATTAAGGAAAAAAGAATATAACTCATTATGTATAGAACATCTCATTTCGGCCTGTCTAATCTGTCATGCATGTGATCAGCATGTCACTCAGCTTGAAAGAAATGTAATAACAAAAACGTTTATTATATTGGTAAATAAAGCTCATTTTAAAATAATAATTTTTAAAAAATTATAGACATAATTAAAAATGTATGTTGATTATAAATTTCAATTTTTGTTAATTCATTAATTGCAAAAATGATCTAACTCTTTTCTTCTAGAAATAAAAATATTGATTATGACAGTAAAACAAAGGAACCCCAAGAGAAAAAAATAGGACAGAGGTGATCCTTCAAAATAAAAGACAACCAAAATTAAAAAATTAGTCAGTTGATTTACCAAAAATAATTTAAAAAACCAAACGTATATTCATGTAGATATAGATGTTATTTATTGTTTAGAATCTCTAATAAAGTTAATAGATAATAGAAAGTAGCCTTTGGTGGCAAATCTTCATCACAAATAACACACAAGTATACTCCTATATTTCATTCTTTATAAGCCACACATATCCGTTTCCTATGAAAAATTATCATGAAAACAGTAAATAGAATAATGGTGGTGGAGATTTATTGCATTTTTTTAGTAACAATAACTTCCTAATAGACTTTTTTAAATCTTTTTTTACTGTCAGCTAAAATCATTAAAAATAACGAAACATTAATAAAACTTATTAGAAAAACACTTTTTAGTGATTTTTCCTTCTTAATACAATGTTTAGAAAGAGATACAAGGACTACAGTCATCTTTCCAACCATAAATTTTCTTATTCGCAGGTTTCAAATCCAAAATCTTTATTTAAGAAGATAGAATAGAATAGAATATTATTTAGAACCAATAACATGTTAGTTTTTAAGAAATTTTAAATTAATATATGATATAATAAACACATTTATTAGAATTTGTTCAGGCAATTTTTTTCCAAAGGATTTTTTAAGAGAAAAAAGAGGTTGAATTAGTTTTACTGTAAATTAAAATTAGTCTATATATAAAATAATTTGTAACTTTTTTTATATAATGTCCAAGCTTTTTATTTCAACTTGTGTGTAAGTCAAATTTTTTTTGTAAATTTTATCTCTTAGAATTTTGTATGATGAAGCTTGTCCAATTTTTTTTCTGACTATAAAATATATGTTTAATTATGTTTTTAATCACTAAATTTAAAAAAACAATTGTTTACTCCCAGCAATTAAAAGTTGATTGTTTTTAGCCTTTCAAATTAAGAAAAACTAAAACGGTAAATAATAATTTTGAGAGACTAAAAACGATTTAAAAAAAAACTTACTTTTTTTTTTCAAAATTAATATTTACAAACTAATATAGTAAATTTCTAAAACCTTTTAAAATATAGGATTGAAGTCAGTGTCATCCCAAATTTAAAGGGTAACATTTTTATGTGTTAAATGAATGTGAAAAATTTGTGTTTTTCAAAGTATCATTATTAAAAAAAAAACTTTCTACCTGATTACCTATAGTTTGCATTTTTGTGTACTAAAGAGATAAATGTTAGTAGACATTAAAGTGGGCCGGTAGAATAGTCTTAATAATTCTTGCGTTGCCCATAAAAGTTCAGCTTCTTGGATCAGCCCATATAAATTTAAGGATATTACTTCCTGTAGCCCATCAGATTGCTTTGTGCACCCCCAACACTTCCAGATTTTATTTTCCGGATAAATTTCAACTTGTGGCTCAGCCCATCTAAATAACGATAAAAAGGCTTAAGTCCAGAACCAAAACTATATAGCACGATAACATTTCATAAAAATGTACGTTTTTATTTTAACTCTATTTATTATTAAAAAGTTAAATCATTTCATATCATAACGATTTTCTTGCTTTATATCTGGCTAATTTCCCATATACATTTTATATATTTGTAAGTTATTTAATTTATTACTTAGTTTTGGGGGCTTCAGTGAGATGTGAAAGTCAATATTGACCCAAAACGCCAAGGAAGACACAGGCCCAAACAGAAGAAATTTGATTATTTTAACATACGTAATAAAAGAAATTAAAAAAAAAAGTATTTTTCTTTGATTATTTTCTTATATTAAAAGTCTTTTAAACTTAGATAATTACTTTTAGAAAAATTAGGATGAATTGTGCACCTTGAAAATATGTTTGTCATTGAAATAATAGAGGAAAAGATTGTGGGTAGTGTGAAAAAACAGACGCAAATTCCCTACAATTGGAGAGGGAGAATTTGATTCTAAATGTGACCCCAATCCAAAGATGCCCTAGGCACACCAACCATTGAATGTTTTATCACAATTAAAATGTATCATCTACCTTTTTAAATTATTGACAAAACAAAATGGAGATATACACTACAATCCACTACATTTAAATTAACTTTATTTGAAGACAGTATTTAGAATTTTTATTTATTTATTCAAACTAACTGATAAATAATCATAAAAAAAATATTTAAACGTTTTCAAAACATCTATTTAAAAAACGGGAACAAAGTTATAGATATTTTCTCATACTTTGTGTTTTCTTTCGTTCAAGCGCTGTGTTTAAAAAACATAAATGAGCGTTCTGTTAACAAACAAAATAAGCGTTTAGTTTCAATATGTATAACTTAGTTTTTTTTTTTTTTTTTTTTTTAAATTAGTTAAGATTCTATATATTCCAAATTGAACAAATTTCGTCTTTTTATTTAACTTCCTTAAATTCTTCTATTTAACTCAGGATTTATTTACACAAACTAAAATGATTAAACTGTTTTCAACTTTTCTCCATAAACTCCACAAATAAATATCTGATTTATAGTTTTTAATTCAAAGTGAAAGTATTTAAACAATAGCAGATCCAATGCTATATTTCCTATATCAAGAAAGAGTGAACTATATTTTGCCATGCCATTTTTATAGTTTTTAATAAAATTACACAGAATACCATTTTACATTCTGACATTAATTATTTGAATTAATTATTTTAAAAAATAACACACAAATATTTCTTTTATACCTTTCACTACCTTGAATTTTATTTATCATCTTGTCCGGTGAGAAAGGAAGTTACTACACGCTAAAGAAAGAAGAAAGTTATGCAGAAAATAATACAAAGAGAAGGATAAACCTGTTTCTACTACTCCAAACTTCAATTACTGTAGCGTTGACAAAGCCAATAAGCAATTGAGTATTTCAAAGTAATAGATGAAATTAAGTTAAAGAGGAAAATCTATTTCCCCGATACAGATAGTTAATTCAGAGATTGTTTTCTTGGTTCCACACACCACACTAGGTGTCGGCGGCCTCAGGAGCGACGGCGTTGAGATCGAAACGATCGACGGCGTCGTTTTGGACGGGAGGGTGACGGAAGGTAAGGTGGGTTCCCTGGAGCGCCTCCCTCGAGTGGTTGGCGGCGTTTGGTTTGCGGTGGAAGTGATCGAGGGCGAGCTTCATGCGGCGGAGTACGGCGAAGAAGTGGTCGACCTCCTCCTCTGTGGGGCCCTCCTGATCAAGCTTCAGCTTCTGCGCCGTCTCTCTCTCTTCCTCCTCCGTAACCCTAACGGCCACCACCCTCTTCTTCTTACCCTTCTCCACACCATCCATCACTGCCTCATTCAAAGACAACACAAATTATTACGCTCTGTTTATATCCTCTTCATATGTTCTCTACGTGTTCAGACATTACGTCATCCATTATTCTCCACTATGTCATCACATATTCATTTTAATTTTACTAATGACTTTAGTTTAAGTATTGATTAACCTGTTACATGCAGTTATCTTGTTCTACTAAATCATTTATTATTTTTTTTACTTTCCTTTATTATTTTAGTCTCTTTTATCATTAGCGTTTTATTTTAAATATTGAAACTAATATCTGTGTTATATTTTATTCTTTCCACAGCAGTTATGTCAACTCACAGCTCTTAAATGGTTCATTTCCTTTATATCGTGATGGATTTTGGAAGTTAAATTTTCTCTGTTCTATAAGCTTTGGAATGCTTCAAGAATTGATTCGTGAAGACAACTGGTAAGAGAGTTTTTGATATTCAAAGTTTAGATTTGCTACTTTGTTCATGATTTTGTTTGCTACTTTATGTCAAATCCAAGGTTTTCACACGTCTCTCTTTGCACCTATTATCGTTATTATCTCTTGTTTAAGAAAATTTGATACTTGTTGGTGTTCTATGCGCTTCTTCACCCTCTACTCTTCACCAGTCCCTCCCATCTTAGAGACGAGTTTTTAGTTCTTTACATTGAATAATAATTTGAACAAAAAATGAAAAAAAACATTGAAATAAATTGTATGGATAGAGAATCCAAGAACAAATAGGTCGAATTATAGGCTAATAGAGAAGAGGATGAAATATATTGTTTATCTCTTTTATGTAGTTGCCATTAGGAGTGGTCGTAGCTGCTACCACATTGCTAATGGTGGTGGAAAGAAAAGAAGTTTACATGTATTGAAGATTGAAAGAGGAGAAATAATCGAAATTTTTTAATTTTAAAATTAAATATTAATCACTGTAATAAAGCAGAGGTTGGTTTTTGTCCAATAATTGCTGTCCAGGTAAAATTGAGTACATGTAAGAATGTGTGTATTTAATAATATATTAAATGTATAATTTATGTAAACACTCCAATTTATTGAATTTATAATATATTAAATGTATAATTTATGCAAACACTCAAATTTATTGTATTTCTAAATATAATATTTACTAACATACTATATTCTTAATGTACGGAATCATTTATTTATTTAAAATAATATTTATTAGACGTATTATATTTAATAAATATGAGAATTTTTTTTTCTCTATCCCCTATTTTCTTATTATCGTAAGTAAGTTAAAATGTCACATTTGCCCTCCTCTTCTTCTTCCATAACATCTTTGTACTATTCTCCTCCTCCACTCCCATCTTCTTCTTCTTCCACTCCCACCTTCAATATGTTCTTCTTCCACCTCCAACTCACCCCCATTTCTTGCCACCTCTAATTCCACTCCATCTTCTCCCACATCCATCTCCATTCCCATCTTCACCTCCATCCTAAAATCATAGTAATACTAAGTGTAAGAAAAAAGATGGAATGAAAGACGTGAGATGTAAATTCCAGATTTCACAATCTCTATATTCTAAATTGTATATTTCGTAATAAAAAATCATAATTGAAAATTGTACAATTCCTAATGTAAATTTACATCCCAAATTATACGATTCATAATACAAAATTACATTTCACATTCTACAATTTAGAACTATAATTACAACATAGGTTTAATTAAAATTTTAAAAGATATGGGTGCCGAAAAAAATTCTCATATATATGATATATGATATATGATAATCTTATTTTTCTACTAAACTTGATTTTAGAATCGGAGAATTTCAATGTTTAGTGTGTACATTACATCGTCATGTATATTTGTCAATGTTATCTCTGATATCAAACTTGCAACAATTATGGTCTTGTTTGGTCCATTTGCATTATTAGCATTCCCCTTTTCCCTGATGATACTTATGTTGCGGCTTAGAATTGAAAACTGTGATATGGAATCTTGGAACGAAGTGGGTGAAGAGAGAAAACTCCGGATTTCATGCAGTGACCCAGATGCTACAGATAGTGAAGAAGAGAGTGAATTAGCAAATGGAGAGAGTAAAAGAAATGGTCAGAAGAGAGTTGTTGTAGAGATGAAGTTTCCAAGCATGGCAGAGAAACGTGCGTCGTCCACCAAGTCTAAAGGCGTAAGACTGAGAGCATGGGGAAAATATTGTGCTGAGATACGAGTCCCTTTTGAAAATCGGCGAGTGTGGCTTGGTACTTTTAATACTCAGAAAGAGGCTTCAATGGCTTACAATAAAAAGAGGCAAGAGTTTGATCACAAAAAGGCTCTTCTCAAAGCTCATGCTTCTTCTCAACCATCTTAATTACCTTCTTTTTTCTATCTGCTGCTACCTAGTTTATTGTTTTAATGCAGATTTTGTATCTGGTTGGAGATTTTTCTTCTTCTATAGACTACTTTTGAACTTTATTGATATAAATAGATCATTAGAAATTTGTTTTTCTAAACTAGATCCTTTCACATGAGTTTATAAAAAATTATAAATTTTTAATAAAGTAATTTGTTATAAACAAATATACGTACAAATCTATAACATTAGAAAAAAATGTTGTTAAGAATCTGTTTTTCAAAAAATAGAATTCTAATTACACAAAACCTGCAAAATTAGAGAAACATAACTAGAGTTTAATTTTTCACAAAAAGAAATTGTACTCTTCAATAATAAAAGGATTTAGTTTGAGATTTTTTTTTTATAGTGTACTCCCGTCAGTATAAGATTCAAAAGTGATCTGCATTAGAAAAAATGTCTCGGGACGATTAGATTTCTAGCCATATGTATTTTATTAATTAAAGCTCTTGTATAATATAGATGATAATAAGTAACTTTCTCAGAAAAAAAAAAGATATAATATGTTATTAATTGTTATGGTCTTTTTAAGGAACTATATTCTACCTTTCTTTTGCATAAAAAGGTAATAATGTTTCGAAATATTTCTTATTGTAGAGTTTTTACCCAGAATGATTAGGTATGAATTTAATAATATAGCCAACATATGGGATATAATCAAGAGATTTCTATGTAAAAAATACAATTGTATTGACTTATCAAAGTAGTAACACAAATTACATCTATTGAATTGATAAAAAAAATAAATTAAAAGAACAGACTTAAAAATAGAAATAAATGAATATATATATTTAGTAAAGTAATTATTAAGTTATTTCCCCTACCATGTGCGTTTTTAAGCATTACTGAATATTCTCTTATCATCTACAACATTAGATGATTCTATCCCTAAATGATTAAAACAAGTTTAATGTACAAAAATCCCTATATATTCATTAGTTTTTAAAAGAAAAATATTTTTTATTACTAAATTTTAACAATTTTCTTTTACAATTTTAAATGATATTTTTGAATGGTTTTTCCTTTTTTTATTTTTTTATGTTTAATATTCTAACACCACTGTAATAAAAGAAAGTTGTTAAAGATTTAATAGTGAAAATATCGGCATCGTTCTTAAAATGACCATTAAAAATCAGTAACCAACCATAAAGTGGTAATAGTTGAATTAGCTATGCATCAATGTTGAGGTGAAGAGTGGACTCACCTAACAGTTTGGTCCAATTAATTTAGACTTGTGAGTATGGAATGGAAGGAATAGTACTCATCATCTAAACTCCTTCTATTTGCATCTCAACACTAATCTAATCCACAAAAGCTTCCAAAAAAAATGAGAAACTCTGTGCAGTTTCTTTTGCCTCAGATGTTGTGTTTGATGTTACTGAGTTTTCAACATGAAGTTGAAACAAAGTCCACCATTGAACCATGCAATTCCTCAGACTCGTGTCCCTCTCTCCTCTCGTATCTCGTTCCCTGGGACTCCAAAGTATCAGAAATCGCCACTCGTTTCCACGTAAACGCCTCTGATATCTTGGCCTCCAACTCTCTCTTCCCCATAACATCATCAAGTGCACACCAAATCCTCAGGGCCAAAACGTTTCTCAAAATACCCATCTTCTGTTCTTGCGTGGATGGCATCCGAAGGTCCATCTCAACCACTTACACTGTTCATGCAGCAGACACACCTGCGTCCATATCAGAAGCTTATGGTGGGTTGGTTAGTGCTGAACAAATCAAGATTGTGAACAGCATCAATGGCAGCAACCCCTTGAGGAGTGGGGGCACCCTTGTGATTCCACTGCCTTGCACTTGTTTTGACAACGTTAACAATGGGGGAACCGCTGTTTACATGTCGTATGTTGTGCAGACAAGAGAGAGCCTGAGTAGCATAGCAGCAAAGTTTGGTACAACTATTTCGGACTTGAAAGCTGTGAATGGGTTTTGGGAACCTGCGGTAGATCCCGGAGACATTCTATCTGTTCCCGTTGCAGGTTCGTGCATATCAACATCCATTTCTCAGAAAACCTTAAGATTCTGTTCTTCTTCTTTATTGATTAGAATTTATAAAACAACAGATAAAATTCACACAGTTTCAAGAGAAAATTGAGACTGAACCTGAAAACTAAGTATTCAGTTTTATTACTGGTCTTTGAACGGACGTTGGGGGAAGGTACTTTTAACTAATGGATTATAAACTAAGTAATTATTTTTGCACTAAGAGAATTTTCGGATTAAGTTATTTTTGGATTCAAGATAAATTTATCGTCATTTTTAATTTTCAGATTACACATTTCAAAAGCCAATCTTATTTTACGCATTATACAATTCAAAAGTTATTTTTTCACGAAAGAAACAATTGTAAAAAACTTCCAAATTTTTGAATTAGTACACAATGTCAAAATAACTTTTTGTATTAAAAAAATATTTGATTGTAAAATCTAGAAGTTACTTCCAAATTAAATAATCCGAAAACCATTATTGAAGACTAAAGAATTTTTATCATAGGTGGAGAAACATATCAGAAAAGGACAGAAAGAACCAACAACGACGGCCAAAAAGAAAATGGTGAAAAACTGATAATATTTTTATCTTTTACACAAAAAGTAATAAAGACAAAAGAAAACAAAATTTTTTCTCTCTTCAATATATGTGACGAATATATATATATAATACCTTTTATAAAAACTTTATACCAAATGAAAATAGAGCTAGCTACTTTGTGTCATTTCAAATGGATATTAAATAAGATTAGGTACCTACTGTTCCCCTAAGGCCCAATAATAGGACAGAGTTTGACACATTTTCTTAACAATGTGATTAACATGCTTTAACTCTTTTTCATATTATATATACACACACTGTTTTTTCTTTTAAAAACAAATTAGTTTTCCTTTTATGTTCACTTGTGTATAATTTACTAATTATAATAAATATATTAAAGAAGTGCATTGTAGTAAGAATGGTTAACACTTATTTTCTTATTATGTAGTAAAATGGAAGTAACCAAAACGGCTCTGATTTTATCTATTCATTCACGTAGGTTTTACTAAATTCTTCATAAAACATAGGATTCTGTGAGATGGAACAGAATGTGTGTTAGGAATGTTTTCCTAGTCATTAATATTCTGCTGTAGACAAATGTATTGTCCTTTGCAGCATGTTCATCAGCAACCTTGAAATGGTACGATGAGAGTATGATAGTCCCAAATGGCTCATATACATTAACTGCCAGCAACTGCATCAAATGCAGTTGCGAACCAATGGATATTACGTAAGATCATTTATATACACTTAATCTTGCTAAAAATTCAATTTTTACTTTATAATACAAAGTTTTAGTCTGAATTTAGTATTTCAATCTCTTAATTTTACCAGGATGCAATGTGTTCCTTCTGGACTAGCTGTCCCCTGCTATAACTTACGTTGCAAACAATCCAATCTTATTATTGGCAACGAATGTGTGGAGCATTCAGAAACAGCTTGCAATGTGATCCAATGTGTTTACCGTGGCCACAGGGGTGGAAAAATTCTGAGTAGGTGAGCAAATTGAGTGCTCATAATAGCTGAATGTGGAGAAATGGAATTTGAAAAAAACAATAACTTAATATTAGCATTTTAACAAAAGTCATATATATGTTATGATTTTTTCTTTTGCAGTACGAAGAACTCTTCTTACCTCCAGTGCCCTGGTAATTATTCTTGTAAGCAAGATACGAAGAAGTTTCAAATTGGTGATTTGGTTTTCACTCTAATATTTTGGTTTTATGCAGATAATGTGTGTCATAGAGGAGCATCGTGTAGGCCTTTCTCATCATATTCTGAAGACCCATTTGGTATGTCTCCAAAGATATCCTCCTCCTTGCCACTGCCAGTTTCTAAAGCTTCTCAGAGGACTCGTGCCTCCAATGGAAGCCTTGGTCGATTTTTAATCAATCTTCTGCAAATATTCTTATTTCTAAAGTTTATTATTTTCTGATTTGAGCACAGGTAGTAGAGAATAACCCATATATATCTTGTATTCGATTCTACCTCCGTATAAGAAAAGAAAGATTTCACTGGTGTTTTTTGGTGTACAAAGCCATTGTTTTTACGGTGTTTTTTTCATCCTTGATAAACTTTGTCGCTTTCTTTGGTTTGGGGACTTATTCCAGAACATTTTTCTGCTCATTTGTTAACTGCAAGTGGAGCAATTTGTCAGTTGTCATTATCATGTCCCTCGTTAGAAGCTATATATATAATAGGTAAAATTTCTAAAGCTAAGTTTTTTCAAATTTGAACTTATTCGAATTAATATCTGGAAGCTCAAAATTATTTGGAAAATTCGTTATGAACTGCATGCATTTCTAACAGTTTATTGAAAAACCTTCAATAAACTGAAGAATGCTCCATTTCTGAATTTGGTTATACATTCAGTTTTAGGCTTCCTTTCCATAAAAGGTGTAGATAGCAAGATAAGTATTACCAGTTCAGATGATCATGTCAGTGATGTCTATTTTCACCGATTGGCAGTGACATGTTTTTGCACGGATACCTTTCCTCCAATTCTGCCAACAATATCTGATCGATCAGTTCCATTCATGTTGACGTTGAATGAAAACAGGTGCCATAAAATAACTTTCTACCATTGTCCTATCAATTTTGAAGATTTAATAAAAAAACCGCAATCACACATTCATATTAACATTATACTGATTCCTCGATATTTTAGCCTTTTATCCACACATGCCACGCGTTATTAACATAAAGTTTGTTCTGTACATGATAGAATAGAGAGTATCTGAATGTTAATGTCAAAGTGTGCAGAAAATTGGAATTCCAACCATGATATGTCTTTTCGTGAAAACTAGTCCATTTGGTTGTAATTTATGGTCTTGGTATGAAGAAAATTTACTGGCCCCAGAAAATATATATATATAAAATTCTATGGTGAACTGTTCTTTGGACTGATTCCTAAAATGTCAACACTCGGCCTTCAAATATCTGTTACATCAAAATTGGCCTTTCATGCAGTGAAATCTAAGTTAAGAAGATAACTTACTCAAATGAAACTGCTTGGTAAAATTGACAATATAATTGAACTAACCATAGTTTAGATTTGAAATTTGGTTGGTAAGATATCAGTTTCTCCACTGGTGGGATCAGGTTATGAAGTAATTTCCCTTCCTATACATAAGACTAATGTTTACTTTTCAAGCTCAGAAAAAAAAAATGATTAGACATGACAAATTAAAATTAAGAGAGAATTCCTTGTTACTAAATTTGACTAAATATTTACACAAACCATGGTTCAGATTTTCTGAAGCAGAAGTAGCGAGCTCTAAAACTAAAAGTTAGTACCCAGAATCACAGATAAATTATTCAGACACGACTCAGCTTCTCTAATGGTTGTAAATGCACTGTGACTAAGACAAGAAATGGGTAGAAGGCAACCTCTGGTGAGGAGAAAGCAACATGGAGGTGGGGACCAGAAATTGAAAATTTAATGTTCTACCAGGAATTATTGAATTATAAAAGCAACAGAACAAAAGGGTCACAATCAAATTTTAATATACAACCCACACTAACCCCAGTAAGTAGAGTAGTAGACCCAAAACCAAATGGGTCCATGAGAAATCCCATAATCAGAAAGGTAACCAATGGGGTTTCAGAGAACAAGATGAACATCAAATCTCCAGCCAATAAACACTGGGATGAGGCCAGATGGTAGGGCCAAAACCCCCCACTAGTAAATTACCAAAAGTGCATGGCCAGAGAGAGAGAGACGAAGTTTGATGTAACATGTTTAACAGATAATTTGTCTTTTAAGCATTTCATGAGAAGTTTAATCTTTAGGTTTGCATAAATATACAGGAACATTTATAACAAAAAACCTGTCTCTTAGATAAATCCTTCTACATTAAAAGACTGTGTGTTTTTTTTCTAAAATACCTCAGACAAAACGAAAAAAGACAGACCCCACTGCCACACCACGCTGTCAAGTTTCAACACACACTGGCAATAATTGAACCATTTTTCCTATCTGATTCTGAGCAAATAAATATATGAAAAGCATCTCAATATTCCATTGTTACTTTCATTTCAAACTTAACAAACCAAAAAATAGCAACGATTTTCCACGATGAGAGACATGAAAGACGCTGGTGCCTTGGGAGCCAAGACAGCACGAGCCTGCGATAGCTGCATAAGCAGAAGAGCAAGGTGGTTCTGTGCGGCCGATGATGCTTTTCTCTGCCATGGCTGCGACACTTTGGTTCATTCCGCCAACCAGTTAGCTAGCAGGCACGAAAGGGTTCGGCTTCAAACTGCATCCTCTAAGGTAACCACCGCCACCACCACCACGACGCACGCATGGCACAGTGGGTTCACACGCAAGGCAAGAACCCCACGTCACAACAACAACAAACACTTTGCACTGCAACAACGTCTCAAAGAAGAAGTTCTCTTCAACAACAGCAGTGTTCTTCCGCTGGTTCCGGAGCTGGGAGGGGAAGAACAAGAACCTGTGGTTGCGGATAATGAGGAGACGGAGGAACAGATGCTATGTCGCGTGCCCGTGTTCGACAATTACGATGTGAGAACGGATGACTTGGACAGTTTTTCCGACATGGATTTCGCGGAGTTTGCTGCTGATGTTGAAAACCTACTTGATAAAGAAGACGATGAGGTAAGTGCGCGTGTGGGAGGGGGAGTTGAGGGTGCAATGGCGAAGGTTAAGGATGAAGAGGATGTTGATGGTGATGTAGCGTGTTACCTGGAGTCAGTTTTTGACATGACGAACGATGATGTCTTTCATTGGAATAGCATTGAGTCTGTGCTGTCAGATGCACGGGAAGAGAAGGAGTGTGTGGTGGCGAGTGATGGTGCTGTTGGTGAAGAAGGAGGAACAAAGAGAGACATATTTTTGAGACTAAACTACGATGAGGTTATAACTGCATGGTCTAGCCAAGGTTCTTCTCCATGGACAACTTCAAACCCACCTAAGTTCAACTCTGGCTATGACTTCTGCTTGGTACTACCTCGACTACTTCTCAATTTTCTTCTTTTACAATAATTATTACACTTGTATGTTTAGATTAAAAAATTGAAAAATTAAGTCTGAATAAGTGTTATTTGCTTAATTGGAACCAAAATTCACTTCAATTAAAAACCAATTACATCTTGCGATTGCTTATAATTTTTCAGGGTCTGAGTGGTGTAGATGGGGAAATAAGAGGCTTAAGGGGTGACCTAGATGGAGGAAGAGAGGCAAGAGTGTCGAGGTACAGAGAGAAGAGAAGGACTCGTTTGTTTGCAAAGAAAATTAGATATGAAGTGAGAAAGTTGAACGCAGAGAAAAGGCCCAGAATGAAAGGTCGTTTTGTGAAGAGAACGTGCTTTGTTGGGGCCAATGCTTTTCCTGCTTACCAATGACATCTATCAGTTAACGCATCCATCTTTGCTATTTCTGCAAATTTGGATCAATACTTGGTTTGGCTATATATATATATATATATATATATATATATATATATATATATATATATATATATATATATATATATATATGTACGTATATATAGCCTGTATTATATATATTATATCAATACATGGGCAGTGTTAATTTTACTAGACTTTTTTGCTTGGGATATTTCTCTTTATATATATCTCCAGCAGGTTTAGTAATTAATTAGTACTAATTAATGATCTTCCCTTCTCAGCAAACTTTAGTAATCCAATTTACTGTTTCGCATTACAAATTCAATTATTCAATGCCGATGCTGTTATTACCTAGTTGGTATTTTAGGTTGCTGATTAACGTTACTGCTTAATGTCATCAGGTTGAGATAATTAACTTTTGGCTTTTATATTTATCTCTGGTGACCACGGTTCCTTGTTTTATGTGCATGAAGAACAAATTAAACAACATGAGGACCGTACCCAGAAAGATGAATGTTGAACAAATTCATAAATAGTCAAAGTTTATATGTACTGCATAATGGGAATATCTGATATTCATATCAATCCTACGTAAGGGATGGGTTGGAATAGTAAATCCAATTACAAATATTTGTTTTTAGACTTAGCCCTACATTTGAAATCAATTAAAATGTGGGCTCTGGGGTTCAAGTTAAGAAGATGCAATTTTCTTTCATAACTTCACCATTTACAACAATTTATAAAACACACTCTTTTCTTTCAATCTCTATACTATACCCTTTTTCCTCATTAATCAAACCACAGCATTAACTTACTTTGAAACCAAAGTTGAACGTCTAATCTTCATAATAAAGCACTTTTGTCCAAGTGTTAGTGAGAAATCACATCAAAGGCAATGGATTTTTTAATGGTTTTCTATATGTTGTAGTTTCACTACGAGTTCTCGGTGTATGTGTGGAAGTTTGTCCCAACACAGAAGTAGCAGTGTTGCAGTTATATTGGAATTGAAATGAGTCTTGTATCAACAACCACATCATCATGAGTCATTGGACATCAAGATGTGTCTACTTGCGTATATGAGTACATAGAATTATAAGTGATATATGTAAGTTGTAAATTGTCTTTCTGATAACTCAAGAGCTATAAGCGCAGTAGATGACACCCAGTGACATGCAAGTTTTGTTGTATACCGTTTGAGCAATGAGTGGTCCAAAAAATTGTGGTTACTGGGCCAGATTTAGTGAAAGTGAAACAACAGAAACTTCAAAAGGGTAGTGGCGCAGGACAGAAACATAAAGCCAATCATCATCATGTCTCAATTTATAAGGTTCTGCTCATTGGAGACTACTTGGTCCCTCCCAATCACTCATGCAATCCCTAACTTTTCTTTATGAATCACTTTCCATTCTTTGGGTCCCCTTTCTGCAATTGGCTTACCTAATACGAGTAGCTTTTGAACATCAAGCATTGCACTGCATTGCATCGTCCTTTCCAAATTTGAGAGGAATTTGCCTACGATTTTCGTATCTTTGCTCATTCATATCTTTTCCTAATTGCCTCAAATACCTTCTTTTTTTTTTCTTTCACGAGTCCTTAGTTCAATTTCGCCACCAATTTTAAGTTCATGCCTTTGGCTTTACTATCGTACTCAAAGTTCATAACTTTTCTCAGCCACCAAGATAGTTTTTCGTTTACCCCTTAACTTAAGGAATCTTAATATACATTAGCAAGATGGTTTTTCCTTCTCCTACAAATCTTTACAATGCGTTGTCTATTATTAAGAAAGATATATTTTGTGAATCTCATTTCTCATTTAATAAGTTGCATTTATATTTAATTTTATTTTCTTTAATAAAATGGTACATTATTTAGCAATCAACTTCACCCTATGCGTATATATAGTTTGCTCATGCACTAGCATTACAATTAGTTATGTTGATATTTTTCTTTAAAATATAATCATTTAACAATTCTCTTCATTAATATATAACACTGATAATAAATATAAATAAACATAATATTCTCATCGCAAATGATTATTGTTTTCTGAAAAAAACAATACCTCCACAAAATCAAATATATTGATATTTCTAAGAAGGTTGAGTTGATTGTAGAAACATAAAATGGATATCTAACTATAGAAGATTCTCCAAGGACTTTCAAAAATGTCTATATGTGTATTGAATGGAAAAATAGTTTAAAAAATCAATTTTCCTTTTCTTAATTGAAAATTAAAATATTTTCCCACGTGTATATGTATATATATACTATTCTCAAAATTATTATTTTAATTTACATGGAGGCAAGGATTTTATTTTGTTGTTTTAAAGATTTGAATAAAGAATAGCTTTGAACCTATTTTGGGAGTGACCTTTAGAAAAGATATTTATACAAGTATATATAGGGGTCCCTAGTTGTGTTGATGCACGTGCAAATGCATGCATGATCCATGGTGACGCAGAGAGTCTTGGTCTCCGTCTTTCTCGCTACACTCTTGTCATCTTTTCACTTCTAAACAAACATACATTACCAGCACTAGTCATCACATCATTTTTCTTTTAAATCTTTATAATTATATATTTATTCAAGATTAAATTTATCCAAAGGATTTTTCTCTCTCTCAGTCTCCTCATATTCAATATCAAGAACCATCGTTGATTCAACGTGAACGTCTCACTATATTCTCGGTTACAATGCATCAATAATCTACTTTTCTAACTTTCTACATTCTTCTTCCTTTTTTTTCCTTTTCTTTTATTCTGTCCTTCTCCGCAGCTGCAGTTTTACAAATTTTCCCATTCTTGAAGGGTCAACAATCTCGATCATTTCAGACGGGAATGTTTGACTTCTATTAGAATCTAGAGGGTTCTGATAACCATTGTTCATGGATTGAATTGCCACTATTCTTGGTATTCTTTATATTCTTGGAATTTTATTTTGAAAATATGTTCAATTTGGAATACAATCTTGAATTCAAAGATGGAAAAGTTGTTCTTTCTGACACCTCTTAGGACCATTTTCAAGACTTCCTCGTAGGACTTTTCTTTTGTCTGTCAGGGAGAGAGTGCATACGGAGATTGTGCCTTTTTCTGTTCTGGAGGGATTAAATTGCTTTAACTAGTGAATGGAATTGGAATCATGATTTTTCTTACATTGCGTTGTATTTGTGTAATTTGATCAGACCACCTTGATGCTAAAATGGGGGTTTCGTTGAAACATGTCTCCTTGGAAATGTGAAGTTGCTTTGTCCCTCGAGGAACATAGTGATGAATTTCCCCTCAGAAGCCACAGAATTGGGGAGCCCAGTTGATAGTTCCTTTGAAAATGGGAGTTTTCAATCCTACAATGCTGAGTTGGAAGGTAATGGAATAGGACTTACTTAGTTCCTTGCCACGCCTATTGCCAATTTGCATGTTGTATGTATTCATTCATGTGGTGATCTCCTCCTTTAATTGGAATATTTTCAGCCAAAAATCGATTGCTTTTGGTTCAGTGGTTAACTAGCCTTGCTCCTTCATTGAAATTTCCATCAAGTGTCACGGACGGTGAATTAAGAGCATGCTTGAGCAATGGTACTATTTTGTGCCTGATACTGAACAAGCTACGACCTGGTATTGTGAATGTGGTAACACTTTTTAACCTTTTAACTGACTCTAACTGTAATTTGCAACTGATTTGAGATATATCTTTTAGTCTGGATTCTCTTGTGTAGGTTAGTGAACCTGATAATGTTCTGCCATCACAATCAGAAAATGTTAAATCGTTTCTGAAAGTTTTGGATCTAACGGGATTGCCCCGGTTTGAAATATCAGACCTAGAAAAGGTACGAGGCCTACTTTGTGTCATGCATAAACTTAGTTTAAAGGGAGTTACACAATTGTAATCAATCAGGCATTAAATATTACATGAATTTAATTTTGATACAAACCTATTTCTGTCAACTGATGACAGAACATTATCAGTAAAATCCTTATCATTGAAATATAGTGAAAACCTTATGATTAAATTCTCAGTGTATCTTTATGTATAGCATTAGTTTTGTTTTGATGCATGAGTTTTTCATGAGCTTGGTTCATGTTCCTTGTTGGGTTACCATGTTCTTTTGTTGTGTAGGGGCCTATGAAAGCTGTTGTGGAATGTCTTTTAACACTGAGAGAAAAAAGTTTGCAGCATGCTTTTGGAGATAATATTTCTCCTCAGAATTTCATCACAGTCAGCCCTCGTGTGAATTCACCATTCCATTATCATTGTTCTACAACATTTGGTGGGGACCAGAAGAAGTTTTCAGTTTTGTCAAAGTTGCAGCGTGTTATGAGTTCCCCATCTGTGCCGGGTTCGGTGAATTTAAACTCGTACTCCGTTTTTGTGTTTGTTTAAGCATACCATTTTCTGAACATGCTACCATGGTTATGTTAACAATCAAGAAAATTTACCTGTATCTTGAATTGAACTATTAAAAAGCTAAGGATAAATTATTACACAAAGGTTTGGAACTCTACATTCAAAATCGACATTTTTGTGGCAGTAATGAATTACTAGTTACTGAGATGGAATGCCGATTTTAACTAGAGAAACAGTATCAAGAGAAATTTCGACATTAGACACTTGTCCTAAATTTAAATCTTAACTTTTGTGTGGAAGACAATTTCCCTGTAATTTCTTGCTAAAATACTACTAGTATATACTTTTTTATCATCACCTGTTTCCAAATAGACTGTGTTCTCCGTGTTTAAGTAGTTAATTTTACCCATTTGTATATTCGACAGAGCCATCAGCCTCGTTAATACACCATGCTGGTCATAATTTCCATGAGGTGTTTCAACTGAAACCAGGAAGTTACATAGATCTTCCACCTGAAAAAATATCAGAAATGATGAAATCAAATAATATAGATGTAAGTTCTTAAATTCTACTTCCATATGCACTTTAATGTTTGTTTATAGATGAACATGGTTTTTCTGTTTGAGACATTACTGATATGTTTCAGAGTCTAATTTTGCAGAATGCTCCCACTCAGTCGCTTCTGAGTGTTGTGAACGGTATTCTTGAAGAAAGTGTTGAAAGAAGAAATGGGGAAATACCTCATGTATGGCCTTGTTGGAGACTTTGGTTTGGTGTTACATAAACTCATTCATTAAACTACATGTATATAATCCATGCAATTGGTTTACACGTATACAATCAATGCAATTGGTTTGCAGCACAAACAAATATACCACATACAGTTTCATAAACATGGTTTATTATCTTTGTTTCTCAGCGTGTGGCTTGCTTATTGAGGAAGGTTGCGCAAGAGATTGAACGGCGCATGTCAACTCAAGCAGAACATTTACGAACTGTATGTCATGTTCATTACATTATTTTCAAAAGCTAGTTATTAGTTAGTCTGTTACTTTTGATTTCCCAGTCATTTTCTTCAAATCACTTTCTTGTCCTGTCACTTCAGCAAAACAATCTTTTCAAGGCTCGAGAAGAAAAATACCAGTCGAGAATAAGAGTACTCGAGTCACTTGCATCCGAAACTAAAGATGGGAATGAGGTATCACAGATAGTTTTGAGATTTAATTCTATGAGAATTTAGAAGTAGATCAACTTTATATCTTCAAAACTATCATATTGGTATGAGTTTTCTACATATTTCAGCAGTTAATGATATTGTTTCATGCTTTGTACAATAAACAATACATCGATACACTTTTAATTAAATTATTTTTTTGTTGCTTGGATTTTGGGCTCTTCGTCCCTTCGATGAAGGGTGAGAGGATCAGAGTGGAAGAAAAAAAGGTTGATGAGAGAGAAGTTGGTAGGTTGATAAAAGAACAGCAGGACAAAATATTGGAAATTTCAGCTTTGAAGATAGAACTGGAAACGGCCAAAAGAACATATATAATACAATTCGCACGGTTGGAAGCAGAAGCTGAGGGTGCTAAAGCAGAACTGACACAAATGGTTCAAGAATATAAACAACAAATAGAAGAAGTAAGAAATAAGGTAAGGTTTCTCTCTTTGCTACACTAGAAGAGAAATCTGGACAAGACCAAGAAGTTTTAGTTATTAGACAAAAACTCAAATACTGCTTCACACATGCTTTTGATGTTATTCTTTGTTCAGAAATTTAAAATCAAATTTTCAGCTTGGTAACGTATACTGAAACTTTTATTACTTGTAGTCTTGAGATGAGATAATACTCTAATTTTTGTTGGAAAACTACACTAAAACCATCTAAAGAACTGCATTTAAGTTTTATCCTTTGATAAATTATTTTTTCATATTATTAGTATTTTGAGATCTTTGGACCTTCAATACAGGCTGAAAATATAAAAGATGAATTAGTTGGGTTGATGAAAGAACAGGAGGACAAAAAAATGGAAATTATTTCAGCTCTGAAGAGCGATCTGGATACAGCCAAAAGAACATATGAAACACAATTCTTTCAACTTGAAGAAGAAGCAAAAGGTGCTAAGGCATGGACACAAAAGGCCCAAGAATATGATTACCAATTGAAAGAATTACAAAATAAGGTATTGGTTTCTTACTTTACACGAAAAATAATATATTGGTACATGTAGAGGGACAAGACAAGACCAAGAGGTTTTAGTTAAAAGACAAATTTAGATGCAATTTCTTACTGTTGTGATGTTCTCTAAACAGTATTGGAGTTTCACTTTGATAACCTATGCTCACTTTTATCACAAGGATTTTTGAGATAGAACAAAAAATTTTTTAGTAGAAAATTTAAAAACAAATCCAAGTTTTATTCTTTGATAAATTACTTTCACGTTATTTGTATTTTCATCTGTTCGTTGGCCCTTATATGCAGGTTGAGAAGTTTCAAGAAGAGGTTAAGACAGCAAATGATGAGGAAATTGCTAGGTTGATGAAAGAACAGGAGCACAAAAATTCAGAAATTTCAGCTTTGAAGCAAGAGCTAGAAGCAACTAAAACAGCATATGAAGTACAGCGCTCCCAGATGGAAAAGGATGCCAAAGCAGAATTGGAACAAAAGTGCGAAGAATATGAGAATCAATTGAAAGAGTTAAGAAATAAGGTTAAGGAGCTAAAGGTTTCTTCTGATTCAAAAGATCAGAAGTGGAACATGAAAATGAACCGATTTCTGACTGTCATAACATTTCAATTCAGTTCCCTACAGGTACACTTACAAATGTGTTAATGTCAATGTTATCTTGGTGATGTCAAACATTACAACTTTGTACTGAATTTGATATCATCCAGAAAATGAAGTTATCTTTGGAATCCACTAAGCAAAGTGTAATGAAAGAGCAAACGGTTTATGCAGGGGAGTTGGATCTATTAGGTAGGTCTTGTTATTAGAATGTTACTCTACAGTTCCCTCTTTCCTTCTTTGAAGATAACTCTGACCATTTATTTGATTGTAAATTATCTGTTCAGGTGTAAAACTTAAACCACTTCTACAAGCAGCTGAGAACTACCATGTTGTTATTGCTGAAAATAGAAAACTGTTCAATGAGATTCAAGAACTAAAAGGTGGCATTATATGTGTCTTTTCTACTGGGTTATTGATGTGTAAAAAGTGTACTATGAACTCACTTTTTTTTTTATGAGACAGGAAATATCAGAGTATATTGTCGAATTCGACCATCTGCAATTGGAAAATTGGAAAAAGAGTCTATTGTTGAACACGCTGGTGAAAATGATTTGGTTGTGGCAAATCCAACCAAAGATGGAAAAGATGCTTTTCGATCATTTAAATTTAACAGGGTTTTCAGCCCTGCCGCAACTCAAGGTTTAATAATATAAACGCAGCATTTTTTATGATTACTTCTAAATTACAGTTTCTCCCTTTTTTTGTTTTGTTAACATTCTAGTGTTGTACTAATGATATTAATCTGAACGATGCAGCGGACGTATACTCCGACATCCAAGACTTCACAAGATCAGTTCTAGATGGGTATAGTGTGTGTATATTTGCTTATGGTCAAACTGGTTCAGGGAAAACTTATACAATGGTATGGACCTTCTCCATATATTGATTTTTATCTCATACATGATGCTATTGAAGGAATTCTTTATTCTATAAGATGCCAACTTTTCTCAGACTGGTCCAAATGGGGCAACAAGCGAGACTATTGGTGTTAACTATCGAGCTCTAAATGACCTCTTCAGGATTTCCACAAGTAGACAAAATGTAGTGGAGTATGAGATTGGAGTTCAAATGGTTGAGATATATAACGAGCAAGTCCGTGACTTGTTAACAACATATGGTTCTCCAAAAAGATATCCTTTTTTCAGTAACTTTGAACATGTCATTCTTTGCATGGATTTTCTTCTTGTACTTTTTGTGTATCTGATTTCCTTAAATGCACACACTTGGGATATTGACTCAATCTCGACCAAATGGCTTAGTAGTCCCAGATGCTAGCTTGTTCCAAGTGAAATTACCTTCAGATGTTATTAAGCTAATGGAAATTGGACTTAAAAATAGAGCCATTGCTGCAACTGCTATGAATGAACGAAGTAGCCGTTCTCACAGGTTGCACCATTTTTTCTGTCCTTGCTGTTTTCATCGTTCAACATTGAAATGAAAGATTTTCATTGTGATGACATCATGTAAACTTATGTACACAGTGTTGTCTCAGTTCACGTTACCGGGAAGGACTTGAAGACTGGTTGCACTATGGCTGGTAATCTTCATTTGGTAGATTTGGCAGGAAGTGAAAGAGTAGATCGTTCTGAAGCAGTTGGGGATAGGCTCAAAGAAGCACAGCATATAAACAAATCACTAGCTGCTCTTGGAGATGTTATTTTTTCCCTTTCTCAAAAGAGCTCCCATGTACCATACAGAAACAGCAAGCTTACTCAACTTCTACAAACTTCTCTTGGTAAATCTTTATTCACAATTTATCAACCTCAGTAACTTTGAATCTTTTCAACCTAGACTTTCTTCTGATCTTTGAATCTTGCCTTTGATCTTACCCCATAGGTGGTCAAGCAAAGACGCTCATGTTCGTCCAAATCAATTCAGACGTAAGTTCATATTCCGAAACTGTGAGCACTTTGAAGTTTGCTGAGAGGGTTTCAGGAGTTGAATTAGGAGCTGCACGAAGTAGCAAAGAGGGCAAAGACTTAAAAGAAATGATGGAACAGGTACCCAATTGATTATGTTGGCACGACTGTTTTCATGTTTGTGAATGAACTAGATAAGTAATCATCCCCTCCCTTGCTTGACTTTGTAGGTGTCTTGTTTGAAGAGCACTATTTTGGCGAAAGATGAGGAGATTGAGAGGCTTCAAGCCCTCAAAGGTTTATCTGGTAGCAGAGTTAAGCGAAATCTGATTCCACGAAGTAGAAGTAGTATCCAGTTACAATCTGCTAACCCCCCACCAATTGATGATCCTGCACCACAAAGTGATTTTGTTGCAACAACTGCAGAAAACTCAGGATGTACAGATTCTGATTTTGATGGAAGATCAAGTGATTTTTCTGACAGTGGTTTTGCTGCAGGCACAGAAACTGATGGTTCTGAAAGTTCCAGTCTCGCTGAAGTCCCAAAACAACCATCAGAGAAGATGTGAGTAAACATTTACTAACTCTTCACATTAGAAAGGAAATTAACAGAACACACCTGCATTCATTTCTTTTTTTGCAGACCTAAAGGACTTCGCAGAACTGTTCAAGCGATGAGGAAATTTGGCAGAAGTTCATCAAACACAACCCCCAGCGCCTCCCCAGTAAAGGAGCCAGTGAAGGAGCCAGTGAAGGAGTCAGCGAAGAAGTCATCATCAGGTGTGTATACGCATACTACGTTAACACTCTTCTTAAAATCTTATGCTCATTCAACTTTTCAACTTTCTTTCACAAATTTGATTTCAGGTATTAAAAAAAGCATGAGTATAAGCTCCCTCAAGCCTCCAAAACTGTGGAAGTAAAGTAGGAAGCAGAAGCTACAATTCATATTTCACTTTCACTCTGACACGCACTGTTTAAATATTTCATTGGTATGCAATAGTTTTACTTTTAGTCATGTTGTTGGTGACACTTTTGATGAGGGTATTTGCATCCAACCCATCACCACAAAAGAAAAAAACATAGAAAATGTGCCAGTTTATGTATAAGCGTAGCATAGGACCTAAACACCATCAGTTTCAAATAAAATAGAAGGATTTATAGCATTCCAACTTCTGTATCCATTCGTTAAAAATCACCGACCACACTAACATATAAACATCGTCAAATCAGAGGCACTTATGACTTGAAACAAATTAAACACAGTTATAACTATTGTATATCCTGTTTTGGTGCCTTGTACACATCGACACAATTATCCCCTCGTCATCTTTTCAATAACATTGTTCTTTGCATTTTTTCTTTATAGCAAAACCATTAATATTGTCAACATTCTTTAAAAAAAAAATTCAAAAATAAGAACAGCTAGACAAAACCAAATATCTTCAAATTTCTATTTTTTTTTCATCCATGAGAATTAGAATATTTATGTAACGTAACGTAAGTACTATGCAGGAGAGAAAACATACTCAACATAGGAAATCCCCATAAAAAACCTCACTTCTTAAGCTAACTACGGTTACTAACAGTTTCATTTAACTGTGATTACTTAATAGTTTCAAATTTTATTCACGGTTAGTATGTAAGATGAACGGAAAGGTTTTTGTTTTTTGAAGCATTTAACAACCCCGTCTCATCTGCCACATCAACCACTAACAACATAAACACAGACACCAAAACTTTCCTTCTTAGTTCAAATCAATATTCCCATTTTAATTTTACATTAAAAAATATCTTAACGCTAAAATTCCTATAAAATTAAAACAGTATTGAATAAACGCTACGTTAAAAAAATGAAATTTTAATCACATATCTAATTGTTACCACACTCCTTTCCACGAGCCTCATAACACCATTCCACAAAATCCTCACATAACACCAAATACTAAACCTGCGTGTTCCAACAACCCATCAATGGTGGTCCATGATTGAAACACGAGACAGCCCCTCAAATCTGACCATAAATAGCTCTTTGTTGCTTCCTAAGATACCCTTAAACCAAATATTTTTTTTCCTCTTGTCTCTCTCTTCATAGAACCAAATCATGGATATGCACCACTAGAAAAATACAATCAATCACCCTCACATTTTCAAAGGGTGAGTTGCGTTGAATACACAGATTCTCTTAGAGATTAATATAACATCATATCAAATAGGCAACACCGAAAAGGGCACCCACAAATAATAATAATAAAAAAAAAACTAATGTACAAAATTCCAAAGACTAGTTTTCCTCAATTTCCTCCAAATTACAATTACAACGGGAGGACATGAGTGACAGACACAAAAGAAATTGTAAGACTCTACGAACCTAACAAGACAGATGCCCATTTTTTCCACGCCAAGTCCTTTTTTTATTGATCATCACAAGGAATAACAACAGAAAAGACACCCTACCCCAAACTCTTGAAAACAAACTTCCATGGATCACTTGTATATATACAGATAGTACTCTAACAACATGATTAGCCCCTCTTTTCAAACAAAAATAAGTCACCAGCTATTTGACCTTCATTGACTTTTAGTCCTCTACCATCATTTCTCTGCTTCTGTATTAGTTTCCTCTCTTTTCATTTTTTTTTTGTGCAAAAATGGATTACGCCACAGCAGAGATGCTGCAGCTGCTCCTATCTCTGTTAAGACAGTCAAAACCTTCTACCCTCACAGCAGCTGGAGTCTGACCAAATTTCATTGGAACACAGCCTCGAGCTGAGGAAGAGGATGCCTCGGTAAATGGACTAAAATTCCCATTACCAAATTGCTCATCTTGAATTACAGGATTTGAGGCCCTACTCGGAGGAGATCCACAGAAAAACGGTGGTGATGATGCCACCACTTGCCCTCCGGATCTTCCCAGGTAGCAGCTTTCCTACATAAACAAATCAAAGAACAAGTCTTTGGTTAGGTTACATCATTTCAACAAGTCCTAGAAAATCATCAAAAAGATTAATTGATTGAATGCTTATTTACTCGGACTCGGTTTCTCACACTTGCTCACATTCCAACACGGAAATGTATGTGGTCCAGAATAGTTTGTACAGACATCCCAAATTACATTCAATAGGTTAAAATAAAAATGAGTTCTTTCTAAAATCAGTTTTATTCAACTCCAAAATAAATGAAGCTCTGAAGTGTTGCAAGAAGTCAACTTTAATAATACAAGTTTTTTGTCTGTTTCTGAGGGAAAAACTTGCTCTACAGAAACCGAAACATATGCTTAACATTACATGGTATATCGTCCCTAACTGGAGCGGACTTTCATGGGGGGTGGGAAAGAAATTAAACATTGTTTTTCAAAATTGTGTTTCCTAGTACATAACAAAACAACAAAAGATTAACATGGGAAAGAACCTTGGGGAGGATGATGTCCAAAAGCTCTGCCCCAACTCCTGAATCTTCCACCTCAGATTGATAGCTGCATTTTTTGTACCAAATAAAAAAAAAAGTCAGAACTTTTATGACAAAATTGGCTTAAAGAACAGAAATAAAAATGGCTAAAAAGGAGAAGGAAGAGAGAATTACCTGATGGGGTGCCTAAAGGGTCTGATGTGTGTGTTGATGGAAGAGTGGTTCATGAGACCTAATCGGCGAGGTTTGGGGCAAATCACTGATTCCATCCTCATCTCCTCACAGCTTGTGAAGGTGTTCTTCTCTTGGTACCCGTAATAGCTGTAGCTATTCATCTTTTCACAGATCTTGACAAGGAACACCTGCAACCACATCAAACAAAAAATTAAAAACTTTATTTTTCTAATCACACAGTTGCTTTGGCTTCAGAAGCAGGAGATAAATTGCACTAAACCCAAGGGAACCCTATAAAAAAACTGAAAGAAAGAAACCCATTTTCACAACCAAGCCTTTAAAAAAGTGACACTTGATTGAAAGAAGACATGAAAAACACCGACCACTTTCTCAAACTTTCTTTATTTTCAACAGATGAATAAATCCGAAAGACTTAAAAATTTGAGACTTCACCCACACAAAGATAACTTTGCAAGTAACTTTCTTTGTGAAGAAAAGACACAAAGAAGGGTGAGTATATATAGGAAGAGAGGGAGAAGGAGGAAGAGAGAGAGTGAGAAAGAGAAGGAGAGAGAGTACCTGAGCTGCCTATCACAGAGTGAGAGGGGGCAGTCTGAGAGGAGAAGAGGAAGGAGGAGCAGAAGAAGGGAGATGAGTGCAAGAGGGAAGGATAAGAAGGGGAAAGGATTTTGTAGAGTGGGGGAAGGTGCAGGGGAAAGATGTAAGACCGCACTTGTGGAACATGGATCAATGATTGAGATCTGGGATTCTGTCTAATGTGATATGTCGGTTTGTGAGTGGTGACGCGATGCCATCCACACGTGGCCATGACTGTCTCATTACTTTTTCTTTTTTTTTTTCTCTACCTTGTGCTGATAACGTGTACGCATTTATTGTTGTTCGGTCGGAAACGGTATTGTTACATGTTATATTTGTTATATACATATACGTATATGTGTGAGTTTTATCTCTTTACCAAAAGAATGATTTTAATTTTTAATAAATTAATATTTAGCTTATAGATGTTGGCTTTCATATGCTAATTTATTAACTGAAATATGAAAAAAATCAATCCATCCATTCAATTTGAGTCATATGAAATAATTTAAATTGATTGATTAGTATAATATTTTTTGTTCAAATTTGTGCATTTATTTAAAGAGTAAGGATTCATTTCGAATTCATAATATGTTCAGATAAAATAGATCGTAAAAATAAGATAAAAAAATATGAAAGGATAAAAAACTATCATTATTATTATTAAAAATAAAATAAAAATAATAATAATAGGAACAGTAATTATAATCATAATAATAGAAATAATAAGATAATTAGAATAATGAAGTTGTGTTCTTGATATAATGATGGTATTATTATGTTGATAGTATATTCATATCAAATAGTAGATAGTAGAAGGAGGAAAATTAGGTGATAATAATGATCAAAATAATAAGATATAATTAAATTTTATATCATTTGGATATTTTAAATTGAGTTTTTATCAGATTTGTATGTTTTTATTGAACCTTACAAATCCAAGGTCTCGAACTGACTAAAACGAAACACAATAATTACGAAGAAGAGTTGTACATCTCAATGTATGACTACTCACTCATAAGTAAGACCTTACAAAGGACAACTTTGAATTTGAGTAAACATTGGAGAAGATCATTTGGTAACAAACGATCCTTTAGATGAACTTACGTAGTATGTTAACATCGTATTTATTTTTTTATTTTTTTTTTCATTTTACTCCCATCCAATAATAAAAGACATCATTATTTAACAAATAACTAAATTGTTGTTAGCACTTAATAAATAACAAAAAAATTAATAAATATTCAATTAAAAATATATAAATTTACAATAAACTTAAACTTAATCAAATCAAATCAACAGTAATATCAAAAGTTCTCATAAAATAATTAAATTGATTATAATAGTATAATTAAAACAATTATGATGTTGTGGTAAAAGTAAATATTGTGATTTTTATAACATGTAATATAATTAATTATAGTATTAGATGACACAGTATATATAAAATAATTATGAGAATAATAAAAATGGTGATCACAATAACCATGTCAAGAATGACAATTAAAATAATTCTGATAATTGTAGTTTTTAAGAAGTTAAACAGTGTGAAATTGAAAAATTTTTCAACTAATATATTATAATATTTTCAAACTTAATTCCTAAATAACACAAATATTGCACAGAAATAATGAAATAGATAATAGAATAGAAAATACTGTAATATATCTATTGTTATTTTTAATGTATGTGAAACAATATTAAACTATAGTAATTGATAGAATAAGTCATTTTTTTTTCAAAATGACTACATTTTTAACCAATTAAAAAAATAAAAATGAGTGATATTTTTCTCCTCTAAATAAGCATATCTCATTTTTGCTAACCTGTCATCAAAATAATTATAGTTTTCATGGTAGTCAAAATATTACATTTATAAAAAATTGAGACTGTTTTAGTGAAATTGTTTCAAAAAAGTTATGCATTAATTGTTGTTAATGAAACAACCTTAAATGTTAATTTATACTAAGGTAGTGTCTAATTTCACTGGTTAGGATGGTTCATTAAATTCATTTAATATTGGCTTGAATTCACTTTTGAACTCTACAATTTTGTAGATATGCACTTTTGATCCTTATAAAATTTTAATTATATATTTGATCCCAATTTTCTAGACAAATAAGTGTTAATTATTTATTATAGACAAAAAATATATAAATAATTTATGAAAAAAACATTAAAGTAAAATTATAGAAACATTAATTATTAAATATTTATTTTTAAATATAATATAAATAATTATTTATTAATAATTACTAAAAATAATACACTTAAGATACTGAACACAACAGTTTAAAATTTACACATAGTATTTGAAATCCCTGGAGTTTATAGAATTCAATTCCAGGTGACTGAATTCACCATCATATATATCACACTAATGAAATTGGATATTGATAACCTCTAAACAGAGCAATCATAATAAATGTATCAGTTTAATTGTAGTATTTATTCATGTAAATTTGATCAATTTTTATCCGGAACTATAATTCAATTTGATTAAAACATATTGGTTGTGAATAAAAGTGGTGATCAAGAAGCTCAATATTAAATTAGATGAAAGTAATGAAATAAAATGTGTTGACATTAGATTTTGTTACCGGAATATTAAGCACGGTTACTCTTATATTAAATTATCGAGCTTTATTTATTGTTTTTGAAAATACGTTAATGTAATATTATACTCATGTCTGTAATATAAGACTTAAAATATTCGAACTTAGTGAAATTTCTTTACTTCCAGCAAATAAATCTTTGCGGAAATGATGAAAACTTCATTGTCAACTAAACTAAAGCATATAAATGAATGTTTGTCACCTAAACAAAATGAATCAGACCAGTGATTAGTTCATAAGTAAATTAAATCATTAACATATGAAATAACAGTTGAATGAAGTAGTAAAACAATATCTACGTAGAAGTTCTCAAAAAGTTACATCCAATCTTAATACGAAAAAATTTAAATTTAATTCAACTCCAAAAATTAACTTATAATATGACATTTATATTCATATATATATATATATATATATATATAAAATTGACTTTATTTTTAAATATTATAGTATTTACAATATCTCTTCATACCGAACCATATATAGTTAGAATGTAAGATTGTATAATAAGTGGTCCAATAAATAATCGATATCAGATGAAATAATAGATTTAACAAACTTTATTGAAATAAATTTTAACTCAAAATTTTAATATCATACTAAAAAATAAATTTTAAAATAAACTCAAACTTATAAAATTATCTTATAAAATAAAATTTGCATCACTTGTATACATACTGTTATTTATACATTACATATACTGTATGCATGTTTATTAATGAAAAAAGAGAGAGTTATATATGATAATTATGGTAATTAGAAAAAATAATAATTGTGAGATAAGAATTCTGAGAAGTGAGAAGCGGTTGTGGGATTGAATTGAGAAGCTATAATATGACAACGCGTGGGAGACGTTGTGCCATGCAGAGATCAGAGCCGCTGAATATTAAATATGAAGCGGTGTGTCTTAGATGCTACCCGTGCGTCTTTGTGGGCCTAGGAAACAAGGTGCAGAATGGACCAGACACAGTTTCTGTTGTGTCTATCTTTCTCCACCCCATCCTAGACAAAATCAAAGATGTCACATAAATTATTAAAGAAAATTTATAATTTTTCGATACTTCACCAACCCAACAACCAACAATACTTTGTTGTCTGCATCTCTCTAAGATTTTATCAAACTTACTAAACAACTTACTTCGCTCAGTACATGAACTGACCATGCATGATATTTTATCTAAAAGTCATAATTGATATATTAATTCTATTAATATGTCAATAACTCCTACATCTCCTATAATAGTTGATTTAAATTATTTTTATTATTTAAGAAAAAGAATTCATATACACTCAAAACATTGATCAATAGTTAATGCATACCTAGAGAAAATATGAGTTGTAAATTTATAAGATATATATAATGCAATAAACAAAATTAATTTATAATAAACATGTATAAAATGAAAGTATATATAAATAAAAGTTACTCATATTCAACCCTGTGCTGTGGTACCAAAGCATATTGTCGTCCTCGAAAGAACCACAATTTCCCTTCCTTCAACCATTCATTTTTTTTTTCTCTCTGAGGCATTTGCCCAGTGCTTTGTTCTTTTGCAAATGGTTTCAATCCCTCCGTTTTCTCTCAAACCCCAGAAAAATGCATATTACATTTTTATCCTTTGTCATGTAGAAAAATTATCAAACTACAAAAGTTTACTATTGGGTTTTTCGTTTTTTCTATCTCCTGTTACTTTATACGCACAAATTAAGTTAAATTATTGATTATATAGGAACTATAAGTTGGTTTGATGGAAAAGTTAGAAAAAAGATAAGAAGTTGTCGCATCAACTCTAGAGAATAGAAACAACATTTTTATACATTTGTCTGCTCGAATCTTAAATCTCGTAACAAGAAATAACAGTGACAATAATTCATGAAGTTAATTAGTAAAAGAAAACTCAGTTCTTTCACATTATATATATATATATATATATATATATATATATATATATATATTTTGGAGTAGTGTTAGTGAACAAGTGGTCCTAAATACTTTGAACTTTCCTTATAATTTGATTCCATACAGTAAATAGTTTTATAGCTCTCATGATGTTCATTTTCATATTACATGCAAGATAACAAATATAACAATTAAGTATACTTACATATCATTCAGATTATATTTTTAATTGAGATTAAAGTCATTTTGATGATTAAGATTAACATTTATTATACAAGTTATAGAAGAATAACTTTTATTTTAGTTCAATATTGATTTTAAGATTGGAAAGAGAAATATATTTTTCATGTGACAGGTTACTTTGTCTCATTAATGTTTTTGGTTTGGGATCCTTTTCGGCACATTCATATCCAACAGTGGACAACCATCATAATATAATCAATTTTGTAACCAAAAACCGAGTTCATTAATTTTTTTTGGAGAATTGGAATAATTGGTGTTGTCCTTTATATGTTGCTTTTAATGTCCCATAGAGTAGATTGTGGTGTATATATTCAGTTTATAACAGCCATTAGTTTATTTCAATAATATATATATATATATATATATATATATATATATTAAAAAGTAAAAAAATAAATTATGGTACTTAATCCTTTAATCATAGTTTCAAGCTTCATTGCAATTTAAGTAATAAGTAGTCACAATTAGAAGAACAGTTTTATCTAGAATAAAAAACAGAGACAAAGTACAAGAAACAAAAATATCTCTCAATTATGTGAAAAAAGATAATAAAAATATATGAGTTTATGTTAAGAAGTGTGTATTGAGGAGGATAATATATGAGTTGTTGGAGTCAAACCTGGATATGTCAATATACAATGTTGAATATATCCTGCTAAACATTCTTATTTGTTAACTTCTTACAAGATAATGTATATGTATGCTGCTGTAAATTCAATAAATGTCTTATAATCTGTAGACAGTTAGGCCTGTCATGGCTTCTGCATTATTTTCTCTATTTATTTCTCTCTAAGACTATGTATGGTTTTATTCAACTTCATCTGTGACAACCTTGTTCATTCTTTTTTGGATTCAACACTTTATTTGTCTCTGATCTTCTACCTTCAAAATGCATCAACAACATAAACATTCTCTGAATTCCAGGAACCACAATCCATGTTTCCACATGTCTGTTATTTGAATTTGTAGGGTGGCTCCATTTTCTTTAATCTAACATCACAGAAGAGTGTCATGCATATTCCTTCTGTGCAATTAACTATTCTAAAAATCCAATCCAATCTGGTGAGTCAATGTGAGGGAAAGAAAAGTGGTGTGGAATAATCTCTCTGAAGTTTCCCTTCCATGATTCTCACTTTGCTCATCTTCTCCTCACACCAGTGCAACTGTTCTTCACTCAATTCACTCATCCTTAAAACCCTTGACACCACTTTTAGGTCTGTCAGAGCCATCAAAATATCCATATCCTTTTCCACCTTTAACTTTCTCTTCCTCAAGCATTTCCCTGCATGGTTAAGATCCTTAACCTTCACCCTCTTCTGTATATTAGGTGGACACAAACACATGTGTCAGAAAACTAAATTAAAAATAAATGTTGAAGAAGAATTGATTTGAAATTTAGATCTTGCCTTTTGGTTAACCTTCTTCATTAGTCTGAGTAGTGTTGGATCAACTGTGCCTCTTTGGTTTCTCCTAAAGTAGGCTGCAAGGATCTGACAGGGTTTCTCTTTATCATTCTTTAGAAAATTCATGAATGTTTTGATCCCATCCTCCATTATCTTCAGAAATGAAGCTGATGATATTTTGCATTGAAAACCACCATCCTTCTGATCCTCCTCCAAATCTTTTTTAATAAAATTAACAAAAGTATATAATTATTTTACCTTATACTTATGACATGAGATGTACTTGTATTAGAGGAATGAAAACTACTATCCATACCTTGATATTCTGGCACTAGGAGCAATTTAGGTGCCAAAAGTCTCATTCTAGCATAGATTTCTGGTCTTCTACCGTGCTCATAAGGCTCATTCTCAATGTATCTCTGTAACAAAACCTGAAACTGCTGGAATTGTTGAGCAACTGTGGCAGAACAACCTGTGTCATTGTCCTGGCGTGAGGCATGTTTGGAACGAAAATTTTTGTAGTTCCAACTAAGGGCTTCCCATGTCAAACAAATTTGTGCCACGTATGCAGCCTCTAGTTCACGATATGGGTTGTGACCAACATCAGCAGGTTTCTTATTTATAGTCTGAAACTTGTACACGATACGCTCTGACATTGATCTTGGAGACATTTGAATGGACCTTAATGACTCTGAAAAATTGAATTACAAGTGTGTAACAAAATGTGTATGTCCTAATAATTTTGCTCATAAATAATGCACTTGGAATTAGGAAATGGTTGTTACCTGTTTCATGAAGTTTCTGTGCACTGATTCTGTCTAGAATTGCCATTTCTTCATCATATTTTTGGAACAATGTGTATGATTCCCACTTGGGGCAACTTCTTCTGGATGAAGAAGAAAATGCATCTTCAGTCTCGGAATCCCTGCAATTGATGGAGCTTTTCCATTTAGAGGACTCGTCATCCTTCTCTTCAACCATCAACTTCTTACTCTGCAGCTGGGTAGAAGCAAAAACAAAGAATCTCTCATCCCTTGCAAGGTTTGGCTCTTGCACCTTCTTGTTTCTAATAATTTCAACGCTAACGTGATCATCTGCATAAAGTAACTAACATCAGAAACTTTACCTTGTAGAAATGGAGCATGTAAGAGTATCACCACAACTATAATCTTAAAGATGGATTTAGGCCTAACTCAACGAAAAACTGGTTTCATAAGGTTTACATTTACCAATGAATATCTCGAATTTAAACTTTGCATGATTGATAGCAAGTCATCTGATAAGCTTGAAAAAGTTAGAATTGGAGTTTAACTAAATCCAAAAGTTATATATATATATAATGTTTTTTTACCATAACACTGATATAAAATGGTGATACGTAAGGAGATACCGTCATGGGTTTTTTTTCCTTTGTAAGCGTTTTGGGTAGAATTTGGAACAGAATCAGAATCTCTTGCTGTAAAGTCTTCTTCAACCGTTTCTGCCTCTTCTTTGTCGAAGTCAGAGACTTGTGGAGACTTATGGAGAGACAACGTTTCAGAATAATGTTTTTCTTCCGACTCTTCATTCAAGCTCTCTCTGGGGCTTATGAACTCTTCAGAATAAGAGTGAGTCCTTTGATGCCTCTCATTGTGCACAAACACAGGAACTTCTTTCCCACAAGTGATGTTCTCTCCCTCGGTGGAATCAACACAAGAATACCCTTCTTGAGTATCTTCTTCTTCTTCTTCTTCATCCTCGGTGTACACATATTCATATTCTTGATCCCTGGTGCATAGAAAGAAAAAAGGAACAAGTGAGAGTGCGAAGGCAGAAGAAAATGTGTAGTGAAGAGAATAGAGAATAGAGAAATGGAGAAGACCTTTGGATGAAGGGGTATCTGCCTGTGAAGGTTAAGAAGGTGAGAAGGAAAATGGCAGAGGAGAAGAGAAGGAGAAAGAGAAGGTGAAGAGGGTTTGAGACATTGTAGAATAGTTTAAGAAGTGCATCTTGTTTGGGACATAGCAGCATTTTCTTTGTGGTGGCTCCAAAGTGAGCTTCAGAGGACTCCACCACTTAGCAAAGCAAGTTCTTTACTAAGTGGCCTTGAGTTGCTTTCGTAATATGTATCCTTCTAGGTCAACAATAACAAATCTCAAATGTCAAAATCTCTAATATCCCCCAAATGGTTATAAGCCCTAAGCACCAAGCACAAACCTGTCGTCAAGTTCACATGCTTTAGAATCTCTTCTTTCTTACAACAACATCTACGAGTCTTCTAGCAGGAGCATAGCATGCAAATTGTAATATTATTTTATCAAGGGTTTTTTTACATATCTTGAGACAAAATTGTCCGGAATTACAAAAATAGACAAATCAAAAATATTGTAATGTGTAAGCTATTATTATGTAATATTTTTGAATTAAATAACGCAAGGGGTATAATATTTATTCTACTTTTAATGAATAAAGTACCCAGGTAACGTTTTGTTGTGTGTATTTGAAGTAGAAAATCCCAGTGTAAGAGGTCCTTTTTGGTAGAAGAACAAAAAGCAAAAGAAGAGACCAAAACCGAGGCACACGCATAGGTAGACAAACATGAAGTGCACTTTATTAAAGAATTACATCACAAGACAATCTTGGAGAAGAAGTACTTCGAATTCATACATTGTTTAACTCGATAGATATTGTTTCTGAGTTCTGATTCTTCCTATTCCAAAACAGGAAATAGTTTTTTTTTATTGTTTAATATTATTCCTTACCTATTGATTGAATAAAGATCCATTTGGGAAAAGATAATAGCGTTGGGTGTGTCACTTGCGAATTCTTGTGCCAATGCTCTCTTTATTGATCCTTGTCTTTAACGTGGTTACTAAGATTGCAGGTTGCAGAAGGAAAAAGTGATATTAATTAATTATATGATTATTATTTAGAGTTTACCCAACCTATTTGTTGTTATCTAATGCACAATAACTTCAAGAAACATATAATTGGAAAAAAAAAATTGAGTTACTTAGTTGATCAAATATCCCATTCACTTGAGAGAAATTATTAAGTGGTACTATCTCGTCGGGTTATATATTCTTTCATATGTTTTAGTTATATATGGATTATGGTTATAATCATATTAAAAGATTGTGGTTCCATATGGTTATATAACATGTTTTACACTTATAAGACATTTGACACCACTTTAACATCAAAATATTAAGTCAATGGTATTATGGATCATTATTTTTATTTAGTGTTCAACTTTATTTATTCTATCCAATGTAGGACATTGACTTACATTTGAACTATTCCTAACGATCTCTCCTCGAAGTTAACGATTTCTTCTAACCTTACGTTCAAAATGATAACAATTCTAATAATGAAGATAAAAAGAATGAATAAGCTACATGTTATAAGAATTGAGACATCATACTATGTTTTTTTATTAATTTTTTTTTATCTTTGTTTATAGATATACACAAATGAACCAAAAGTTTGAGCTTCGTGGTGGATGTTACGTGCAGCATATTACATTAAAGTCTTGATTGGCCCACCATTCATAATAATGAATTTAGCAACACACCACGGAAGAAAAGATTATTAATAAGTTTGAAGAACTTAAGTTCCAACATTCAACATCCTCACGAATCAAAAGAATTTCAATTGTTAAATTTTTTCCATTTATTTTGTTGTTTAAATTTCTCAAAGATATTAAGACCAATTAATTTATTGCCGGTTGTTTTCAATGTTAATCAATTTCTATTGACAATATATAGATCATATTTTCGTTTACCTATAATCTTTCTTCATACGAAAAAGTAAAAAAAAAAAGTATTTGTTCATAAAATAAATAATTTTACAGGAAGCTTGGAAAGAGAACCTTTAGATGATAGTTTACTTTTGTTGAAAATTTAAATTATTTTAAAACTCGCATGCTTAATATTTGTCTTAATTAGAAAAAAAAAACTATTAAACTGTAATTAAGATAAAACAATAGTAAGAAAACTAGTTTATATTCAGTAGATAATTTCTAATTGATACATTGTAGTAATTGTAATTTGAATTTACGATAGTTAAAGCATCGGTAAATTATTTATATATAGTTAACACCTTTTCCGTTTACTTACATATATAAGTTAGTTAATACCTTTTCCGTCTCAAAATTAATGTAGCTTTAATATTTTAAAAACAATTCAAATTAATTGATATTTTCAGTATTCAATGACGCATTAATTTTTTACTTTTAATTTGTTCCTAAATTAATTATTTATCTGTTGCAATAAAACAAAAAGAAAATTATTTTAGTAATATCATTTGAAAAAGTAATATGCTACTATGATTTTTAATTTATGTTTAATTATAATCATGTTACATTAATTATAATGTAACATTATAAACTAATATGAATTTGTAATTTATTTAAAACAATATGTCACTTTTAAGGCTTTAGGTTTATTTATTTTTCTCTTATTTAATAATATATAATAATATATTAATATTGAACTATTTTATTTCAATTTTATATTTAAAAACTATATTTTAACTCAAAATAATGCAAACGAAGTCATTTATTACTAACTCCCACGTCACTATAATTTTTCTAGAATGACAATATTTAGTTAAGCATTTAGCTGATAATCAACCTATTTAAACAACATCCAAAGAAAAAACTATATATGTTATATTAAGATCAATCAATTTTTCAAAATTATATTAGCATTAAAATTCAGAAGTACCTAAATAAAATATATAATAAATTAATAGGTTACAAATATCATATAGCAATATCTATATTAGCATCTAATTAACAATGCAATTATAAATATTTTTGGAAGACCAATTAATTTTTTTTTTTGTTTTACTAAAAATTAAAAATTGATTGCGACACACACACACACACATATATATATATATATATATATATATATATTGATAATATTTTACTAAAACAAAATAAGACATTATACATTTTTTATTCATAAATATCATTAAAAGTTAATATAAAGTCAATTACAACTAAGTTAGACCGGCTTAGTAGATATTGTGATTAATCACTCACTCCAGTACTGCAGTTACGTTTGAGCACAGGGTTAGTGTAAATTGCTAATTAACTTTATAGGAGATTTAATCATATATGTATTGAAAAAAAAAATTAACATAGTTTGCAGGGAAGGTGGTTGCGAATATTTACGGTAGAAATAAAGCAGTTAGAAAAATTAAACCTGGATTAATCAAAATAGCTTAAATCTAAAGATGTTATTGCAATCCAATGCCAAACACGACTTATTACAGTTATTCTGAATTAACTAATGGATTACAAAATTTAATCTTAGAAATGTGATTGCGTTAAATTCAACAAAAAAATTTGATCGATTATAATATCCATTGATACAATCACTTAAATGCAAAAAAAAATGACAGAAAAATGAGTATAAATTTTCTATTGAATTTGTTGTGTTGTCCTTCTGCTAATCATTAATTAAAAATATATTATATTAATACTTTAAAAATATTTTTAATATATTTTAAAATCAGTCACCATCAATATAGTTTTGAAGGCATAATAAATAAATAACACAAAAAAAATCTACTAGAAAAGTCCAAATCCCAAATAACACGGTTAGTTAAAAGTTAAATGAAGGGGAGAAAAGGTTATTTTTGTCATAATATTATTCAACCTGAATATAGGGTTTGGTTGGTTAACTGATAAAAGAAAAAAAGTGTAAAGATAAATTTTATAACAATGGTTGCAACTGAAAATTGTTGTGTCATTAAGATCATTCCGGATCTTAACATCAAATCGTGATGGCGGTCTTCTCTGCCTTGCTGCTGCAGTCTCCACAAAGTAATTACAATTAAAAACCCTAATTCTAATATATCAAATTGAATTAATCATATTTCTTTGTCATAATTAAGCTAAACAATTCATTCATCAAGAACTACAACTCAACTATCGCATTACTGCTTCCACAGCTCTACCATGACACTTCAGAAGGAGATAATTATATACAAATTTATACCGTTTAACCGTTAAGTTAAATTTAAAATTTATTTTTTAAATATGATATCAAGTTATTCAAAATTTATTATAATAAATTTTTTTATTTGTTAGACCTAATGTATCATTGTCATCGAAATTTCATAGTTATCATAATATTTTTAATAATTAGTTTTATACTTAAAATGTATATCTTTGGTATATAGAATGAGAAAAATTTGCATATCATTTTATAATATTAAGTTAGACTTAAAAATTATATTTAAAAAAATTAGAAATGATACTATTGTTTGTATGTTTGAGTTAAAAATTATTGTATTGAATGACTTGTAAAGAAAGTACGAATAAAGTATTAGTGATTACTACTATCGACGTATATATAGGCCACTTTTGGTAGAAACTAAAAAAAAAAGAGTATGATGGTAATTAGTTCAGATAATTTTATTCTCGTAAACTTTAACCCCGATTATTGTAATTTAAGAGAGAAAAGTGTGAAGTGAGACACACGAAGTTGGGAAGAATAACATTCATTGTGTAATTATTTGACTTAATTAGGACAATGAGCTTGTGTTCCCTTAGATCGGTTGTTTGTTCCCATTCCTATGTATAACGAATGAGAAAGCGAGTAAAACAACATGAAAGTGTAGATGAATAATGTGCGTGGTTCTAGAATCCTCATGTTCATAAAAAAAAATGCAGAAAATGAGGGATTCGCAAAGTTTTGGGTAGGATTGAAATTTGGGATGGTTTGAAGATTAGCCATGAAATACGATTGAAAAGGTCCAACGGAAACGTTTACCCTACAAGCCAAAGGTTGGTGACCATTTTAACCACTCGTAGTAATATTAGTCGACGTAAACATAACCAAAATAAATAATAATTGTATGTGAATAGTTCACATAAACACCACTTCCTAATACCGACTTCCTAATACCGATTAATCAATGTAAGAGGTAGTATTATGGTAGGAATTTAAGTGTAAGTTTAAGTTTTATATTGATTAGAAATGAGAAAGTAGAGCACTATATAAGAATACAAACTCATAAATCCATTGCCTTAAAGTTTTAGGTTGAGAATGGTATCAATGTCTTATATAGTTGGGCTCAGGTCTTATTGGTGTTTGTTCTCTTCGGTGAAACTCTCTCCTCTATAAACCTAACATTTTATACACATGAAACTTGGTTTTGGTTAAAGAAGATGATTTAATTTGCGTACAATAAGAGTAATTTTGTTAGAATTTAGAGTAATAACGGTAGGTATTGGGCACTGTTTGATACATATATATGTAGGTATAGCATCTAGAATGAGAGAGAATGTGGTTTGAATTAAGCACACGTTGTGATTGGACTATATGAGAAGTTTGGCAAAGGTTTTGGTGGGTAGAAATGGGTGAAGGTAGTTGAAGAGGATCATAGTAGAAGAAAATCTATATCCCAATTAGGGTGTAACATAGACTCAACCCCCTCGTGCACAAATAATTGCAACTAGCCTTCCTAATAAATACTACACATTTTCCCATCCCTTCACACACATTACTTGATTATGACACTTTTTTGTTTTTTTGGGTGGATTATTGACTATAACACAACGCATGATATTCCACTATTTTTACTCTTGGTTCGAGTTAGTAAATACGCGTAAAACAAAGTGGTAGTATTGGAATCCACGATATACGTAACCGAAGCTTGATATATAGTTATTTAAAATTAATATACAGGAAGAAAAAAACTACATATGGTTTTGGGAGAGTTCATGTTTGTCAAAGAGTTAGATGTGCATGTATTTATTAAAAATAATAATATGAAAACTATGTGTGGATGCAAGTTGTGAAAAGTGGAGAAGCCATTTATAAGAGTGTGTTCTTGGTGATGATATGAAAAAGAGGTTATGAAAATTTTGATGATCTATTTTCCGTACTGGTTGTGAAGAAGTTGTTAACTTTTTGAGTGTCGAAGGAATCCATCCATTAGGAGGTGGTTAATTAATTGGGCTCGCAATTAAGAAGATGGAAGAAAAGCTACCTCCTGGGTTCAGGTTCCATCCTACAGATGAAGAACTCATAACATATTATTTATTAAGGAAAGTGTCTGATGTTAGCTTCACATCCAAGGTTGTCGCAGTTGTTGATCTCAATAAATCTGAACCTTGGGACCTCCCAGGTACTTTTACTCTTCTTTCTTCATCATCATCTCTCTCTTTATTAATATTGGTTTGGTTATTTTATATCTTGCAAGAGCTTATACATGTCCTTTGATTTACGGTTACAACTTATTTGCAAGATATTTTACAAAGTCAAAAGATCACAGAAAATACAATGAGCAATATTGATTTAACCGATACCTTTCTGTGTATAAATTTTCATCATCATCAGAAGCTTAATTATATGAGTGAACGAACTTGGTATTCTTCAGACCAATTTCCTCATTTGTACGTTATTCAAGTAAATTTGACAACCCTTTTGCTTTCTTCCTTCTTCATCATATGTAAATACGTAGTTTTATCACCATTTTTCCGAATTTTTCTGCGTTGTCTTCTGCTGTTGAGCATTAGTTTTGAGGTGCATGCATGTATATGAATAAGAATAAGTGAGAAATTTGATGGTTGTGATATGAAATAGGTAAGGCTTCGATGGGGGAGAAGGAATGGTATTTCTTCAGCCTGAAAGATCGGAAATATCCAACGGGGCTTCGAACGAACCGAGCCACAGAATCAGGGTATTGGAAAACCACCGGAAAAGATAAGGAGATATTTGGTGGTGGAGTTCTGATAGGGATGAAGAAAACTCTGGTGTTTTACATGGGTAGAGCTCCAAGGGGTGAGAAAAGTAACTGGGTTATGCATGAATATAGACTTCAAAACAAGCAACCCTATAGATCTTCTAAGGTAAGTAAATCAATTCACATATACTATCAACAAATATCAAGACATCAATTTTCAAAAATATTCATTTAATTCATAGCAGAATGTTTCATTCATAATATAAATACAAAGTAAAATATAAAATTATTGGTGTTGAAAGTTTTCGATAATTTAATTACCAATAATGTTCAAATATCTTATTATACTTAATGTAGACAGAGAAAAATAATTATTAATTAAACGTTTTTCTTTAAGGATATTAATTGAAAAGTTTTTTCTTTAAGGACAGCTACTAAAGAGAAAAAAAAAATCATTATGCGAGTTCAAAAGACATATATTGCAAAATGAAAAATCAAACACTCTTAAATTTATTACGTAAATTAGATTAGATGCATCATGGGTATACCATTTTCTTGAAATATTCTAATGCATATGCATGTGTGCGTCAAGAAAGCACATGCAATAACTGAGTTTGAAAAATGTGGCATTTGTGTATACAAAAACTTATTTTGAATATTCAACACATATATATCTTTTACAGCAACATAATCAGCTTTTAAACATCATTAAATAAATGTATCACTAACAAACCAAACATCTATTTTAACCAATTCTACATTATTTTGACTTAAAACCAAACACGCATTGAGTTTTGCATGATTTTGTTAACTTTTGCAGGAAGAATGGGTGATTTGCAGAGTCTTCCAGAAGAGCTCAGCACCAAAGAAACCACAGCAGACATCATCTTCTCAACCATCTGAAGATTCAATGGTGAATGAATTTGGTGATGCAGACCTACCAAATCTGAATAGCATTGCAAATTCATCAAGTGTTGCAGCACAAATTTACAACAGTGGTGATCCCAGCAATGTGAGCACAAACATGAACTTGGCCATGAATTGGCCTTCTGCAACTGAGCTTCCATCTCTTCCATGGCCTTCTGGGTTGTTGCTGAATCCAAACCTTTCTGTGAATTCATTGCTTCTCAGGGCATTGCAGCTTAGGAATAGGAATTCTTATCAACAGAGAGAAGCTGCAACCAGTGATCACTTTGCAACCTACGTTCCTCAAACATTTCCTCACAATAATATTGGAACTCATAATGATAATCTCACTCCAAATCTCAGTGTCTCAGCTTCTTCCACAGCTTTAGAACTGCAGGAGCAACCATTCAATATGGACTCCATTTGGTGAAGTGCCTGTGTAAATCATGTAAACCTAGCTTGTGAATTATTGTGCTGTAGATGAAAGTGGTTCCATTTCTAAGTTCAATAATGGAACCACTTTCTTAAACGTTGTTAATCCAGACTCAACTCTTGATGTTATGCATTGTTGTAATCTCTCAAAGTTTATTGGCCTTCTCAGTGGTGAAGGAAAAAAATGTTAGGAATCCTTGCAGAACAGTTGCATCCAAGACTGTACTATATAGTTTCCACTAATATCCAAATAATGTAGATGAAGTTTAGTTAATTATTATTTTTAAATTGAAAAGCTAGATTATATGTGTCTGAACTGTTATATTCATTTTACTCTCTTGTTGAAATAATGAAGCTTTCTATAATCATACAAATATCGAGAGATAGCACATATAATAGAGAATAAAACTTTCTATAAGATGAAAAAAAAAATTATTCACACGTAAAAACAATATTCAAATATAAAATGGTGGAGGCGAGAAAATATTTTTTTTTAGATTTCTTATACAAGAAAGCTTAAAGATTTAGTTAGAACAAGAAAGATAAAAAAAAAATTGAAATGAAAAAGAGAACACAATAATACCTATCATTGAGACATGAATTTTGTACAAATATATGTAATTGTAATTTTCTGTGTACTACATTACTTTACTTTGAAACAAAGCTAAATTAATTTAATGTGATGTGTGAGATTTGATAGGAAAGTAAATGAGTAATTAATGATTATTTAATTCTAATTAGTAGTTAAAAGTCTAAAGATAAGATAGTAAAAGAATTTTAAGCAACATACTTTTCATTATAATAATTTCGATGAAAAAGAGTTGTGAAAAAAAAAAATCATAATTAATAATAAAATATTTAGCACATAATAAATTATATTAATATTACGGTTAATTATGTTGGTAATATTTATTATTATTATATATGATTATATAATTGGTTAAATTATAAAAAACAATAATTTTTAATAACTATATTATTAAATTTATTAATATATGTTTTTATATTATAGAAATAGATAATTAAAATTAAAACATTAAAATAATAAATAAAATACAATAGTTTCTAATTACTACGTGTTATAATATAACAAGATAAATAATTAAAATAATAAATAAAATAAATTTAATCATTTTAAATTTTTGATATTTGTAAATTAATTTATTTTAATATATTTTTATTTTAAATATAATTTTTTTTTTATTATATTTTTATTATATTTTCAATTTTAGTTTATACTTGTAAAAATATTATTTATATCAAATTATTTTAAATTTTATGTTTAAAAAAATTATTTTTAAATATATTATATAAAATGTTATATATCACCTAAGTCAAATACAAATTTTTCATTTATTCTTCTAAGCACTTTTTTCTCCATTCAACCAAATCAACTTTTTCACTGTTTTGTAGGGATGTTAAGTTACCACAGAAAAATAAAATCATAAAAAATAGTTACTTCAGAAAAGTAAAGTGAAACAAATGTAATACAATTAAAAGTATATTATTACTATTATTATTAACATCCAAAAATAACACGAATTAATATTTTATCACTCTAGCCCTCATTACATCTCATTATTTTTGTGTTATTCATTGATAAAAAAATAAAGAATTATTTTTTAATTTTTTTACTACAAATTAATAAATCTTGTGAGTGTATTAGAAGTTTAGATTTTATGTATCATTGTAAGATTTGCAAATTAAAATTATGTCAAGAAGATTTGCAATTTTGTTTATAAACACATTGTAAAAGAAGATTTTCAATATATAAAAAAATGCAGAAAAAGTTTAGCACTTTGTAAAAAAAGAAAATTATGAAGGTTTACACTTCTTATAAAAAAAATTACATTTTGAATATTAAATCTATGATGTGGCAAATCACACTAAATTTCTCTCTCTTGTATTTTTGTTATTATTTTTATGGTATAATTAGTCGTATAGTACCCAGTTTGGTGTTGGAGTTTCTAATTGGTACCCGGTTTAAAAAAAATGTCAATTACGTACCCAAATTAGTTTAAGTGCACCAATTGAGTCCATTTAAGTTGACGCTGTTAGAAAGGTTAACGTTGACTGATACTGGTTAGTCTGTGAATTAAATTTGGAACACGTGGAGATTAATTTTTAATGACGTGGAAAGCTGGGGAAGAAAATTAAATATGTCTTGTAATGAAAATTTTAAAAAATAAAAGAACGAAAATTAAAAAAAAAAGGGCGACGAAGTTAAAAAAGAAGTCGCAGAAGCATGTAATAAAAACGTGAAATTAGGGAAAGGTGACGCAGCGGAGACGAACTGGTGGAGGATTCTTCGCGAAGTGGTGGAGAAATTGAAGGCGACTTTCGAACACTGAAGTGGAGACTTGAGAGCGACTTGCGGGCCATTGATAACGAAAGGTTGGTATTGTGTTTTTCTCTGATTTAGTGATTAGGGTTTTGATGTTAGGGTTGATTTTTGTGAAGTTGGGGATATTGGAGAACAAGTTGTTGTTGAGTGCAAGGATGGAGTGGCTAATGAAGATGTTTGTGTTGGGAATGGTGAAGAGGAGTTGGCTGATAGGAGAATGGTGTGGGTAATGAAGAAGTTTGTGTTGGAGATAGTGAGGAGGCCTTGGCTGATAAGGTGAATACAAAAGTAATTGCACCCTTTAAATACATCATTGCCACCACTCCGTTGCTTACAAAATAAAAACAAAAACACACAAAACAAGAGGAAGAACAAACTGAATTAGGGCACAACAAACTGTCCGGATATTGATGAAAAAGAAACTGGATTAGGGCAGAACATAGGAGAGGAAGAAGATAATGAAAAATGAGGGTCAATCTTCTTTAAATATAAATACCATGTGGAACACTGTACAATTATAATTTCAACCAGTCATCTGTTATTATTTGACACGTATTCCTTCTACACTGCCACCTCACCACTTCCTAAACGCCGTTTGGGAACATTTAACGGTATGGACTCAATTAGTGCACTTAAACTAATTTGGGTACGCAATTGACACTTTTTATAAACCGGGTACCAATTAGAAACTCCAACACCAAACTGGGTACTATACGACTAATTATACGTACTTTTATTTATAGGTGTACTCTCACTAAAAAATTGTTTAGATTATTTTTCTATTACATAGTTTTTAATAAATCATAAAAAGTGATGATAATAATAATTTTATTATTATTATTATTATAAAGGATAAATGAACAAAAAGGTAATAAAGAAAGAAATATACAAGAAAGTTCTTTTATTAAAACTCTAATTACAAGTAATTTTTAATTATTGAATGATATTTGAGATAATATTTAGCTTTTAGAATAATAAATAATTGTGTTATATAACTGAATAATTAAATCCCATAGTTTTAGTGTTTGATTGAATACAGTATTTTCTTCTATTATATATAAATATTTATATTAATTAAAGAGGGTTTTTAATTTTAGTTTTTTATCTTATTTGTTCTATTTCATTTATCTTTAAATATTATATCAATAACTCTACTCAAATATTTTATTTATGTTTTCTTCTTCTCTAATCTAATAGTCCAAAGAAAGACTATACTATTCCTTGTTCTTGGTTCTTGCCTAACAAATAATGACAAGCACGGTTGGTAGTAGGATAATAAGAAAATATCATTCTATTACTTTCTTTTTTTCTTTTACAATTTCAACATAAATTTCAATAACTGATTTTTATGTTAATAATTATGACAATAACTGGTTTTCTACTAACAAACTTCGTAAAATAATGTACACAGCCATAGAAGTAGAAATAAACATGATATTAGAATATTTTCTTCAATACTATTCAATCAAGTGCTTAAAGTTATATCTTCCAAATAAATATTCTTACAAATTATTCAATTTTTATGTTTACGACTGTCTGACTTTGATAGATGAAAAATTTAGACAAGCTATCAGTGATAATGAAACTTGGAATATACAACTTATAATATTTTATTATGGTTAGTAAAATCCGTTATTAATTTTTGTTTACTTTTTTCACAAAATGTGAAAATTTTAAATACAATAACTTAATAACATTCAATATTAACATAAGAGAAGCATGTTATTTGGATACGCAGAAACCATACAAATAAAGATATGTTGAAGAAATGCGAGTTCAAGTTTGGGAATATAAATAGTTGTTTCTAATATAAACATCAACCTGGATTTAAAATATGAATTTTTTTTGTAGATAATAAAATTGTCGTTCTAATCAGTGTCTGTAATACTGGTTAAAATATCCATAACGCTTTAATTAAAAGTAACACGTGCATTAAAAATCAAAGTAAAGTTAGTCATAATACTTTTACTAAAATATTCTTATCTTTAATTTCTTAACTAATATACAGAAACAGTTATCAACTTTGACCTAAATAAAATTGTATATTAATTATGAGTTAGCAATGTCATGTGTGAGCACGATTCATTTACAAAGACAAGCCTGATGTTTAACTTTATTTATTAGGTTAACAAGCATGCATCTAATAATTTACAAATATATAAGCTTATCTAGTTATATTTGGGGTATACCTAGCACTAAGAAGAATGAAAAGCATCGGAAAGGCATGGGGTCAGAATAACAAGTACAAGAAAACATTACTTATCCATGCCTCAAGAGTTCAACAGGCATATAAGTGGCGATGGATTTCGTAGGCATATGTCAAATTCCAGAACTTCGAAGGAATAGGACTCCAGATATTCCATTCTTGACTGCAGACACACCATCCATTCAAACTGCTGTCTGCAAACCTGCCTCTTCATAACCCAAGATACTATGCTGTCAATTAAAAGGAAAAGACTATGTCGACTATAAAAAACCAAAATAGCCTCAAAAGAAAATTTGAGATCAATGTTTTAAAATTCAGTATATGAAAATCACAATTATGAACCTATAAGCGATCGAAAGCAGAGTTTATATATACCTAGCTGGCTGCAGGCAATGCCAGAAGTCACTCAGGAGGAACTAACTTCATTGCGAAATGTAAACCTGTCTTCATAGATAAGAAACCCGTCATTTTCAAAGTTCTAAAATTCAGAATTCTTATCATTGTAATCACTGTATTCCTCGCCATTGAAATCACCATAATTGTCATCTCCGTCAGAGAATTCATCCTCACCCTGCAGAACAACCCCACCAGCAGATAGTTAATTTTCACTCTGATAAAAAACTAATTTTGCATTTTAGTTTCTTTTCGTCAATCGTTCTCATCTTAAGCCTCTCTCATATATGATAATAAATTTAATCATAAAAATCTCACTGGACACTAGACGTTTTCCATATAAGATTCCAAAGTTGGTAACCCATTTTATAAGAAACTGAATTACAATTACAAGAAAATATTACATGCAGGTGTTATTGTTTCTCGTTAAAATGGAAGCACATGATAAGTGAATACTTTACATGCGACCAATTAATCCATTTAGGTAAACATGATAATGAAATTATGATAAGTAAATACTTACGAGTTCTTTTTTCATTTTTTCTATTTTCTCCCCCAATTCAGTAACATGCTGACTCAGAGCCTGCACAAGTTATACAAGATCAAACGATACACCAGATACAAAAATGAGAAAAATAGATATGTAATTTAAAAAAATAAATAAAATAAAATTGGAACCTCATGCCGTTGCATGGCTATTGACCGCTGCAATGCCTTTGCCTTTGTTAGAAGGTTTCTAGGCCTTAGAGTCACAGGTCGCCTATAATTCTTTCCTCGATAGTAAATAAGAGAAAATCCTTTAGGAACTTTATCTATTGCTACTAGTATTCCACCACTCTCATATTCCAGTAACCTAGCTGTGTCTTCAACAAAAGCAAGGGTCTTTTGTTTTGTTATTAATTTAACAAGTTCTCGATGCCTCCAGTGCAAATGCATATTCTCAATGACACCGTCAAAAACACCACGTATACCTGCAGATTATCATTAACAGCTGTTCATACTGGGCATCATTGTAATAAAGAAACTTTTATACAGCAACATGTTACTCACCAAGTGGCAAGTATGCTTTCATTCTTAAACCAACTGAACGGAACATAACACGTTCTTCATCTGTGATTGTTTCCTTGTCATAATCAGGGCCAACTGGAACCAAAGATGCTTCTATTTTCGCTAATAGATTTTCTGCTCTAAGCCTTTTGGCTTGGGCCTGTTCATGCAATTGGAGTTTTAAATATTAATATAGCAAATTAAAATTAAACTTGAACTTTATAAAACTGCAAGAAGACAAGCATGTACCCCAGCAACAAGTAAAATGATAAGTTGAAACTTGAAGGATTTAGATAGACACAAATCCAGAATTCCAACCTAGGGCTATCTGTCTTATCAATATTTATGCCCTTTTTAGTGCCACTTCTCATGTCATGGTTCCATTAAAGGATCAGATGCTGAGTTTTACTAAAGACTAATGCACGCAAGTTATCACATTTCTAAGATTCAAAAGCCCCTGATGTCAAGCTGAACTTTATAGACTGCATGACAAGGGTCGTTAAATATTTTTTTCTACACTAAATTATTGAAAGGTCCATTCCAAAGCTTTCATCACTAAAATATAACCCCTAAAAGGCAAACATAACATCCTAAATTTTTGGAAACCTAAAAGTAGGTTATAGTATTTAACTCCAACAAGTCAAGATCTTGCAACAAAAGGAGATCCAACGAAAATTATGACAACGAAAGGAGTTCCAACGAAAGGAGATCCACAGATAATGACCCAACAATCTAATGGTAATCTTCAGAATATTCCAACAAGTCTCTTCACAGTGAAAGTGTGAAGCAAACAACTCCAGTTTGATTCCAACAAGCAAGGCACTCTCAATATAACACAATTACTTTCCCAAGCATATAACCTTCACAAAACCAGTAGATACTTACAAGAGCTAGTTTACATTCAATTTTTTTGGCAAGCTTAGCATTCTTGGCTTTGGCAACCTCTTGCCTCATCCTCTCACGTTCTTCAGTAGATATATCCCTTCCCCAGCATGCTTGAGCCTCATAGAACTCAGCCAATGATCCTGCTTGGGATTTTGATTCATCTTCCCTTGAAGGAGCTATGTCATGAACTTTGCACCGCACCTTCTCCTCAACATCCTGCACATGTTTTGTCATTTCCTGTCTTTCAGCAATAACAGTAGCCACACTGGTTGGAACAAAGTCCTTCCCACGATATATTACAATGTAATATTTGTTCCGCAGGAGTAAAGTACCTCCTGTTAATTTCTGCACCATGTAAGAAAAACAAAACTAGTCGATGAGCATGAGTTAGCGACAAATGAATGCACCATTTGACTATGTAAATAAAATTTAGCATTTACAACACAGAGTCAATGCAGAAAAACAGGTTAGCATCTTCAATATAATGTCATTTGTATGAGAAAATAAAAATAGTTCAACGCTACCTAGTGAATGATATCTTGACAACAACAATTGGAGAAAATGGATTAGCTCAAGTATATCAAATTTTTTTCATTACACTTCGTTTTATTATTTCCTAGCTGAAAAACTTGATGGAACACGCAAAACAACTAATTCTCAAAGATAAAATCATAAAGAAATTGTAAATTTTGATGGTGAATATTGGTTATTATATCTCAATTAACCAAAACTATAGCCAACAGCTTCAGAAAAAGAATCAGGGATACTTAATTCAAACAAATATCAGATTTGGTATGCACCATTGAAGACTTAAGTGGCCTTTGACATATTAACTGCACCATTATTTATAATAATTCAATCGTTCAGTCTTTCCATTTTATTAGGCTCAGCAACCCATTACACATTTTCAACTCAACAGTCAGTACTCTGTCCACAATATATATTCTTCTTTACACATAGTCAATTGCACAAGCAACTAAAACCAAATACGAAATTACAGAGCACGAACCTTCAGCTCCTGAGCCATCAGTTCATTGTTTGTATTCACAATACCACGCTTGACTCCAATCTTTGCAACCAAACTTTTCTCCCAAAGCCTGAGAATAGCAGAAGCCAGACCTTGAAGGTTTCTATTTCTCCCTACATAAGGATCAGCACAAAACTCATATTAGTGAAAGGAACAAAAATTAAACAAAACAGTATAGCAGCCAAACATTACCCAAGGCAAAGTGACATGGAAGAGATTTAGCAAGTTTCCGCATATTCGTGAGTTCATCATTGGTCATTCGTGGATGCATTCCAGCAGGAAGAAGCCTAAGAGGCGTCTTGTAACCAGGAACTGTGGGGGGAAGTAAATCAGCATCAATTGGAAGTATTCCGGTGCCCCACCATTCAACAAAACGTGGACCAAAGCCATCAAGCATCCTGTTAAACTCCACTTCTTCAGGCGTCATGTTCTCCTCCTTCCAGAAAACTGCCTCACTCTTTGCCAGTAACAGCGCTGTGTCACCGTCTGCTGGCACAGGAATTCGATCATCTCCTTCCTTTTCAATTGGTTGCATCGGCCCTTGGTAATTTCTACCTCGGTACACCCACATATAACTCCCCGACCTCCATATAACTAACCCTCTAGTTCTACACTGCGCAAGGCCACAACAATTCAGTTCACAAATTATTCAACATTCAACACAACATGATAATATCCCTTCCCACACCAACCCTAAGCAGGTGCTAGGATTCACATTGAATCATTCAAAAATCATATTGACTAAAGTAATTTTAACTAAATGTTCATATGTTTGGTTTCATGTTGTGAATTTGATTCCGAAACTAAAATTAAATTTAAGTTAAAAAACTGTAGGTGACTTGCATTAAATAAAAAATCTTATTCAGAATGTTGAATTGTACTATTAACTTGCTATTACAATAAAATATCAAAATGTAAATTACCAATTTTAACCAAACTCAATTTCGCAATCAATTCTATTTAAAATCAATTTTGCAAATGCTCATCACTCAAACACAAGAACATTAGTTATTAACACAAATAGGGATTGCATAGTGAAGGAAAAAACCTCGACAATTTGATGAGCCAACTTCATGTTCTGAGCAAGAAGCTCGTGAAACTTGAGTCTCACCAACTCGCAGTTGCTCCACTGACGGTGAATCTTGTCGAGCACGGCTCGCGTCAGCCCAGCTTTGGGGATAGTGACCTTCTCCTTAAGACTCATTCCCAGTGTCCGCAACCGCCGCAGCTCCTCCTCCTCCAGCGTTTTAACCGCCAGTGTCGCTGCATTAACACTCCTCTTCTTTAGCTTCTCCTTCTGGTGTTCCTCGTGCTCCGCGTGCTCCGCGTGCTCCTCGTACTCTTCCCCTTCTCGCTTGTCCCACGGTAAAAGCGCCTCGTCGGGACGAAGCCATTCGCGACGCAGGAAATCATCGTCGTCGGCGTGGTCGGTGGAGTTTAACCCTAAGTTCCGCAACCGTAGGGCGATTCTTTCGATGGCGTTGATGGCTTTGTCGGCGGGGCGGAGAGGGGGAATAGGGGCGAACAAATCATCGTAGTCGTCGTGGCGAGTTGTTGGGAGAGAGGATAAGGTGTTGAGAGCGCGAACGCGAATGCAAACTTTGAGTGAGAATGTGAATTTGAATTTGGAAGAGGCGAAGAGAGCGTAGGAAGAGGGTAAAGCGAGTGGGAGTGATGATAGTAAAGCATTTGTGACGTTCAAACGCATTTTCAGTTACAGCAATCACTTTTCATTTTCACTTTCTTCCAATGGAAAGAATCAAAAACTCAAGACACCCAGAGAAAGATTAGATTACAAGGTTGCACCAATTCTTGTGGGTTATGTCTGGATTCGCGACTCTGTGGAAACTGAAACTCTACAACACATTCAAGATATTTTATACCGTTAAGTTAATATCTCTTTGTCTATGTTCTATAATACGAACCCCTATAACTATTAAATCGATAACTTCGTTTAATTAATAGGAGTTAAACAGATACTTCGTATTCATTTCCTTGTAAAATTTTAAATTGAATAAAAACAAAGTTTAATACATTCGTACTTTAGTATAAAATATTTTACATCGTCTGTGTTAACATTTATTACAATAAATTAAAATCTAATACTTACAATAATTTTAATTTTATATACATTTAACGCATCACGTAATATCATAACAGTGTATAACTTTACAAGGAAGAAAAAGGGGATACGAAAATAAGATGGGTGAAATATATTGCAAGAGATAGCTAGAAAATGCATTCACAATTTATGTTTTACAATTTAACAAACTGCAGAGGAACGTAAACTTATTGCAAACTATTGATCAATTACACATGTGAACCGTTGCTGGGTAGCGGGGAACTACACAAGAATTCTTTGATAAACATGTACGCAACGATTCCCATAAGCAATATTTTACAAGATAATAATAAAAGAATCTAATGTTAATCATAACCTTAGATAGATGATGCTGATAAGGATCAATTAATTTCGATTTTGAGAAGGACTACTAGAGAGGGAAGAAGAAGAATTGAGGATCTCCTGACCCAGTTCATTTATTTTGCTGAGAAGAAGCATTTGCTCGGTCTCCAGCTGTGCTACGTACCCTTCCATTGTATCCTCTAGACTTTCTAACTCGCTCAAAGTTGTTGTCAGTCCTTCAAGATTTCCATCCTCTATTAATGATCGAAACTTTTTCAACATCTCTCTCATCTGATAAAGAGTTCAATTTCAATAGTTTGTCAGAATAGCCGAGTAAAATGAAAATGAGAATATGATCATATTCCATACCAAAAAAAAATGAATAGAAAGTCTAACGAGATTTCAAGGCAACCATAACTTCATTCTCAGATAAGTGTTTTCTGGCATGCAGGATGACCTCACCTGAATAGGAATTTGGTGTGATTTACTTAACGAAGATGGTTGAGAGTCTAGGGAACTTCTTGTTTGCATCTCTGGAACTTTTCTTGTAATTTGGATGTGTATCTCGCCACTTTTAACCCCTTGGAGAGGTATCCATTTGTCAGACATCTGGTTTGGAGGTAACCTTTGATATTCTACAACACATTCCCCTATACTTGATGTGGGTAGTAAAGCATTATGGTCCCTAACATGCAGTGTCAGGGGACTACCATCGTCAAGGAACTCTAAGGTTTGGTTCCAACGAGGGTTGAGAGTTTTGTGTATAACCTGCCACATAGTGCCACGCAGAAAAAATCAAGCTTTGCAAGAGTGAAACATCAAGAACATGCAATGCAACGGAAAATTGAACTTGTGAAAGGAATAACTGTCGTAACAAATAAATGGAAAGGTACAATAAAAAAATAATCTGAATGAAAAGACCAGAGATTTCCCCTCTGGAGAGTATTCTAAAAAAAATTGAGATGGTATATGTTAGCACTTATTAGTAGTCTTTTACCACAAATATAATCATCAACTAATGGCAGCCCAATGAAATTAAAAAAGACAAGATTAGCAATTTATAATCATAATTGTGACATAATCATCATCAGTGACAAGAAACTACAGTCATAACCATCATCAGAATTCTAACCTTTGTTCTCCGCTTTAAGTTCCCATAGTTCACCCTCACATAAGGATCACTTGTTCCTCGAAGATCGGCAGCAATAAGGTCTCTTGCTTCAATCACAACAAGTTCTATCCAACCATTAGTTGAACCCTGTGTATATCAAAGGATTATTACATGCTAGAGCTTGAAAAGAGAACGCGGCAAGAGAAAACTCCGCATGGGTAAATAACTGAAGTGATAATAGACCTACTATTAGCTTTGTACATCATTTTGTTATATAACTTGTTCAAAAGAATTGCTAATTTCCTTTTGAAAAAACTTACCCTTGATCCTTCTTGGTCCTCCACCCTAACTACTTCAATTTTAAGTCTTAATTCACCAGAACTCACTCCTTCAAGTGGGATCCATTCATCCTTGATTGACCCGTCCCCTAGTCCTTCCAAATTTACATTTGCAGTACCAATATTTTCATCTCCAAAAATTTCTTCACTGAAGCATTTTACATTTAGATATTCATCACCATCATTCTCATCAAAATCAAATGATTCATTCCAGGAAGGATTTGTAGTAGTAGTAGGAGCAACCTTTGTTCTCTTACCAACCTGAAAAGATTATCAACAACACAATAAGATGGAGTTGTTATGAACATACATTGCGTAGGTTATCTTTACGTGGCAGAGATCTCACATAATCAATTAATACTAAGTATTCAGAATCCAGTAGAGAAAACTAGTATCACTGACCTTTCCATATTGCAATTTGACGTATGGACTAACTTTTCCAGATCTGTCTTTTGTAACGAGATCCTTTGCTTCTACAATTGTTATCTTAAGTTTCCTTCCAGTTTTTGACAGAAGAGTTGATGATCCAATAAGTGATCGCTGAGAATTAGTACGGAGGTTGTTCAAGCTATGTGAACCATCAGAAAACTGCCACTCTTTTACTACAATCTTCACCTTTAACTAAAAAATGGATTAAAGAGTTAACACGAATAAAACTTTCATTTACTATAACAATTTTATTGTGATTCAGAAATGTAAAACAAATTTCATTTTAAGTGCAACAATGTAGTTGTAAGGACATTTTGATGGTAGCTCTTTCATGAAGAAGTCAATGAGATAATACGAACTTGATACAATAAACCCAATCAACATAAGATGAAAAGAAAGCTAAATCAACAGCAAGTTCTACTCCATAAGAACAGTCAATATGAAACTTTACCCCTCCGTGCATTTAAATGATCTGGACTAATGATAATTGCGAGATACAAACAATTCGTGAGCTTTTTAACCTAATTAGGTTGAACTTTTAATAAATTGGTAATTGACATGATACCAGAGTCTCTATAACCAAGGAGTTTAATCATGTTGTTTAAATGTGATTACATAAATAATATAGAAGAGTTAAGTCATTCAATCAGATTAATTTTCTTAGTACTTAAACAGCAAATAGATATTTTAATTAGGAAAGAAGAATGGCTCTGTACGCTTTGGCTAGATGAAAATCAAACACTGCTAATGTAATATAACCAAATTGAGTCTATCATAAAGCAAAGAGTTTGACAGAAGACAAGGAACTAATTATTACACGGGTCATGAATATTGTACCTCTGCTGAGTTGGTACCCTCAAATGGGACAACCATTTCAACTTCATCTCCACAAAACTTCGCATGTTTTGCTATTGCACTAGAATCAGGTCCTATTGCCCACATTATTGTTGAATCATCTTCAACATGCCTCATCTTAAAGACCAAAAAAAAGTTAGCCTAGAATTGTAGATGATAAGTAGTTTCCACAGAGATTAAAGAAAATGCTAGTAATAAATAAATATATAATTAATATACGGCTACCTCAAAAGCGAGCATATAAGACAGTACCTTGATTTCACAACTTGCTAGGTGGTCACACTTTACACCGCTGGAAGGACGCTCATAAAGATTGAAGCGAACAATGCCTGTATTATCATGTAAAACCATATTAAATGTAGTATCCCACGTTGGATTTGAACCATGACTCAGACCCGTCCTCCTTGTCAATTCCTCCACTTCTACCTCTACAAATGTCTGTAGGTCCTTGTCATCCAGGTTGCTTTCTGAACATCCATTGACTGTGCTATTTTGTTGCCTCAAAGATGGGCTACTCTTGAAGCAACTCCAAGAAAGTTTGTCTGCTGAAATCACTGACACGTATATAACGCCTCCAACAGCAGTTTTCCCCAAATTAACCGCAGGCAAACTGAAACAACGACGTCGAGGTTCCACCATGGTTTTAACCAACGTATCGGTAAAAAGTTTATCCTGTATAGAGTTAGAAAAGGAAACTTAAATTCTCCAAGAATGTTCAGAAGAAACTTAGCATGTGACGCAAACCATGAGATTTCATTTCCTAATCATAGCTATAGAAATGACAGATATAATAGGCTTTTACTAAACATTTTCACAAATTAGATTCTCTGGAACACACCAGCCATGGAGAAACCCCAGGCAACTCAGTGGCTGATTGGCTTGCTCCGCTTCCAAAGGCAATTCCTATTCTCACTTCAGGTGTGGAGGAAAATGAATACAAAAGTGCCTTTCCATCTAGAATTGGAGTCACCAAAAGCTGCCAAAAAATGTGATTATTAGACTACGAAAAGAAAAGTGACCAATTCTAACCTCGTAATTCGCTTTGACATCCGCTGCTTAATTTTCTACAGCTTTTTTCGTTTCATTACAGAGAAGCGTAAATCCAATAGGAAGCTATTTTTACATACCTCACCCTTTATATGAAGATTGTTAATCACAATTCTGGCTGTTCCAACGGAAAGCTTAGCAAGCATCAAAATGCTCATCTCGCTTGTGTCCCAATCAAAACTCAATTTCAGGACTCGCTGTCAAAATCAAATACCAACAGAATTCCGCATTGAAATCTCACATGTGGGCACACATCGACATTTATAGTCATAGTGCAGCAGGAATCGTAAACTGGAACTTAAATCAACATAACAAGTGCAATAGAAAATAGGGATTTCACATATAGTTACTTAGTTGGCCTTTTTCTCTGCCGCATTTTTAAAGATTTATATTGTCAACTTCTTAGACAATCTGATGTGTCGTAAGAAGGGAGGTTCCATGTTAAACATGAAAACAAGGTTCAAAGTCCTAGTACTATGATAATTTCATATTTTTCTTGTACATAAGTTGAGCATATTAGAGACCACACAACAGAAGCAGTTCAACAAGAAGACTACCAAGAATAACAAAGATTGTAGTGAAAGTAGTGTTGGTGATCCAAGGAGTAAAATAATAAGAACAGTAAAAAGGATATTTCCAGGAATCTATTTTAATTAAATTGTGAAAAAGCTGTATAGGAGTGATATCTGAAATCTGATGCAAACTGAAACCTGATCACCCGATGTTGACCATCGCATCCCTTGAAGACCCAAACTTGGAGGGCATGATCCAAGTGAAAACTCTTGCACCTCAACTTTTTCCTGAAGGAAGGATTATTTTAGTTTAGTGCACATCTTCCAAGTTGAAACTCTTCTATAGATGAAAATGATTGTTACTTACTATAAATCTTGGTTTTCGGAGCTTTAAGCGTTTCTGAAACACAAAAGAAAGACAAAAGTCAATAAATTAATTCCAAGACAACAGTAATATTGCAGATCTCCAATACAGTACTCTGTAAGCATAATTGCAGATCTTATGGTGCAGATTCCAATGCAATAGACTTCTATAGGCATAATTACAGATCTTAAGGATAATAAAGCAATTTACTCATATGCCAAAAAATAAAAATGAAGCAGAATATAATCATCTAAGTGATGGAAGAAAACATATGCAGTCCTATCTAAATGTGGGAAAGCGAATCATAAAATTTAAATGTTGAATAAAAATGTAATTACACCAATGCATTAATTGGGAGGTGAGGAAATTTTACTTCAACTATGGCTGATAACCTTCTTGAGAACTTGGGGTTAAAATAGTTAGACCATACTTGTGTCAGCAGCAGATTCAACCAGTCGCAGTGTTCCAATGGTGTCACTGGCTACAAGTACAGAAAGTTGAAGTAAGCTTCAAGAAGCTCATTGAGAATGTGAAAGGGAGAATTGGAATGAAGAAGTTACCGAGGTTTTGAGTAGGATCCGATTCCATTTCTTATTCAAGTCTTCCTCCAGTAGTTTGCGCTGATACTTCCCATACTGCGAATAAATGAAGTATTGTATTGCTACCGTAACAGCAAAGGAGAACATGGCATTGATGTGTGGCAAGGAATATTCTTTCTCGAGATAACCACAGAACTAAGACTAATTGCTTCAATGACTCTTCAAATTCAACAAAGCCCCTACGCTTAGTATAGTTTACGCGGTAATATAACGTTAACTGCTACAATCTACTGATCTTCTTGTTAACTCGTTGATTTGGTATAATTTTTGTACTTTTCTTGTAGACAATTACACAGTGAAATACTAAACGTGAATAACTCTTTTGAGAAGAATTCGAACAATTGTGAGTGACTGGCTACTTCTACTAAACTCAACCCCCATTTGTACTTGATCTAATTTTAAATTAGCTTTGAAAGACTTGGATTAACACCTCAAAGGGAATAACTGAGACACATTGCTACAAGGAAAAAAACATTTATGAAATTCAAAGCAATGATTGAAAAGGGTGAAAAAAGAGAGAGAAGAATCGCGTACTTGCATAGATGCCCATAGAGCAAGAGCAAGGGAAAACCAATTGGAGAAAGAAAATAGCCATCTGTGAATAGCCCAAGCAATGAAAATGAGAGGAAGGAGGAGTGAAACCCAGCCCGTCTTCTCTTTCACCTTCACCACATGGTTTAACAAGTCCACTGCAGCCTCTTCAAGGTGAATAGGATTGAACCTTTTCTTACTACCGGTACTACTCATGGCAGTGAGGGAAATAAAACCAACTTTCTGTTTTCGTGAAGATGATCTTAGCAGCTATGTATGGTAGTTCTGGGAAAACTATGATGGGAAGAGGGTAACAAGAAATGAAAGAAAAGAAAAGGTAAGAGAGCATAGCAAGAAATGCATATCCCTGGAAGATGAGGAATGGAACATTTGGGAGAAAATGGAGGCATATGAGAAAACTAACAAAATGGAACTAGCACTTTATAGAAGAGAACAGTGAATATGAAAACAAAGTCAATCTCAATTCTCACAACAAAGTCACAACACAATAAAAATCTTGACCATTCTTGACCTTTTTGCAAGATAATATGTGGTTAGGAGATGTTATACAACACTCATTTATATAAATCAAAATGTTATTTATTTAATCAATTTTTATTGTTTGCCATCTACATATATGTAAATTTTATTAACAGTTATATATTATATGAAATCTTACTTTTAATTCTTTTCCAACACAATATTTATATTTCCTTCATATTTATATATATATATATATATATATAAAGCACTGCAATATAATAATGCAGACAAAAGCATGTGACATAAATGCGAATGATATCTCAACCTAACTATCCAACTTACGTGATTATATGAAAAAAGAAAAAAAAAAAAAAAAAAATAAATATATATATATATATATATATAAAAATAAATATAAAAATAAAATAAAAAGAAAAAAAA
>Ga0214542_1000311_pt1 | contig 83020 bp, 36 predicted proteins | sample CNSS1metaG_FD_160096 | JGI IMG/M metagenome (GOLD analysis project Ga0214542, IMG submission 160096) | Root nodule microbial communities from cowpea collected in UCLA plant growth center, Los Angeles, California, USA - CNSS1 | ecosystem: Host-associated > Plants > Roots > Nodule | place: USA...
AAATTTCAATTTGGAGAGGGACAAAATTGCTCTATTTTTACAAAAATTGGGACTAAATTGAGACAAATTAAAATAAAGGGACCAAATTGAGACTAACAAAATGACACGTGGCGTAATACTGATACTTGTCACTATCACTGCCATATGGCACGATGACAGCTTGACACGTGGTAATTTTTTGATTTTTTAAAAAAATTCAAAAAAAAATTCAAAATAAAAAAAATTCAAAAAAAATTAATAAAAAAATTCAAAAAATCGAGGAACTGACATGTGGCACTCCCTCTAACGGCGTCAACCTTGACTTAACGGGAAGGACAAACGTGAGACGTTTTGTCAAAAAAGGGGACCATTTTGAGACTTTTAAAAATTTGGGTACCATTTTGAGATTTTGACTCCAAAATGGGGACCAAAGACATAATTTAACCTTTTTATATCTAACAAAATTTGTAAATAAAATAATTATAAATTCAAAAAATATTGATAACTGATAAGTTAAAAAAATATAAATAACGAAAACTGAAAATTTATAAAAATTTAATCAAAACTGAAAAATAAAAAATTAAGCAAAACCGTTAAATTAAATAAAAGGAAAAAAATTCTAAAATATTTAAAAAATAAAATAATGAAAAAAGAAAACAAATAATTAAACTGAAAAAGTGAAAAGTTTAAAAAAAAAATTTGAAAAGTGAAATCGTCATGTTAGAAGACGACTTCACTTTTCTTTGACCTCACTTTTCTTTTAAATAGAAGTCGTTCTCTCACGTAACGACATTACTTTTAAAAAAAAAAAAACGAAATCGGCCGGGAGAACGATTTCATCTTGAAAGTTATCCTCCCCAATAACAACTTGATCCAATTTTAAAAAAAATAATCAATGGACCCTATTTTACAATTTTTTTTTTCAAATAGACCCTAAAATAAAAAATGTCAACATTGTTCACATGTTCCAATTTATTACGTGTTACCATTTTTATAGGAAAAAATATCAACATCAATGGTTTCACACTGCGTTTATTTATGTTTGTGTGGTATTTTAAGACTGCATTTTTTTACTGAAAAAAAAAAATCCTGAAGTTGAACTAAAAATGGAAAATGATTCCTGATCGAGACTTAAAACTCGTATATCGTTTGGTTCTTATATAAAAAATTATAACTAATTATTTTTAAAATATTTTATTATCATTTATGTACAAATACATACCAAATTTTACAAACGAGAGTTTTTCCGAATTTAAAATCTAGATTTTAAAATTCGAAATGAATTTTGAATCCGAAAAAATAAATCGTATTACATATACACCCTAACAAGCAACCGTGAATATGAAAAAAAAACAAATTCATATACCCAGTTATCTCTTGCTCTTCGCAACGCACTATTGACAAGCCACCTTCTTCTTCACAAACTTTGAGCAATGGAAGTGCCGAGATTTAAGCTATGAAGGTGCTTGGAGGTTCAAGCTATGGAGGTGCAAACCATTGAAGCTTTAAGTAATGGGGTCGAATATGAAGTCCGGATACAAACACGGAAACAGATACGACACGGACACGAAAATATGGTTAAATTGGAAAACATAAGACACGGGATATAGCATTCATATACATATTAGTTCTAAACTTTTAACTAACAAATTCTCAATTAATATAAAAATGAATATAATTTATCAATCTAATATCCAAAAAAGTGAAAAGTAGTATCATATAATATTTTTTCATATTTTTATACTTATAATAAAAACTTATGTGATAAATTTACAAATTTATAGGTTTTTTTAGAAAATCAATGAATTTATGATTATTAACATTGTGTTGGAGTCATGTCAAAATCATGTTAAAGACAAAAAAATGTCTTTCAAATTGAACATTTGATTGATATGTGTCGTACAACGAGTGTCGATGTTCTGATACGTGTCAGACACGGGACACGTCATTGATGAGACGGACTTCTGACCAATGGATATGCACGTTGTTGCAGCCATCCGACAATGGAAGTGTGTCTTCCGACAATGGAGGTGCACAATTTGTATGTATGGAGGTGCAAAAGTGTATGGAGGTCCAACGGCTAGGTTTACAAACCTGGAAATAGGTCTCTTTCATGTTAAATCTTTTAATAATTTTTAAATAAAGGGTATTAAGGTTATTTTCTTTTGAGCTATGGGGTGCATAGCGAAAATATGGGTACAGGAAGAAACAGCCCACATGTTATTGTTTGTTCTCCCGGGCTCTCTATGGTATTGATTGCACCACTTATGTAAGTAAAGTTTTGAGTGGATTTCTTTCCATTTTACAATACATATTTATGTATTTACACTTTGGCCCTTTTTTATTATTTAGCACCTCATATATTCAAATATATTCCAACTTTTTAATAAAAATAAAAATATGTTTTAAAATAATAATAAAATGACATTTTTATAATAAATATTAAAAAATAAAAAAGAGAAATTAAAAATGAAAACATGCTTTTCTATGTTTTATTTGGGTACTTATATGGACACGCTCATCACACTGTCTTCAAAATAAAGGTATGGATATTTATGTAACTTTAGTATCCTCTTAGTACTCCATACAATATTTTTTTTCAAAACTACTAAAAAATTAATTTTCAAAATTAAAATAAACTTTTTAAATGAATAACTCTTTCGGAAAAACTACGTAATACCTAATCTCTCATTCTAAATGTAAATATGGAAAATCAAGATCACTTCTTATCGTGTTCATCTAAAGAAATTAAATAGTTTTTTAATAATTTTTTAAAATTACGTAAATCTTGATTTTTCAATTTCATTGAAAATACATAAGAAATAGTTAATACTTTTCGAGACATTGTTTTAAAAAAAAAAATTCATTTTCTTAATTATGAAAAGAATAAAACATTTTAAAAAATCAAATCTACTTTGTGTATTTAAGTAAAGATATTGTCTTTTAAACAGACGTCATACTACTACCTTCACGTAACCGATTTTCAAACTAAAAATACTATTTCATATACCACATTTTAACACTTTAACTTCACAGTTTTTCATAATTTTTTAAAATATAATAGTGACTTCAAAAACTTTATCTTTAAAGTTTTAAATATATAAAAAACTAAGTAAAGTGATAAGAGAATAGTTATTTCATTCACTTAACATTTGTATGATCTAATTAATAAAAAAAAATCTAAAATTCAATTAAAATTTTTGTGTGTTTTAATAACACCAAAAAAATTTAAATTTTTTAGAATTTAATGAAGTACAAAAATGTTTTTAGTTAAGTTTTTAGAATTCAATGAACTACAGAAACCTTTTTTTAGTAAAAAAAACTATGCAAAGGTTTTCAAATTTATGCTTACAACTTAATTAAGCCTTATTTTAATGTGAGTTTTTAAGTTTTATAATAATTTTTGGTTGTTTCACAGTGCAGTTCCTTCTGCGTATATATACTTGAAAATGAATGATGGAAGGAGGGAGAAAGAGGAAAATCTTCGAATCTTGTTCCCATCTCTTAACTCCAACGCAATTGCTGTTTGGATCACAGTCCCTTCAATTCCTCCTGTGTATGAACATCATCTCTTCTCTATTTCTTCACGGATCAATGCGTGTCCCATTGTTTCTGGAAACAAATGAAATCTAGATTTTCTTTCTTTTGGAAATCTAGAAAATGGGTATTCCAAATTCTTCTTTTTTTCTGAACTCACTTTCAATTTCTGTGCAAGTCCCTGCTATTTTCTGCTCTTAGGGAAATTTAGCAGGAGCAAGATCTGCTATTATTTATTTTTCCTTGCAATTTGTTCAGTGAAGTTGTCAATTTTTATTAAGCATCTCAAAGGGTGTCTCATCCAGAAATCCAAGGATCTAAAGTCTTAGTTCATTGAAAATTTCCTAATCTCAGTTAACAGCATACTATGTGTGGTAGGAAAGCAAATTGTGATGACCTTATAAGCTTTAGAATCACTAGTTGTAAGCAAAGTTCAAGCTTCTGATGTGTTATAAGTGAAATTAAGTTAAAACCACCACTTTTAGAGAGATTTAAAGAAATTCATTTTTTCCTATATTACAAGCTATCAAAATAGAGTAAAAACTCTACTTATACAATATGATGTTAATTTGAATTTTTGTTCACTTTCCTACTTTAGAAATTTCGCTACAAGGATAGATTATGTATCTGTTGAACCAATGACTAATGTCACATTCCACCTGTATAAAATCTGCATTCTTCCCGTTGATGTTCTGAGTTTTTCTTTCTTAGCTTCGTATTCCTGTATTTTTCTGCTTGGCGTAAGAAAGGTGATATTTGTATACGTGAATTTCAGTTACATATGTTTGGATTTGATATCTGTTTAGCTGATGTTAATGTATTTGTTTGGTCTTGTCTCGTGCAGCAAAGCCCAAAGATGGAGGGGACTGTTTTCGCTCCTGCACTGAAAGAACTTGAGCATGTAAGGTCTGAGCATGGAGAAATTTTGACCAAACATTTCTTGGAAGTGTGCAAGCACATATTGCCAGTACTAGGTGTGTCTTGTTCATTACCTTGTTATTTGCTCTTAAAAGAAAGAAATAATAGATGCTAACATTTCCTAGAGTACTACCTCCATATATATTTTGTCCTTTTCAATGGTTTGGGATAATCCAATTATCCTTTTTTTTTTATCTGTGGTCAATTAAATGATACTATATTTGCTAAATTTAAATGAATTATCACCTCTTTGAGCCAGGTAAGATGCATAATGTGAGTTTTTCCATGGTGGACTTTTGTTGATCCTGTTCTGTTAGCTTACATCCCGAGATTTTTTCTTTTCTCATCAATAAAATGTATAAAATGTTGTTGATTACTTTTAATTTTGCTTTCTTGGTCTCTTAGGTATCTATATCTTCATTCTAGATCCATGACTATTAATGTGCAGAAGTAATTTTTATCTTACAGTCCTAACTCTGCATCTGCGGCTTTTTAAACACCAATAGATTGTGAACCATTGCATCCTGGTTTAGTGCTTGTTTAAGTATAAACGGATACATGTGTCATGGTTAAAAGAGCTAACACTTTTCTTGTAACAGATAAGTTTGGAACTGCTTTGGCCCTTGTTAAATCTGACATAGGTGGCAACGTATCGGTATGTTTTTGTGAACTGTTGTATCCGACTCTAATGATACTGTATACTTTGTCAGATGATTTGGTGCAGCTTTGAATGTATTATTCTTCACTTCTTCTTGTGGTAACATGGTATGGCTATATGTATTCAATAGTGTTTGATTGTGATTCATTTTGTTTTAATTCGTGGGTTTCTATCTGATTTACATAAAATGTTTTTCAGTTGAACTTTTAACAATTATAAGTTGGGATCATATGATTTGTTCTAATTCTATACCTCTCTGATTTTATCGGCAGAGATTGGAAAATATGTATTCCACCAATCCATCCAGATTCAACTACCTGTACAGTTTGGTACAGGTGGAGGTTGAAACTAAAACTGCTAAATCATCATCTAGTTGCACCAATGGACTTCTTTGGCTGACAAGGTAATGAACATCATGCAGTTGCTTTAACTTGTGTTTGTTGGTATGACATTCCTAAATCTGTTTTTTGGAGAACTTTATCTAAAATTTGTAGTAGGGTTAATTTTTTTATTTCAATCATACGTTGGATCCTGTAGGAAGTTTGAGTGGCCAACAGGTTAAAGATTAGATAAAAAAAAAATGCCTCTATACTTAGAAACAAAGTTATGGAAGAAATCTCAACTCTCAAGAGTCCCTTGAGGCATGCTTTCCAAAATTTGGATCTTAATGTCACTTGAAACTGACCATAATTAATAGAGGTTGTATAGAAACATTAAACATCAATGCATGTATACGGAATACATGCATGGTGTAGGTACAAGTATGTTTAACATTACAAATTTGCTTTGATGCTCTTATGTAACTTATGTTGTGGACGAGTAGAGACAGCTGTCTCTTTTTTCTTGTTAGAGATCCCTCATCGACTAGAAATAAGGTGAATTTACAGTATATAAGTGATACAAATCTCATCTCACAGACTGGTTTTGTAAAGTTAAATTAAGCTTAAAGTCTACTTTTTAAGACTTCTAAATGATTATAACCATAACTGGTATCTAGTTTCTTTGAAATAAATGGAAAACTAGTATTGTAGGCCAAAGGTTTGGAGTCAAGTGATTTTTATTAAGTAAATCTGAACATGTGGAATGGTGATTCAATAGGACAAATAATAGAGCAAGCTTTGAGGTGAAATTGGAGGTCATTTCATGCCACAAGCTACATGGTTTAGTTACCTTGGTTTTTTCTCCACAAACTGGTAGAAAAACAAGGGGAGATGTAAATTATAAAATTTAAAATGGGTGGATGAACTCAAAAAAGGATTTAGGCCTATTTGTGACCAAAGGAGCTTATCAAGCTTGCTGAAATTTTGTGAGCTAAGGTACTGAGTGAGGAAAAGATTGGAAGAAAGTGAAAAATACTTCTTGATATTGTGATTTGTTACAAACTTACAAGTGATGATGTTGTCCACAAATCCTGAAGTTACTTATAATAATAGTAATCCTAACTAGATATTAAACAAATAATGATACTAGGAAACATGGAAACTAATAAAATAGATAAGCTAACCCTAAGAATTAATCTCAAAGATAACATAAAATAGTTTAAGATGCAATCTTCATATTCTTTAGAGTTGACAAAATGAGTCAGCTAACCAGACTATTTTGAACCAAATTGGTAACGAATAGAGCTTGAGTTTACGTTAAGTCAAAAGTAAATGTGGACCCATTTAACCTGATCTGATAAAAAAACTGCTGAAAGCTAAAAAGTTATTCAGGTTTTCACTGGGTTTATGCTTCATTTTGGAGACATAAATTGAATTGTGTTTTTTGACCAGACTCATTATAGTCTGCATCCCATATTAGGCTTGATATTTTGTTTCGTCACCTCTTATATGTTAGATACTCTGAATAATCCTGTGGTACTCTAAGCCATGTTAATTGAATCTAGATAGACAAATTATGTATTGGAGAGCTTGTATTTTAAACCATAAATCATTTCATATAGTGAATAGTAATATTCATAAACATTTAAAAAATTTACCATATACTTAAATATAAGACATAAAAACATGCAAAAATATCATTAATAGCAACGGAATAGTCAAAAATAGTGATTGTAGTGTATTTCTTGCATAGTGTCAGTAACACAGCCTCTAAGAAACACTGTTGTTGCTGTGCTTAAAGTTCTTAAAACAGTGGCTATATGATACTAAAAAAACTTTGCACTATAGTCATCCAAAAATAAGTGTTGTTGGTTGCTACTGCACGATTACTACAGACTATGGTTGCTGCTATTTGTATTCGTACTGAGCTGAGGTGCTAAGGCATTTCTTAGTCAGACTTTCTTGGTAGGTAAGACTTCCACAAAAGCACGGATAAGAATATCTTAGCATACAAGGCCTTCGATCTAAAGGAATGAGACCTAAATTTGGTTTCACATGCAGTTCTGGTTGCAATTTCGATTCATGCTATTCCAAGTGTGATACTAATAATATAGCATTGATTCAGGAGCATGAATGAGTTTTCCAACAACTTGTATCACGGGATTGCGAATTGTATCATATTGTGCTATATGAATCCTTTATCATATGATACTTACTACCATGCTCTAAACATATTAGTATATGATTACAATATTATAAGATAGTTTCATACATTCTAACAAAGCTCAATGGAAAATTTTACCTTATAGCAACAAAAATAGCTATGTTTTGCAAGAACATTACTGCCTTGAAAGAGAAACAAGTGGACATACAAGAAAGCTTAAAATTAGGAAAGAATATAAGGGAGAAAGTAGGGGGTGAGGAAAAAGATGATAATTTTTTTCTGAAGATTGCTTGACCATGTGAGAAATAGACCAATAGAAGCTTCGGTGAGAAGAGCTGATAACATGAAGACCAATAGAAAGCCCAATAAATAGAGGTTGAGGACAATTAAAGGGGAATCGTAGGGATAACCATAAAAGGGATTTAGATCTAAATATTCGTTTTGTAGGCTTCATTTTTTTCAGAGTACAATGATGGTCATTTAGCTTTCTCCAACATATCAGGAACTTGTGTTGTCATTGTATGAAACTATGATGAATCCTTTAAATTTGATTCAATTAGATTTTATCTTTTATTTCTTGAGACTGTTATGAAGCTTCAGCTAGTTCTGCTTATCTTTCTCAAGTTGTTGTGACATTAATGTGATAATTATTTTTATTTGGTTGTCAGAGACCTTGGCTAATGAGTACTAGTTGTCATTGCCATATTTATCCTTGCAATAATATTATTTATGCTACGTTTATTTCACTAACCGGTAAAATCTTCAGGGCAATGGATTTCTTGGTGGCTTTGTTCCGAAACTTAATCGACCAGGAAGATTGGACAATGTCCCAAGCTTGTACTGATTCCTATAACAAGACTCTGAAGAAGTGGCATGGCTGGCTTGCTAGCTCAAGCTTCTCTGTAATCTTATGTTTAATTCTTTGTTGATATAATCTTGAATGTTTCGATAGAAACACAAAATACAGCTTATTGAGTTATTAGAGGTCTATAAATCATCTTGCAAATCTGTGGAATGTCAATGGCTGGACATTGAAATAGTCTTCCTAGAAAGTCATGTTGAGTTTACCATTTGCATCATTGTGTTGTCAATTTTCTACCACCTCTGCACTTTATCACGACAGTGCTTCATATTCAATGTTGTATGAAATAGTATAAGTTTCAATGTTATTGCTTTATTTGTCCTAATTTCCAGTATTGAGACATTTAGCATTAAGGTTTCTAATTCTAAGTAAATGAGCTTAATGATGCCGTGATCATGTAAAACATTACACTAACAATAAATAAGCTTGCTTCTTCTAGTTTCTTCGCACTTCACATTATTCCATGTAATTTAGATTAAAGCATTTAAATACCATGCAGTTTTACCTTATCTATGTGTCTTCGTTGTTTCCTTGTCTTCTGTTTTATTTTGTCTTTTTCCACTGTTCTTTTTTCTTAACTAGAAACTGACTGTACATTGTACAAATTATTCCTACAGGTTGTCATGAAGCTTGCTCCTAGTAGGAAGAAGTTCATGGAGGTGATAGGAGGCACCGGAGATATCAATGCTGACATTGAGAAATTTTGTACAGCATTTTCTCCTCTACTCGAAGAAAATCACAAGTTTCTGGTAAGAAATAAGATATATTGGATCATTTTTATGCATGTAGAATGACATTGCTTTTAGATTATCTTGATTCTGCAGAATTTCTTTTGGTTAAAATTAAGTTTGAAGTGAATGATTAATATTTGGAAAGTTAGTATACAATTTTCAAACCAATGCAAAAGCTATATTTTTTGAGAAGAAAATTGAGACCAGTGATGACCTGTGTTATCCATTTTAAACCTTTCACCCATGAACTCATGAAACTTCTCTTTTTGAACAGGCTCGTTTTCGCTTGGATGACATGAAAGCATCATGAACCACAGATACGTGGTCAGAAATTCGATTAGTGGCTCTTACATGCTCTGATCCATTTTACTAGCACAATATACAAGCATCAATTTTACTGCTAAGTACTCTATTAAGATCTTACACTGTATCTTTGTGACATCAAAGTTGGTCCCTATTAGTTAGTTTATTACAAAGGTTAAGGTTAAGGCTAGTTGTTTAGGAACTTGTTTTCTGAAATACAGTATAAAGGAAAAACAATGATATTCATAATACTATTTTATTCGTAACAAGAATAGATTATAGATAATTTGTGATTTTTGAGATTTGCACATATCTTTGTGAGTCACAATTCGATTGAATTATTACATTTATATCTTACTATCCAATCAAAAGCCCGTCAGACCCTGTGTCTTTTGTAAGGGGTAAATGCAACACATTAACCAAAAAGAATAAAAATAAAAATAAAAAAACTGTGTAATATAAAAAATTATAAAAAAAAACCCACAGAATGCAAATATAATTTACTAAAAAAATAATAATCAATATCATTATATAATGATGATCTAATTTTTTATAAATGTATTTTTATCGATAATAATAATTTATATGTATATGATAATATATGATCAACACTTTCTTACAATAATTTTTTAACCCTTTTTGTATTGATAAAGTTTACTAAATTGTTTTATTTTTTCAAAATTTTCTTGTTAAAAAATTCTCTCTTTGTAATTAAATACAATCACCAACTTTGTATAAAATGTTAATTTTCTTGATCACGTGTAAGTTTTAAAAAATTATACTTCAATTCTTAAAATTTATACCAATTTGTGTTTTCAAATATATATATATATATATATATATATATATATATATATATATATAATTACTAATTTTTCACATGACAATAGTCATTCTTGGTAATTTTGTATTCAAATTAGACTTGAGAATGAATATTTTTTAACTTTGAAAATGTAATATTTTATTTTATTTTTACATCATCGTAGATACATTTCTCATAACTATTTTTTTTTTCCTTTTCTTTAATTCAAACTTTTAAATTTTAAACATTTGTATGAAATACTTAATAATAATAATAATAATAATAATAATATTCAAAATTGTTTCTCCCTCTCCCGGTATACAACTATTGTACTCAAGGGGAGTGTTGTTACTTCATGAAAACAAATTCTTCATTTTTGTGTTAGAAAGCTAAGGTACACATTTTCTTAATTTTGTTTTCAAATGTTTACATCAAGACTTAGAATACCGTTGGAAGTTCTACTCGTGTGTATAGAAATATCACATTACAAATTGATTTTGTAACGTCACTCAGTCTTATTGTACATACATTTTTCTATAATGTTTTGTTAAATGATTAATATTTTATTTACATCCAGTATTGATAACTATTTTGTATAATAAAAATGAGTTGAATAATGTAGAAAGAAAATGCAAGTGTTAAAATACAATCGTTCTAAAAATAAACAAAACAATTGGTAAGAAGTTGAAAGGATAAAACATTTGTCTTAATAATAGAAAGAGTTGAGGTTTTACGTTTTGTATGGTTCACCAAGAATGAGTTGTGAACCTTTGATTTAGAAAAGATAAGAGTCCCAAATATAGGTTTTGCACCTGAAAAATACAGTGGTACATAGCTGGATTTTCACCTAAAAACACGTTGAGCTACTGGTTTTGATTTGAGGAAGAGGGTGGTGGCTAAAAAACCAATCTTGTTTTTGTTTTCACTTCTGAGATTATGCCACCCTGAAGACTCCCTCTTCATGGTTGGTTATTTCTCCCACACAAACCACCAACACCAACCAACCAACCATGCATATCTTTTTCTCTGCATGCATGCATGTCTCTGTCTCAATGCTTCCTCACTTCTTCATGCTTCACCTTTTCTGAGATTTCAACAATATTACCACCTTTTCTAAACTCATATACATAATATGATTAATTTAATCTTTTCTTCTCAAACTAGACAGGTATATAGCTCTTCTTCTTCTTTTTCTTTTCTTTTCTTACAGTAACAGAAAAAAACTTTCTCAATGTCTCATATCAATCAAAATCATATTCATTATCAATTCACTCACTTTTTTCTCTTCTTTTCTTTGCTTTTCAGAAGGGTTTTAGCTTATTCCATTGAATATTGAATACAATCAGCACCAATATTTTAACTGAAAGATTTCTGCTGTAGATATATATATTTATATATATCAACAAAACTTTATTTACATTGATTAATGTCGACCAAGGTGAAAGGCTTCCTTAAAGGATTTAAATACATTTCCCAAATATTTGGTAAGTGCATTCTCCATTCCCACACACAGATTTAAATCAAAACTACATTTTTCTTTAAGAATATATATATAAAGAGAAAAACACACATGGAAGGTAGAAAACTGATATATAGAAGAGAAATGCTTTCGTTAGAGGGTTGTATCCATATAATGATGTATTTTTTTCTGAAACTTGTTTAGTTTTGTTGCATCCTTTTGGTTGATGATGAGAAAACTGAAAAATTATGGTAAGAATTTGAAAAATGAAAACTACAAATTATGGTGATAACTCTGTTGCAGACGAGAAAGAAGAACAGTTTCAAATTGGGATGCCAACTGATGTAAAACATGTGGCACATATTGGATCAGATGATCCATCAGCAAATGCACCAAGCTGGGTACTATTCTCTTTCTCTACTCTCTCAGTTTTTGTTTAGGTCATAAATCTTTCTTAATTAAGAAACTTTATTAGTTTGTGTGCAATTTAAAATCTTTATGCAGATGACAGAATTCAAAGGAGGAACTAAAGAAACCTCATCAGTCGGGAACCCTAATCCAGAAGGTTTGAACATATTTCTCTTAAAAAAATATATTTTGACTATTAAATTTTAACACTTTTCTCTTATAATTTTAAGTGTCAATTTTTAGTAGTTTTTCATTTTTCTCATTTTTAATTTTCTAAAATCACTTAAAGATATAATATGTAAGAAAAAATTATCCAAATTTATAAGTCAAAATATTATTATCTTTTAGTTACTGGTATTTTACATGTTTTTTACATGTTTGACACTTATTTCTAAAAATGAAAATTTTTATTCTCCATTCTTAATATTTAAATATAAAAAACATATTCTAATGAAAACACTGTGAACATTTAAAATCTATAGGCTTTTCATAATTATGTGCAGAAGATATATTTACACACAACATGTCCACAATATATCTTTCTTGGAATATTTAAATCCCTTTATAATGAGGTTTAGACGAAGGGAGAAAAATGAAATGTTTCATTTGGTTTAAGAATAGGAAAATAAGGTTAAGAGAAAATATTTCAGTAATATACTATAATATAATTTACAATGAATAAACCATTTTTTTTAAATTTGATTTTCTTAAATAGTTTTAAGAATAAGAAAGTATATAAAATATTACATTTGGTGTAATATATATATATATATATATATATATATATATATATATATATATATTTATTTATTTTAAGCATGCAACCAGGAGTTTAATTCTCATACTTCTATGCATTTGGCAAGAAATTAATTCTTTAAATAGATTTTAATATCATGAAGAAGTAGTACTTAACTTCTTCAAAATAACTTAGGGTTACTAATATCATAAAATTTTGGGAAAAATATATTATCATTAAACTCATTTTGTCCTTTATCATGATTCATATTAACCTTTAATTTCCAAAATTAAGACAACGGTTCTAGATTTTGTGCACTCGAATAGCATAATTTCGCATCTTAAACTAAAAAAGATTTCAAAAGTGTCTTAAAATAAAATAAAACACAAAGATTAAAGAACAATGTTAACTTAAATGTAGGAAATAAAAGACTAAAATTTAGATAAAAAGAGTTAAAATTAATTTTGGTAAAAATAAAAGGGAGATAAAAAAAAAAAAAACCATTTTGACCTAAAATCTTTTCTACAATTTGTTGATTTGGTTTCTTATTGGTTGAAATTCAGGTGAACGCGAGAAAAGTTCGAAAAATTCGAAGTCCCGCCACAACGCCGTTCCCAAGTCCCGTAGTAACCAATCCATGGAAGCGGAGAACAACGCGCCTAGACCGAAGGGCACGCGCCGCAGCCAGCGGTCCTCCGACACGGCCTCAGAGACCTCAAACCAAGACTCCTCCACCGGCGGCTCCCGCCACCGGCGAAACCGGCGCGGGTCGAACCCAGGCGGTGAATCGCCTTCCTCCCAGGATATGCCGCCGAGAGGCAGCCGGCGGAAATCGAAGAACTTAGAGGACGGTTCCGTGAAGAAATCGGGAAGATCGTCGAAAGGAGACTCTCTAAGTGACATTTCGATTTCAGATTTTGGGTCTGGTTCTGAAAGTGGGCCCCTTGAGCCCATTAGGGTTTAAATTGGGCTGAGTGAAAGAGAGAGTAATATGTGAAGAAAGAGTTTAGGGAGGGAGAGAGAGAAAAGAGAAAGATTGATATGCTGTTTTGCAAATTGTAAATTATTATTTCAGGTTTTTATGCAATTGTTTTATTGAAGTGTGATTTCAACTTCAATTCCTTCTTATTCAATGAAATTAATGTATTAGGTTTCATTTTGTCACTATCATAATTTAATCTGAATTAAAAGAAAAAATTAAATTGTTAAAGTTGTAAAATAAATAACTTAATAAAAAAAAATTACCATTGAAGCATGAATATAATGTGTACTTGTGACATAAGCATGCATGGGAACTAAATCCTTATATGCAAGACATGTTATTAATATTTTTCACTCTAAATACATGTATGAATGATGTGACATGCAATATATCAAATAGCCAAAAAACTTAAAACACTTGTTCTTAATAAATTAATGTGATGCTTAGGTTAAGTGTATATGAAATTCACTAAGTTGGAACACAAATACAACTTAGTAATAATCGTAATACTTTAAGAGAAGTCCATCAATTTAAATTGAAAATTTAATCTCAAGAATTCGTGTTTATAATAGCTAATTCACTTGTATTTCAATACTCAACTTTACTACTAAAAATATCTTATCATATACCTCTTTAAAAACTTATATCACACGTAAAAAGAGTACCAAAAGATAAATTGAATTTTAAAAAATAACTAGAGATTTTAAGATAAACATGTTAATAAACTAAGATATATCATGTGAATATTGTTAGAATTAAATTTTGAAATTGAGAGGGGTGGAGTTGAACTTTAAAATATATATTTTTTCAAATAAATGGATAATATTCTTTTAATCAATATAACATTTATGAGAAAATATTTTTTATTTTTAGAAATATCAATGAAAATGTTCTTTGACTATAAAAATAAAGTTAAAATATACATTTAGTTCATATTTTTATTCAGTTTTGTCAATTTAATTCTAATATTTTTTTTGTTCAATTAAATCCATTTTTTGTCAATTTTGTTCAATTTGACAATTCTGTTTAAATAATCAACAGTAATCAATCGTAACGACCATATGTGACTTCATTTTTTGTTTAAATGTTCATATGTCAACCCAGTCTTATATCACGTGTCAGGATTAATGTTTTATATTTAATTTGATACATATACTTGTTATTTTTGTTCAATTTAATTCCAAAATTTGTTTTTTAAATGGAGTAATCTTGTCTCAATTTAAATTGAGACTACATTTAATTTGTATATAAAAGTTATAATGATATTTTTATTAAAATTTTCATTTTTATTAAATATTTTTTGTTTAAGGAAACAATTAGTTTAAAATTAAAACAAAAATTTTAAAGATGAAGACTAATATCATTGATATGATATTATGATCAAAGAGAGACTCATGATAACATGTAAGAGAGGAAGATTATTTGACATTTGAATGTGTGTCTTATTATGCATCGGATATGTATATATAATAGAATGATCTAAATTAGGCATGTAATTATGCACAACATAATTACAAAATATTTAATAACCTAATTATATTGATTAGCTTAATTATAGGAGATTAATTACTGATTAGCTAATAATTTGGATTCTATCATAATTATCATCAATTCTTTTATTCTTGACATATATTTTTATGGCTAAATATTTAATATTGTTGTTATGTTACTTTCACTTTAATTTTTTTTCTTAGCCACACAAATAAAACATTAGAGTTGTCATGGTATAATTTTAATGTCTAAAACTATAAATCTATTTAATATCACCCGTCAAGATTATAGACACAATATATTTCTAGTTGTATGTTTTAAAATTATAATATATCAAACATGACTTCCAATCAATTATGAATTATATAAACCCATATTATCACTAGTGCATTTGGGAGCATTTACATTGCAGTATATGCCTCGGTTTTTTGCGGATCCACTGCATATAAGCACGCGGTGACAGTTTCGTAATTAAATTCATCTTTTATGCCTCGGTTATCATACCAATCGAGGCATATGGCTAAAAAAAATTGACTCACGCGTTGGTCAAGCGCCCACCCGAGGCAGTAAGGGTACAATATGCCTCAGTTTCGAATAACCGAGGCAGTATCCCTTCGTAGGGTTAAAAAACCCCAATTTCTTCATTGTGCAGCGACATCTTTTCCGATTTCTCTGCGAGCTTCACCATCTTCGGCCATCCTTCATCTTTTCCAACGACCAGCGCCACCGTCCCGCACAGCTCCCACCGTCCAGCACACCTCCGACGCTCTAGGCCATCGTTTCGTCGCCTGCACCGCACCGCACCGCCGCGGCTTCTTCTTCTTCGACCAACCACCATCGTCGCTGCACCGTGGAGGAGCTGTGCACTGCCACCGGAGCCGCTGTGTGTTCTTCGAGCAACCATCACCATTGCACGCACCTCCAGGAGGTTCTTCCGGTGCCGCTGCGTGTTTTTTTTTAAATTCTGATGCTCATTAGGCCTCAGTTGTGTGAGAATCGAGGCAGTAAAGATTAAATATGCCTCGGGTTGTAACCGAGGCATAAAATACTAGTTTTTTACCTCAGTCGTATATGCAGCGGTTGCGGACCCGAGGCCAAAAGCTGGAAATAACCGTTGTCATTTCCCTTCCCTGCACTAGTGTATGAACGATGAAAACAAAGAAAAAAAATGAAAGATATTAGAGATGAAGAAATAGGTCACTTTCTAAGAAAAAAAATAAGTACAAGAAGAAAAACATCACTTTAATATGAAAAACTCAATATTTTTGAAGTGGGGAGTATACTTCAAAAGGAACTTTTAATGCTTGAGAAAAAAAAAATGTATTTCCTTGTATAAGTTATGTTATAAATGGATGGATAAATGTATATGCCAACTAAAGAGTAGGAAGAACTTAGGACTTTAGTTTGGTCCATAAACCTTTACAAACAAGGCACTTGCATGAAATATAAAAAGTGTAGGATTTGTCTGGTTGTTGAACACAATTTGTCAACCAATGACTTTATTTTTGAAAGTCGGTCATATCTTCACACTAAATGTCTTAAAAATATACTTTAAGTAAATATGTTAAATATATCCTCTGCAGAATCAGTAGAAGTCCTTTTTTGAGTGATGTGATCAACATACTCCTGACTTTTAAGCCAAAGTTTAACGTTTAATGTCCAAATTATATAATTAGTGTTATCTAACTTATTAATGGATAAATGCATACCGACATAATTAGTATATATAGACAAGTCAGACGCAGCAATGGCAGAAGAGAGGTCAGAAGATACAAAATGGGAAGAAATCATGGACGAGCAGAAGAGAGAAAAACCAAAAAAATTGGAAGAGACCTTATCAACACAACAAGGCCAAATCTAGAGAGAGGAGACTATGATGAATCCAACGAAGGTGATCGACGCCAAAGACGACACATGCACCGTCATGTGCAACCAGAAAGGATGACGACCACAAGTTATGATCAACGTGTGGGAACATATCTAGGCTCTGATGGAGTGATCTTGACGATGTTGTGATCGCCTGACCGAAATAAGTTTAACTGTGTGATTGTCGTCTGAAACATATACTCTTTTGACTCAATTGAATAAACAAAATATATAAGAACTGAATAGAATCAAAAATAAAAATGTAAGAATCAAATTACTAATTAAATCACTGGTGTTTTTATGTACATTTAAAAAAAATAAAAATATCGACAAAGTTCCTTTTACTAAATAAATTTAAATTTTGATTCATAATTTAGAAATAAAAATATATTTAATCCTTAAAATAAAAACTTAATTAAAAAATATCATGTTACTTTTATTAAATGATATCGATTAAAGATTTTGGTAAGAGTAACCTATTGTCTTTTGATGTTTGAAATACATATAAATGTATAAATATTCTCAAGAATACAAATAATTATAATGAAACAAAATGTATTTCTTTGCAATGGAAGAATAAAGAAATTCCCGGCCCAGAAATTTCAAAACTCAAAATTGCAGTGTTTTTCCCGCTTACCCTTCTACTCATTTTCTTCGATTCATCCATTCACTGTGCAAATTTCTTGGTTCTCTCTCTCTCTCACAGTCACCACAGAACAGATCAATCAATTTGTCATCGATTTATTCCACACAGACATGGCCACTCGCCGCGGCAGCGGAGACGACGGCGCCGCCGTCCGTCCCCGCCCTATCTCCGCCTCTCGCCGTTTCCCTTCCCCTTCCCTCCTCAAAGAAAACTCCAACCCTCGCCGCTCCACCTCCCGCTCCAACCCCTCCCTCAAAACCCTCCCTCGCGGCCGCAGTTCCAGCCCCTCCGATCTCTCCCGGGCCTCCGCCCAAAAGCCCACCCGTGATCCCACCCCCAAGCTCTCCACACAAAAATCCAAACTTTCCACCTCCAACCCCCAAAAGCTCAAACCTTCAACCACCACCACCTCCCAAGAACCTAACCATGGAAGTAGCAACAACAGCAACGCAAAGTACCCTAGCAGGCTTCACGAGAAGCTCGCTTTTCTTGAGGGCAAAGTGAAGAGAATAGCTTCAGACATAAAGAAGACCAAGGAGATGTTGGACATGAACAACCCTGATGCCTCCAAGGTGATTCTTTCCGACATTCAAGACAAGATCTCGGGAATTGAGAAGGCCATGGTTCATGTTGTTTCCAATAAGGACAGTGAAGGTGACACCCTCGAAGAAGACAAGAAGTTGGTTCAAGGCCCGAGATTGAAGAATGAGGAGCTCGAGGCGCGTCTTTTCCCTCACCAGAAACTGCTTCGGGAGAGGACAGTGGTTGCCGAGAGTGGTAAAGATAAACATTATTTGGAACAAGAGAAGGTGTTGAGCCCTGTTGATGATAACTCAGTTGCGGTTGAGTTTTTGGCCTTTATTGATAAGGTGAATGCTGGGGAGGAAGTGAAGGAAAAGGGTGGTGGGAATGGGGGCTGCAGTGATCCGAGGAACGGCATTGATACGATGCTCACGGCGAATGAGAAGCTTGAGGAGTTTGATGAGCAGGAGAACAAGGAAGGGGCGGTTGTGGAGGAGGTGGATGAGGCTTTCAACTTTAGGCTGAATGAGATTGGTAACAAGGTTGCTTGTGGTGGGTGGTTTGTAGCGGAAGGTGAAGCAGTCCTCCTGACTCACCACGATGGTTCTTGCAGCTATTATGATATTGCCAATTGTGAGGTATGTGTTCTTCATTTGTTGCTGATTCTGAATGTCAAATTGTGGAGTAGTGTCATTGATTTGGTATTAGGAGCAGATCATTTTAGTTGAGAATGAAATGATGGTCAAAATAGATGTATGTGATTCATTAGATGGCTGAGTATAATTTTCTATTTTTTCTCTTGTGGCCATTTAGATTGGACTTTAGTGATAGGATCTGAAATTATGAATCTTCTCAATTAAAGCCACTAAGAGAGGATTGAATGACCTTCTTAAAATAGCAATTTAGTGTTATTAGTTTTGGTCTCCCCAAGTTCATCTTTGATTTGAACGTAGATAGTGGTGAATACTGTCGTAGGTCATTTGCACTGTGGTTATTTATGTCTCATTATGTGATGCTATCAATTTTCAGTTTGTGTTGGTTCAGTTTATTTTGAAATAATAATAGCTTACTTCTAACTCTTTCCTAAAGTGCTTACGGAAAAAGTTATCAAAAGCTTGAAATGAATGATTAGTTTAAAAAATTATAATTAATGCTCAATGTTGAAAAATGACACATGTTTAGATTTAATGGTGAGATCTGAATGTTCTCCATAAAACATAATTAATGGTTCATATGACCCATAGAGTTTCAGCAAGTGTCTTTAATTTTTGGTCTCATCGAGTTCTTTTTTATTTGAACGTAGATAGTAATGAATACCGAGGCAGTCATTCACATGATTGTTGATTATCATTTAGTACTATATTCTTGAGGGTCTCCAAAAGAGATTTTGAAACGAGAAAAAAATAGTTATATTGGAAGTGTTTAAAGAACAAAGAAGCATTTTTTTTGCTGACAATTTACAATCCTTTCAGGAAAAAGCTGTATATATGCCACCCGCAGAAGTTTCACCCAACATATGGAGAGATTGTTGGGTAATTCGTGCCCCTGGTTCTGATGGTTGTGCTGGAAGGTTTGTAGTAGCTGCATCTGCTGGCAATACTATGGATTCAGGATTTTGCTCGTGGGACTTTTACACCAGAGAAGTGCGAGCTTTGCAGGTAGATTCTGGAACAACCTCCTCAAGAATTGCCCTTAGACCCTTGCCTAACAATGTTGTGCAAAGAAGAAATTCCACCTCTGGCATTGTGGCAGCAGAAGCTAAGCAGAGCTGGTACAGGCCCTGTGGACCTCTCATCATCTCAACTGCCAGTTCACAGAAAGCTGTGAAAGTTTTCGATGTTCGTGATGGCGAGCAAATCATGAAATGGGACGTTGAGAAGCCTGTTCTAGCCATGGATTACTGCAGCCCTTTGCAGTGGAGTAACAGAGGAAAAATAGTGGTAGCTGAAGCTGAATCCATTTCTTTGTGGGATGTGAACTCACTCACTCCTCAGGCTCTGTTCTCTATTCCTTTGGATGGTCGAAAAGTTTCTGCTCTCCATGTCAGCAACACTGATGCAGAATTGGGTGGAGGGGTTCGCAAAAGGTGAGTTTGTTTTAATCTTAACTTCTTGCTTCTTGTCTTTATCTAAAATATTATGTTTCTGTCTTCCGAGGTCGCTATTTTATTTATTTGCCTCTTAACAGCTTTGTGGCATGATGCCTTTTATTCACGAAAGCTATATCTTAGTTACTTTCTGTATTCGTTCTTTCTACTGATAGAACACCACAGGCACATGTATCTTTAATATTTTAGCTATCTCGTCATTATATTAAAACTCTAGTGTAGACCTGATAATTGCAATTCATTTTTCTATTTCTTAAGAAACTGGAACGCGCCAAACTTAGATCAAGTTCATCGTGTCCTTGATGTCATGTTGTCCAATCACATAATATGTGAATAGTTCTTCAAATTTTGTATAACATACAACATTGAAAGTTATTCAATGTTGGAAAGAACATGAAATTTTCCTCATATAATCGGATAACTTCTGGGAAAATAGAAGGGAATTTTAATTTCTTTTTTGTCTTCCATTCTCATCTTCTAATTTCAAAGAAGTTATACTGTTTTCTTTAGTAGTTCAAAATTCATGCATTTTCGCTAGCATCTTTCCCAATCGATAACCAAGTTAAAAAATCTAACATTGCAGAATGAGTTCATCAGAGGCTGAAGGAAACGATGGTGTGTTCTGCACCTCAGATTCCATCAATGTCATGGACTTTCGCCAGAAGTCTGGTGTGGGCCTAAGGATATCAAAAGTTGGTGTGAATGTGCAGTCAGTTTTCTCTCGTGGTGATTCTGTGTTCATTGGTTGCTCCAACTCAAGTTCGATGGGCAAGAAGCAATCAACAATGCTGCAACAATTTTCATTGCGCAGACAAGGCCTGTTCAGCACCTATGCTCTCCCAGAATCCAATGCACACTCACACCATGCAGCAATCTCACAAGTTTGGGGTAATTCTGACTTTGCGATGGGTGTCTGTGGCCAAGGACTATTTGTGTTTGATGCAGTCAAAGATGATGCACTAAGGGGTCTCAACACGGATCACTCCAGTGCTCAAAGTTTCAGAGAAGTTATTGGCCCAGATGACATGTACTGTCCTTCCTTTGATTATCTTGGCTCTCGTGCTCTTCTCATATCAAGAGATCGACCTGCTATGTGGAGGCATCTAATAGTTTGATAGTTATGATTAATTCTTAAGAATGTGTCATTGTGTGCTGCTTTTCTTTTTTTCTTTTTTACTTGGTATGCTGAGGACTGAAGTTATACTTTAGAGGGAATTAATTATGTTAGATGTGGGTGCTTTGGTGTTGGTGTTTTATGCAATAGGTTCATTTCCCGGGTGACCACTTGTCGCTGATATATGTCAAGCCAATACTATTCCCTGACTCTGTATATTTCCATATTCAATCTATTTATATGCATAAAATGACCATTGAAAAGCTTCTTTGATTCTGAATCTACATTTGAATATGGCATTATCCGTGTATGATCTGAAATTGATCCTTCATCATTTAACTCGGCATTTCAGATACATTTGGTTGAGAATATGCTACACCAATGCACTCAAATGAGACCAAATTGAGATGAATTTAAAAATAGTTGGAGAGATTAGTATATGTAGTTCAACCTTTTAATAAGAAGCCAGATACTGTTATTTTTGTTAATAAAAACATTATTACCGGTTTCTTATATAAAAAAATAAAGAGAACATTATAACAATTTAATTTTAGTGCAGTGTTAATATTAGGTCATTATAAATGATCTTACATATGACTTTTGAATTATTATCAAAGTTATTGATTTTTAGTAATGTTACATTTTATGAACGAATGAAACCAACACCTTTTCATATCATTAATATAATTCAACTAAATATTATTGACTCAAAATTAGGGGATCAATACATTCACAATAAAGGAACACCATTGACTTATGGCATATATGTTTGGAAGATCAAATTTTATATTAGCTGTTAAATTTCCATTCTCATTTGATTATTAGAAAACTTTTTTCAACTCACTTCTACAAATTAAATCAACGGTTCCAGTTTTCTTAATCGCAATTTACAAAATATTCGACACACGATCTTCTTCAAACCCACATTCTAAATCAATAAGTTAACAATTATGCTGATCTAGAACACGAAATCCAAAAGCTGTCAGAGCCAATTCACACGACAAAATGCCATCTTTTATGCATTTTGTTGGCACTAAAATTGGTTTGTACTTTCCATTGATACTTCAATTAATTGGTATCCAATGCATGGTGAGGGATGTGACCTTCAAAATTTTATTCCTTTAAGGCAATTGCAAGCAAGTCTCTTTCACAGGACAATCTGTGCACACCTGTGAGAAAATCAATTCAGTTGTCTGAGTCTATATCACGAAAGGGTAATGGAACTGCCTTCACTGCCCTGAAATGTCCTACGTTGTTTAGATGTTCATTCTCCAATCTGCAGTGTTCATGCAGAAATTGTCAAATTCAGTGAATTTTGTTCACCATTTCGTCATAAAAAAGTCATCAATCATAAAACATGAAGATCTAAGATGACGTTTAACTCACTCTTCAATAAAATTCTTGTTCCGATCTCAAATCCATCAAATGACATCGTTTTAGGACAATCACTCTGTCCGAGATTTTTAAGAATAAAACTGTAATAAAACTCCAGACTCAGATGTAGTGATTACCCTAACGATATTACTCGACGGAGTTGAAATCGGAACACTTCTTGAAAAGAACTATATCCATGTTTTGCTGTTATTCGATTGAAAAAAAAAAGTCATTTTGAGATGGTCTAAAATGTTTGAGAAAGTACCTGTAGAAATTCCAATGCCCTCTTCGAATAACCTCAAGTGAAGCTAAAAAAAAGTCTAGTAGCCTTCTTTGAACAGGTCCAACGTTGAGGTGCGTGATAGTCTCCACCCAAGCCACTCTCAGGACAACATTCAATGCCTGAAAAGAGAAATCCAATGCCCCTTTGTGATCAAAAGACTAGTTCATGATTCTAACGTTCATGTAACAAAGTGGTGAAAGAGTACTTACAATAGACATGTAGTATATGCTTTTGTTCTTCAGAATTAGATCATCTCTTAGCCAAGGGTTTTTGGAGTTGGGATTGAAAAAACCCCAGTCCTTGACAAAATCCCAATACAATTGGTAAACTGTGGCCACCCCAGAAGTGATAAAGACTATAGCAAACCATAGATTATTATCTTGCCTGCCATATGTGACTCTAGCTCCTGCTGCAACCATTGCTGAAACATACTTCCCCATGTTCGCCAAATGGTTAATATCACTGTCATCAAACCATCTTCTTGCACACTGGTCATGGAGCATTCAAGTACCATGTCTTAGTTCACAACACAATGAAGTGTCTAAAAAATTTTGCTAGAAAATATATCATGTCACAAGATATAAATTTGTTAAAAATAATCGAAGTGTAATGCTCCGACACGCCTCATAAATGACATGTCCCGTGTCTGACACGTATCGGACACCGACATTCTACGATACTTGTAGGACACACTATGTCCTATCTGAAAGATATTTTTTTATCTTTGACATGATTTTGATGATTAAAATAAGAAACAAATATTATTCTATCACTACTTTTCGCATATTGGATATTAGATAGATAGATTGGGTTCATTTTTATGTTGGTTGACAAAGTGTTAGTTGCCAGTTTCAAACTTAACATGTATATACATGCCGTATCCTGTGTCTTATATTTTTTCAATTTAGCCGTATCTCCGTGTCCGTATCTAGACAACATATGACCCACATTGAGTAGAAATAACAATTAAACGTCATATAAGAAAAGAAAAACTCATAATTAGAACCGATAGTTTGTTTTAGTGATCAGCTTAGATTGTTATAACAACATCGGTTTAAGTAAAGGTCATTCATAAATCTAATGTCTTGAGATTTTGAGTTAAAAAGTGATGTCAGTCTCTTGTGTGAGAGTTGAACTCATGTCACATGTATATAATCTTTCTAACAAATCAGTATAATCTTTCCATAATGAACTCCCTCGGATAAAAAAACCCATCAAAATTGATACAGATTCTATATATTATAATGCATTACCAAGGGCATACCTGCAATGCACGCCACCAATATGGCAAAAATGATATGAGGTAGGTTATTTCTACATAGAGCCTTCCAGAATGGCAAGCCTCTGGGTGGTGTGATTTGAAAACTCTAGCAAAAGTGTGACAACCTGTTGTTTCCAAATGCCTTAACAATGGAATCTGAAACCAATAACAGTCAATTTAATGTTGATTATTAGTAATGATGTTTTAGAAGCAAAGGGAAACGAAATTAACTTGTTCTGGGATTTGTAGTAAGATCACCTGGCTAGTTAGTTGGTCAGCCATAAAAAAGTCTACCAGAAGAACCTGTAAAAATAGTAACCTAAATTAGAAAAACACTACAAGCATATAGATTGTTTGTCATACATGGAAGAATTTTACCTTATAAAATGGAGAGCAAGCTATGTTGCGAATAACACGGATGAAGCAGAAACGAGTAGGGCGATAAAAAATGTCAAATGGGCAAATGAGAAGGCCTACAAAGAACTGAAAATGGAAGTTCATAATCAGAACACAAAAATTTGACTCGAGCATCAATATAAATTCTAGTAAATTCTAGGATTAAACATGATTTTAGCTCCTAAACTTTGACGTAAAATTAAAATTTGTGATCGAAATTTTGTTATATTTTAGTCTTCAAATTTTAGAAATAGATGGATATAGTTCTTTTAACTCAATTATTATAAATTTTCTCGACATGTCAAACACGTTTCACGCTAACATTTGAACTATTTACATGGTTTAATACATCTCTGTTTCAATATCAGCTGAAAAATATATTTGACACGTTAAAAAAAAAAAAGTTAAAACGATTACGTTCATTCATTTTTAAAGATCGAGAATCAAAATGTATCAAAATTTCAGACCGAAACAAATTTCAATTTTGCGTCAAAGTTCAGATACTAAAACCATGTTTAACCCTAAATTATATCATAAATCACTTTATCGAGTTTCAAGAAAAACAATGGTATTTTTTTTCTAGTAACATGGAAAAGCAATAGCCATTGGACTAACCAGAAAAAGAATTCCTGGAATAGCATCAACTTGGCTTGGAGAAAAACCTGCAGCCCTTAGAAGCAGGTGCATCACCATTGCCCCAAACACAGTTGTCATGAGAGTGGTGCACATCAGAAATGCATCTCTGTGTCTCAGTGCTGTGCTTGCTGAAAACTCAAATATGAAATTATGGTTGATTCTTGTGCTCTTCCACATGTACAGATTGCATCCATACATAAACAGGTGTAGGCTTAGCAATACAAACACACTGCACAAAAATCATTGTAACATAAGTTTTCTTGTTTTAATTTTGCAGCTTAGATCTTTAAGTAGTTAGTAGTCCTATTCTTAAATTGATATTGCTTATATGATTTCAAGTAAAAATACATAGTATAGTATGTTGTTATCCTTCTAGGATTTTCCGAAGAAACTTAAGACTAATAAGACCTCAACTTCATCCGCATAAAATAGTGACACTATTTTTATCTCAAAATTCTAAAACAATGAGTTTTTGGACCTTTTTTTTATATATTGTTGGAAATCCCACATCGACTATAATAAGGCAATTTCATAGTATATAAGTGAGATGCAAACCTTACCTTACAAGTCAGTTTTGTGGGGTTGAGTTAGGTTTAAAGCTCATTTCTAATATAATATCAGAGCCATTATTTAGATTAAAGTCTGATGCAATCCTCACCTTACAAACTGGTTTTATGGACTTATACTCTCGGAGTTGACATTTGTTTATATTTAAATGTTTTTTTTATAAAGAAAAGAAAATTGAATAAGAACTATGCATTTTATCACCTGGAAACAGGGTAAACTGCATCCATATATGCTTGCTCTGTGTTGGGAGAGAATATGCCACACAAATGGGCCAAGATTACGTACACACAACACAAGGATACAGAACAACCTGTACTCAACCCTACAGTGGAAGTAACGTAGAAAAATCAATGAATTGTTAGAAAAAGGAAAAAAAAAAAGTTGACTTATGAAACTCTGTGGGGTTCACCACTCTTAGTGGCCACTGGCTGGTTGCAATACACTTAAAATTTTGGCATCTATTGCATTATTTTGAAGTGATGCAGCTACCATTAGGCAAAAAATAATGGGATAACATAGTGGAGAGTATTTTTTTATATATATATAAATAATTATATTATGTTTTAAATATATTTTTAATTGTGAAGAAAATAAAATTTGAATGAGAGAGGCATTACCAACAAGGAAGGTGATCATATGAGAAGCTTTTGGCTGTTGTTGGGGTCTTAAAAACTTCATTGCTCTTTTCCTATCATTGTTGGTAAAGTGCTTTGTGAATGTGCTTTCCACTTCATCCATTACTCTAACAACCTTTACTCAAAAGTATATTGTATTTGCATATAACACCAATTATTAATTAGTACAAGGTTGAATACTTTTGATAAAAATTTAATACTTTTTTTTATTATGGGAAAATAAATCATACCTTGTCAGAACTAATAAAATGGGATCTCTTCACTTCCTTCAAATAATTTGTAGAAGCCTTTTGACAAGATACCTTATATCAAATGCCAATGTTATAGAGTTAAGATCATTTTCAAAGTAATTATTATAAAAATTAACAATTTCATCAATTAACATATATAAAATTTCAGTCAATAAGTATGTTATTACACTCTTTTATACGTTAAAAACAAAAGTACATGACCCAATGTAACTATAAAGAAGAAAAAATATTTCTGGTTTTGTGTTTTGAGATTAGGTTTGGTAACATGAGGAGTTGAATAAATTGAGATAAGTTTTTATATTTCTTACTACCTTCACGTGAAGAATATAGGCCACAATTGCAACTTGGTTCCAAATGAAAGCGTCATGAATAATAATGTAAAAAACACCAATTTTAATGTGCTTTCATTTCTCTTTACTCTTCCCATAACTAGGTTGAGTACCACCATAGACTATAGTAACACCAACAACATTAACTATGCTTACATACACAAAATGTAACTGAAAAACGAACAAAATCAAAACACACTTGTTTTGTTACCATCTTTAGTAAACTAAAATATAAACTAGTTCATCCATGTATTTACAATACTATCTGTCTAAAACACTCTTACAAACATAACCTCTAATTAATGTGACTAAGGATCATTTAAAAATGGCATTCTTTTATGAACTTAAGAAAAGTAAATCATTTTTATGTGATATTAAGTATTTTTGTTTTATACACATACATGTTTATGAGAAAGTTGTTCTAAATTGTGATTATCTAGTTTTGGATGGTCTTTTGTTAGATGGAACTACGATGCTAAGTTATTACATCTATTTGTCTATGTTCTATTTTTTTGTATAAGGATTAGAATACCCCTCACATGTTCTATTTAATTTATTTTATTCTTTGCTGATAAAAAAGAAAAACATATTTATAAGTGTGATGGAGTTATACCTTGTCAAATTTCTTGAGTATCTTGGTGAATGCTACCATATTCAACGAACTACAAAGAAGATAGAATATATATGTGGTTAGGAACAAAACTAGTGTTCACATGGGTCATAAAAATAAAGGGACTTATGGTAGGGTATGACCTATAACATGCCATTTAATGAAAAAAAGAAGATATATATTACGTATTTATTGGCATGAGCAAAAGCTGAAATTGATACGTAAGAATTGCTTTGCAGCAAGGAAAAGTTTCGTAGTCTCATTGCATCTTTAGCATGTCACTGTTCTCGTCATGGATATCATGTAAAGTTGAGAAGAGCAAAAAGATGAAGAATTTGGATTTGTTCTCCATTATCTTGAAGCATGCATGAGTGTTGGATGACATAAGTTAAGGATTTATTTGTAGAAATTTAGGTTATGTCCTAGTAGAAACGTGTAGGACGATATAACCTACCTATCACACCAACGTCTATCTACCAAATCATCACCTTTTTCTTCTTACGTGGTGTACTTAAACTACTCCATGCAAGTCCATATTCTCAGATTGATCTCGTTATAAAGGATAATGATATTATGACTCTCATATTTTATGATATGATTTAATGTGGATCATTGATTAATGTATCACTATATTTTCTTTAGAAAGAATTAATGGTCCACACTAAACCACATCAAGAAATAAATGAAGGAAGTCAAAAAAATGGTAGTCACAGTATAATTTTCCTAAGTTAAATTTTGACAAAAATAATATAAGTTAGTCTAAATATAATATTATGTATAAATAATAAATAATATAGTTAAACATCTAATATTTTGAGATTTTGAATTAAAAGTGTTGTGAATTTCTTGTATAAATTAAAATAGGTTACACATATATGACTTTTGTCTAGTGAATCCACTAAAAAAAGCCATCAATTTTTCCATCATTACGATTCAAGTATAACCTACCACATTCTCCTCATATCAACATTCCATTAATGATCCTATATACTTAATTTAACCAAGAATAAAGATAACCACAAAAGTTACCTACATTTTAGACTATTATAATCATGATCGATTCTGAAAATTTTGTTATATATCTTAAATTAATAATTGATTTTGACTTTTAAGAAACATTTTTTAAATCAATTTTACTTAAATATAACTTATATATTATTTTTTTAAACGTTACACACACAATAAGTTTTTTTATAATAATCACTTGAAATATTAGTATACGATTACGGTTAAGTTATTCAAATATCATCCTGTCACATAATAATTGATGAGTCATGAAGTAATTAAGTAAGCACGCTATTTCCATTCTTGTTTATAAAAAGATTGAAATTAATTCTCTAACATTGTTTCTAAAATACCATTGTTATTAATATCGTAAAACAAAAATTATATATATAATTAAATACAACATAAAAAAATGATAAATTAATTAAAGGTTAAAATACTTTTTTTGTTCCAATTTTCGTTAATTTTTGTCAAGATCCCAATTTTGTTTTGTGTTCGAATAGATCTTAATTTTTTTCAATTTGATTCAATTAGGTCTTAATTGGGTAACACTGGTTAGATTGATAACTTGCACTATACAATTGACATTTTGGTGTTGCGTGTATTGCATTAATAAACCTATGTGGCACTGTTTTAAGTTTAATCATCATTTATTAAAAAAAATGATGATTAAACATCTGATTAAACTTACAACAGTGCCATGTAGGTTTACTAATGCAACACGTAGCACAAAAATGTCAAATGTATATTGAAACATTACCAATTTAAACGGCATTACCCAATTAAGACCTAATTAAATCAAATTGATAAAAATTAAAACCTATTTAAGTAAAAAAATAAAATTGACACCTATTTAACTAAAGTTGACAAAAATTGGAACAAAAAAATATTTTAACCTTAATTAAAATTAGAGTAATTTATGTACATTAATTACCTATAAGTTTTGAGAAGACCAAGACCTTTATAGAGCTCCACAAAAGCACTTCTAATCATCTTCTCAGCACACTGAATTTTTCTCTTGTTGATGAACTCTCCTCCACACCCTGCTGCTTTCATTGGACTGTTAACCAAATCCTCCCACAGCATGGAAGTAACCGCCGTCGGAGTGGTGGCCGGAATATCAATTCTTATGGCCATTTGAGGCTTTCCCTTCTTTGTCTTCACCCTCATGCCTGAGTTCACAAAACTTAAACCATTCCTTTCCAACGTTGACATCACTTCATCCATCTCTGAAACCTCTGTATCTGAATCCTTTGGTTTTCCAACACTTTCTACACACAAATAAATTTTGAGTTTAAACCAAATTTTATTCTCATAAAACACCCATTTACCAAAATAGAGAGATTTTTGTTCTTATTTATATACTGTACATTTCTTTTATCTCAAAGAACCCAATATTAATGATATCAGTTCATCGTTTTTCTTTTAATCAAACTCAATATATGAGTCTTAATTTTTTTGTTGGTTGATTTTTTTTGTGTTATCCTCTGCTTCCGACATTAAAAATACATTGTACTGATATTTTAAATATTTTTTAATATATTTTAAAACATTAAAATAAGTGGTAACTAGTATTATGAAAGTACAGTATGTCGGAGACAAAAACCCAGAAAAAAATCCAAATTCCTCGATATACATGCACAATATTAAAACTACATCAAATTAATCGATAATGAACATGAATAAAAACATAATTAATTACCTATATTTAAATGAACCTAATAAAATTTTAAACAAGAGGTGAATTTCGATCGTGACGAAAGATTCTGTAATTTTTCTATATTAACTTAAATGAATTTCTGCCTCTTAAAATATAGTTTTTATTTTAACTTGTTAGTAATTAAATAGGAGTTATTGTTTCTTATAGAGTGGGGCTTATAATGTTTTTTCTTTTCCCCTAAGCATACAGATATAAATAAATAAAAAAAAAAAAAAAAAAAAATATTATATATATATATATATATATATATATATATATATATATATATAAATTATGGATGATTTTCTTATTATGATTCTATTGTTCACTTTATTATCTGTTAAATCGAATATGCGATAAACAAAACTTATATCACAAATAAATCAAACGTATAACTAAACAACGTGCTTCAAATACAAGAAGAAATTTTATGTTTTATAAGAAACCTTCAAGCTATATTACTAGCTTGTCACATCTAGTAAACAATTTTCTTCTACATTTATTACTCAATTAACTGAAGGTTTATTTATTTGTTTTCTCAATTAAAGAAATTTTGTATTTAAGAAGAAAAGCATATGATTCCAAAGTCAAATCCATTAAAATACCCTTCCATGTATTATTTGTTTTATCAATTTCATTACCATTTGATCTTTAAATATTGTTTTATAAGAAATTGTATATAAATTATTGTTATTATTAACCTTTATTTTTATTTTTTAATTGATTTATCAAAAATACTTGTATAAATAATAATAATAATAATAATAATAAAAAAAAAAAAAAAGAACTGTACCTGAGTAATTTGAACCTTGGCTAGGAAAGTGGGGGAAAATTCCAGTATTAGAAGGCTTCAGAGACTGATTTTTTCTGCGTCTGTTACTCAGAACTTGCTTAAGCTCCAACAATATGTTAAGCTGTTTATTCAACATTTCTCCTCTTTCAACAAATTCAATCTCTTGTTTCTTGAAGAATTGGTTCACCTTGTTAAGTTCTCCATCAAGCTTTGCAAAAAACACTTGCACCTCATCTTCTTCTGCAAACAACTGTGCCAGTTCAGTTTCATACACATCTTCGCTCTCTTCTGTCGTTTTTCTATTCACCTGAAATATCACGAGAAATATTTAAATTTAATTCAATTTTACAAAATCGATTTATAGAAGAAAAAAAATCTTCGTAAATAATTTAGTCTTATTTCCGATCGATTTTTAAAATCTTCATTTAAAGTTGAATTTAAATTTTTTTATAAATTTGTTGGTATTGTCCTCTACTGAACATTAAAAATATATTAAAAATATATTAAAAAGACATCGAAAGATCCAAATCCTTTATCTTTAATGTGCATGAAGATATAGGTATTTATGAATGTATAGTCCAAATTATAATTTTATGTATATTGTAGCTACCTCTTTCACTTTTAAATAATTTTGTATGAGTTTATATATTCATGAACATGTAGATTAATTTATATTTTTCTCTAGGGTGCACAATGGTTTGGTGATGGGTGTGTATGCAATAGTGTTCCCACTATCCATTTTCACCTTGATTTCGTGAGAGAATGAGAAACTCCTGAAAGCAAAAGCAGAAAAGGTTTCAGGAAATAAAAAAACGACCACTAAACGTGCTTTTTAGCCCTTAATGCCATTCTCACATTCTCCACTTCATCTTTTTTATTATTATTTTATTCACTCCATCAAACTTCTGTACTTGGATTTATTTATTATTGTAAGGACAATATTTGATACGGAACCAAATTTCAATGTTTTGTGTATAAAAGTATATGTTTTTTTTTTTAATAAATTTTATTATTATTTTTTTCTCTTAAAACGCCAATTTAGTCTCCTCGTGAGTATATAAATTTATAGGGTATGCTACTATATATATATATATATATATATATATATATATATATATGTATATATATATATATAATTAATAATAATTACATGTAAAACATTTATTTGAGTAATGTGTCAAACCTTTCATTAATATTTGTTATTCTTCATTACCTTATATTGTTTATATATTTCCTTCAGTTTTCTTAAAATAATGTATTTAAAGCAGGTTAAAATAATGTATTTCCTTCAGTTCAGTTTCAGTTTCCTTTAGAGAATACCGTACGATTTTTGGATCATAAAATAATGGATTTAAAGCAGGTTAAAATTAGAAGTTACATATTAATGATCAAAAGGTTAATAATCACATTTTTTTTCACCAATAAAGAGAATAGCTTTAACCCTACCAAGATGCTTAATGTGATACACCACGTTCCAAACACACACATATATATATATATATGAAAATAATTTTTTGAAAACTTTCTCTTACAATCTAATGTGACATCTTCTAAGTAACTTTCAATTTTTCTGTTTTTTTATTTCTCTATATTCCAATACCAAAATGTCACCTCATATTATAAGAAAAAGTTGTAATAATTTAGTTGTTAAAATATTTTTTTCTAATATATATATATATATATATTAGGTTGTGTGAAAAGCATAGATCATTGACTCTTTTCACCCCCGTTACTTTTTCGTGGTTCATATTCACCACAAGCAATTCACGTGGCTGTTATACTCACGTAATTTCAAACCCTCTTAGCCATAAACTAATTAAGTTACTTGAATTATGTTAAATTTCCTATACAAAATTACCAGCTAGCTAGCTTCTGAATATTGCATGAGCTATATAGTTAACTTTAAATACGTGCTAATTAATAAATAGCCTCGAAGAAATTTCACTGTCATTTATTTCTTCATTTTAATTTTCTGATAAAAAAAAAAAGTACATGATAAGACAAAACAAAGACAAGCACACAGAACATCATAAACACACGCAAAGGTTTCAGACATGTCCCTGGAACTCATACTTTACCGGAAACCACAAAAAGGGAAAACAAAGGTGACAGACAAAACCAGAAAACACACATGCAGAGACTTTAGAAACTATACACAGTGATGATATCTTACTTATGTGTGTGTGTATATATATATATATATATATATATATATATATATATATATATATATATATATATATATATTTATTGCAATATACTTTACCTGAATGATTTCTTGTTGCATGTTGTTGTTGTTGTGTGAATTGTAGAGCTTGTTGATTAGAAAGCGAAAAGAATCGAAAATGGAACGACCAAAGGTTTGTTTGGGGGGCTGTGATTGGTTGAGAACTCTTTTGATTTTGATGATTTTGATGTATTTCTTGAGCTGTCTGTAGTTCACAAAAGCTTCCTTCCATTCGGGTATTAGCTGAGCTTCAAGCTCTTTTGAGAATTTCACCATTTTTGGTTTGGTTTTTGTGGTGTGAAAAAGAGAAAGAGAAAGAGAAGAGAAAGAGAAGAGTGTGAGAGATTGAGAATGTGATGAAGGGGGGATTTTATAAGAGAAGTGTGGACAACTTTAAGAAAAAAAAAATGCTTACATTGCTTTTTCATACATGCTTTGGATTACTGTTTGCCTTAATGAGAAGAATAGGATTGACAGAAAAATGGGATTAAAAAAAATTTGGAATATCCCATACACTTTTGTGGTTAAATATGTTTTTAATCTTTTAATTTTCAGTAAATTTTGAAATTAGTTCATTTCAAAATTTTGCATCAAAATATTTTTTTCATTTTCGAAATACGTGAATTTAGTCATTTTAATAAAATATTGTTAGGTTTATTTTATGAATTTTTTATACTATTTGACACATTTTTACTCTAATTTTAAGTCAAATACTATTATGAAACACGCTTGAAATGTCAAATAAACTTGACAAAATTTGATTAAAATGACTAAATCCATGTATTTCGAAAGATAAATGACTAAATTGGTCCAAAGTTTCGAAATAGACTAATTTCAAAATTAACTTCGAAATACATGGATTTAGTCATTTTAATCAAATTTTGTCAAATTTATTTGACATTTCAACCGTGTTTCATAATAGTATTTGACTTAAAATTAGAGTAAAAATGTGTCAAATAGTATAAACAACTCATAAAATAAACCTAACAACATTTGATTAGAATGACTAAATTCACGTATTTCGAAAATGAAAGAAATATTTTGATGCAAAGTTTTGAAATAGACTAATTTCAAAATTAACTGAAAGTTAAGGAATAAAAACATATTTAACCCGACACTTTTGCAACAAAAAAATAAGAAAAAAAAATTATACAAATTTGTAAAATAATTTACATAAGTTGGATGAGAGAATTTTACAAAGTTTAATTTATGCATAAACTGAACTATTTTGTTTAAGTTATAGAGAAATTAATTACTTCTTTTTCTTCTTTAGAAGTTTTAATGAATACTTAATTATCCAAATATATTTAAAATGAAGTTTGTTCTTGCAAGTATTGTAAGATAACTTCAACAAAAATGAGTTGCGCTGTTTCCTCTATCTTAATATGTCTCTTTTTTAAATATTCAAAGTTGGATAATTAACAAATATTTAAAGGCTAAATTTTCATATTTATGAATGGTGCCTTCATCTCATATATATCTTATCTTGCCTTAAATTAATATATGAGTTTGATAGTGTTGACTAAATGCTAACTAAAATTGCTTCATACGCATCGAATTGTTTATATTATGATATTGAATACTTAAATATATGATTAGTATTATACGATATTTTAATATATATTTTCTTGTAAAGACTTTAGTTATATTCAAGTCGTTCTAATACTTTATTAACATTGTTCTAACTATTTGTGTAATATGTATTGCGATAAGGATATAGATGTTAAAAGACATAGATGACCAATATTTTCTCCATAGATTATTTGTACAAAGTACATTATGAGAAATTTTTTAATTACCGATAGAAATAAATTTTTCGGTAAAATAATATTTATAGATAGATTTTAACAACAAAAATAAATTCGTCTTTAAAATTTATTGGTAAATTAAAATTAAAATTATTGAGAGATATTTGTAAGTAATTTAAAATTGTTATCATCGATGGAGTTTTCCAACACTATATTTTATGCTTTGATTTTTGATAAAATATGTTGGTAATTGAATTTTTTAAAATTTATCGATAATTTAAAATTTTGATTATTGACAAAAAAAATCTATCAGTAGATCGAGTGTCAAATTTTCGTCCACTGTTTAATGAGAAATATTTTGTTAGTAATTATCAATAGAAAATTATTGGTAAATTTTTTATTTATCGACGAATTTCTTATCGTCAATAATAACAAATTTTCTAGTATTTTAAATATCTTTTTTATTACTTAAACATAGGGATGATCCGTGAGTATTACCCGAACTCGTTCTCGTTTTGACGGTCAATCCCACATTGGGTATGGGTATGGAGAATCTTTAACTTTTTCAATTGAGTATGGGGATGATGAGCATATGAATGTACATATACGCCTCGTCTCCATCCCCATACCCATACCCGCCATAATATTCGTTCCCGTTATATTTTCGTCACCATTTAAATTATTAAAATATTCACAATTAAATATTAAATAAGTAACCTTATATATCTTATTACACACACTTTCTACTTTTTATTTCTTCCAATTGTTTGATTTGTCATGAAATTCATTCGCATCTCCAATATATTTCTCATCTTATCATAGTCTTTATGAAATTATGTATGTTAATTAAATATTTTTTTTCTCACATTTGAATATTTCTATTATTTCTTTCACATAAGAATATTTAACACTCTCAATTCAAGTGTTTAATAACATAAACCTTTCATTTACTAGGTAATATAAAAAATTTATCTTCTTTACTCTATTATTATTAACTTTTGTTTCATTTGAAAAATTCTTTTGTTTTGCTAAAACAATTTTCGTTATCTCTCAACCATTAACTATGTTGATATTTGACAAGTTTTCTTAGATCTTTAAGGTATTTTTCATCTTATCATACCCTTAATTATACATCGCTTTCCTTTGTTCGATTTCGTTCAATAATCTCTCAAATTGTTTCTAAGACAAACATTTGATAATTTTTTAATATTTTTATTTGTTGTTTATTTTTATCATATAAAATACTATTTTGATATATTTTATATAATTATTTTTGTTAAATTACTCTTTTGGTCCTTCTATTTGTCAAGAAATTTCAGTTTGGTCCTCAAATTTTTCGTTGTCTCAATTTTGTCCTCATTTTCTTAAAAATGATTCAATTTGGTCCTTGCTTTAATTTTGACAAGACGGTGTTTAAGTCAACCCCACGTGTCAATTTCTGGTTTTTTTTTTGAATTTTTTTTTATTTTTTACACGTGTCATTTTACAGTTGTGTCACGTGTCAAAATGACTCAATTTGGTCCCTATATTTATTTTTAGTTTCAATTTAGTCCCAATTTTTGTAAAAATGAAGCAATATTGTCTCTCCTTAGATTGACACTCAATTTAATTTTTGTATATAACTTATGATGATATTCTTAATAAAATTGAAGTTTTTATTAAATATTTGTAGAAATATTTTTAAACAACTTCTTTTTTTAGTTTTATTATTAAACAAAGTTAAACCCCAAACATAATTTCAAAATTTAACAATTTTGTCATCATATATAAAAAGGCATCAAGTGTATCATATTATACAAACTTAGTGAAGATTAAAAATCAAATAACTTATCACAAAAAGTTTATGAACTAAATTTCGAGTTCAAAACAAAACCAAAGTCTAATGTTTTGTATAGAATTTAAATTTAATTTTAAATATTTATAGAAATATTTAATAAAAACGTTAATTTTAGTAAGAATATCACCATAAGATTTATAAAAAAGTAAATTTAGTGTCAATTTAAGGAAGAACAATATTACTTCATTTTTACAAAAATTGTGACTAAATTGAAACTAAAACCAAATATAGGGACCAAATTGAGTCACTTTGACATGTGGCACAACTATGAAGTGACACGTGTAAAAAATTCAAAAAAATTCAAAAAAAATTAAAAAAAAAACAGAAATTGACATGTGGGATTGACTTTAACACCGTCTGGTCAAACTAACGGTAAGGACCAAATTGAATCATTTTTAAGAAAATGAGGATCAAATTGAGACAACGAAAAATTCGAGGACCAAACTAAAATTTCTTGACAAATAGAGGGACCAAAAGAATAATTTAACCAATTATTTTTTATTTTCTAATTCATTATGAATCATAATTTAATTTTGTCACTATAATTGTATAGATAAATTTTATTTACTATAATATAAAAATTTAATGTAATTGCCATGATTTTTTTTATTACCATCAACATATATTGAAGTTCAAAACATAGGAGATCTATGTTAAGATTTATTTATTATTAGTTTAATGTTTGTTCTTTACATGATTTTGATAAAGTGATGTATTATAACTTTTATTTATTATAATATTAAAATTATCTAGTATATTATAATTAATATAATAATATATATATATATATATATATATATATATATATATATATATAACACTATTTATTATTTATTTATTCATGAACTTGAACTAACTTTCATATAACTATGCTGGAACTTTTCACGCAAATCAGAACCCTAGACTAAAAACCTTGAATTACAATAAGAACACGTAAACGAAACATTTCATTAGTATTTATAACAACAAAAGTATAATTTTTATGGTATTATCTCTTTACAAAACTTTCAATTTTAATTGAAACTTTATTTACATTTTTAATAATTTACATATTTAATTACAATGCGATTAAATTTTAATTAGGCATTTAAGTAAGTTATATATTAATTTATGGATTTTTTTATATTGGTTTTATGCGATAATTCGGACAAAATTATTCCTATGAAGTATCGTTAGGTATCAGATTATTTGAAGTTAAAAACACCATCAAAAGCAAACCAATTTTTTTAATAAAAATAAAATTCACATACAATGATTCTTTCTAACATGGTTGGCATATACCTGCAAAAGTATTTTATTTTTTAACTCACGTTCAATGACAATTGAGGAAAAAATTGATAATGATACTTTTAGTGATGGTTCTTTTTAAAACTGTTTTTAAAAGCATTATTAATGTGGATGATTTAAAATGTTATATATTATATATATTTTATAATGATAGTTTAAACATCATTATTAAGAGTATGACTAACTGCTCTTAAAAACCTTGTATATACTGGCTATAAAATTAAAATTATGAAATATGTTATTAAATTAGTTATAATTACTAGTGATATAGAAATTACATTGATTAAATATGTTTTTAATTTTTAATCTCTTTAACCTCACTTTTAAATTCTACAAAATTAACTATAATTTAGTATTATTAGCACTTTCTAGTTTTTATTATTAAATATCACTATGAAGTAAAGACGTAATAACCATATAAGTAATTATTATATATACGCCTAATTATTTTTTAAACTAGTTTTATTCGTCATCTTTTTATGAAACTTATACTTTTAATTTTTCAACAATTTTTTATTTATTTTAATTTTTATCTCTTTATGAAATTTCTAGTTTGAACTATTATTTATCATTACTTTTAGTTCCATCCATTTAACATCATCATGTTAACTACTATTTTGATGTGGTTTTCATGTGGTAAAATACTTCTAGTTTGAGACATTTTTGTATAAAGTGTTATTTGATTATGAAAACTAACAGAAAAAAACACAGTTTGAAAACAAAATAGGAAAGTAAATGTAGCAATCAAAATCAACAATCTTGTCTACACAAATCATTTAACCACTGTCCAAACTATAAAATCAAACAAAACAATCTATAACAAAAAAACACAAAACCAATGACCAAAACAATCAAAATCAAATTACCTAATCTCATAGTAAAAACAAATGAGTCTTTCAAAAAATTATCGAAAAGGTTCGACAATAATTAAATCCGAGCGAGACCTACATAAGAATTTCACATAATTATAATCTAAAATCTTAAAATAATTTATTTAAGAGTTTTTTTTTATATATTATTCAACTTTTTTATCTTATTTAACATAAAACCTGAACTCACATTTAAATTTTTAAAAAAAAATCATAATTATTATTATAATTTGACAAATTTGTTGAATAAAACTAGACATGTCAAAGTGAACCAACTCGGCTCACACGGGTTGACTCACCACGAGCCGGGTTAGAAATGAGTGAATCCAACCTGACTCACTTTATGGTGAACCAGAAATTTTGTAACCTGGCTCAACCCACCACGGGTTAGTGGGTTAAGTGGATTGGCTCACCAACCCACATAAAAAAAATTATTTATTTATTCATTTTTTAGTATTCAAATATTTAAATAAATTTTTAAGTAACCCATGAGATGACAATTATAGTAAAATCAAGAACCAATGTCTTGATCATGCTCACCACCAATATATGAAGAATTGTTTCCAAGAAAATATCCATATAGTCTAAGAAACATGGCTAATATTACAAATTTTCTGTTATGTTATTCAACAAAATATAAATAAAAAAATTATACATTTTTTTGAACATATATAATAGGAGTAGTAAATAATCATTAAAAAATTTAAAAAATTATAAAAAAATGTTAGTGGGTTAAGTGAGTCAACCCACCTTCAATCCGGCTTGAAACTGTTTAACCCGTAGGTTAAGTGAGTCGGATTGAGTTCAACCCACTTTTGAAAAAATTGAATTTTTTTCAACCCAAACCGATTCGAACCCATGGTAAGCCAGATTGACTCACGGGTTAAAACTCATTTTAACGTCTCTAAACAAAACTAAAAATTATTAAAGAAATAAAACTTCCATCTTGTATATAAACATTTTGTCAAGTTCCAATTTGGAATGTTTTCTATAACTTTTTGTGAAGATCAAAGTGCACACTAAAAAGTTTGTAGCTGGAATCCCTCAACATTTTACTTGCATTCTTTTCTTTAATAGTGGAGACTGAAAAGGGTCTATACTTTTTAATGTGAAAGAGGTATCTACTCAGAATATTCCCAAATAAAAAACTTAATTAATGCAACTTAATTAAGGTTGGGGAAAGCTCTAACATCATAATCTGCAAGGTTAGTGAAGTTGTGGAACTAAATGAAGGACGCCAAATTATTGCTTCTGCGTATGCTACCTCATCTTCCACAATCCATAATTAAAACTCCTCCAACTTTTTATCTGCTTCATATTAATCATAGGGATTCGATTGATAGTTTTTATTTATTTATTTATTATTGTTATTTTGCATAGGAGTGAACAACTGAAAAACCCCTTATGCAATTTTTTAGAGAAAAAGATAGAATAATTAGTAAATTACTAAACATAATTGTTTTTCACAACTATTAATGATATACAGTTTTTTCGATGCTTTATTAATGCCAAATAGGTTTACAAAATGCTTTTGATTTTGTATTTCATTGGCGACTTTGATACGTATCTTAACACTTAATTGGCAACAAATACATACATATACACAAATATATATATATATATATATATATATATATATATATATATATATATATATATATATATGTATATAGAGGAGATACACTTTGTTAATGCTTTTTAACATTTCATAGTAATTTTATATTTAAGTAATTAATTGCAACAAAGTTAAGTGGTTTTTGAAATTCAGCATAGATTTAAGAAAGGGTTGAGCTTGGAAAAGGTAAAAATAGAAAAAGGGAATGGGAGTTAAATATAATATGATGACTAACTTTTGTTCTTAGTGTTCCATAATGTGTCATCACTTTTAAGTTAATTGGAAAATGATTTCTCCTTCCATTTAGATTACTATGAAGATAAGTTATTATATTATTTTTTAAAAAAAAGTATTTTCTTTGAATTAATATTTGGAAAGGACAACGTTTAAATAATTTCACGATAATATTTCAATTGAATACATATCTCAAATGCTGAAAATATAACAAAACATAGATCATTTTCATAATAATCTGCAAAATCAAGACATTGTAAAAATATTAAAATGTGTGTCCATTAGCTTCATATCTTGATGTTTAAAATGTGAATTGAATAAATATATTATTCCTTTGAATCATGGATAAGCATTATTCATCACAAATCTCTTACTCAATTAAGCTTCTTGAAAAGTGCTTTCAAATTATTGGCTACCTAATTAATAATGAACAAGAATAACACTTATTTCCTCTTATATTGGCTAGCAAACATAAGCACAATCCACATCTATGTATAATGTATAAATACGACGAAAAAGAAAAAAATGTATAATATATTTTTATTAATAATAATAATATTATGCATATGAATCTCTAAAGTGTGAAATCTGAAGCTAACACGTATTTGGCTAGGGATTGGCTTTCACAAAAGAAATATATATGTATGAATAAACTTTTTCCTCTACACAAGAATTATCCTTTTTTTAGGTCAATAAACTTTTAGTGTTGTTAATTTTATACGTAATTTATCACCATGACTTTATCTTATCTCTTGGTCATCATTATACTAATTGAGTGTAGATTCAACTTTTCAAAATATCTCAAGAATTTTTTAATACTACATTAATTAAAATATATTACTTGTGTAAAAATTACATCATCGTCATCTAATTATGAATTATTGGTATGAATAAAATATAATTTTTGAAAAAATTATATTTAAAATATTAACAATTAGATAAAAATATAAATTTGTACATGATGATATGAACTATTTGAAAATCATTAGTCGTATTTTTATGTATTTATGTTATATAATGCATCATTTCGTATTGGGTGAGATTATTGATAGCATTAGTTGGCAAAATAGACTATGTAATTATTCTTACAAGGAAGTTGTCCTCATAAAACCTTAATATTCACTTATCATTATATCCTCGATATTTGATATATTTTGAATTTGAAGGATTTTTCAGTGTCTGTAGTGACATTTTATAAATTATGTAAATAGAAAAATTATATTATGACTCCTAATTTTTTATTTTCATCTTTTATGTTTTATTATGATTTAATGTAAATTATTGATTTTTTTAAAAGTAAAGATAATGGTACATTAATTCATGACTCACACTACGTCATACCAGAGAATAAAGGATGAAAGTCAAAAAAAGAAGAATTATAGTATCATTGTCCATATAAATATGTGTAATAAATACTATTAATAAGTAATAAATATCTCGTAATTGGTATCTTTTTATATTATTTTAATATGAGTTTAAGTTGTTTAGATCCGATCAAAGAATTTGGATTCTCTATTAGTTTTATCTGTATTATTTTTTTACTGTGTTTTCATAATACAGTGATTACCACTAATTTTAACGTTTTAACATATATTAAAAATATATTTAACATATCCGTATAATATATTTTTAATGCACAACAAAAAACAATAAAAAAAACCAGTAGATTAAGCATGATGTGTATTATCTTAGTATGGCAATTTTGTTGTTAAGTATGTCTAACAAGATGTCATCCATTAGAAATGACATTGTCTCGGTATTCCTATAACTGACCTCCCAAGGTCGAGAGTTTATTAAAAAAGAAAATTTCTCAATTTTGTTTTTGTTTTGTGGTTTTCCTCAATATCCTAACACTACTAAAATTAATTGTGACTATGATAAAAGGTAAATGAAAAATTGAATACACTAACTTTTAGTCAAATAAAAACAGATAAATAAAATTTAATGTGAAAATTTAACAAGATCATGATAATAATAAACCTAATGTACCAAATATCTATCTATAAATGATAAAGTACTTGATAACCTTAACAACAATAATCAAAATAGTTTTTAATGTCATGAACTGAAGTAAACTCTACCTCCGTCATATAAATCCAATTTAAAAGATAAAAGTTTTGTATTTATATAGTTGAAGTCGATGGTATCAGTTGAGTGAGATTTGCAACACTTGTGTATGTGTAGACAATGGTACATGGAAATTAGATAATAATATTTTGACTACTAAATTTTAACAATTTTCTCTTACAATATGTCATCTTCTAAGTGGTTTTGAAATATTGAGAATGAGAAAAAAGAAAAAATGGAAAACCACTTAAACGATGACACATAAAATTGTAAGAGAAAGTTGTCAAAATTTAGTAGTAAAAAAATCATTTTTTTTGAAAAAGATAATGATATTTTGACTACTAAATTTTGATAATTTTTTCTTACAACATGAGATGTCATCTTTTAAATGGTTTAAAAAATCACTCTCGATGACAGAGCAAAGGCACGATTAGTAATGGGGAGGTTTTGTTGTCTAAAACCACGTGTTTAGATTCCCTTCCACCAGAATCTACGAACATGACCTACTTTCTAAATGCAAACAGAAACATGGCCAATCTACACCCCACACAGGATCTTGCTTCAACTATTGCATAGTTGTTCACTACAGTGTTTGTGATAAAACAACTTGTTTCTTTTTTTTTTCTTTAGTGGCACCACAGCCAATTTACACAATAATTCTCATTTTAATGTGGATCATGACGTTGGTACATGGAGGTGCCCATAATTGTTATTATGTTGCTCCCACTAATACACAACACAATATCTCTTATATAAAATATACATTGCTTTAAAGTTATTGGGATTGTATAGGAATGGCCCTTGGTGAATGCCAAGTTTTGATTAATTCATTTCAAAAAGAACAAAAATTCCATGCCTTGAAACAAAAGTTCAGTGGGTGTCATTAAAAAAAATAGACTTTAAGTTAATTCAATTCTACAAAATCGGCTTGTAAGATTATATTTACATATATTTATATTATGTAAATTGGTCTTATTTCTAGATAATGAGACTTCCAATACGCTCTTGGTCCGATAACGAATGAAACAATTGACCCAACAAAATATTTTTGCTAGGATAAACTCTAAATAATAGCTCTGGAACCATATTAAGAAGTGGACTAAGTCTAAATCAATCTTACAAAACCAGTTTGTAAGGTGAGATTTGCACTCACTTAAATATTGTAAATTGGTCTTATCTCTAAATGAATATGAGACTTCTAACATGTGAGAAGACTTTGGGTTGTTAACTCGTTATGTATAAATGTAAATATTATTTTTGAAGTTAGTTTTATAAGTTTAAGTTAATTTTTTTTTTAAATATTACCATGATTTGTTTTAATGAGATTTGTTGAATTTTATAGGTTCAAATTTTATGTTATTAAATATATTTGAATTGAATTTTTTCCCAAAAACTTCATGTTAAGAACATATGAGAGTGTAGTAATCTTGACATAGTCAATATGTTCTTGTGGAAGTAATGTCTCTGCTTTATGGACAGCAGAAACTTGATAAGAATCTTATGATATTGCAATATTCGAAATTAGTATGATTTGTTAAGGTGTTTTGATATCAATGGTGTAGATAATTTATTTTTTATTTTTACAAGCTAAGTCTTTTCTTTTAATTGAGTTTTTTATCTAGGAAAATTAAATCTAAAATCTTAATTAAAAAAAATTAAATCTTAATTAAAACAAGAAAGGATTACATAGATATTATAATCTTAATAATTGATTTTTACATAGATATAATCAAATACTATTAATTATATTTTTTCTAAATTCAAAAAGTAATATAAAAGCTGATTAAGATATACAAGTTAGGACGTGTGGCACGAAATGAGCTAATAAATGTGATATACAAGGTTCATGAACCATATGCTAATAATTTCCTAGTGTTTTAGAAACCATAATGAACTATTTTTCTGTAAAAGGAAAAACATGTTGAACCATTTGAAATCAGGGACAAAACCCATTTTATCTATAAAGAATAAGAACTAAATGTCTATCAACTGCAAAGTACATGAACGTTAATCGATTTTAGCACCCTAAACATTTTTTTCCTACTATATAAATAACTGCCATTTACTAAAAATAGCATATACGTTAATCATACTACATTAATATTTAATTTATGTTTTATAATAAGGAGTCTAAATTTTCTACTGTTTTTTTATATTATCATTTGTTAGGCATTAAAAATACACTGTACTGATATTTTAAATATCTTTTTAATATATTTTAAAATGTTTAAATTAGTGGTAATCAGTATATTATGAAAACACGGTAAAAAAATAACACGCAAAAAATCAACAACAAAAAATTCAAATTCTACGCTAACACAGTTTAAGATTAGATTGGCCCAATAATGTTGAGGAGGCTACACATGCAGAATCTTATTATCTCATCCACACACTGTATAACTAAACTAGCAGCAAGAATATTACTTAATATTATTATAAGGAATGTTGCTTACTTTTCCCTCCTTACACCTTATCAGTATTAATGGATATCCCTAAGTCAATGTTGTAATGAACACTAGGGTTTGGAAATCACAAAGTTAAGAATCTTTTTACACAGTTTTTGGGAATTCTGATTTGTCGTTTTGGTCCATCTCTCAAATAAGTGTTTTCGGTATGGGAAAAAGGGCAAGAAGCACTAGGATTAGTTCATCAAAATAGGCTTTTATATAATATATTTAGTTTATTTTATATTAATTTACTTGTTCCTTTTCTTTTTTCTTTATATATATGCATAAGCTTAGTTACTATAATGAAGAGGAGTATTTGAGCTTGTTTTATAGTCTCATCTGATATAAGATGGCTCTATCCTTTCACAAGAGTCATGGAATGTTTTTTTTTAATTTACCATTTTTAAGATAAGATGGATCATGTGTTTACTTTAAATCCTTAATACACATACATATACTACATACATAAAATTATAACTGCTCCTAATTCTTAGTGCACACTTTCAACAGTGGTGCTATATACCAGATCATTGTCAATCTGTCTACCAATAACAAGTCCTCTCTATAGGCTCACCACATATCAAAATATTGTACTTTATTAATAATCAAACCACCATAATGCAAAATCCACTAAGCAATTCCCTTATTCCCTCTTTTTTTTTTTCTTTTCTTCAAATTAAAAACCTATTTCTTTTTGCTATATATATTCTCTTTTACCATGAACACTTTTCAACCTATAATTTAGTATTATGATAATATCCCATTGCACTTCAAAAACATAATAGAAAGTGGGTTAGATAAAATAGCAGAAAATTCATATTCAATCTCTGTCTACTACGAAAACTTATGGCAAAATACGTTAGAAGTTCCACATCGATCATAAATAAAGCAATTTCATAGTATATAAGTGAGATGCAAATCTCACCTTATAAACCAGTTTTATGGGATTGAGTTAAGCTTAAAGTTCACTTCTAACATGTACGAGATGTATAACTTTACCTCACAAGTTAATTGAGTTAGACTTAAAACCCACTTCTAACAAAATAAAATGAACCCGTGGCATGACAAAATATTAAAATAACGTTTTCTGTAAACTTGCACGCATGCAATATATTAATGCAGTTAACGTATATTTGTGTGAAACGTTACTGCTAAAGTTTGAAGAAAGTTTCTTGGAGTTAGACACGTATATAGAGCCAATGATGAGTTTTTTTTTTTCTTCAGTGTATAATGCATAAAAGTGACTTAGTTGTTAAAGTTTGTGGCTGCTTATTCTTCTCAAATTCTTCTACTCTACATTAGAGTGTGTTATACGTAAATGACAGAATATATCACGTACTTGTTAGTGTAATATGAGTATGATCCCTCTTATTTAGATGGATAATTAAATTAAAAAATCAAAATCAAAATGTGCAACTGTAATATATATCATTCGATCATCGCCTTCTTGTACATATAAAATACTTCAAATCAAACATTTTTTTCCTAAGGAAAATAACCACATATATGTGAATATGATATGTAGAAAATTAATCAGAAAAGGAAGTTTGTAAATTAAGATAAATTGCAATGTATATTAAGTCTCCATTGAAGAAGCACTATCGGAATTAGAGATAATGATGAGTTGGGTTCAGCTTTCAGCTATACATAAAGATTCACATTAGTCAAGTCTTTTTTATCACTTAATATTTAAGGGTTTTTTCAAGTGAAAAAAAGTGTAAATTTTGCTGTCTTTGAAAGAGAAAATTGATTCACATATTTACCAAAGTGTTTTAATAAAATATATATGATTCGTGTTTCGTTCATCGTTAATCAGGTTAAAATTTTGACCACAAGTTTCCAGTTATGATTCTCTATTTTCACCATTGGAATCATCAAGGGGAGGTTGGTCATTAGAAAAATAAGTTTTTGCATTGTTCTTCTATTTTAAGATTTTTCTTTGTTCTTTAATTATTTTTTTTTAATTTTGAAAGTGTTATTGTCTTGATGTTATCAAATTCCTACATAATAAATATTCTCCAATACATTGTTATAATGGTACATTAATCAATGATCTACATTAAATTATATTAAAAAATAAAAGATAAAAAAAAATAAAAAATGAGAATCATAACATCATTGTCTTAATATTATATTATCTATGCATCTCATTGTACATAAGCGTAATTCTTTGTTAAATCATAATTAATATATTAGAAAGGTAAGCTATACAAGAACACAATAGGAAGACCTTTGACTTTGCCCAAAGTAGAAAAACATATCCATTATATACGTATATTTTATTTCATCGCCTCTCATCACTTAAGAAAATAATTATTTGATTCAAAAAAAAAAAAACTATAATCTTTTTAAAGATATATATTTCACTAGGTTATTTTAATGCGTCTTCTTCTAACTCTTTCGTTTTAAATTCATATTTTACATAATTTTAGTTAGTATAAGGAATATTACTAACTAAAAATATATAATAATATATTCTCATGTTTATAAAAGTTTTCATGCAGATGCACACTTGTTATTTTCTTTTCAGTTTAAAAAATTCAAACCAAAAATATGGTGCATAAGATGTTTTTCTTCTTCTTCTTCTTCTTTTTCTTTGGCCACAAAACCATAAATATATGTTGTGACTAAAGGCATCATCATTGAGAAAGTTCTTCTGGGTGGAATGAATCAAGTTGCAGAATGCATAATTTTATTGAAGGGATCTCATTTGAGTGGTGAACTTTGAAATTCATTTTAATGTTTTCGACACTATAATATGCAAATGTCATGCTTATTCTATCTTTTTGAGTGGAATTTGTATGAAATAAAATAAAATAAAATATAGTGATAGACATTACTTTGGCCACACCAAAAATGGCCAAAACATGCCATACTAAGTAATAACATAAAATAAAAGGAGCATACTAAAAAATAGTAAGAAAATGTACCTTACACATATCTTTGCCCAATTCTTATTTGTCCAATTATTAAAATCTAACCTTTTTCTCAACCTAACTCCAATTTCTTCTACACACCTCATGAATTGGAAAGTTTGTCCAATAATTTGATGTGAAATTGGCTCAAGTCATGAAAACTGTATTAATATTATTATAATTTTGTTGACAAATTGATGTAAAGCATGTGATACACTAAGTCCCACTAAAGGGTTCACAGTGAGAGCATTCAAAATTATGACATCAATAATAATGAAGTGGACAAATGTGATATGATTGAGAGAGTTATTATAATCTTATATTATTCAAACATGTAAAATATTATAAGCTTTATGTATAAAATAATTATATACTAAAAGGTATTAATCTTTTGAGTGAGCTTAGTGTATTTTTGATAGATTCATATTCTTACAAGATACCCAACTTAAGAAAATATTAAGAAGAACATATAACAACAATTTTATACACACAACCCTACGTATCAAACCAACCACTGTTAAAAAAAATTCTCAGATTTTAACGATCACTTTAATATCGACAGTTGCAAAAGTGTGATTAAAAGAGTAAGTGTTGGAAGTCCTATCTCGACTAGAGATAAGGCTAATTCATAATATATAACTCACTTTACAAGCCAATTTTGTGGAGTTGAGTTAGGCTTAAAGCACACTTTTAATATGGTATCAGAAAGTCTCACATCGATTAGAGATAAAGTCAATTTATAATATATAAGTGAAGTACAAACCTCACATTTTTAGAAGCCGATTTTGTGGAGTTGAATTAGGCTTAAAATTCACTTCTAAATTGAGTGTAGTTGCAATTATTGAATTTTAATATAAATTAATTTACGAGAAAGTTCAACTATGCGTATAATTGGAGAAGACTGGAATATGGAGAGGTTTGAAAGAATATAAACAGTTATTGTTCTGTGTATCCAACTTCAAACAACTTCTATGGTCTGCTTCTTCCTAATTGATTTTTAGTGACATGTTATAATTGATTTTTAGTGACATGTTATGTGGGAGTTTCATTATCATATATTGGGTTACGAAGCCACCATCAACGGGATCTTCACGCCATCATGACGTCATTTTCGACATGGGACTTTATGGATTACCTTAAATTCTCAATTCGATGAAAAAAATTTGTTAGTTAATATAAATTTTATTGAATGTTTTTACTTTTAGTTTGTGGTTAGTGTTATGAAAATAGATAAATCAATATATTTTAAAATGTAAATTTTAATCCTAGCTTAATTCTATAATTTTATAGAATTAGTTTATAAGGTAAAGTTTAGATTAAATTAAATTTGTTTTATTTGTAGGTAGGATCTTGAAGTCCTTTTCTCATGCCAATTTGTCTCATTTATAGTTTATATGAAATCTTTAATATACTTTTCATATCAAAGTTTATATATATATATCTTAAGGGTGAGACTAAACATTAATTAATAATATGATAATAGTTCGATATCAGTGACAATTATATCCATTAAACAACAAATTTCATAAAATAAAATCTATCAAAATAAACTTCAAATTACTTTGATACCATTGTAAGAAGTAACCTTCAAATCTAATTATTTATATCAGTTTGTACGGTGATATTTGTATCTATTTATATATTTTTGTCTTATCTATAATTGACGTAAAATATCTAAGAATAATTTTTTGCTTTTGCCATGTTATATATTGGTATGTTTATTTTTAGCATTTCCACCATGAAAATGCATGAAGTAGGAAATTTTGAATTAATAATAAAAACACGTAAATCAAAATCAAGCACGCTCTTTTCATTTGGTTAAGGGATATTTAATTTTGCACGAGAAAGTTTCACAATTTAAAAAGTGTTTAAAGAATAACTTATATTTAATGATTTAAACAAATTCATAAGATCAGTGTTAAAAGCACTTTCTTTAACACGTCTTTTCTAACATTTGAATAAATTTTATTAAAAAATTACAAAATCAAGAACAAGACATTAAATAAGTTATAAAGTTTCATCAAAATTTTGTAATTCCTGGTCAATAGAAATGAATCAAAATCATGTTATCATGTTTTCTTACAACATATGTCTTTTGGTATAAAGTCAACTTCCCTTTTGGTCAAGCAAACTTATAACTACCACACAATGTGAAAACTCTCATGAATGTGTTAGAAACATATATAGGGCTTTTGGTCAAAATATAATTACATGGAGGGTTGGAAACTTTTTATTAATGGTTACTTATATACTAACAAGCAAAGCTGGAGCATTTAAATTAATATAAATTTAGTTAATTTATATTTTTTATCTTTATGTCTTTAAAGATTGTTCGTCATGTTTTTTTCTCACCGTAAGGTTTAAAAGTAATTGTTCAACAAAATGTTTAAGGTGTAGGGATTATGTGTCTACTTAAACACTTTGTTTGTAATCTTCACATAAAATCTTCGGTCTCCTTTCTCCCGTTCGGTGATCCATGCAACCGGGGTATCTGTCAATGACCAGGGTACCTGTCAATTAGGCTATGATGCTTAAGTAAGTAGGTATTCGTTCAATCTAAGCAATTAATATTATAATAAATGTGAGGTAAAACTTCTTGCCAACCTATGGTTGAGTCTTATTTATAATTTTTTACCTAGGCTTTTGATTAAGGTTGGCTTAATTGAGGTCCAATTGTTTTGTAAACTTGATTAGTAACTTGTTTACCTTAATTACATAAACACTTACTTGATCCATGTTACGACCGTCCGACGAGAGTTACCGGACGACATTGTTTTGTTTCATTTGCCTACATGACATTGTCGACATAAATTCTATTTCCAGACTTACAACTTTACAAGCTAGCGAACCATTTGGCTGTCGACTCCAAACATTATTCGATATGGAATTGATCAACATGGACCATGACATGCCATTGTCAACCAAGCACAATCACGGTTCGATTGTTGCCACATAACTTCATTTCGGTGTAATTGTCACATCAACTAGTCACAACTTCAAACTCTAACTGTTGGATTGCAAGATAACCAACAATGTGGAACATATGGCGCGACCTGAACGCCAATCAACGTTGTGCAAATTTCTGAATCCCAATCAACCTTTGTGAGAAATAGACCCCTACAATACAATAACTCAAAAACTACGCTGAAAATAAATTATAAAAAACATATTTTACACTTCTATAAAAAAGTTACCTTACAAAAATTTACCAGTTGAGTTTCTATTTATTACATTCTACATTGTTTATTGATTAATTAACTTCTAGGTAAAAAAAAAATTGTATGTTTATCAATAATAAAAAATAATTATATGTTTATAAACCTTAAGTCTCTTATTTATATATTTTACTGTTGCATATTTTGTGGTGATAAATATGAGATATTATTATTTATAAACATTTCATTAATTAGCTTAACATTAGTAACGAGTGAACGAAAATAACATAATAATTGTATGAATAAGTGGTAATAATAAAAATATTAGTATATTAGAAGTAAAAACAGAGTTATATATAAACTTAATTATGTTTTTTTTTCTAAAATGAACTAGTTTTCATTTTTATTTCTGTAAAAAAATTCTTTATTTTTTATTCCTATAAATTTCAAATTTTCTTTTTTTAATCTTTATAAAATATGTGAATTTTTCTTTTAATTTTTTTTTTCAATTTTTTTTTCACGGTAAATAAATAATATTTGTATAAATTTTTATAGCTTGTTAGATAACACATGTCTGTTAGAACACCAATGTGTGTCATATAAAATATATTTTGCTGAATACACTATTAAGATTATATAATATTATGGACAGTATTTAATTAAACAAACAAAAAAGAGCCAAAATAAATATTTACTTCTATATAAGAACTAAATATATATTTAGTCTATTTACACGTGTTTATTCGTTTTTTACATATTTTTTATATCATCATAATTATTTATGTTAGATTTTATTAAAATTGTATTATAATAGTAAATTGATCAAATAATTTTTATTTTAGCATATTTTTAAAAATATACATTACATAAAAGATGTAGGTAGTATAAATAACTCTAAATTAATATAAAATTTGGTAAATATAATTTATTTAATAAAAAAGTTTAATCAAAGATGAATTTCACAGAAATTATGATATAAAATAACATTATTCTCTTAATAATTTTATATACGAAGTAAATTTTCTTTATATATATATATATATATTTAATATTTAATATATATTATTTTATCCTATTTTTTCACTTTACGAAATAAGAGGAGAAGATGAGACGAGGAAATACTATTTCGTGATTTTAGATAACCCACTGCTCTTACATTTCGTTTTCACTCTCTACGCCGCCGCTATTCCGTCGTAGACAGCCGCGCCTCCACTCTCATCTTTCCAGGTTCTCTCTCTTCTCCCTCTCTTTGCGCAATAGCACTTTTTCGAATTTTCAATATTAGGTTTTGGTTATACCATTATACGCTGCTGGTGAAGTTTAGCAAGGTTCATGATTCGCAATAGCAACTTTGATTTAGGTATTCGCAAGGTACTGCGTGTTTTAGAGGGAAGCACAAACTCTAGTTTAGGGGATTGAGGAGGAATGCAATTTAAATTCAGCATATTAAGGTCATAGATTAGGTTATTGAAGGGAAAAACAAAAATGCTTGTATAAGTTTAACTTCAATTTCCAAGTGGGAAAATAAATTCTAGTGATTGCTCAGTTTGTATAAGAAAAGAGAGGCTATTACGGTGGGAGGGTAATTGTAAGCGTTACATATGCTAAGACACTGTTTATGGATTTGGGAGGGCGTAAGTTTACCGCTGTGCTAGGACTTCCCCTTCTTATGAGTATGTATGAATAAGTACTTTCAAGGTGTTGCAGAGCAGGAACTAGAGGTTGCTGAGAATGTGAGAGGTTGATTTTAAAAGGTTAAATGAAAAAAGAAAGTAGTACTTGTGCTTTGTCAATAACACACATTTGTCTTGATTTTGTTAATTTTAACAATTCCAAAGAAATGTAGTAAGTTTTATTTGTTAGAATGCCAAGCTATTTTGTTGAGTACAATGTTATCGTACATTTTATGTATAGGATGATTTAGTGGGATAAGATAAGACTTTTGCGGTTGTTTATTATAATGCTAATCACACCCATTCCTTATGTACCGTGAATTTTGAAGGGTAAGAAATAAAATAGAGTATATGAAACGCAAGTTCAACAAGAAATATACTAGCATTGATTTGGAGGTGAAAATTGGGGACCATCTACTCGTCACACTACTTAGGTATCTTGGATGAAATGAAGGAATGTGTTAGGTGTATTTCGAAACATGTCTCTTAAGGTAAAATAATTTGTATTGCAAGACTAGCTATACAAGATCAAGAAAATTCTTAGTGTTGGGAAAAGCTTTGGTCTATGTTGTTTTATCTTCTTTGTGCTTATTTGGGTAGCACTCAATGCTAAGACACATGTTTTTTTTAAACATAAGAATCTTAGTGCTTTTTTTTATTGGTCTCTTTCTTCTTTTATTATATTCATTTGTTTATTTGGGTTTTCTTACTTCTAAAATAATCCCCCACATTAGCCTTTTTTATTTCCAGGCCATGCAACCTTTGAGTGTCATTCTCTCACTTAAATTTCTATTATCTCCTCTAAAACTCTAAACACTTCAAATTCTCCTCTAGTCCAGAAACGCCTCTGTTTTTATTCCTCTGTTTTTACAGGTAACATTGTTTGTTTTGTGGTTTTTGTTCTCTCTTTTCTTAAATCTTCCCCTTTCTCCTTTAATCCTTTCCTCCTTCTTTCCCCTTTCTCTTTTCTTTAACTTCAACTTCTTCAAAATTTGAATTATTATTTTTCTTTTTTATTTTTCTCATTCTCACGTATACACTAAAAATTTGCCTGCTATTTGTTTTCAGTTATTTGCCCATGTCGCTATCTTCCATATGATAAAGTGGATTTAAGCTTTTTTTGCAGTTTTCCGTGATATGCTATTGACAACACTGGCTGTGAGATTAATTTGGGCACACATCCCAATTACATTCAATGGTTGAAAATTAATTTGATAAAAAAAGTTCTATTAAACTTCAAAACTAACAAAACAAGCTTTTATGCTATTTACACAATTAAGTTTTTTGCGCCCTAGGACCTACAAAAGTTTGCACTCTGGTGAATTATATATTTCTTTTATGTGGTTTTATTCTGCTACAGTTAGCTTCAGTTTGTTATTTATTTTGCACCGTGCATTAATGACAAACAAACATATCATCTAGTGACTGGATCAATTTAAGGAACAAATCTATAGACATATACTATACTAATTTGGCTCCTTTAAAATGAGTAAAGGTAAAGTGAGGACTTTCAGTTACACATGTTTGATTTATATGTAATGCATGTATATGGAGCATCAACTGTTATTTTTATTGACAATTGTGATTAACCTTATTTGCTCTCAAATGTGACTTGCTCACTTTAGAGGAGCCCGATTTATAGTATATTCATTTTGTAGTCAATCATTCCCTCATAACATTATTGGACAGAATTGATGAACCTATTAATGCTTGAAATGGACTTTCTGTTTTCCATTCAGTTGAATGAATTATTTATTACATATAGTTTCATGTTTGTGGTTGTGATCTCATTGTCTTTCCTTTTTTGGCTTCTTCAGGAACAGCATAATCTATCTTTTGATAGTTTTAATTCCAAGTTTTCAATACTCTCCTTCACTGGCGCTGTCCTTAATAATCTTAGTCGGGATGTGATTAATGTAGTTTGTATTAATTGGTTTGCGTCATACAAAATGAGCAAATCTAATCGTTCAAAGGATAAGCATGGAAAAAGTGATAGGCTTTCTGGGGATAATTGTGATGAAGGGAGTGCAGCCCGTACAAGGCCATTTAGTTTTGAAGAGATTATGCTTAGAAGAAGAAACAAAGAACTGCTTGAAAATGTTGAAGACCCCGCACTTGGATGTTCTTTAGAGAAAATTGATGATCATTTTGAGTCTGCCAGGACCTATAAACATGACAAAAGCTCATCATTTGGCAGGGAGAAACATGCTTCTGAGGAATATGTAAAAGTAAGTTCTAGAAAGAAGGTTCAAAACACATATGTCAAGGAAGATGATTTAATTGAAGTGAAAGGTACGGCTAACCATAATTTGGAAACTAAATCAAGTGCTGGATTAAATAATAAAGGCAGGATAACCAAAGAAAAGACTGAGAAAGAGACGTTTGGTCATAGAAAAAATGAGCAAATTCATGACAGTTCTGAGTATAAAGCTGGAAAAAAGCATTCAAGAGATAGGGATAGTTATGTGGAAGCAAATAGACCAAAATCTGAAAGGAAAAAGAAAAAAAACCATGTTGGAGAGGATGAGAATCCTAATGAGTATGTTATCGAAAAGAGGCATGATAATGATAGAGATAATAGCTGGAGATTGAAAAGGTGGTTAAGCAATAACTCTGAAGAAGTGCCTGAAAAGAAGCATTATAGAGAATCAGATAAGGATAAGCATGCGGGTGGTAGGGCAAAGTATGCAAGGGAAACCAAGAGAAAATACCAAAATGGAGATGATGAAACTCAAGACAGGAGTACACCGAGGAAACATGATGCTGTGAAACATCATAACATGCACAGTTATGAGAGGAAGGAGAGGCGGGCTAAGGTCAAGTCACATTATGAAGAATTAACAGCAAAGAGGAGACGTTCAAGAAGTCGAGAGCGTGAGGATAGAAGGTCACCATCTTTTCCACAAAGGGAGCAAAAACGTACTTATCAAGATGGAGAGCGTAAAGAGTCGTCTATGCATTCTTTGAAAGATAGTTCTAGAAAAAAGCACCCTGATATGGATAAAAGTAGAGTATCAACTAATGGTTCAAGTAGTCACCATCATCGTCATGGTGGCTCTACAAGTGGACTTGGTGGCTATTCTCCAAGGAAGAGGAAAAGTGAAGCTGCTGTCAAGACTCCTTCCCCATCTAAGCACTCTCTTGAGAAGAAACGTGCTGGATGGGATCTACCCCCTGTAGGAACAAATAATCCTTCTCCCGCTGTTGTTTCTTCAAGTTTTCTATTATCAAATTGTGCTGTGTTGCCCAACATGCATGGAGTGGTGTCAACCAATTCTCTTGATCTAGCCCTTGTGAAGCGTGGACCAGTGCCCTTTCTAAATGATGTATCAACAGGGAAAAATTCCAATATTGATTCTGTCCAATTGACACAAGCTACCCGGCCTATTAGAAGGCTTTATCTTGAGAATCTACCTGCTTCTGCCTCTGAGAAAGCTGTGATGGATTGCTTCAATAACCTCTTACTCTCTGGTCGAGTAAATCATATCCAGCAAGCTCAACCATGCATCAGCTGCGTTGTGAGTCTGTAGTGCAAAATATGAAAATTTAGCTTTCCCTTTACTTATGAAGAAATGCGTTTGAATTTGTTCTTGTATTTCTTTTGTGCAGTTGCATAAAGATAGGGGCCAAGCTCTTGTAGAATTCCTTACAGCTGAGGATGCATCATCTGCTCTTTCTTTTGATGGCAGTACACTATTTGGCTCCATTGTGAAAATTAGACGACCCAAAGACTATGTTGAAATTGCAGTAAGATTGAAAACCTTATCCATTATTCATTCTTTCATTTGTATAATAGAACTAAGACTGTTAGTATAATAGCTGTTGAAGTGTTTGATATTTTTCTCTTGGATTTAATTTTTTTTATTATGCTTCATTGTAGATTGTAGATATTAGATTTCAATGTTTTTACTCTACCAAATTGTTCTTAATTTACTCAAAAAAATTATTGAACCATTTATAGATAACTATTGGATCAAACCGTGGAATTTGTCTTACCACCACTTACTTTGCTTACCTGTACCTGCTTTTAATTGAGTAGTATCTTTTTCCTTTGATTTTGATTTGCTTATTGATGCTGTGTTGACTCGATTTGAAAAGATTCAATTTATTATGCTTGTGCATTCTTACATACTTTTTGTTAATATCTATAGGTTTCTTGAATTTTATGGCATGATCAATTTATGGTGTATTTATTTATATTGGACAGTTGATCCTTTAATGAATGGACTTGAGGAATTTTCTGAATAATATATGGTTGTTTTTAATATTAAGAAGCTATTGCCAATAGAAAGGAAATGAAATATATGCAGCACTATCTTTTTGGCATATTTCAAATTAATGTTACATTAATTTGACTTGCTTTTATAGAAGACACCTTGTATGCTGGTAGTTTGTCTGTAGGATGATGCAAAATTACAACCTAGGTGTATGGTTCCTATTCTATGTGCATTTATGAATGAAATATAAGTATTTGATTGTGTTTTCTGTAATTTTATGGTAATCAATTTTTTAAATTTCCAATTGTTACCAAACTGCATTTTTCACTCAATGAATCTTCAGAGGACCCAGATTTGCAGCATGAATATCTTGCAAAGGTTCTGCCTTTCTATTTCAAACTGTGAAGAATCCACTGTAGAAATTGATATTGATCGGACCTGATGTTTTATGAGAAACAATGGAGTGTAGGTCCTTATAATAGGTAAAACAGACCTAGTAACACTAAAGAATATAGAAGCATATACTGATTTCTTGCCTACATCTCTACCTAAACTATTACAAAACTTCTTGCCTAACTGCTTCGTCGTCTGCTCTCATTTATTTCATCCCTCGAAGCAAAACCCCTCTTCTCTACTCATTTGTCACTGTCACTGCTAGATAGGCAATCTGTTATGCTACAATTGAATATTCACTACTGTGTCCTCCTTTCTCCATATAAGCTGATTCTCTACTTTCCATCCCTTACAAACTGTTTCATATATCCCTAGTACTGAAGGGTCTATTAGATATTGTGTTATAGCTGTGTTCTGAATCAATGAATCATTGGATTGTATGTTGTCATACTGACAGAGACCTATGCAGGCTTTAGAATTTGATAGTCGGTTTTCATCATTGGTTACCAGAAGTAGTTTAATGGACCCAGATTAATGGTTTGGTTTTCTTAGAAAAGGATTTACTTTTATGATTGAGATTATGTAAAATTTTCTTGTTTAGTATCTCCTTGATGAAGATTATGTGCTACGTGTAATATGTAATTGATCTTTTCCACTTTCAACTACAAGCTAATTCCTAGGTAACATAATTTTTATTCCCACAAATGACATTCCTATCATAACTGAATGTAGGGATGGTTCAAGTTATTCGGCATCTGCTAAGGCTGTCTCCGCTTGTTTAATATGCACATAGTTACTGAACTCCTTAATATTTTCTATCCACAAAGCAACAGATACCTGGGCTGGGCATGTACAAAATTTCATTGCATCTTATTGTTTATGTGCTCTAATTTTATGTTGAATGTTTTGTATGTATATCTAAACGTAACGAGTCAATCATTATAATGTATGTTTTCTCAAGATTCTGTGATGAAAATGCAACTAATTTGAGCTATTAAGTTATTTCTATTTTCTTTAGTTTTTCCTTTCAGCTGTGTGATTTTGCTTGTGTCTTGGATATGAAGATCTTTTAAGATAAATTGAAAAATGAGTGTCTTACGTTTTAGTTTATCTATCCTGCAAAATATATCAAATTGGTGTGCCTTTCTAAAGATGAATTTTGTTACATTCTTTCTCTGAGCTAAGCCATTGTTTACATATCCCATCTCAAGCTATATTATTTTTGGAGGTAATGTTTTTTTAATACGTCTATTCTGTAGCAGGATAAATAATTTAGGGGGAGAATTAATTATGACCGAAAAAACTTACAAATAAACTAGTAAATCTACCCAATCGATCTCTATGCTAGAAAGATCAATTTCATTGGAATAGCTGTGTGCTGCTGAATACCAAAGATACCTAATCCAACTCCAAGGCAAGTTTTGAGAAAAAAAATTCTCAGTAATTTGAGAATTCTACTCCAACCAAATCTCTGAGTGACTGCATAAACAGCACCATGGCCCAAAATCTTGAACACCCAATTCTCCTAATTTTTATAGCAGATGATAAAAAGGTGCTTAAAGTTTAAGGACATATCCAATGCTTGCCAGGAATTCAAAGAATATTATTCTGATTAGGGGTGGGCAAATTAATTTTCTTTTGTTTGTGAAATATAGCAAGAGTACTAGATCCTAATTTTCCATATATAAAAAAAATAATAAACATTATAATCATAAGAAAAGAACTTCCAAGTTTAAGTTTGTTGTCACTGAAGAATCTTGTGTCAGTAAGTGCTAACTTTTAGAGGCTGTCGTGTCCTCAGCCTTGAAGGCTTAAATCTCAACTTTGCCTGAGACACAATTCCAGTCCTCTGGGTAATGCTGGGAGGGTGTACTTTATTAATCTAGAATTGTGTTTCATGACATTTTTAGTGATAGGTTTCTTGGACATTTGGACAATAAATTCATATTGTTCATAACCAAATGCTAGAAACTGCTTCTGTAGCTTCAAGAGCTTTATAATTCACATGGAGTGATCTGCTTGTTCCATTTTATGAGATATCTTCTGACCCTAGTATTGGAATCTTTTAAATAGGATGTTTATATGGGGTATTTCGTAATACACATTCTGGATGGTGATGAAGCTGACTCCTAATTAAGAAGACTTCCAGGTGTATTGGCAAGTTTGATGCGTTACCAGGATTTAGCTGGCCAATGTTTCAGGGTTATTGTTCTAGGCTGCTGACAATGCTATTTATGATCTCATGCTTTGTTTGTTCTATCGAGTTCAGCATGTAAGTGCTATGGGTTGCAAGTTATTTCTGACTTTCTTATGTCACTCGCGGTTCCAGTGCCTGCTTTGTTCTTTTCCGTGGGATCCTGATTTATCATCATATTGAATATCCCAAGGATTGAAAATTTGGTTTATGTTGTTTTCTAAGAACATCATCCTTGATTGATTTAGATGAGGTGCATTTACCTTAAAAGGCTCAAGGTGTCTTTACTCAGTATTTTCTCCCCTTTCACATAATATTTTATGTGCATTGGTTTTTATCACTTTACACAGCACATACATCGCTTAAAGAAGAACCTGTATTAATTTGGAGTGTCTACATATTAATCTAAATGGTTCTTTTCTCACTGTAGTCAATTTTAACACATTAATGCTATGTATCTATTACTTAAGCTTAAAGGAATGAAGAATGTTCTAACTTTTAAGCGGGCCTCTGGTATTCCATCCTTACATGGCATCCTTTGGGAGGTTGAATATACTTGTGTAACTTCATTGCTGAAGGGTGCTTTGATAGTAATTCTGTTCATTTTGTTATGATCCCAAGATCATTTGATTTTATGGCAAATCAAGTATGCTGTTTTGCAGGGTGTTTCCCCATGCCACATAGATGCATGACAAACAATATAATGTTTTGGTTCTGGTAGATTGAGGCCTCCATTTTGTCTTAATTTCTTTTATAGATGACCCTTTGATACTGTGAAGGTGGTCTTTGATTCTGAACTGCATTAAAAGAATAAAATATTCAAGTGTTTGGAACATGTACTTTTCTTGCTACGCTATTTGAAGTTACTATGGGTGGTATGAATAATCTGAAATGTGGAAATACTGATTAATTGTTACTTTTTAAGGCAGTATTTGTAAGGAAAAATCATCTTGAATTTTATTAGTTTTTTTTACCTCAATCACCTGGAAAACCAAAAGAAATATCTTGTTATTTGACATTTTTTGATCTTTGGGTTCCTCTTATGAGGATTCTAACCTCTGAAAGAATAATCATTTTATGTGTTGCATTGTATATTTATTGTACGTATATGTGGAACAACTTCTCTATCGAATAATATAAATTAAATGTACAATATATTGATTGCTTAGGTGTCAGGTACTAATTTATTTGGCTTATTTCTGATCTGAGAAGTTCTGGGCAGTATCTTGTGTAGGTGGATGATCTTTTATGTTTTTATATTTTTGGTTATGTTACTTATGTTGCTTACATTCTTTATCTTAAAAGTATATGGTTAGTGTCAACTGATCTTAATTTTGTTTTTATCTATCACTCAAGATATTATTACAAACTAATGCCTTTGTGTAAGCCTTACAATTCTAAGGTATATTGTGGTTATTATCCATGTAGCAGGTTTTCAGACAATTGCTATTTTCATGCAGACTGGTGAACCAGAGAGATCAATGGATGCTACTGTTACAATAAGTGATGTTGTAATTGATTCACCTCACAAGGTATGCATGTAAAACAATAATTTTTACTTTCATATGTGTAAGTGTCAATCTATATGCTATTTTTTGCTTAGCACCCTATATCATCAAACTTGTAACTGTCATGTCGACAAAATAACTTGGTACTATTTGTTGGGGACTGGTTTTTTTATTTGAAGGATCTTCTTAGCCTGTTATGTTGTCTGCTCAGTTATTGTTTCCTGACGTAATTGCTTTAAGGGTATTCTGGTTTTGATTCTTTTAACGGCTCGCATTGTCCCATCCATGTTTTTAACTTTTTGACTCTGGTACTATGTGATTCAACTATATGTGTGCTATCCTTTTTTCTACATTATAGCTCAATTAATTGTTTGTCTAATGATTGTATCCTTTATGTTGTGGCAGATCTTCATTGGTGGAATTTCAAACCTTCTTTCTTCTGAGATGGTAATAATTAAGAAATGAAGCGAAAAATCCTTTTTCAATATTTAACTTGGCCACCCGAGTGTTTTGGAACTCCATCTAATAACTAAATGTCCGTAGTTTAACTTTCCTGTGATGACTAAGGCCTATTTATTTATTTAATTTCTTTTCAGCTAATGGAGATTGCTAGTGCGTTTGGATCTTTGAAGGCTTACCACTTTGAAACCAACGCCAGCAATGCATCATGTGCTTTTCTAGAGGTAATGCTGCATTTCTTCCGTATTGTTCTTTTAATAGTTTTTACCTTCTGTACAATGGAATGGAAGTATTATAATTTACACTTACTGCCAGACAATGACCTGAGCAAAGCCCAAGTGGCTCAAGGGTCCATTTATAAATACTTATCTGTTAGAAATTAGAATGATGAATTTGTGATAGGTATTTGGGTTTTTCATTTGTAATATTTCTTTTCTCAACTTCTTTATTTTCTAAAATCCTCTATCTGTTTTGTACTTTCTTCAACATATTTACAAATTCAGTCTCAACCCAAGTGCGAAGAAAAGAAGAAATACTTTTTCCCCTGCTGGGTGGGATGTCACCATGGAAAAGAGATTTCAACCACTGAGACGTCCATTTCTCTCTTCATTTTGAAGCTTCTTTTGCAAAGTTTCACTGTCACTTTAAGATGATAATTAAGGCATCCCTTTTCTGAGCCTATGGAACGGTTTTGAAAACCTCAAATCAATAATTGGATCTTCCCTAGGAATTCAGACAAATTAAATCATCAAAATTAACCTAATTAAACTGCTGGCTTTGGGTTTGTTTATTATAAGTGAACACAATTTTATACATGCAGCTTCTTTCCCACATCCTGGAAAGAGTACTTATTGATCCATTCTGTTTACTGCTTGTGGTTCTATAGCGCAAAATGTGCTTTAGTTATAACTTCTACTCAGAAAATGAAGTTCGAAGAGTTTAATAATAGCTTTCAACTTCCTTTAAAGTGCATTCCCAGTTTAGAAGAGTCAAATTTAAGTGAAAAATTAAACTTGATGGGTTGGTTATTTGATTTAATTTGTATGATTTTGGGCGTATATGGCTCTATATGACTTTCTCTTATCTATGATGCGAAATTGTCACTTTTTTCTTCTTTTCAGTATCTTTTTCAATTCTAACATGAAGCAAAATCTGAAAGCTAATGTGTACTGTTATATACTTTAGTTCTCTTTCCTTTTGCATATGTTCTATTGAACACTGATTTGATCAAACTGTGTTCAGTATTCGGATCACTCTGTTTCCATCAAAGCTTGTGCTGGTATGAATGGTATGAAGCTGGGAGGGGAAGTACTTACAGTTGTTCAGGCAATGCCTGATGCATCATCACCTTTGGTAACCTCATCATCTAGTGATCCCTATTGTCTCACTCTAGTTCTTTGATACGATCCTTGGTTTCTTTGAAGTATAACCACATTTTTACATAAAATAAAAATACTCCAGGAAAATGCTGGCGAACTGTCTTATGGGATTCCAGAACATGCAAAACCACTGCTCAGAAAGCCTACATCAGTACTAGAGATTAAAAATGTGGTACAAAATCTTTTACTTAGATTTTATGAGGTTATTATATTTTCATTCAATTTCAGTGGGTTTTTTCCATTCCCAGTTTTTTAAAATGCTTGTAGTATTACTATGTAATGTTTTTGCTTGGCCATCTATCCAGAAGGTCTATGTTAGAAGGAAAGGAAGGGAAAAGGGGGGGGGGGGGGGGGGGGGGGGGGGGGGGGGGGTGGCCGCGGCGGCGGGATTTATACTAGGGAACAGTTGTTACTGTTGACCAAAGTTCTTACAGTTGAGAGAATAATAATTGAATGGGGGGAAATAAATAACAGAGAAGAGGGGTTAAGCGTCCGTTTTGGAATCTGTTAGCTGTAATAATTGAAAGTTTATTTTCTTACTTTTCATACACGAATCTAAATCATCTTGATTCAAACACAAGTTGAGAGAGCAATTCACCTAAACGATTCCTAATTCTGTCTATAACTTGTGGTCTGTGGATGATCTGTTTCCTACCGATCTTTTCATATGAAAGGGAGCTGTGGACTTAGTACAAATCTTTGTGGGGTCTCGCTCGCTTTGGGTCAAATATATGTTTCTCCTTTAAATTATATTTCTAGTTACATTACACATCTTTATGATTACTTTTGGTTTATGTTTGTGTAATATGTATAGTTCGCAGCGGAGTCTATTTCGTCTCTATCTGACTTGACAATTGAAGAAATTTTAGATGATGTACGATTTGAATGTGCAAGGTCATAACCCTGTATTTGCTTTTCATCTGGAATTATTCTTGTTTTAAAAGTTTATAAAGCATAAACACTTTGAAGTCCCTTTTATCTTGCAGATTTGGGACTATTAAATCAATTAATGTAGTCAGGCATAGCAGTGAAAAGAATTTAGCAACCAAATTAGAAGAATATGAAGTCATAAATGAAGTGGAGTCTAAAGATTTTCAAGACACCAACTCTATTAGTACAAAATCTAGTTTCTCAGACAAGGCTACTGACCCCAAATCTGAAGCAACAAATTGGGTTAAATTTGATGATGATAAAGAATTGGAAGAATATAAAGTTGATGGTGGTACTAGTGTTAATACTGATAAAAATGCTGAAGTTTTTGAGGATAAATCATGTCGAGAACACCTTGTGAATGATACAGTAGTTGAAGATGTGGGTGGCAAGAGCATACCTTCTAGTATCATTCAAGAATTTCCTGATCAACAGGATACATCCGATGACGTGCCCAAATTGGATGATGAAATGGTTGCTAACGATACATATGTGGATATTGAAAATAAGATTGTGGGGGAAAACACGGATTCAAAAGGCACGGTTTCTGCAGTTCAGGAAGGCTTTTCTGAACGTGATACTCGTTCAGAATTAGTTGGTCCCCAAAAGGTTACTGATACGGAAGATGATAATGATCATGTATTTGAACCAGGTTCTGTTCTTGTTGAGTATAGAAGAGCCGAAGCATGTTGTTCAGCAGCACATTCTTTACATGGACGACTGTTTGATGGCAGAATGGTGACGGTGGAGTATGTTTCTCAGAGTCTATACAGAGCAAGATTCACAAAATGAGCATTTCTAAGTGAGCGGTAACTCTTGGTTATATGATGAAACATAATATTGTCTTTTTGGTGATTGTGGAAGATTAATTCATCTGATCGGTTATGCCAGCCTGCTTCCTGCTATTAAATGTGGTAAACAGTTTTTAACTTTCTGGTTTACCTCGCTGATGCTTAACTGAGCAATGTGGATTTGGGGAAAATGCAAGTTTAGTATACATCAAGTTTGTAGCTGCAGACCATCTGATAAAGATTTGTTTTTCAAACGAGACATGATGAAAACTATCATTTCATGCCAAATGTTTTAAATGCTGTTAGCTTTGGAGATGGTGATGTCATGGTTTTTGGCAATGTTTTGTGTACGTGGTTATGTTATGTTGCGTTACAAACTGATTGTTGTATCGTAGTTATTTTAGATGATGGTCACAGGGCCATACTTTCTTTTTTCTGTTTTGTTTCTTTCACATATTAACCTTGTCTTACCGTAACAAAATACAAACTTTCACTAACTATTTACTTGACAATTACGTTACATAGAATCTTGTAAGATATCTCTTTCGAATGACACATGTTTACAGATAGATTGATGCACACTATTGTAAGTTAGAAGATTCCATTGATAGAAATAACCGCTTATAATTTTAAGTCATGGAAGATACTATTCTAAATGATGCAACACTTGTTGGTACAGGGTTCATAGTTCATCAAAATTTCATAATCCAATAGTTTAAAACAGTGATTAAACACTATAAACTTGTGATGATCCACATAGCGAAAATCTGTTAGATTCTCATGTCCTACAAACTCACCGAGTTATGGAAAATTTATGACAGGGAAAAAAAGTTCCTTAAAGAGGAAAGTCATGTTTCTAACAAATTTTTTCGTTAAGAGTCACGATTGCTCCACCAAAAGGAAGTGGTAAGAGTATATCTCCAATATATTATTTTGAATCTCTTTTCTTTTATTGATTGATATTTACTAAAAACTACAAAATTTAATACTCTTACTTTAAAATAACCATTACCAAATGCTTTACTTCCATATTTCAACACTAATCCTTTAGTGGGGGCTTAGTGTATCACATGCTTTGCATCAATATGTATTTTAATTTGCTGATAGTTTTCATGACACAAGCCAATTTGACATTATTGGAACATCTTTCAAATTCATGGATTGATTTAGCTCACATATTATATAGTTAGAAAATATTTATTTTCCTGGTTAGTTAATGCTTAGATATGATGTATGTAGCAGAAGTTGGAGTTAGGTTCAGAAAATATTATATTTTAATAATTCAACAAATAAGAATTGACCAAAGATCTTTATGGTACACTTTCTTACTATTTTTTAGCACCCTCCTTTATTTTATTAATTACTATGGCATGTTTTTGGCCATTTTGGTTTGGCGAAATGGTAACGTCTCTATCACTGTTTTATTTTATTTCATACAAATTCCACTCAAAAGATTATCAGTCTTAAAAACATTAAAATGCTTTTCAAAGTTTCCCACTCAAATGAGTTCTGTTCAATAAATTATGCTTTCTGCAACTTGATTGATTCCACCTAGAATCCAGAGAACCTTCTCAATGATGATGCCTTTAGTGACAACATATATTTATGGTTCTGTAGCCAAAGAAAAAGACATCTTATGCACCACATTTTTAGTTTGAATTTCTTAAACAGAAAAAAAATAATAAAAATTGCGCATCTGCTGATGTACATAGAAAGGCTAGAACTTGATACATAATGGAGTTAGCAATATAGAAATAAATATATTATTTGTAGTAATAATATTTATGAAAAATAACATAGTGACATCTGTTAAAACGATTAGTTTCTTTTTAACATGTTTTTTCATTTAAATAATATCTTTATTAAATAATGAAGAGGGCAAAAAAAATAAATATATGTATATAGCTCTTCTGTTTTTCTTTTTGAACTATTCAAGTATAGCTTACCTTCAAAGTTGATAGCTCTATTATCTTTTAAACATGTGATCAGAGTTTGATTTCTCTTTAGTGTTTTGACTTGTGGATGAAAGGTATATTGGTTTGTCTAAAGATGTGATGCGCAATATTTGAGCTATGTTTGAGGACAATAATGAGCATCGAAAAATCCCTAGAGTTGGTACAGTTCTGAAGAATTTAAATAAATTTATATTAAACTTTATGATATAATATTTTTTTTTTTGGTCTATTTTTCCTCTAATTTTGGAATACATCAATTTAATGAGACAATACAAGAGAAATCATAAAATAAGAGAAAAAGTAAAAGGCCTATATGGATTTTCAACATTAAAACAATGTTTCTAAGAGATACATTCATGATTATTCTAATAATGTATAGGATAAAATACATAGACATTGATTGTGATACCTTGAAATTGTTTCTTTTTCAACATATTATGGAGACTACTTCATAATAACTGAGAAGAAGATTCATGTAGATTGTACCATTTATCCTTTTTTTTTACCCTTGATTGTTATTTCTTAACTATACAGGATTGTACTCTTACTATATGTTATTACAAGTCTTTCATTATTAGAATAGATAGTAAAATTCATTTTAAATTTGCTTGAGAAAACGATAGATCAGGATTGGATTTTTACCACAATCTAGTGCATAAAGAAATACAAAGAAATCCAGAAGTATGATAATTATGGTGACTTCAAAACGTCAGAAGAAAAGGATGAAGTTATGAGAAAAAACACAAAAATGAACTTTATATTGTTATTCAGTCACAAATGATCAAATATATATTATTTTTTTTATCACTATATTGATTTGTGATTAAAACTTATGTAAAAATATTATTTAAAAATGTACAGCGAAATACACTTCAAAATTATTTTATTTCTAAAATGAATATACATACAATATTGTCAACAGTGGCCAGTCTTGTACCACAAATATATAACAATAGAAACATCAAGTTCCACCAGCAGAAGACGATATCAGCTACGAGACAGAACTCCTTTCGAACTGCACAAAGAAAACGATGGATACATAACAACAATATTCAAGGAAATTCCCATAGTTTTCATACACACATAGTAAATGTAAATGCAAAGCATGTATATAAACAAACAAAATTGATTAGTATATCATTTCTTATGGAAAATTGTCAAAATATAAAAGGTTTTCAAACTAGCAGCCAACAATACACTTGCTCCAATCCTAAATTTGACTGCAAAATGCTAAAAATAGCATTTTGGTATATTTGGCCTAAAATACACTCACTTAATATCTGTAACCTTAGTTATTAATCCATCCTACAGCACAAGAAAATATGATAGATAGTGCATTTAAGTAAGGATATGAGACTTAGAAGCTGTAAAACATTAAGAGATTAAGAACAAATTTGAGAACAAAAAGGAGTAGCGAAAATCAGAAAAATAAAAGGCATTTCCAGTGATAACATACATACCTTGGCACGGTTCCACGGCGACGTGGATCATACTCTGTTGCTTGTCGAAGAGCCCTAGCAAAAGCTTTAAAGGTTGCCTCGATAATATGATGGGAATTCTTCCCAGCAAGCTGTGCAAGAGGAATGCATATACATGTTCATTCTGTTACAAGGTTTTCACAATTGGAATCGAAAAACATCAAAGAGCCCTGCTAAAACATTCAGTATATTTCTTTCATAGTGATATATGTACAAATATATTTGCTAGTTTATGACTATAATTGATTATAACCGATGTTCGTATTAATACCTGTCGAATGTGAAGTGTCATACCAGACGTGTTCACCAATGATTGGAAGAAATGCTCCACCAACTATAAATAAGGATACCCAGTGGATTCATTAGTAAAAAATAAGAATAAACGGGGAGAGACAAAAGGAACAAGAGGCATGATGAATGATTCATATAAAACAAATTATGGAAACATCAGAAGCTCAATAGATAAAATTCCAAACTTGAATCAAGTAACTTAACAGGTATACAGTACCTGAGTATCGTATGTTCCAACCCTCTGAGTGGGTATGTCCAAATTATAACCTAGATAAGGTCGACCAGACAAATCCTGGAAAAGTGTGCAAGTAACGAGTTTATTTATAGTGGAAAAGTAAGCTTATAAAAGTGATCAGATTGGACACTAGAACTTCCTAATTTCAACTCTGAAGCATTGAGTACAAATCTTATAGAGCTGATAATGAATGAGCCTCAACATAAGCTCAGTCAGTAGTGTCATGCTTCGATATGTGAAAAGTAAACAAACTTTAACCCAATGTTTGGATGATGAACTCTAAAAAGGTAATTCATTTTTTTTTTTCTGACAATTTGAATTGTTTTGTGGTAAAATATGTTTTTCAATAGAGAATATAGAAAAAAATGAAACTCTAGAGATTTATCAGAAAATTTTGATTACTTAAAATGGTAAGAATATAAAAATATGAATTTAAAATTTTTCATGTTCCTTCTTCTCTGCCTTTGTGGCTCCTCTCTGTCTCCATATCTTTTTGTTTCCTCTTGCCTCACTTATTTCTCCTCTCTTCACTCTCTTTTCAGTTTTTTTCTCTCCCTCTCTTCACTCCCTCCTTTCTCTCTCCTCCATCTACCTTCTCTATAACAATATTGATAAAAAAGTGTCAATATCTGTATTTTTGAATTATTAATATTATATTATTTTTTAATTATACAATATTTAAAATTAGCTCATGCTTATTTTCACAATATTTAATGGTAAAATTTCAATTTTTAAATATATTTTTTTATTTTGTACATGTAGTAGAAATTAAACTAGTCTATCCAAATTAAGAATTTGAATAGATCTCCAAAAGAATCATTTAAAAGATGAGGAAAATTTAAATCAAAGTAATTCAAATTTAAAACATTTCATTTTTTTTGAAATTTTAGAGATCCCCATCAAAACACCTGGAGGTAATTTGAGTTTCTTTATGCACATTACAAATATGAATGCCTACAATTATGAAGGCTAACAAATAAAAAGTCCTAACATTTTCTGAACACCGTTTATCCATTTACCATGTTTATAAGCAAGGAAAGATCACACTTCCTCGCAACACACATGTTAATATTATCTAACAATTAATTACTATTTCTACAAACACAGTATCCAAATTACCAGTGAAACATGTATCAGTGCTTCATCAAGTGGAGCAGAGAAGTTGCCAAACCGGTTAATACCCTTCCTATCACCAAGAGCCTGCAACAAAGCCTGAAGACGTAGTAATAGAAACCTCTTAGTTTTAACATGATAGACAAATTCATTTTTTTTTTTAAATAAAATCAGACCAGTGTAATTGCAAATCCCTGTTGCTATAAGGTTACACTTTCCATTATGATAGTTAGAATCATCAGCAATTACTTAGATGCCATTGTGCATAGAAAGGAAAAGGGGAAATAAAAAATTATATAAAGATATAACTTGAGCACAAATCTTTAATTCAGGATAGTGAAACACGTTTTAGTTTCAAGGAAAATTTGTAAATTGTATTATTGAAAACCAAAAAAAAAAATGAAAGAATCAGCTCATGCAATGGTTTGCTTACTGTTCCGATAGCAAGGGCAACGTCTTCATTTGTGTGATGATCATCAATGTGTATATCACCTGTGGCTTTTACGTGTACATCAAACAGCCCGTGTGAAGCAAGTTGCTGAAAAATCACAATCAAGTTTAGTTTCCATAACTATTATCTGAATTAGATAATGTCAACATCCTTAGTCTTCAAGGTACAGGACCAGATTCTAACAATGCAAGTCTTTCTACGGAGATATATTCTTTTATAAACAAGTTCAAAGTTCATCTCACATACACCAAAGTTTTCACCTCTTTCATTTCACATTGCCATGCTCATTATTCTATTATAGCCATAAATGTGGTAGACCAATGTCGATTCTCATTTGGGATGTCTTTGACTTAAGCTAATATCAAGAGCATAGAAGAATATTCACTAAATAATTCTTTAACTAATTACTTCAGCTTCCACAACACTTATTTTGTGGACCATACATAGATATATCCACGTATATGAACAATTATTGAAATCTAATATTACATTTTAAGGAAAATAGCAATAATGGAATATAAATAGTAAATGAAGAAAAAAGAACATATGAAAAACAAAAACACAAGGCATCAGCAACACAAAAGCACAAAAATTGAGTTGAAATTACTGACATCAAGCATGTGATCGAGGAAGGGAATTCCAGTATTACTATCAGCAACCCCGGAACCATCCAAGTTTATTTTGACTGATACATTGGTCTCCTTGGTGACCCTTTTAACCTCTCCAACTCTAGCATCTGAAAATGATTGAAAAAGCATTCAAACGCATTGGAAAATCCAAAATCACAGAAAGTGAAGAACAGATATTGAGCTTTGCATTGACCTGAATCAACTGGCAAAGTCGTCATAGCTGAAGCATTGTCTCCCACCACGACAGCGGAAGAGACGTTTCTGGGAAGGTGGATTGGAGTGAGATTGCGTTGATTGGGTGAAAAGATTGAAGCTTGGAAAGGAGAACGCGTGAGGTTGGGTATTGCGTGGAAAACCCTAACCCTAGATTTGAGAAGCAGAGATGAAGGAGATGTTGGAAGAGAGGGTGGTGCAGATAGCTCCATTCAGAGTAAAACAACAATGGCAGCACAACCAAGTTAGTGAAGAGGAGAGTGAAAATTATCTAATTTTGCAATCAAGATGTACTTTAGATTTATATAATTTAAAGTATATTTTTGGATTATTTAAGTTATAAACGTATTCTAAATTATATCGTTTATAATATTTGTTTAGAATTATACTATTTAAAAATATATTATAGATTATATAATGTCAAATATTTTTTCAGATCTGAAATTGTAAAATCTATAATACATTTTTAAATTATGCAATACATAAAATATATTTAATTTTTGAATTACACAATTTTCATTTCAAAACAGATTTCGACATTATGAAAGAAATGTTTCGGATTTATAAACAATTTCTTTGTGTATTTACTGTCAAAGAAAATATATTAATGGTTATAAAAGAGAAGTTTAATCCTTTAAATAACATTACAAAGTGTACTTAATTTTTTTTAATTAGATTGTTTGTTCTTATTTGTCATTTATAAGAGCATCAGTCCATCCAAGGGTGAAAATTTTGTGACTATACAATTAATCCTCTTGTGTTTTCATCCCTTATTCCCTAATAATGTTTAAATTTAAATTGGGGTGGAGTGGAGAGATAAAAAAAGAATTAAAATTAAGAAAAAAATTATAAACTTAATCAAAATAATTGAAAAAGTTAATTTGATTGATGTGACACAAATTAAATTAGTTATGCAATCAAGTAAATTACTAAAATGTCTTCAACTAATAGATGAATATAAATTAAAATTGAAACATAATTTAATAGGGAATAATCATTAATAAAATTGGAAATAGTAATTAAAATTATTTAAAAAACTAAATATTATATTAATTAAATAATTAACTATTGCAGAAAATACTAAGAAAAGAAAAATCAATAAAATACTTTTAATATACTAATTTATTTTTTAACTTGATGATTCTGATAACAAATGAAACTCCTATTATCAGTATTATTTTTCTATTATATTGAATACACTTCCTTATCAAAAAAGTAATAAAACTAAATAATTAATAAAATGTAGTTAATAAAACACCGTCTTTATTACAGAAACGCGGAACCAAAACTTCAATTCAAGCAAAGCAAGGTAGGCTTCTTCCTGGACCCCCAAAATTTCTTCCTGCACCCCATAACCCTATTAAAATGACCTAAGTACCTTTGATTAAAAAATTTAACATTCTCCCTGAAGAAAATATGGAGGTGCAGGAAGAAATACTCAGCAAAGTATTGAAACAGAGGTCATTTGTTCTTCCATTCCCATGATTTCAATCTGCACCCTTATAGTGTTAGAGAAATGACTAATTTGCCCTTGTCTTCTTACATCAGGAACCTCTACTTCTTGTTGCTGCAGGAAGAAACAAGTCTCGAAGATTTCGAACTCATTCTCTCCCCTATAACCTTCTTCTTGAAACCATGTCTTCTGATTTCTGTTCACAATGAAAAAGAAGGAATCTTTGAAAACTATTTTGTTCGAATAACTATTTATTTAATTTCATTACCATTGAAACCAACAACAACTGACTTATACAGTAAGAATGTTTGTGTGTTTAATAACCCTGCTCTGCTTCACAAATATAGTTTAATCATTGAATACTGTGTGGATCAAAATCTTACAGAAAAAAGGAATAAGAAGAAAGTAACCTGTTCCGAATGAGGCAAATATTTTCCATCAAATGTCACTACCACACGATCCTTCCCATCCACTCCTTTAATTTTGTCAACTGAGCAGTAGAAATCTATTGCTGACATGCTAAATATGAAATGAACAAAAACTAATGAGAAAGAAAATCTTCATACTTTACATTTATGACAGTAATATTTATTCATTCATTTATGTCCTTTGAAGAGTATGCCATGTTTTATCACCTCTAACATTAAACTCACAGTCTTCTAAAACAGCAAACAAAAACACCATAAGTGTGTGGGAGAAATTTATGAGTGTGTAATTGAAACTCACATCCCATCACCAAACTCCTCATTGATTATCTCCTTGATGCTCTCTCCAAAATGCATTACACCTTCATTCAACCTATGAAATAGAACATCAACACAACCCAACAAATAAAGTATACTTTTGATATAATAACCTATACAAAAGTACTATGTAACATTCATGTCAATCACTTCAAGACATTCATGACAGTGTAAAATGACGTTTTTTATACCTCACACAAGAGATACACTTTTCCACCACAATTTCAAGTAAAAATCGAACCTTTTTTACACAGAGAATAGCCCCAAAGAACTAAAAAACAATACCTGTAGACAGTGGGGTCTAGGATGAGTTCAGGATCATAAGATCTCAAAGGGGGTCTCATCATCTCCCACACAAGGTCTTCGGGCAGGTTGGGCAGCGCCGCCAGCAGAAGAGGGGCAGTGTCGGGTTTGAGCTGAGCCTGTCTCCGGAGAAGCTGAGCAACATAGACATTGGTGAGCCCTGTCTCATCCGCTAACTGATTGTACGACTTCCCACTCTTATGCTTCACAGCTTGCAGCTTTGCCACTGTGCTTTCTTTGTTCTCCTCCATCTCACACTGCAAATACAGAAACACACTCACCTTAAGATTCAACTACATGGTTGGTTGTTTAATCATTGTTATATAAGCCAAATTGCTAATTTTTATTGTGTGTAAATTATGTAATTTTACAAAGGCAAATCACCACTTTACGATTTATTTTTGATCAGAACTTTTTGTACAGTCAATAAACAAATTTGTTTACAGTTTAATGATAAATTGATCTGGGGTCTGTAAAAAGTTATTGCATTGATCCGCAAAAATATGATAGAGCATCAAACTAGTTTGCAAACATTGTATCTTAATAACAAAATAATCTCATAAATATTACCGGATCAGGGTCAGCTTGTTCATGATCAGCGTGAGAATGAGTATCAATTCCTTTATTATCGAGAGGCAGAATGCCCTTAAGACATGGCCAACCATCGAGGATAGGCCTCACATCACCCACAAGAGCGTCATCATATGTACCTGGGCTGAATTTGATGCGCACATACTTGTCTCCTTTGAAAAGGTAAGCTTCAGACTCCACATGAGAAGCATAACACGCATCGATTCCACTTTCAAAGATCGTACCTTTCAGAATAGGAAACCCATCACCGATGTTGCGAATGCTGCCAACAAGCTGCTTCGAATCATACGCTATGCGAACATACTTATTGTTCTTGAATAAGTAAACTTCTTTGCCTCTGGTTGACCTAAATGCAGAGTCTATACCATTCTCAAACACAGTGTTTTTCAAGACAGGAAACATGGCTGCAATTGTCATAGGACCCGACAGTATCTTGTCATCCATAGTTCCTGGAGCATAGTCAATGTAGGCACAGAGATTGGTGGAGAAGATATATGCTTTGCTAGCTTCAGTATCGAAGGCACAGTCTATTCCATATTCTCCAAACGGCGTATCAAGAAGTGATGGAAAGCCATCACAGATCAAACGCAGATCAGTGAGGATCTTATCCTTTGTGTCTCCAGGAGTGTAATACACTTGCACATACTTATTTTTTAAGAAGAAATAAACTTCATTTGGTTTTGATGAACGAAATGCAGAATCTATGTAACTTGGTACCTCTACAACTTTAGTAGTATACCAGTCAAGAGCAGCATCGTTATCAGCTTCCAAGACCTGTCTTTTCTCTCTCATAGGCGGATAAGTCTCTTCTGGTAGGTATCTGTTTTCACCGTTATCATCCCTGTAGTAGTAAACAGGGATATAAATAACTACTTGATTGTAAGGAGCGGACTCTGGATTGAAATTCCTGTTTATGATCAATCTTGTTTCTCTCCGTAATCTCACATACCTGCACACAGTATAAGTTATTGATTGATAAGATGAGTTGTTGATTATAAAAATAGCATGAGATAGAACCTTGATCCGGCTTCACGTGTTGCTGTGAATATGAGACAGGATCGAATGTACTGAGGAGCAATGCCTCCGGCAAAGCAAACCTCAGCCTGAGAAACGTAGGAGTATCGATTCCCAAGGGTGACAGCGACCCAAATGCCACCAGGAGCATAAACTTCATAGCGATAAAATTGAATCTGAGAACCTGGTGGGAGGACTTGGGTGGAAGGGGTTGGTTGCCATGCATTATTGAGAGTGGTGCTGACAAAGGCGTGTGTTGTAGTTGGAGGCCTGTTGGGATCAAGAGGAGCACCTGCATGTTGAATGAAGTGAAGCAGATCATAGTAAGTGTTGTTGGGAGTTTGTCCCTGTGGCCATGCTTGGAAGCCGTTCGCAAAGATGTCTTGGTAGGGCCTTCTGTCCCAACGATACACAGGGCGACGGATATCAAGATCTTGGTCACCTGTTCTGTATACAACTTCTGTCAAGTTTCCTTGAACAACGTTGACACGGTTCAGATTCTCCAACAAATTTCGAGCTTCAGCCAAATCTTGTTGTCCTAGAGGTTGTGAGAATTCTGAGGAACATCCTCTGGATGGATCATTTGGTGGAGGAATTGACATTTTTCTTAAGGTAGAGAGATAGGATTTGATTTGGGGATATTTGCATTCCTCTTCTGATAGGCACCTATTGATACTCACATTGAAGTGGGAACTTCCTTGCCTTACCATTGGAAACTATAGTCAAAACACTTATTTCTACGTAGAACACTTGTTTCTACATAAAACACGTGGCATGTTATTATGATATTATCTCTTCTCCTCACCTACTCTAGTGTTTCCATGACATTGGGTATAATTTTATCTCAACATAAATGAGAATGAATGAAAAGTTAAATAATGTTTGCAAAAGTATCCGGTGCAATTTTTTTCAAAAATTACTAAAATGCACAATTTTCAAATAAATTATGAAAATGGACAAATCTTATTAAGATGATAACAAGTCAGGTCAATATGACATATATAACTTTAATTGAAATCATTTTCAAAATTCAAATAATTCAACCTCATACGAATTTTACTAAAACTGAATTAACATAGGGTCATATTAATATAATTTCAATTTAAAACATTAAATCAAATTTATCATCTTGACACGATTTTTAATTATGATTTGATTTTAATGTAAAACGCACTAAACCAAAATTATGTCAATAACATAATTTAATTTTAACTTAAAAATACTTTGCACTTAGAAATATTTTCATTATATTTATATTATTTTTCTAATTTTAAATTTATAATATATATTAGATTTAATTATGTTTTTATCTTTATTTTCGTTTCAAAATCTCAATTTAGTTCCTATTTTTTTTAAGTTTTAATTAAGTTCCCAATTTTGTTTAAATGTATCAAAAATGTCCTTTGTGTTAAATTATAGTAAATCATGTTCGTGGTTGTTGAGGTGGATTTATGTTATGAGAAGCTCCATGCTTTTCAAACCAGCGGAAGCAGCTCCTTGCTAATTACTTCTCCATCCTTGAGATCATGAACAGAGACGAAACTTTAGATCGAACATTGCAACCTCTGTGTAATTCCAATCAAATTTCGAATAAGAGGAACCATCAATATTCCCAATATGATTTATGAACATAAACCCTAATTTAATTGTTTAAATATTAAATAATATTTTTATTTCTCTATCACGTCGTTAATAACCTTTATGTTAATGGTCTTTATTATTATTTCAACACTGTCTAACCATGTTAGGTCACAGTTCTATTTGTGATACATTTATATAAAATTGGAGACTTAGGTGAGACTTTTCAAAAAAGAAAATCAAATTGAAATTTTAAAACAAAAATGGAAATCAAAAATATAATTAAACCTATTATTAAATTATCGAAGAGTGTCAAAATAACTTTTTTTATGAAGAATAGACATAGAACCGCATTTTTTATTCTCAACCAGTCGTTGCCTCCAAAAGTCAAAGAACTTTTTGATAAATGGATTGCATTGACTTAATCCATTAAATTAAATGAATTTTTGTGAGTAGTTTGTAGTTTGATTTAATTAATTAGCAAACTCTGATCAATTATAAAAATATAAAAATATCAGTAAAAATACATGTGTTACGTATATATGTATATATTTTTTTGATGATAATAAAAAATAAAAAATTTATTTATTTTTATTTATTTTATAGGTGATTTTTAGGTTATTTTGATGAATAACTTGTTCTTTCTCAATTGTTTTGGGAATGTTGTACATAAAAGGACATTTAATCAGAAATCGTTTTGTCATATTCTGGATTGATCGGCTCTTTCAAACCGAGAAAAAAAAAAGGACAATGGTACTTTAACTTACTTTTTTGACTCATTTTTAATCTATTACTTCAATCACCATTAGATCATCACATCACATCATTTAAAAAAAATCAAAATAGATAATCTAATGGTTATTGAAAGAATGGATTAAAAATAAGTCAATAAAAGTGGGTTAAACTATCTTTATAAAAAAAATAGATCACTAAATTTTCATCCTTACTTATAAGTGGAAGCTTATTGTAGCATTACTATGCAAACATTGTCCTCGAATGTCACAATGTCGCTGCATAACACCCTTGGTAGTATAGTGGCTCTGAAAACTTTGAGGAACACACTCTCAATGGATCATTTGGCGGAGGGATCGACAATATACTAGAACAGAATATACGTAGTTCCGGATAAGGTTAAGGTTGGAGTAGGCTAACCCAAAAAGCTACTTTATTGTTTTGTCATGTGCTGTTCGTCATGACATAACTTAGTGACGTGCTCCATTCGTACCATAATAGGTTATTTTCAATAATTATATACACGGACAAAATGATAAATATTGTCGTCTTTGTATTTTCAACAAAAATTAAATATAGTGTAAGTTATTATTAAATATTATTTTTAACCTTAGCATTTTATGAAATCCCATTATGGGTTAAATTAAAAGTCAAGTAATAACATTATGAAGTAAAGCACCTGTAATACTATGATATAACGCAAGTAATACATTTACAAAACTTTTAAGATCAATCAAGTATATGTTAGGATAAATAAATAATAAGTAGTTTACATTTTTCAGATCTTAAACATTTTAACAAAAAATTTGAATAAAAGTTCAACACAAAAATAAGTTAAATGAATAAACTTATTCTGTATGAAATTGGTTTAAATATGTTTTAGGGTTTTTTTTTTGAAAAATTTGTTCTTTCTCCTTCAATTGTCTTAGAAAAGTTGTACATAACAGAGATGGACAAAATTAAAATTATTACGTTTGTTTCACTTACTCAACAATGCACAATACAAACTTCTGCATCTTACCAAGTTTCTGACATTAAAATCTATGATCCAAGTGCCATGAAATCTCCTAGCCACAAACCAATAACATAAACTTTTTATTTTTCTCTTCCATTGTCTCTCTATTGGCAACACAAAATAGCAGTGACCAAATACAACATGTTCTTGAAGATTTCGCAGTTGATCCTCCTTTGAAGATTCTCATTTTTTCCCCTATGACCTTCTTATTGAAACCATGTGCTCAGATTTCTGTTCACATTGGAAAAAGAGTTTTCAAATACACAAAAAGAAGGAATGTTTGAAAACAATTTTGTCAGAATAACTATTTATTTAATTTCATTACCATTGACAACATCAACAACAACAATCTTATACAGTAGATCATATGCAGTAAGAATGTTTGTGTGTGGATATTTATGCTTCACAAATATAGTTTAATCATTGAATACTGTGTGGATCAAAATCTTACAGAAAAAAGGAATAAGAAGAAACTGACCTGTTCCGAATGAGGCAAATATTTTCCATCAAATGTCACTACCACACGATCCTTCCCATCCACTCCTTTAATTTTGTCAACTGAGCAGTAGAAATCTATTGCTGACATGCTAAATATGAAATGAACAAAAAATAATGAGAAAGAAAATCTTCATACTTTACATTTATGACAGTAATTTTCATTCATTCATTCATTCATTCATTCATGTCGTTTGATGAGTATGGCATGCTTTATCACCTCTAATATCAAACTCACAATCTTCTAAAAAATATACTATCAAAATCTTCTATTCTTTATTTATGACTGTGTATTCCTTTAAAATCAGAACTGATACAAGACCTTGACACTTGTTCCCTCATTCAAAAATCATTCACTACATCTAGTAAGCATTAGATGAAGAGTTTGAATCACTTAGATCGGTAAGAAGAAACACTGAAACTTTCCGAAAATTAGGATGTCTTTGGGTGTCTTGTCTGAAATCCTCTTAGAACTCCATAAATCAACAAATCAGTTTATAATATGATGCTTCCCTTGGCCCTAGGTTTCTGAATTTTACTGTACAACAGGATTTAAAATGTCATCCATTTATTGAGATTTTAAGACTTAGACTAATGCTAAGACTCTTTTCTCTCTAGGCTTTTCTGGAGCTTGCCCAAGTTGCATAGCAAAGAAGTCTTGATTTATCACATAGCATCAGCACATGCTTAGTGCACATTTAGGTTCAAAGCTCAATACAAAAAAATGTATATAACCAACTGCAAGATCAGAAAATAAAACCAGGTTTTAACAGTTTATGGTTAATGGAGATGAAGAAATTAATTTGAACTGGTACCAAGAATCAAAAATAAAAATGTTGATTATTTCCTTAAAGCAATATACTTTTCTTCTCTTCATTGAGCTTTAAAGCAGAATGATTCAGAAACATTATACAATCAACAGCATCATCAACTCAAGTGATGTAAAGTAAAACACCAAACAAAAACACCTTCAGTATGTGGGAGAAATTTATGAGTGTGGAATTGAAACTTACATCCCATCACCAAACTCCTCATTGATTATCTCTTTGATGCTCTCCCCAAAATGCATTACAGCTTCATTCAACCTATGAAATAGAACATCAACATAACTTTTAGGTACCTTGAAACAAAGACCAGAAAAACGAGACAGAGAAGAACCAGAGATAAACTCCCAAATGGAATTGTTCACTATTGGCTGAAAAAGACAATGTTTACAAAGGAAAAAACATCCTTTCACACAGGGTATTCCCTGTCACCAAAGTCAAAGACTTTCAATACCAAAAAGAAGACACCTCCCAAAGGAAAACTATTTATAGACTTTCTGAGAAAGTCTCTCTTCAAAAGCATTTGGCAATTTCACCACAGACAAGACAACAGATGCACGTTTACTTCACAACAGCTTGATCATCAACACAGACACTTAAGATATGAGGGCCACAACTTACAATTTTGCATCTAAGAATAATTTTTAACTGTCTTCACACTGGCTGCATTCATATAAATGAAACTGTAGCTTGCACTACTAACACACCATCACCAGTATAAAAGATTTTTCCACTATCATTCAGTAAATCATGTTTTGACACATTAGTAATAACTTGACATGATTCAGTGAACATTAAAACAGTTTTTAATTAATCATTTAGTCCGGAAAATGTCGTAATCATGCGATGCTTATCCACAGGTTCTAATTGAACTATCTGGGTGTCCTTCAAGTGTTACCCAATCAATGCCCACCATCCTAATTCCATCCAATATTTAAATATTTGGTAGAACCCAATTGGCGCAATAGGAATATGAATGGCGATAACCTCAGACTTAACAAGCAATTAAGCCTAAAAAACAGTAATCGATGATTTGGTTCATGATTATACTCCAAATAACCCATTTCACCATACACTACAGATACACTTTTCCACTACAAATTCAAGTAAAATCCCAACCTTTTACACAAACAATAACTACACAGCTCTCGTAATCATATAAATGAGAAATGGGGTGGGAGAGGAGGAGACACCTATAGACAGTGGGTCTTGGATTGAGCCATGATTATACTCCAAATAACCCATTTCACCCCACACAACAGATACACTTTTCCACCACAATTTAAAGTAAAAATCGAACCTTTGTTTCACAGAGAATAACCCCATAGAAATAAGAAAGAATACCTATAAACAGTGGGGTCTTGGATAAGATTAGGATCATAAGATCTCAAAGGGGGTCTCATCATCTCCCGCAGAAGGAATTCGGACAGGCCGGGCAGCGCCGCCCGCAGAACAGGGGCAGTGTCGGGTTTGAGCTGAGCCTGTCTTCGGAGAAGCTGAGCAACATAGACATTGGTGAGCCCTGTCTCCTCCGCTAATTGATTGTAGGACTTCCCACTCTCAAGCTTCACAGCTTGCAGCTTTGCCACTGTGCTTTCTTTGTTCTGCTCCATCTCACACTGCAAATACAGACACACTGATCTTGATATTGAACTACATCGTTGGTTGTCGAATCACGTTATATATGCCAAATAATTAATAGGGTTAGATATGGTTTTTTTCTCTTAGTTTTCACTTAATTTTACAATTAATTTATTTCAAAATTTTAAATTAATTCAGTTTTTCATCATTCGAAATATTTTATTTTTTTAATTAAATTTTATTGTATTTATTTAATATGTCATATGTAATATATATTTTAGGATTGTATTTAATTTGTTTATATTTTTTAACATATTTTTATTTTGATATTAAGTCAAATATTATTATAAAATACGTTTAAAATGTTAAATAAATTTAAAAAAAATTGATTAAAAAACTAAATTCATGTATTTCAAAAAATTAATGAGTAAATTGGTCTAAATTTTTAAAATAAATTAATTTTAAAATTTATTGAAAATTTAGAAAAAAAATATATATTTAACCCTAATCTTTTATCGTGGGTTTAAATTATGTGATTTTACATAAGCAAATCACCCACTTTGCGATTTAATTTTTGAAAGAACTTTTTTGTATTGCCAATAAATAAATTTGTTTACGGTGTAATGATAAATTGATCTGGGTTTTATAATAAAATATTGCTTTGATCCAAAGAAACAAATACGATGAAGTATCAAATTAGTATTCCCTCGTTGTATCTTAATAACAAAATAATCTCATAAATATTGGCATAATTTTATATAATATTATATATAATTAACTAAAAATTCAACATAAAATGAAATCATAATATTTCAATCTTAAAAATAGATGGAAAATTCTATATTTTTAAATGATGTGTTCTTATAACGCGTTAACTAAATCTATATATATATATATATATATATATATATATAGGGATAAATATGTTTTTATTTCA
>Ga0214542_1000312_pt1 | contig 82983 bp, 57 predicted proteins | sample CNSS1metaG_FD_160096 | JGI IMG/M metagenome (GOLD analysis project Ga0214542, IMG submission 160096) | Root nodule microbial communities from cowpea collected in UCLA plant growth center, Los Angeles, California, USA - CNSS1 | ecosystem: Host-associated > Plants > Roots > Nodule | place: USA...
TAAATCTACATAACATAACAATCGTATGAGTCCAAGGGTTTTTAAATTTTAATTGAGAAGTTACTTTGATTAATTTTAGAAACTTTCATATGATTGAATGAGTTTTTGCTAATAATTGAGAAGTTAATTTGATTAAAGGTGAAAACTTAGATTCGAATAATCAAGAAGTTATTTTGGTTAATTAGCTTTTTACTAGATATAAGAAGTAAAAGAATGGAGATGATTAGGATTAATAATATTTAATTGAGAAGTTACTTTGGTTAAATTTACTAAGATTAATCTACAAAGTTCTTGCTTTTGATTGAGAATTTACTTTGGTTGAAAATAAGGACACCAAAAAATTAATTGAGAAGTTACATTGATTAATTTGAAGTCTTAAACAAAAAATCAATAACAATAATCTTTAGGAAACCAATGACGAATCCTATTTTGAAAAAGCAGTGAAATCGATATATTTTTCTTTACTATTGTTTTTATCTTTTCTATCTTATTTTATCTTTTTATCTTTATCTCTCATATTTTTATTATTTTATTTGACTAACTCTTTTGTATAGATATTATAAGAACTAACTTGTTAAAAATCAATTCCATATTCGTGGAGAGACGACTTAGGGTTAACTTAACCCATATTAATTTTTTGGCTACTTTCTTAACAATACTGAAGTTGTTATAGATAAGTAGTACTAATTTGATCGCTTAACGATAGCTTTAATTAATTAAGCTTTTTATTTGGTGAGGAGATAAAAGAATATATACGATTAGGCATAGTAAAATTCGATTGAGACTGTACTTTGGTTGAATTTACTATGGATAATCTAAAAGTTCTCACTTTTAATTGAGATTGTACTTTGGTTAAAAGTGAGAACACCAACAAATTAATTGAGACTTTACATTGATTAATTTGTAAATCTACAACAATAATTAATTCAGCAATAATCTTTAGATAACCGATGATGAATCTATTTTGAAAAATCAATGGAATCAATCTATTTTCTTTACTATTGTTTTTATCTCTTCTTATCTTTTCTATTTCTTTCTTGTTTATCTTAATCCTCCTATATTTTTATTATTTTATTTGATTAACGCTTTTGTATAGATTTTAAGAACTAATTTGTTAAAAATCAATTCCGTGTTCGTTGGGAGACGACTTTGGGTTACTTTACCCTTTTTATTTTGTTGACTACTTTCTTAACAATATTGAAGTTCTTATAGATAAGTAGTATTAATTTGATCACGTCAATGACAGCGTTATCACTACCTGACTTGTACGGTGTGCACTTTTATTTCTTGGACAAGTGTAAAGTTATGTAACCAAGGGAGATAAGTATGGCCAACTATTAGAGAAGTTGTGTAATGAAGACGAGAAAAATTAATGTTGCATGGAGCACATTAAATGTCATTATATGTTGTCAATGTTGAACTAACAATATTATGAAGAAGAAGAAGACAAATAAGTGAGGAAAAGATACTCATCATGTAAAAAGGGTTTACAATAGTCATATTCCCAAACCTATATAAAAACTCTTAAAGAAAAAGAAGATAAAAAGCAAAGTGAACATCTTCCAAGTGCCAAACTCTGTTAAAATTTTATGTACCTGAAAAATTTTGTTAGAACAATGTTTTGTTCATATCAACAAACTAGTTATTATAACCAAATTTGTGTACACGTTGAAAGATGTCACCCTCTTTACTGAGCTAAGATAGTGATCTTTTGATCACCCAAACCTTTGTGTTTGTATAAGCCAAAAGTGGCATATCAAAAGAATATTTAGTTGATCCATAAGAGACTTGGGAAAAGAATAATTGAATAGGGTCAACCAAGAGTGGTTGGGAGCCGAAACAATACTCAAGTTGAGCCAAGTGTGGTTTGTTGAAAGAATACTTGTTTGAGCGAGTAGTGACTTAGGAAATAATACTTCTTTAAGCCAAAAGTGGTTTGAAAAAAAAAAATACTTGTTTGTACTTCGTAGCGTGAGTCTTCTTAGTGGAACTTGATTGATTGGTCAAGAATTAGACGTAGTCTGTATGACCAAACGAACCAGTACAAACATACCATGTATCTTTTCTTTCCCTTAAATTTTTATGTTGCATGTTATAATTGTTCAACTAAGGTAGGAAAAATGTAAAAATGAATTTATTAAATTGTCTTACTTTCTATATATGTTCATCTCAATGTTGTATAATATTGTGAACACATATAATACAGTTGAAAAATTATGAAAGTTTGTAAAACACAATTCAACCTTTTCTTCTTGTGTTGGTTTTTGGTTTTTCACAATTGATATCAAAGTCTAGTTGTCAAGGGTTGAGCGTCTGGTAATGCTAAAAGAAAATATACACAAATGGCAAGCATGGAACTATAACTGATTACATTGTCCAATTTTTTCATCGTTAGGAGTTATCATTGTTAAGATGCAATTGAGTTTTCTATTTTAAACAAGACCAATTTTAGACATTAATATCACATGCAAGGAAGGTACTCTACCAATCTTGAACATGTTAAAGGTATTAAGTAGTTTGAAGAGTTAAGTGGGAGTATTTAGGAGTTTTTCTTCTTAGGAGTTTTCATTATTAAGAGTGTTTGCTATTAAGAGTTTTCATTATTAGGAGTTTTCATTGTATATGAGTTTTCATTGTTAGGAGTTTTCACTTTTAGGAATTTATATACTATAGGAGTTTTCATTATTAGGAGTTTTATTATTTTAAGCTTTCATTGTGTAAGACTTTTCCTTGTATAAGATTTTTTCATTACATAATATTTTATAATCTATCGTTTTATTCGGTATTGTCTATATTATTGGCAAGTTTTATTCGGTAGCAAAGAATAAAGATAGTTGTACTGGCTATATATAATACAATTACAAATGGAAATATCCATCAGTAATTCGATTATTACCAAAAGTCATTTTTGACGGCCAAATTTTCGTCAGTCATATGAACTTAGCGACAGAGCATATGTTGTTGGTAATTACCGAGGGATTTCATAAATATGTCGACAAATTCTATAGACAATCAAATTATCGACAAATATTACGTCGTCAGTAATCCGGCAAAAAAGAATACTCATTGAAGGATTTCATTTGACAGATTAAGGTCGTCGGTAATAACATATTTCTTTTGTAGTATAAGTCATGTGTGGCAAAAGTTAGTTGAAGCATGGTTGAACAAGAGAAGTTCAACACACACTCCCTAGGTAAACAAGGCTCTTTCCATTTTACACTAAAACTTGGCTTATCCATTTGATTTGGGAATTTTGTTTTACATTATCTTGTACAGAGTGTTTGGATAAAAGATTGGATTTTCCTAGAGGTCTTGACTAGGGATGGCAAAAAGGGTTGGACCTAATGGGCCAGCCCGCCAACCCGCCAACCGCCCAAAAAAAATTGGTCGGGACAAAAAATCCAACCTACCAACACGTACCATCTGTAACATCCTGACCAAATATTACAGAATTAAAATAATAAAATAAAGAATTAATAATCAACCTCATTTATTAATATGTGATTTTCCAAAAACGCGAGAAATTTTAAAACTTTATTCAATCATAAAATCACTGAATCAAAACTTTATAAAACTTAAATACAATATCTAAGCATGATAATATAACGGATTACAAATCATTTCAAAACATAACATAAAAAAAACTCTGAATAAAAACTTCCAAGCTAGCCCCACTTCGACTCTACGCCTCACTAGATCCACTTGCAACATCATCTGATCACGTGTACCGCGTACACGATCATTGCCAAATATAAGTAGATAAGGTGAGCTAACAGAATAAACATATATATGCAAAAGATACATATATCACAATCACACCAAAGGAATTCCATCCTTTGATACCATACAGCATGGTCACAACCATGTTCACCGTGTTCTACGTCTTCTGATGAATATCTCAAGTTGTCTTGCTGCCACACCTATCGGCCACAACTGATAGAGCACGTGCGGGAAACCATGCTACGGATCACACACCGTAACGCTTGGTGGAGTTCCCAATACGAATAACATTCGTAATGTCCCAAGACTACCAAACTCGTCAGTTTAATATTGAGGAGGATAATCTATCTGGACCCATCCGTACACGCCACAACGTGCACACTCACACCAGCAACACTTGCCAACCCAAGCCACAACTTAAGAGTTCTTCGTGTTCATCCACCATCTCGAGCCACAACTCAAGAGATGTTATTCCGAGCCACAACTCCAGGAATAGCACGTGCTTAACCCCTGTCCCGAGCCACAACTCAAGGGATACATTTCGAGCCATAACTCAAGGAACACCAGCAAGCCGAACTTTAGGATATCTAAGAAGCTTTGTAGATCACGCACCCCACAGTAACCATGACACAACTCTACTGCAGCAAAACTGTCTGACGCTGCTCACGAGGCGTCAGGCGCTGCCCGCTTCCAAATCGCCTGGCGGGGAACACGTACAATCAGGTGCCAAACGCCTCATTCTCACTGCCCTGCATCTATTACTTGGCAGTATGCTCTCTGCCGCCAGGCACCACACGTGCATGCTGCCCTCTGAATCACTGCTATCGCCTGGCGGTTCGCGTATTACCGTCAGGCGCCATATCAGTAATGGTACAATATGAATTCTGGTTTATGATCAGGTTTCCTTTTTCACACCCTCACGCACCTATCCACTCAACCAGTTCAATTGTCATATGATTGCACAATAATAGAGCCTACAATACTCTACCACCATCATAATTACCAAGTTAAGTACTTCTCAATTAATCATGTTAATAGTCATCCTTATTATCACTTAAGCTCTTCTACATTCTCTACTCTCTAAAATTGATATGACACAGCTTACCAATAAGTTGGAATGCTACTAATATTGTCTTAATCCTTATGGTTCAGCTTTATCTCAAGATATGAGCCTCTTCCCGGACTTAAAGAGTTTAAGTGGATCCATCCAATCTATTATATATCTTCATATGAGCTCCTACTTCTCATATCACTAATACATCCCCATGAGTTCTTTGTATCATCTAACCAATAGCTCATTATTACAATTCCACTGCACTGAACATCACCCAATCTCCCATTGCATCCACTGTGCTATAATAACTCTCTCTCTTCATAGAAGAATGGATTAATTCCTACTTCTAACTTGCACAAGACATCACCAAGGCTTTTATTCAATTATTACCTCTAACTCCACGATTTGCAAGAACCTAACTTTTCCAAAATCCTAAAACCACCAGAACTTCCCGTAACCACGCAAAAGGGTTGTTTCTGCAATGGCGCCTAGCGACAGGCCCCGTGCCGCCAGACAGTGCATGCACTTTTGGGCAATTCTCCAAAATTCTTATACCTGCGACCACCCTTCTACCATTTTCTGATACTCTTCCTTGCCTATCTTCGCTATTTCGTAATTGAGCATGGTAACCAAGACCCAAACATTCCAACTTAACTATATCCAACACAGTTCCAATACCAATTCACAATATTCATCCTCAAATCATAAAAACCCCTCAAATATTCAACCCTAAAAAGGTGTTCATAGCAATTTTATCAAATTGAACCTCCAACCATACATAATTTGACAATGTAACACATCACATCATTAATAATTACATAGGACTTCCTTTTCCCCCGATCAAAATCACCCTAAAACGCACAGGACATCAAAACTAAGTCAATTCGACTCTCGTTGCTTGGCGGATGCTCATCACCGCCAGGCAGTTCATCAAGAAAAACCCATAATTGGGTTACAGGCTTGTGTCGCCTGGCGGTACAGGGCTTCACCGCTAGGCGGTTCCTCATAGGAACCCAGCAAAACACGTAAAATGGTATGCGTCGCCTGGCAGGAGTTCATGGCCTGCCAGGCAATTTCTAAAAATTTCCAAAAACACGAAATTTAAACAATGCAGAAGGGTTCATGCATAAACACAATATATTCATCATACAATTCAAGTTTAAACCTAAAAATTTAACGCGTAAAACTCCCCTAACCTGGATACCTTTGCTTAGAAATGAAGATTTTTTAGAGTTCCTCTTTGATCACTAGGTCGCCTGGCACCTCCGTTGAATTCAGCTTCCAATTTCACTCACTTCTCAGCCCATACTCTCTAAATTCGTCCTCTCCTTCTTATGCAACAATGCCAGCCACCAAACCTCTCTCTCTTTCCCTTAATTAGCCATTAAATGGTGTCTTAATGTGGGTTAAATGATGCAAAACGAAAATACCATTAAACTAAGGTTAATTGCCATTCAATGGTTGTCTTATGATGGTTTTCCAACCCTCCCTTGGCTGGTAGGGTTTCTGGCTTTTCATATTCATGCCAAAACTAGTTCTAGCAAAAATAAATTTTAATGTGAAACTACCAAGGTTTGAACCCATAACCATGCCTATGTCCAAATCAATGCACAACAATTTAACCAATTCACGTTTAGTGATAATTCCTATAATTATAGGATTACATTATCACTCTTCATAGTCAAGCATATTATTAAAAATAATAATTTAAATAACACACAATGGCATACATAAGACTCGAACCCAAGTCCTCTCACACAATCAAAGTATTCTCAATCACTTAAGCTAGTACTTTTCCACAACCTACATATAAGAAATTAATGCCATAAAGGCTCCCACTACCCGCATTTATTAATTAACTATTTATTTAATTAATTAATTTTCACGGGTTTTACACCATTTGACCCGTCAAGCCTTCCAACCCGATAGGCCAACTCGTTAGACAAAACGGGCCAACCCACAACCCACTTTGATTTTAAAAAGCATGTGTAGTGCAACATGTTGGATTACTTTAGTTGTGCAACCAAACCTAAGATAATCAGAAGGAATCCAATCCACCAAGCACAGACTCATGACTTCCTTTAGCCTCTCATCTCTGTCCATCGTGTCCATTCTTCTTCCTCATTGCCGGCCACATGTCCACCACGACACACTCGATGAACCTAGCAACCACATATCATGAGGACGAGATTCAAAACAACATAGCACCATCGACCACTCGATTCGAAGCAAACATCACACGAGTACGCATCTGCCATGATAGACATTGGAAGTTTTGACGAAGGGCAACCACCACAAATAGGTTTGCCTTTGATTAGCGACTTCCAACTCTAATTTTTTATTTCCAACCTTGATTTGTAATTTCCCTTAACCTAATTTTCGAATTCACTTACCCTACTTTCAATTTGCCCCAATTGGTGTTGAAGGTGTTGTTATAATTGATTAGCCTTGCCATAATTGTTGTTTCCTAATTTCTAGCTAAGAAATTGCCATGATTTATGGAAGTCATGATAGTTGCTGCCAGATTGTTGTTGAACATTTTTTTTTTCTTGTTGATTGCTTGCTAGTGCCTAATTTTTCCATTTCTGGATCTGTTGAAGGAATTGCCCTAATTTCTGGAACTATTTGTGTTGCCAACTATGTTGTTGTTTGTGTTGCCAACAATGTTGTTGTTTGTGTTATTATCTTGTTTTTATGTTTATGTTGGGGTCTTTTGTATTTTGCAGCCTTTCTTGGTATTATTCTAGCTTTGGAGACATCTCATGCTCTTGCATATTTGGAGAAACTATGCCATATCCTTCCAAATTGAGCCAAGGTTGTGGTTAATTGCAATGATAGAGGGGATAAAGATGTTTACAATGCTCTCCAAACGAAATCAGAAAAAAGAAGAAGCAAAGTTGGCAGGCTACTCCGCCAGCCTGGCAACCCTCCCCCATGCGGGTCGGGTTACATATCTTAACCTGTTTTCCTTTGGCGAGCTAGCCTGGGTCAACCCATTTTTCATGGGCCAAAGTTGGATCGGGCTGAAACGGGCTAGGTTGACCCATTTTTCCATCCCTAGTCTTAATCTTCCAAGTGACTTGTCATACAATTACATACACTTTCAAACAAGCAAAGGGTAAGCTAGAGTAAAAAATGATTTATCATACAATTACATACACTTTCATAATCCAAAATGCATGTGTCAACCATTCATGTTATGACTTTTACACAATACACTAAGACTCAGACACGACTCATCCGGATACATATAATTAGTCGGATTCAGTGGATTCTTGCACTTGTGGTGGCCTTTACTTCTCTACCGAGCCGCTCTACCGAGCTAATTGTTAGAGTGTTTCATCCCCCATGCACAAGGTTAGCCCTTAAAGTGTTCTAGGCCTCCTACTACTCTCACCATTTGAGTCAGTACGCTCTATGTGAGACTAACTGACTCTTTAGAGTGCCAGGATGCAATCCTTACCTTGAATCCTTACTAAATTATATAAATGAGGCACCACCATGAACTCCCACTAGCAGGGGTCATGGAATTACGTCCTGACCAAAAGAGGCACCACCATGGGATCTCACCTAGGGATTCATGGAATTATGCCCTAACCAATGAGGCACCACCACAAAACTATCATGAAATTACACCCTAACCACATATAAATCATGTTTCACCAACCAAGTATGTACTTGTCATGCATACCAATCTCATGCCAACATTTATAACCAACCTTCATTCATATTCCATACCAAAATCATACCAAACTCATCATATTCAGCCCATGAACCATTCCATACATGCAACATCACTCAAAACATGCTTTAACATAATAATCCAACTAAACATGTGACATTCATCCAAGAACAGAAAAGTAATAAAACAAGAACGCTTTCTCGCACAACTCCTCGCTTAAGCAAAAAAGTCTCGCTCCGGCGAGCTCCTTTCGCCTAGGCGAGAGCTCGAAAAGAGGAACATGGAGCTTTCACGTTCTCTCGCTTAGGAGAGACCTCATCGCCCGAGCGAGATGGATCTCGCTCAAAATAAGAGCTCATCATTGGAGTGGCAGCTCGCGTAAGCTCTAGGGAAAAGCCTCTAGTACTCTCGCTTGAGCGAAACTGGCCCACCTGAGCGAAAATATCAGAGTTCTCCACTGTTCTTGCGTGTACAACCAAGTTTTCACAACCAAACAAAGTTTTAGCATTTTTCAAGCACTCACAACATCAAATAAGCCATCATAACATAAAACCATACCAAAGCAAACATGAAATCGAAGGACAAGCAAAACCCTAGCTTCCCTTACTTGGAAAGAGCTAGCCAAAAGACCTGTATAACCAAACAGTGAACACCACAGCTCCGGGAACAACTTAGCGAGTTGGAAAAAATAGCAGAATGGAACGGAATGAGGTCATTACAATGAGCCTCAGAGGAAACATAAAAATGAAGCTAGAGGGAAATTAGTATGAGCTAAGGAGCAACTTACGTGGAGTCGAATGAGATTGAGCAAACTTGACGGAGGCTAAGGATCAAACCTTAGTAGAGCTTCTATGAAGAATAAGGGGAGAATTGATGTTTTTTTCTAAAAGTGAGAGTGTTAGGATGGTTTAGGGGCTTGGACTTCCTATGGGTCTGTCCTAGGCCCAACTAATTTAAGGTCAACCCTTAAACATTAGGGCAGAAATAATTGAGTCTTACAATGAGATGCTAAAAGTTGAGGATTATTGCATAGCTTAACTTTTGATCGTATAACCAAGGTTGAGAGAAAGCCTTTGTAGGTACAGTGGGACATCAAAGTTTTTGGAGTTGACGCTTCTATTGTTTCCCTATATATTTTTTCTACTCCATGTATTAAGGATTACTATAGTAACTTCCATGTTAAATAGTTCCACAATTTTGAGTCATGTAAGTCATATTTTCATTTATGTTTCCTTAAATTATAATAATTACATTTAACCAATAATTCCATTGTGTTAGGTGCATTGACAAGTTGAGTGCGGAGCAAGGGAAATCAAAAGTATATAAATTTGTTGAGCTTTAATTCATTCTAAAATTTGACAACATGAAATTGAAACCCAACAATACTTAAAACTAAGAATAAATGACTCACAAAGACATATATATATATATATATATATATATACTTCCATTCATTGATAGGTTTGTTTCTCATTGAATGTAGGTACCATTGGAAGTCAATTACCATTATACCTAGAGATTATTTTATGGTGTGGTTTTTTTCCCTACAATAAAATCAAAATCTTATTACAAGGTTAATTTTAACATTTAATTACATTTTAAAGTATAAGTATATATTCACTTATTTGTGTTTTTTTTTTTTTTTACTTTAATTGGAGTTGTGTTAGACAACTTTTCTAATACATATTAATTATTTTGTTTATAAATTTTGGAAATAGTATTGTCATAAATGTTTTTCTTATTATAGTGTAATTTGCAAACAAGTTCATATTATTTGAATATGTCTACTAGATCATGAACCGAATGAAAGTCACCATTTGTATAGTATTATTGATTTATAGATGAAGATAATTTATTTCAACATTTATTTTAGTTTACTTAATAACGTGAGTGAAATGTTTTGGATCTTTCAAAATCAATCCTCATTGTCCAAGGATGATATGGAGAGAATAATAACAACCTATTTTTTCAACATAAATAATATAGTTAGATTTATTATGTTCTTTGGATCATTGGGGTAAAAATGGATATTTTCATTAAAACTTTGAGTAGTACCATTTTTTATTTAGACTACTATAGCTATGTAATATTTTTTATACATAGGTGATAAAATGGGCCGCTTCATCCCATTTTTTTGGTCCAACCTACCATTGACTCGCAAAATATGGACGATACCAAACTGATCCATCCAAGCAAAACGGGCTAGACGTTGTAACCCAACTCGTCACCTTTTTTTTTAATTTTTATTTTTTAACTTTTTAAAAAACATTTATGTTTAAAATTTGTTTATGTATAATATAAATAAATATTAAAAATTTATTTAATCATATAAATATTTTCTAAGCTTTTAAATGATTAATTAATATTTTTGATTGGATAAATTAAATTAGTTATTACATTTACATATTAAATTACTCTATCATATCTAATAATTGGAACTTAATTTGTAAATGTTAATGATTTAAATTATAATACTACTAGTGTAAACACATGCGCTATCGCATATGTGTGTACACATTTTTTAAATATGCATAATATTATATTAGTAAGTGATAATATTGTAATGTTATTAAGTTAATATACAAAATAATTTATATTTATTAAAATCAAAGTGAAATGAATGGAGAAAATATGAGAAAATAATTATTGATGAATAAAAAAAAAAAGAGAAGTAACGACTAACTTTTAAAAAGTTAAGAAATGATTATGTTGTAAAGAGTAAAATTAAAATTATGATATGTAAAACAAACTAAAGAATTTCTTTATATATAGTTATAAATTACATACTTACATCTTTAAAAAATGTAATATAAAAATATCAATCTTTTAAATTATTTTTTATTTTATTTTTAATTAAAAAAATTGTCATAAGATAGAACGTACCATATTAAAATAAGTTGATTGGTGGAAAATTTCAACTCCACCTGTGGAGCGTAACCATTTTGCCTCTCCTAATTTCAAGTTTTAAATTTAAGCTAAGACGAACAAACTTTCTTTTTTAGAAAAAAAAATTACCAATTTTTGCATCAATTATCCATGTAAGTAATGTAATATTCAACCTTAATTTATGTGTATATAAGCTAAATTTATATTGAATTGAACGATATAGAACATAAAAGTTGATACTTAATCATCTTGTTTAAAATTCATATACGTTGAGTTAGTCTTATTAACGTAAGAATATCCATTTTTTTTTATATTTATTAGTACGTAAAATAATTTTATCACCAATTAAAAATTCGACATAAATGAAGTTTGTTTACGTCTTCCATATGACAGTCATAGTTTCATTGGTTTAACTGCTCCACTTTTCCACAAAATTATTCTCCAAGTTTAAGAAAATACTTATGTTTGACTGAAATCTAATTAAAGACCTCAATTTATTCCTATGGCCTACACTATCTAATTGATTCCTCAGCTAGATCTTAAAATGCTTTGTGCACCAAAATATCATACTTTGTAAAACATTATTTAAGTTCCATCAATTGGTATTAATTCCGTGGACCAAAATATATTACTATAATAAACTTTACTTATTGAAGAAAAATAATTATTTGAAATTACTAGAATGGAAGTGTCCTTTTAATAAAAGTTTCAAACTTTTAATTTCTTAATCATAAACGCTTTCCAGAAGTATCATTAATGTTTAACATTTAAAAAAAAAACCCCACTCGGCCATGCTTGGAATGTGGTCCCAAATTGTGGATTCCTTCTTAGGATTTTCACATTCAAATTTAAAACAAAGCCTTTCAAATTTTTATTTTATTGGCAATCTACCTTCGAATGTAGTAGCAGTATGTTTTAGTACTACTAAATATGTAATACATTTAACAAAAACTAATTATAATATCTGGAATTTTGTTAGAAGTAAATTTAAAATAAATAAAACATGAAAAATGAAAGATCATACTAGTGTTCTAGAAAAGAAAATTTTAATTGAACTTAAATATATTTATAAACTGTTTTTATAAAGAAGTCTATCACACATTTTTAAAGAGTTTTTCTAAAAAGTATATAAAATATGCTTACAACGATTTTTTAAAAGACGATGATCCCAAACCAATCAGTACTAGAAAATAATAATGATAATCAAATTTTTATATTTGTTAATCCTAACTTATGTTCCATATAATTTTCTTAAACACTTAAATGTTTTTAATAATTAACAAAGAGTATAAATATTATCATTGTTATTTTTATGGTTATAACGCATTGCAAAGTCTATACGTGGTATATGCTAATCTCCTATTAAAATTAAACATTAAGTAATCTTTCTCTAAGTACATAAAGTTTCTTCAAATTATATAATAAAGGTTATTTTGAATTTGTCTACTACACTAACAAAATGTCATTAGATAACAATTAACAAGTGTTGTTAAAAGTTAAGTATGACCCAAACTTATAACCAAGAGTTTTCTTCTTTTTTTTTTCCTTTTTTTTCCCTTAAAGCCAAAATTTTTATTTTAAGAGAATAAATAGTAAATTCAACACAACAAGTATGAATACATTTTATTTTTAGTATAATAAGAAAAAAAAATTACAATCTTACAAAAAAAACTTATAATTCCATTAATTTTGTTAGAATTTGGTTACACAATTAAGGTAAAATGGGCATGTTTCGGATAGATTTGAAGCTTACAAACACATTAATGCAAGTGTTATAATTCTTTTTTCTTATTTGTCATTCATTTAGTGACGGAGTTCATGAATAAAAATAACAAAAATTGTATTCTTAGGACATCAAAATCATTTTGGCTTGGAAGCCAAAGAAATGAAAAGACAATGGGTTAAAAGTTAGTTACAAATATCAGGAATTTTATCAATAAGTTTAGTAATATACTCAAAATTTATATATTTAATTGACAAAAAAATAGAGACAGTCGACTAATTTCATTAAACAATTACAATATTGTATAAATCAATAGATTAAAAGCATATAGTCAATCGACTGAAAAACTGAAAAATCTGTAGAAATACGAATTAATTGTTTAAACCAAAAACCACATGAAAGATTGATCAAGATTGATTAAAATGATTATTACAAATATGACTAAAGCCTGAGATCATGCTAGAACATACAAGAACAATTTCAAGATGGTTTAATTCCAATTTCTTGAAACTTTAAAGTGCAAAACTAGAGAGAAGAGTTAGAGGCAAGCACAAGAACACAAGATTTTTATACTGGTTCATTCAAACCTGAGCTACATCTAGTTTATCAAGGTAACCCGAGCCTGACTTGCGCTATTTCTAAAGATTTACAAAATTCACAATATTCACTTTCAAAATATGCAAAACTACAACCTATGATCCTTGAATCACACAAAAATCAAAACAAGCACAACAAGAACACCCTTGTAGACTTGGAAAACAACTAAGAACAACCCATAAGCTTGATAAAGAATAAACTTGAATGAAGACTCTCCCTAGCAAACCTCTTTCTCCAAGCTCCAAACACCAAGAAAAGAGCTCCATGAATGATCCAAGATCAATCTTCAATAGCTGCACTTCTGTAAGATCATGAAAGATAGAGTATTCCACTAATTTCAAACTGTTTTCGCGCTCAAAATGGTAAGTGTTACCTCTCCCTAGAGAAAAAAAAAACAGAACTTATAGTTAAACTGTTACGAAATTCAATGGGTTGATTTTCGAATTAATCGGTTGATTTCACTTAACTTAAGTGAAATCAGTTGATTACAAAATAAATCAACTGATTGAATATGTAACAATTAAAATTACTACAACAAATCTTTTAATATGTTAAGAAGTCATTCAAAAGATTAAAAGACACCATTTAACCTATTGAAAAATAAGTTAACAGATTAAAAGACACAAACAAGACCTTATACATTTATACAATGCTAAATGCTCTACAAATGAACATCAATCTTCAAGCTTGTTATCTTCATGAATAAACCAGATAGAGAGCATGCACAAAAGGCTTGATCAACACGTGAAACATCAAATCTTCACATCTTCATCAATTTAAGCGTGGTTCCAACATGTTCCAAGGTCATGGCTTCATATATCTTCATCAAATCTTCAAGCACCAAATCATCAAGGATATTTGTGCTAATCGTTTCTCCATAGAAAAATGATAGTTTTAATGGTGTATTTGATATAGATCTCCTTTTAAATAAGCTCTTATAATTTTAACTCTTTGACTTGTTGAATATTTGTTGTCCACTAGAGCATTGGACTAGGAGTATTATCTATATGTTTGTGTTTGTATGGCAGAGTTGGCTTTTTGATAATGTCCTTGAAATAGGAAAATGAACCATGCCATGTATATCTTCCTATGGTTAGGATAAAAATCAAGGTAGATTAGAATTAGGCCAAAGTAGAACACATACATAATCACCTTAACATGTGCATAGTCTATTATGAATTAGTATGGAGCGAAAAATTTAAAAGGTAGATGAGAAACTGAACTATTAATCAGTTAGGTCAATAATCTAATTGATTAGAAACCTAATCAATTAGAAAATTAATAGAATCGATTAAAAATCTCAGCACAGGTTTTTAAACATGAAAACTGGAATTCTATGATTACGTTTTTAAGCAATTGAATTCTGCAAAAAGATTTAGAGAAGGCATTCTTGGAAAATATTGAAGGGACCAGTTGAAGTTTATGAAGGTCCCTCAAGATTGGAATCAACTACATAGATCTTGACTTGACAAGATGAAGGAAATCAGAATTGAACAATGTGTATTCAATCTAATTACTAATTTGTGAATTTTGTTTTTTGTCATTTGTGGAAACTCATTATGAAAGTGATTATGTTTGATGCAAGTGTGTGTATAACCTTGCTTAAATGTTTTTCTTGCCTTAGAGCCAAAATTTTCTAAGTATTTTTGTAAATCTTATAAAACTTTGAGACATAGTGAAAAAGACTCTCTAGTTATGGTTTGCTAGGGGAAACTAGATGTAGATTTCAAGGAATCGAACCAGTATAAATCCCTTGTGTGAGTGTTCTATCTTTCCTCTCCTTATTTTTGTCGTGGTATAAACAATCTAACCACTTGAGCATCCAATCACAATGTTTAAATTGTTTTAACAAACTATTTTGTTGAAAACAATTTCAAAAGTATTAAATTGAGAAAAATTTGGTAAAACCAATTCACCCCCCCTCTTGGTTTTAGAAGAATTAGCCTATTTGTTTTGACAATTGGCAAAAGAGCTGGTTAATCGCAAGATAATCGATTAGATCTTGAAAATAACTAATATTTCACAAACTTTTTTTGAAGGGGCATTAATTAATAGACCACCATTGTTTGCTAGAGAAAACTATATGTACTGTATGCCCCATCGGTCTATCGGTCATGCCCAGTCCTCAGATCCATCAAACAAGGCTGGGAGGGCTCGTATATAAAACATATCCACCGGTCGAACGACCTCACGGATGAACTGTATAAGACCATCGGTCAATCGGTTTCACAAATGAACCACGTATTATATCGTAAGGGACCATCGTTCGATCGGTCTCGCAAACGAACCACATCAAGGGCCATCGGTCTATCGGTATCACAAACGAACAACATATTATATCGTAAAGAACAATCGGTCGATCGATCTACATATTAATTATGCATGACTCCACAAAGGATCATCGGTCGTTCGGTCCTACACGAACAACGCCTTAACTTATAAAAAAGGACAATTATTTGATCAGCCACCAGGTCGATCGGTCGATCAATCTCGTAAGTGATCCGCGTAGCGCATTATATATGACCATCGGTCGATCAGTTATAAATGAATTATTCACTTGTTAAAATCAGAAGATAACCAGCCTAGTCAAGCGGCCATCGGTCGCACGACCAAACAACACCAGTCAATCGGATTAATTAACGTTAAACAAGTCAGTAATCTTTATTAGAGGATCATTGGGCCGTGATTAAGGAACCCTAATCGCAGGCCCACACCGGAAACTATAAATAGGGCCCAAAGGTAGGTTGGTGAGGATCTTTAATTCGCATTTATTACAACAGTTATATTGATACACCGATCGGTGCATTAATTGACTTAAACATCAGAGCCTTTTAGACAGGTACCCCGATCGTCTGTTCGACCAATCGAGCGAGGAAGCGAATTTCTTGGAGAAGGTATTGCAGTTGTGAGAAGAGGAGTAAGATCGAAGAGGTTCTTAGTAGGCTCTTGGTCCCTACCCCCAAAATATTTTGGCACCCACCGTGGGGCCGAGTAGTCTTCTTTAGACCATACACCCTTATGGTGACCACAAGAAACCGAACTAGCAACATGGACGGAGGAAGGATGGCGGATGATCAAGCAGATACAAGGGAAATGATCAGGGCAATGCAGTAGAGGATGGATGAGATCCAGAGGAACTATGAGGTGCAGATGCAAATTCTGCGTGAGGAGAACGCCACCCTTCGGCGAAAGGAGGAGGGTATTCCTTCAATCCCCACTGTGCCCGATCCACTCAGACTGAGCCAGGTGCAGCAGCACCGGGAAGCCGAGCGGGTGGAAAGCCGCCCGCCCCCCACAGGATAGGAGCAATCACAGCCTCCGCGAGTGGAAAAGATACAAGCATCGAGGGGAAACCTCTCTCACACGATGGCCGAAAGCTTTGGGGCCAACGAGGGAGGTCATCCTTCCCGACAACCGATCCACGCGTCGAGGAATTTCCCCTTCAGTCAATTCATTCTGGAGACACCGCTACTGGAGAGATGGAAAATGCTAACGTTCGACAAGTATGACGGGACGACGAACCCTGACAACCACATGCGGATCTTCACGCACCAGATGATGTTCCACGCAGTGAGTGACCCGATCTGGTGTCGCATTTTCTCGACCTCCCTGACGGGAGAGGTGTTGGAGTGGTTCTTTGAGCTGTCGACCAACAACATCGACTCCTTTGCCACTCTGAAGGCCAGGTTTAGCACGCAGTTTTCCCCTCTGAGGTCGGCTATCTTGACGGTAGATAACTTAGTAAACATCCGGCAGGAGGATGGGGAGTCGCTGAGGAGTTATCTCGATCGATACAATCGTATGTCGGTCAAGATAAAAGACCTCAGCATGAAATCGCCTGACAGGGAGGTGTGTTTGCAGACCAGATAAGCCGCAAGAAGCCGAAGACGATGGAGGAGATGAGGGAACGAGCGGCCAAGTTCATACAGATGGAGGATATGCAGGAGTTTAGGGTGAAGAAGAGGGAGAAGGAAGATGCAGCATCCTAGAAGAGCGCCCCTCGACCGAGCAAACCCCTGGCCCAGCCCAGCGAGAAAAAGACACCTAAATTCACGACATATACCCCCTTAACCGTTCCCCGGGCGAAGATTCTGCAGGAGGCTTTCAGCGCCGACTCACTTCCAACGACCAAAAGGAAGCCCCCACCTCCCGACGCCGATGGCAGCAAGCACTGTCAGTACCATCGAACGATCGGCCACACCACTGAAGAATGCCACACACTCCGCAACAACATTGAGGAGCTAATTCGACAAGAGCACTTGAAGAAGTACATTCAGCAAGATCACCCCCAACGAAGCCCGATCAAAAACAGAAGTCCCGCACGGAGGCAAGCCCCGGCCAGGTGGGAGAAGCGGAGAGAGCCAGAGCCCGAGAGGCAAATGAGGGAACCGTCCAGGGCCCACCGAAGCCCGAGGAGGAGTCGCAGCCGGAGCAGGGACAAACCCCTAAGGGGTTATATCAATATCATTTCCGGAAGATTCGCTGGAGGAGGATCGAGCTCGTCCACTCGGAAGAGGCACGTTCGGGCGCTCAAGTCAGTTCATCTGGTAGAGAGGAAGGTGCGGTCTATGCCCCCCATCACTTTTACTGACGAGGACTTCAAGGCTCCTGATCCCGATCATGATGATCCCATGGTCATCTCCATTGAGGTAGCCGAGTATGGAATCGGGAAGGTTCTGGTGGACCATGGGAGCTCCGTCAACATCTTATACTAGAAGACTTTCCGGAAGATGAACCTGTCCGAAGATTTGATCGTCCCCTACAACGAACAAATTGTCGGATTCTCGGGCGAGAGAGTAGACACGAGAGGTTACCTGGACCTCTGCACCAGGATCGGCTCGCGAAGGGACGGTCGGGAGGTAAGACTTAGAATCTTGTTAGTTGAAGCTAACACTTCCTACAATGTATTGTTAGGAAGGCCTTGCCTTAACGCTTTCGGGGCGATCATCTCCACCTTACACCTGGCCATGAAGTTCCTGCCGGATAAGGGGACGATATGCACCGTGCATGCGGACCAGCAGATCGCCGGGCAGTGCTATGCAGCGGGACTAAAGGTCGCTCCCTACAGTCGCCCCAGAAAACAACACCGATCGGAGGTTGCCATGACAAATCTGGACCCTCGAACGAACACGGAGGATTGAATTCAACCTGGTGGGGATTCAAAGGAGATCTCGATCGGGATGCGACCGAGTCAGGTCACGAAGATAGGAGGAGCACTGAAGCCGGACGAGGAGGAACTCCTGGGTGCAGTAATCCTGGAAAACCAAGACCTTTTCACATGGTCGTCAGCCGACATGCCGGGCATTCATCCTGACGTGATGTCCCATAAGTTGGCTATCTTTAGAGAAGCCCGACAGGTCGCCCAAAAAAAGAGGAAGATGGGGGAGGAGCGGAGAAAAGCGATCGAAGAGGAGGTGAAGAAACTGGAAGGGGTCGGCTTCATAAAAGAAATCAAGTACACCACGTGGCTGGTGAACGTGGTGATGGTGAAAAAGGCGAGCGAAAAATGGAGGATGTGCACAGACTTCACCGATCTCAATAAGGCATGCCCGAAGGACGCATACCCTCTGCCCAGCATCGATCGGCTAGTGGACGGGGCTTCGGGGCACAATTTCCTGAGTTTTCTGGACGCATACTCAGGGTATAATCAAATCCCTATGTATGGTCCAGACAGATCTAAAACGGGGTTCATCACCGATCGAGCCAACTTTTGCTATGAAGTCATGTCGTTCGACCTAAAGAATGCAAGGGCTACCTACCAAAGGCTTATGGATCGGGTCTTCAGTGGGCAGATCGGCCGGTCCATGGAGGTATATGTGGACGACATGGTCGTGAAGTCGCAGACAGCCGATGACCACGTTCGCGACCTCAAAGAGGTCTGTCACCAAGTCCGCAAGTATAACATGCGCCGCCTCAACCCTGAGAAGTGTGTTCGGAGTGCCGACCAGAAAATTTTTGGGGTTCATGTTGACCGCCCGAGGCATCGAGGCCAACCCTGACAAATGCGCCGCTATTGTCGAGATGAGAAGTCCCAAAAATTTGAAGGAGATCCAGCGGTTGGTCGGGCGGCTGACATCCCTTGCGCGTTTCCTGCCCAAGCTCACGGAGAAAATTAAGCCGATCCTGAAGATTATGAAGAAGCAGACCGCACGCAGATAAATGGGACGATCAATGCGAGGCGGCATTCCAACAGATAAAGGAGATGATTAGCAGTCCCCCAATTATGAGCCGACCGGTAGAAGAATTGCCTCTGCAATTATACCTATCGGTCTCCGATGACACGATCAGCGCGACCCTAGTACAAGAAAATCCGGAGCAGCGACTGGTATACTTCATCAGTCGGGTATTACAGAGCGCGAAAACAAGATATCAATTGATAGAAAAGATTGCCTTAGCGCTATTGACAACCGCGCGCCGATTACTTCAGTACTTCCAAAGCCATCAGGTGATTGTCCGCACCGATCATCCTATAGCCAAGATACTCAGGAAGCCCGACCTGGCCGGAAGAATGATCGCTTGGTCGATTGAGCTATCTGAGTTTGGCCTTAAGTATGAGCCAAGAGGATCTGTCAAAGGGCAACATTTGGCAGATTTCGCCGCAGAACTCCACGGGCCGATCTCCCCATCGGAACAAACATGGGTCCTCTTCGTTGATGCCTCGTCGGACAAACGCAACGCTGGGGCAGGGATTATCATTGAAGGGCCGGGCGGCTTTACGGTCAACCATTCCCTTCAATTCAAGTTCAAAGCGTCGAACAACTAGGCAGAGTATGAAGCACTGATCGCCGGGCTGAGGCTAGCAAAGGACCTAGGCGCAAGAAGGATAAAATGTAATACTGATTCGCGACTTGTGGTCGGGCAAGTGCAAGGGGAATATCAAGTTAAAGACGATCTGCTGCTGCAATATTATCACAAGGTGATTGAAGCCATGAAAGAATTCGAAGAAGTAACTATCCACCATATCCCCCGAGCGGAGAATGCCAAAGCCGATAGACTATCTAAGTTGGCAGAAGGAAAAGAAAAGGGTCAGCTGAAAACCATCATCAGGCAAACCCTGATGAGACCCTCGGTAGGAGAATGCGCAGTAGTGGATCGGCCGGCAGACTGGATGAGTGAGGTGCGAGAACTTCTAAGAAGATGCGAGGCTGGGGAAGACGTGAAGCCGATCGAGCGGCGCCGGGCGCTCCGATTTGTCATTATCCGAGAGAAACTGTATAAGCGAGACTTCACCGCGTCGTTCCTCAAATGCCTGTCGGAGGAAGAAGTAGGGTACGTCATGAACGAGGTCCACAATGGCGTTTGTGGGATGCACACCGGTCAGAGGACGATGAAGGCGCGAATACTCCGAGCGGGCTACTACTGGCCGACCATGGAACAAGACTGTGAGGCCATGATACGCAGACACAAAGGTTGCAAAGCCCATGGAAACGACGTCAAGAGAGTCCCGACTGAACTACATAGCCTAACAGCCCCATGGCCATTCGCACAGTGGGGTATGGACATCGTCGGTCCATTTCCTTTCGGTAGAGCGTAAAAGAAGTTCATACTGGTCGTCGTAGATTATTTCACTAAATGGGTCGAAGCAGAAGCCCTGGCCAACATCATCGCTCGACAAGTCCACTCGTTTGTTTGGCGGAACATTGTTTCTCGCTTCGGCCTGCCTCACACCATCATCACCGATAACGGCCGACAGTTCATCGACAAGAAATTGAGGGATTTTTATAAGCAAGTGGGGATACGCCATGTAACCAGCTCGGTCGAGCATCCCCAGACCAATGGCCAAGCCGAAGCCATGAACAAGGTCATAGTGGCGGAGCTGAAGAAAAGATTGGGGGAAGCCAAGGGAGCATGGGTGGACGAACTATCGCATGTCCTTTGGGCCTATCGGTGCACTCCGCATGGGACAACCAGAGAATCCCCCTTCAACTTGATGTACGGAACAGACGCTATGCTACCAGTTGAAGTAGGAGAGCCGACTCTTCGATGGGATATGCAGAACCTTGATGTAAATTGCGGACACATGCGAGAGGAATTGGACTGGACGATCGAGCGGAGAGAAAGAGCAGTAGTGCGAGCTGAAGCATGCAAGCACCGAATTGGGAAGGGCCGTTCTGCGTGACCGAAAGCCTACAAAACGGAGCCTATCGGCTGGAATACCTAGGCGGCAAGGAAATACCGAATACATGGAACGCATCACATTTAAAAATGTATTACAGTTGACATTATAAATAAAACGAGTGTTTCATGCAACTCCAACTAACTGACCGACGGGGCTCCCTACGGGACCCGAGCAAAAGCCTGACCGGTCAAGGCGCGGGCTTCCACGAGGAAGCCCCGCTCGGTCAGCACCGATCCAGGCGATCTAGTTAACCCCATGGGTAAATAAGTGACACGAGTTGTCCACTGCGATCAAGGCACGACACCAACGATCTTAAGGAATTAAAATTGAACACGCAACGAAGTCAGACCGTTCGGGTCGTAAACAAGACAAACAAACAGAAGAAAACAACACGAGAAGTATTAAGTCGCAAATCGTGGGCCGATCGCCCAATTAAGCCAATCGTCACACTTGTTCAAACACTAAGTTTACAAAAAGAGTGAATGGCCGATCGCCAACAACATCAAACTAATAAAGTGCGAATGGCCGATCGCCAGCGATAACGATAAATAAATAGCAGATGGCCGATTGCCAGTAACAACGACGAAAGAGAAGCAAACCAACAGATGAAAGGAAAAAACTACTTGCCATGTACATATAAGTGTTTGTCAAAAAATAGCCTAATAACCGATCGAGCGCGATCGACCACACGACCGATCGGACTCGATCGGTTATGTCAAAATAAACAAAACTATTAATCTAAGAGTCTGCAGTAGGAGGGGCAGTCGCCTCATCAAACCGGTCGAAGACCCTTTCGAGTTTTCCTTTAACCACACCCATATGAACATCGAACCGATCGGGGGAGCAGCGGTAGAAGAAAACGGCCTGATCAACGGTGTTCTGGAAGCCCATCTCATATTGAGCAAAGACCTGCTCATCGGCGACGCGCAGCTAGGCCTGGTACTCTTTGGCTTTCGTATGCCAATCCGCAGCTGATCCGGTGGCGGCCAAGTGCTCCAAGGATAAGTCATCGAAGCGTCTCTGGAGTTTGCGGAGCTCGTCGGCCGCCTCCTTGGCCTTCAGTTGCTCCTCCTTTGCCCGATCGTCGGCAGCCTTGAGTAGACCGGTGCACTTGGCATGCTCGGCCTTTATGCCATTCAGGCGATCACTTCAGGTCCGATGCGGAGGCTTTCACTTCTTAGAGCTCCACCTTCGCGCCGCGAGCTCCTTCTCCAGGATTTCAATCCTGCCTCGGTCGGCCCGAGGAAACTTGGTGTAAATCGTGGCCAACCTCAGGGTCACTTCTCCGGCCGTCCGCAGAGCCTCCTCTTCGGATACATCCTTCAACATGTCCTTAACATGAGGACCCAGATGGAGGGAGACTTCCTCATCAAGCTGAACCTCGCCACCGAGGAACGCAGTGGCCAAGGATCCGGAAGCCTCAGCCTTCTTGTTCTTCTTGGACGATCGGCCGGTGGGGGAGTCATCCCTCTTAGTCTTTTTGCCTTTATCCGCCGTAGCCCCGGGAACAGTAGAGCTGAGAGGTTTCACGATAAATCGGGGCCTGGTGACGACGCCCAATGCACCAGTCGGAGCTGTTGTGGTAAGAGAAGGAGCGGTCGATAGAGCAGCGGGGACACTCTAGAGGGGTGCGACCTCCTCAGCGGCATCATCCTCCCTTCGTCGAGTCTTGGCGCGGGCCATGAACTCGGCATTGGAAAGCGTCGTTCGGGCCATGATATCTGCAAACAAGAAAAAATGTGTAAGTTAATTGCAACCCCTACAACGATCGGGAAGATCATAACAACTAACCATAAACCTCCCTCGGTAAGTCCAGAGAGCGGAGGCATTGGATCAGCAGCCTTGGGGGGATCTTGTAGGGCAGGGTCTTGAGGACGGCTAGGTCGGCCCGCTCGGTGGGGGTCAAGCGGTCTTCTGCCCAAGGATCAGTAGGTGGAGGGAACGCCATCTAGTACAGGGGGAACTTCGGTCGACCCTCTTCATCGAAGATGTACTTTCTGCCCCGGTCGGGAATTGCAACGTTGAAAAGGCCGGTTTTGAAACTCTTGTACGAGGCGAGGTAGAGGGTGAAAAGACACTTGTTCTCCTCAAGAAAGGAGACCCAACCTTTCGACGCCGTGGGTCGAGTCTTATAGAAGTGCAGGAACAAAGGCATGGTGGCTGTCAAACCGGCTGCTCGTCAAAGAACCTCGAAGGCCTGCATTGACGCCCAGGCGTTCGGGTGTATCTAGGTCGGCGCGCATTGAATTTGTTGTAGGACCGCCATTTGCCAGTCGGTGAACGACACGGTTAGACCTAGATCGTGGAATAGGCAAGCATAGACATAGAAAAACTCTAGCTTCGCTGCTCCCTTGCCACCCTCTCATTACTGGCACACACCTTTACTCGAAGAAACACGTCATCCACCTCGTCACCAAAAACCTTGGTCCGCTCCACCAGATCCCCAAGATCATTACCCCATCGGAACTTCGTCGCATGCGTGCGCGGCTCATAGAGGGCCCACTCGTATCCCTGCACCTCTGGCAAATTGGCCTGTTCCCCCTCGTCGCGGACGTCGATGTTGATGACGTCCCCACTCTCTTCCGGAGCGACGACTTGTTCCACCGCTTCGGCGACTGGCTGCTCGGCTTCTGGGCTACCGCTGAGAAGGATGGGAGAATCCACCGAACTTGACACTCCCCCAAGCGAGGTCCCCGCGTCTGAGAAGCTGAACAAAGCGGAGATCAACCCACCGCCCCCGGACACCTCGACCACCCCACCCGAGGACCCGTCTGAACTCGATGCGCCGGAAGACATTATTACCTGTAGAAAGAAGAAGACGATTGGTGGCTCGGGTAGAAAGAGAGAGGAAAGCGTGAAAATAATGACAGCCACACACACCTATTTATAGGAAGACCTAGGGACACGTGTCAGCACCAGAACCACACGATCAAGCATAGATCAACGACCCATACTTTGTGACACTTCGCATCTTAACTGACAGGCACGATCTACGAAGCAACATAACTGTTAGGGAACCCCGTCGGCCCATTGGCACTACAATCTTAGTAAACCTTCTCGCTTCACCTACATCATCGCTCAAGGCTGGGGGGGCTTGTGTACTGTATGCCCCATCGGTCTATCGGCCATGCCCAGTCCTCAGATCCATCGAACAAGGCTGGGAGGGCTCGTATATAAAACATATCCACCGGTCGAACGGCCTCACGGATGAACTGTATAGGACCATCGATCAATCGGTTTCACAAATGAACCACGTATTATATCGTAAGGGACCATCGGTCGATCGGTCTCGCAAACGAACCACATCAAGGGCCATCGGTTTATCAGTATCACAAACGAACAACATATTATATCGTAAAGAACAATCGATCGATCGGTCTACATATTAATTACGCATTACTCCACAAAGGATCATCGGTCGTTCGGTCCCACACGAATAACACCTTAACTTATAAAGGACAATTATTTGATCAGCCACCAGGTCGATTGGTCCATCAATCTCCTAAGTGATCTGCGTAGCGCATTATATATGACCATCAGTCGATCAATTATAAATGAATAATTCACTTGTTAAAATCAGAAGATAACCAGCCTAGTCAAGCGGCCATCGGTTGCACGACCAAACAACACCAGTCAATCGGATTAATTAACGTTAAACAAGTCAGTAATCTTTATTAGAGGATCATTGGGCCGTGATTAAGGAACCCTAATCGCAGGCCCACACCGGAAACTATAAATAGAGCCCAAAGGTAGGTTGGTGAGGATCTTTAATTCGCATTTATTATAGCAGTTATACTGATACACTGATCGATTCATTAACTGACTTAAGCATCAGAGCCTTTTAGACAGGTACCCCGATCGTCTGTTCGACCGATCGAGCGAGGAAGCGAATTTCTTGGAGAAGGTATTGCAGTTGTGAGAATAGGAGTAAGATCGAAGAGGTTCTTAGTAGGCTCTTGGTCCCTACCCCCGAAACACTATCCTTTTTGGAAAATAAGAATGAAAATCTTTTTAGAATTCGTTGACAAAGGTGTATGAGATGCTATTATGAATGGACCTTTTATACCTACAAAAATTGTGGATGGAAATGCAGTTCCTAAGGAGTTTTCATCATAGACTCTTGAAGAAAATAAACGTGCTCACTATGATGTAAAAGCCAAAAGTATAATTTCATCTACACTAACATTGGATGAATTTTATAGGGTATCACTTTGTCAATCTGCCAAAGAGATGTGGGATGTGTTAGAAGTGACACATGAAGGAACATATGAAGTCAGGAGAGCCAGAAAGAACACACTCATTCAAGAATATTAAATGTTTAGGATGAAGGATGAAGAAACAATCTATGATGTGTAGAGAAGATTTACACACATAGTGAACCATCTCCTAGCCTTGGGAAAAACCTTTGATAACGAAGAGTTGAACATCAAGATTCTAAAAAGTTTGAGTAGAGCATGGCAACCCAAAGTCACTGCTATTTCAGAATCTAGAGATCTCACTAGCATCAATATGGCAACCCTCTTTGGAAAGCTAAGGGAACATGAATTAGAACTTGGAAGGCTAAAAGAGGAAAAGGAAAGAGAGAAAAGGCAAAGCATTACATTGAAGGCAACTACAAAATCTACAAACAAAAGCAAAGCAAAGAAAGCAGAAGAAGTGCAAGATCAAGAAGATGGAAATTCTGACAGTGAAACATTGAACTAGATGGTAAAACATTTTTCAAAATTTTTGAAATACAAAAAAAAAATCTAATACAAAATCTGCAAGAAATATAAGATTTTCCTACAAGAAGTAAGATCCATCTAGCACACCAATATGCTAGGAATGTGGTAAATCTGGTCATATCAAACATGATTGGCCAATCCTCAAGCTTAAGAAGAAATTGGAAAAAAAGAGTGATGCCACCAAAAAATCCAAGAGAGTGAAGAAAGCATATAATGCTTAATAGGACAATGATTCCAACATTTCAAGTGAATCAAGTGACAACCATGAAGAAGAAACAAATTTACATTTGATGGTTGACACAATCTTCTCCCAGTAGTGTAAGTAGTTTTGAATTCATTGATAAAGAAGCTAGAAAATTGCAATACTCGAATAATAGACATAAAGGTGAAAACGAGTGGCTTGAGAAAAGATTAAAACACCTGGAAACAGAAAATGAAGGGTTGAAAACTGATCTAGAGAATATAGAAACGGATCAAAATTGCAATTGCAAGAAAATTATAATTAATTGTGAAAATTGCCCCAAACATTTAGAAAGGATTGAATATCTAATGAGGACACTTAATAGATTTTCTCTAGGAAGAAATAATCTGGATGCAATCCTAGGTTCTTAATGAAGTGTTTTAAATAGAGAAGGTATAGGTTATGTAGAACATGTTAATGAACTGGGTAATCAATTAGAATCTAGAAAATTCATTAACATGAACAAACCATCTTATATTGTATGCTTTTATTATTGTGAACTTGGTCATGCATCAAATAAATGCTATTTCAAGAAACATGGTGTTCTTGAAGGTAAATATAAATGGATACCTAAGAAGTCAAACGTTTTGTCTAACATGAAAGGACCCAGATTCAATTGGGTACATGCATCATTATTTTAATATGTTATGTAGTTAAGTCTTGAAGCCAAAGAGTCAATGTGGTATTTGGACAATGGCTACTCAAGACATATGACAGGTGATGCAAAGAAATTCAAAAAAATATCATACAAAACAAATGGTCATGTTACCTGTGGTGATAACAACAAAGGTAAAGTTTTGGGTGTAGGCAAGGTAACAAGTTCTTCTTCCATTATAATAAAAAATGTATTGTTAGTTGAAGGACCTAAACATAATTTTCTTAGCATAAGTCAATTGTGTGATAAAAGGCTGAAAGTTATTTTTGAGACAAATCATTGCTTGATATGTTGTGCATCATGAAATGAAATAGTGTTTATTGGAAAGAGAATTCAGAACATCTACATGTTTGATTTTGAAAATACTAATTTTAATTCCATTCTTTACTTGTTTGCTAAGAAGGATGATCCATGGATTTAACATAAAAGGCTTGCACACATTCATATGGCACACTTAAATAAACCAACTAAAATTAAATTATTAAATAGTTTGCCTGAAATTAAATTTGAGCAAGATAGACTATGTGATGCATGTCAAAAGGGTAAGCAAGTAAAAATTCCTTCAAATTAAAGCAACATGTTTCTACATTTAATCCATTAGAATTTATACATATGGATTTGTTTGGATTGTCTAGAACTAGGAGCATTGGTGGAAATTACTATGCTTTAGTCTTAGTTGATGATTATTCAAGTTTTACTTGTATATTATTTATCTCGACTAAAAATCATACATTCAAAGTCTTTAAGAACCGAGACAATATAGTTTGATGAAATTGTAAAAATGTCACCACCTCTTTATAGGTTTCGGTTCCACTATAACCGAAAACTATAAGGCGAAGTAAAATGTCAAACCTGCACTAGTACATATCATGTTAACATCAATTTTATATTTTATTAAAACATTTATTAGTTAAGTAATAATAGTTTAATTGTAATTTTGTCAAAACTAGTAATTAATAACGATCAATAAGAATATCAAATATTTATTTATGTTTTCTATTCACATGACTAATTACAACTAGTTATGATTAGTTTTGCTTTTATGATAATAAATATGCAGTCATAAATAAGAAATAGTATTTGTTATATACTCTATTTATAAAAGAATGTATTATATATAGGTAAAAATAATGGAAAAAATTAGACCAAAAGGCATGGCCTAGAGAAAAAATGTTGAACATCCCAATCTCAAGAGCAATTCTACTTCTGTAGTGTATTTCGTTTTCCATGTGACGCTGAGTATTTTATCTGTAACCTAAAACCGAAACATCAGGATTTAGGCCTTTCAAAATTTCCCCCACTACATTGTTGATTGTGTTGAGGGAACATGATTGACATCTCTTGCACGGTGACTTATATGTTCAATGATACAAACTCACCCACGTAACGAGTTTGATACAAGTTATTTATGATGTTAATTATATGATATTTCACTTTTTTTTTTTGTAACGGTAAATTTTTTATTTCTTTAATTTTACTTAGATAATAAATGTGTTCCGATAATATCAAATGTCTCATATTACTAAAATAAAGGTAAAAGATAATATGATAAAACCATGCAGAATTTCAAAGTGAATTATTTTTGATGCAGTTCAAACATTGACATCCTCAATAGGTCGCATGTCACTTCAGATCCTTAATCTTGACAAAGAACTTGTTTGAATGTATTAAAGAAATCTTAATTACATTATTTAAAAATCGATCTTAAGAGTAGTTCATATTATCATCCGTCTATTTAGTTGAATATATTTTTAGAACAAAACTTTAATACAACGAAGTGCAAACTCCAAAATAAATTTAACGATTGATGGAAAACTAACTTACTGTAAGATTGTTTTAACAATTTTCAATAAAATTGAAAACGCAAATGGGATTAAAGATGAAGAAAATTATATTAATGAGCAGAGAAAGATTAGTCACTATAATTTGGAAATTCAAAAATAAAGACTAAAATTCGAAATAGAACAGAATACTAAAAGTCTTATATAGTATTCATGGACTCAAACGTTACTAACATCTATACAACAAACTTCTTAGAAAACAGAGTTTAAAAAGTTTTTTTAATTTCAAGAAAATATAAACACATACAAGATCCAATACAAATAAATAGGAAAAAAATTTACAATATCCATAAAAACCCTCCACAAAAATACAAATTCTAAATTTAATGACTTATTTTTTCTGTTTTCATTTAAAAATGTCAAATTGATTTTTTAATTATTTTAATCTTAATTTACTTATAATTTTTGAAAGATTGATGTAATTTAGTTATTTTTATTAAATTTTTTGAATTGAATTATTATTTTTATTAAAATTAAAAGGTTTAATTCATTTTTTGGTCTCTAATGATGATGTACGGTTCAGTTTGGTTCCCTAACTTGAGGTTGAATTTAGTTTTCCAGTTTTTTAAAACAGTTTGTTAGCCAAATTAAAATTGTTAATAAAATTAATTTGTTTTATTGATTCTATGAAAACACATGTGCCATAATGCATGTTTGATTTTTTAAATTTTCATCAAAATTTGGATTAAGATAATAAAAAGTATGTAATTAATTTTTAAGTTAATTGTTAAATATAAAATTAAAAAAATAAAATATGTACATAGATAAAATTGAAATATCTATATATATTGTTATTAGTATTGACCGGTCAAAGAGAAAGACTATAAAATGAAATCTTTATGAACAGTCTTCATATGTTATTTGTTTGCACATTAGAGGTGTACAAATCCAAATAAATTTTAAGATCCAATGTAATCTTGCCACATGAGTAAGTGCATAAAACAGACAAAAGCACGGAAAGAGAAATGTGTAACTAATCAGAGTTTAACAAAATTAATTATTACTGTAAATGACAGGGATTAGAGATTTGACATGCGTGTAGGTCCATTTTCACAAAAACCAGATATCATGAAAATGATTACCGAGTCTGGTGATTAGCAAACATGTATTATAATACCTTGAAATAAAAATTATGTAAAGAGATATTTTGTTTTCCTTTTTCATGCGTTGGATCTCTTATGTCACCCAAGACAAGGCCAAGAAAAAATCTATGGGGCTGTTGGCATGCTTTGGCAAATGGCAAACAAAGAGTAAAAAACACAAACATTTAGTCAACATGTTTCGCTCTGTGCTTAATTCTTTGGTTTGTTCTTGAAAAGGGACATGTATGCACACTTGTGGATAAACCCTTTTTATCTTGGCAATAATTGTGATTAATTAGTCACATTCATATTAAACTCTATCATGATTATGATCATGGGCTCCACCTTTACATTTAGTTAGGGTTGCATCCTCATCTATATTGCTCTTGGCATGTAAGTTCCAATTTGAAAACTAATTGGGGAATAATCCCATCTTATCTTCAACTTTTGCCCATTATGCACTTATTCAAATAGGATAATAATATTTCACTATTCATCGTTTGAATTTTAAATAATAACATAGAAAAAAAAACATACTTTGAACATATCCCTTTACTTCCTTTGAATTTTAAATAACAAGATAGAAAAACGTATTTGAACATATCCTTTACTCTCTCTTTTTTCTCAGACAAACATGAATCAATGTAAGAAAATATGTAAACAGAAAAGTTTGCATGCAATGGTACAAATGATTCCTATTGATATAATTATAGTATACATATTTTAGGGACTTGATAATCTCTTCAAAAATTATTAATTCGTTCGACATGTGTATTCTTTTTATTTGTGTTAGTTTATAAATGGCTTTCAGGTGCTTATTTAATTTCTAAATGAATATTTACATAGTAAAACACTCGTTTCAATAATTATTGACTTTGTTAAAAAAGAAATTTATGAAAATAGATTAATAATGATTTGAAATTATTTATAATTATTTAATATATTAATTTTAGATATTTCAAAATTATATTCAAATCATTTGACTAATTAAATATGGTCAGAAAAAAAATGAGAATCCATAAAAAAGAATTTGTAGAACATTTAAGTATTATTTTTTGCAATAAACTTTCGTTCCGTTCACGACAATAAAAAAAATAAAACTCTACTGAATATTTTATGTGTAACATCCCATTTAATAGATGAACCTAATTAAATTAAATATCACACATAATATAATATAAAGAGTAATACTATGAAGGATATATGTATGAACCATTACAGTTATCCATGAATATACCGGAAGAAAAGACTAGGCACACCACAATGCTATGAACAAAATAAAAGCGGTTCAACAGTTGCCCAAAAACTTACTCATAGAGCAAGAGATTACAATATAACAAAGGTCTTTCAAAACATGAGTCCAACATCAACCCATGACCTTCTAAGCTGCAGTATCCCCATTGTCACTGCGATCACCAGGGGTTTCCATATCTGCTCACACCAAAGAATTGGTGATCATTGCAAAAAGGAAAAACCACACAAAAAGACAGACACAAGCAAGAAGAGTAAGCTAGAGTAAAAAGATCTTTTATCATACAATTTAGCATGCAATTGAAAAGCAAGTACACATCAATCATCCACGCATGTGATATCAAACAAGCAAGACTTTAAGACTCAATTTATCCGGATACATATAATCAGTCGGAATCATTGGATGCTTGCACTTGTGGTGGCCTCTACTGCTCTGTAGAGCCATTGCCAATGGGTTTCACCCTACCACGCACAAGGTTAGCGCCTTCAGACATCTAAGACTATTATCCTGCCAAAGACTAGGGCCTCTTGCTACTCTTACCACTTGAGTCAATCCGCTTTACGTGAGACTAACTGACTCTTTACAGTTTTAGGATGCAATCCTTACTTGAATCCTTACCTAATTATATACACTATGACACCACCATGAAATCTTACCAAGATGTTCATGGAATTACATCCATCACATACGACACCATCATGAGACACCAAGAGGTTCATGGAATTACGTCTATCACATCCAACACCACCATGAAATCTCACCAAGAGTTTCATGAAATTATGTCAATCTCATACCATAGCCATGTCTCACTAACCAACCATAGATTTATCAAGCATAACAATCTCATGCCAATATTCAACCAATCATGATTCATGCACTTATTCATACCAAGCTCATCAATTTCCAGTCCCATTACATCATATAGAATATATAAGGCATCATACTTAACTTTTTTAAAGCAACAAACCATCCAACCATTAGAAACATGCAAGTATCCAACCAACTTTGTTAATCTCGCTTAGGCTAAAGAGCTCTCGCTCAGGCGAGAGGAACCCCTCGCTCAAGCTACCAACGGGCACGTCAAGGTTTCGCTCAAGCTAGCCCATCTCACTCAAGCGAGAGGCCTTCGCCTAGGTGAATCCTCGAAACAAAGAAGGGGATGGGTTGCAATTTTTCTCGCTCAGGCGAGAGCTCCTCGCTTAAGCGAGAGCTTTTCGTTTTGAGCGACCAATAGCTTGCCTGTGCGAGTTCAATAGAACCCACCTGCTCTTATGCGTGCAAAGCTAGAAATCCAGCTAGAACAGTACACAGATTATTTCACACCATCAAAAGCACATCAAAATCATCTAGAGCATCAAACAGAAACAAACCAAGCATTTTATTTATAAACGCATGAAAAACCTAACTTTCCTTACCTAAATAGAGGCTATCGAAAGACACAGTCACCCAACAGATGAGCACTACAGCTTAGGAGCAGATTTGTGAGCTGGAAATACTGACATAGATTGAAAACGAGGTTACCAAGATGAACCCTAGTTGGAATCACAAAAATAAAGCTAGAGATGGGAAGGTATGGGTTGAGGACCAACTTACGTGGAATAAAATGGAGTTTATCTAGCTTGACGAAGAACAGGGCCAAACCCTAGCAGAGCTCTGTTGGAGAAAAAAAAAGAGTGAGGGAAGGAGCTGTTTTTGCAAAGTGAACAGAAGGAAAGGAATAAGTGGTTGTAAGGGGTCTTGGGGTACCCTATAGGCTGGCCTTAGGCCCAACAGTTAAGGCCAGACCCAACGTTTTAGGACAGAAAATAAAAGAGACTTACATTATGAAATGAATATTTTCAATATTAAAAGCATTTTAAAATCTATTTATTCGATAAAAGGTGAAAGCAAAATTACGAGACTAAAATATCGCAAATTAGACTTATGAGAATAAAAGCAATATAAAGGAAGGAAAATTGGATTATATATACTATCAATTTCTTTTAGAAATTACATCAACTTAAAAAATTATATATAACAGATGATTTTTTACAAATTCTTTCCTTCTTTAGATAACATAGATATAATAGCATGCAATATAACATTAAGCGAGGAAAGATTACTTACTATTTTTATACTTCTTTTTTTATCAACATTCACTACTTTTATACTAGTTTATCTAATAAAACAAACTACATCTAGTTCTTCACCAACTAGTCAAGTTGTATTAGATAAACTATTGTTGAAAAGTTCTAGACATGTCAAAGTGAGCCAACCCGGCTCATATGGATTGGTTCACCACGAGTCGGGTTGAAAATAAGTGAACCCAACCCAACTCACCTTATGGTGAGCCAGAAATTTTTCAACTCGGCTTAACCCATCACGAGTTGGTGCGACCCATATAAAAAATTATTTATGTATTTATTTTTAAGTATTCAAATATTTAAATAACTTTTTAAGCAACCCATGACATGACAATAACAGTAAAATCCATAACTAATGTCTTCATCATGCTCACCACCAATATATGATGAATTGTTTCCAAGAAAGTGTCCACAAAGTCTAAAAAAATATGGCTAATATTACACATTTTTTGTCATGTTATTCAACAAAATATAAATAAAAAAAACTACACATTTTTGTCATGCTAATTTAGAAAAAAATAATTATAAAACAGTTGCTTGAGTAATTTACTATAAAGATTATAATTAAAGATTAAAGTATCAATGTATATAACTTGACAATAAAATTAATGAAACATTCAAACTATTCAAATATTATTGAGCAACATTCTATCGTTTAAAATATGACATTGTGAACCTATATAATTAAGGGTAGTAAATAATTATTAAAAAAATAAAAAAAAATTGTAAAAAAATGTTGGTGGTTTAAGTGGGTCAACCCACCCTCAACCCGACTTGAACCCGTTTAACCCGTGGGTTAAGAGGGTCAGGTTGAGTTCAAACCCCTTTTGAAAAACTTGATTTTTTTCTCAACCCAACCCGACTTGAACCCGTGGTGAGCTGGGTTGGCTCATGGGTTGAAACTCATTTTGACACTATTGGCTAACTTGACCTTCATCCACTCGTCTGGATTGTTCTACCGAGGCCAACTTAGTTTGAATTTCCTTTAGGGTCAACTAAGGTTGGCCTTCAGCTTCAACCAACTTAGTTCAACCTTTGGTCCTAGCTGAGTCAACTTCATTCTTTAGCTCAGGCTGACTCAACTTAATTCTTCAGCCTAGCATAGGCAAACACATCTTGGCCTTTGGCCAGGGCCGATCTGGCTCAACTTTCCAGCCAAGAGCAACATGGTTTTAACTTTCAACTTGGTACGACTTATCTCAACTCTTCAACTTCGGTCAACAAGTTTCAACCTTTGGCCTTGACTATCTCAACTTGATTCTTTTGCCTAAGACGACTCAACTCAACCTTAGGATTGTGATGACTCGACTCCACCCTTCAACCTAGGTCGACCCGCCTTGACCTTAGACCTGGGCCACTTACCTCGACATTTGGAAAACACAAACACAAACACATCTCAACCATCAACCTGCACTAACTCGTCTAAACCTTTAGCATGAACTGGCTCATCTCGACCTTTGACATAGATTGACTCAGCTCAACTCAGCTCGATTCTTCGATTCAGTTGAAATCGACCCTTTGACTCGGGTTGACTCAGTTCAACCTTCAACTAAAGCTTACTTGACTCTACCAAGGCCAATTTTGCTCAACCTTTTTCTATAGTGGCTCAGTGCAACCTTTGACCCATGCTAATGCTACTTGACCTTGGACCTCGACTAACTTGGCTCAATCCAGTCCTTTTGCCTCCTTAACTCGACCTAGACAAACTTTGATGTTGGATTTTTAAAATCCAAAAAATGATTAAATTTAAATTCGATCTAAATATGATTAAGTAGATTGGACTTAAAATCCAAAAATATGGATTTGGATCTAGGATAAATCCATTTAAATAGACTTAAAGCAATATGGATTTAGATTAATATGGACTGGATTTTATAATTTGGATTTTGTTTCCTACCCCTAATAGTCACCTTATATTTTATGAAAGTTAAAAGGTTCCTAACATGTTTTGTTAGATAACTCATTAGATATTTCAGATGAAAATTACCAAGTCAGCTAGGTTTGAGGTCAAACCAAGTTGATATGGGTCAAAGTTTGAGCCTAGTCGGCTCAGGCCGGAGGTCGAGCCGAGTCGGCTCGGGCCAAAGGTTGAGTCGAGACAGTTTCAACCGAAGTGTCAAGCCGAGTTGCCTTGGGCTGAAAGGTGGAGTCCAGTTGGCTCGTGCTGAAAGGTCGAGGTGAGTCATCACGGGCCCAAGTTTGAGTTAAGTTGGCCCAATCCAAGTTGAAGCTGAGTCAACTTAAACCCATGTCAAGTTGAGTTGTTCCAAGCCTAGGCGAAGCTAAGTCGGCATAGGCCCAAGTATGTTTAAATCTATCTTGGCTTAGGTTGACTCAAGTTAGCTTTGCCTGATGTTGTGGTGAGGCAGCCCAAGTGATGGAAAAAGTAAGAAATAATGAATTTATTCAAGATAATTATGTGCTTAAGAAATACCATCTCAATTCATCCTATTTCATCCTTTCCAGGAAGTGATATGGCTCCAAAGGGTGTTCTAGACACTTTCAATAAGATTTCGTTCTTGAAAAAAAAATTGATATACTTTTTGGAGGCAGGTCCCATTGGCAAAAGGAACCAGAGGTAGATCTTCCCCTATGGAAAAGATAATTGGGAAGAGTACTTAGATTTGGAAGTGAAGGTGGAACACCCTTTTAAGTGCCATCAAGTGGATGAAAAGAGAAGGGTGATAATGTCAACCTCCGTTTTTTAAAGGCATGCAATGTATTAGTGGATTTCCCTAAAGAGAGATAGAAGGATACATAATGATCCCGAGTGAGGTATTAGAATGAACTTAGGAATGCTTTAAGGAGAAGACATGTACCCTCTAGCAAATGTTTATACACATAATAATTGATTAAGTCATTAAATGGTGGATTATCTTGCAATAAACATATAATTGAGTTTTCAACAATTAATCTATTTGTAAAATAAAATAAAAAAATTACTGAATTTTTGATACATCAACAAAGCACAATTATTACTCTTTCACACAACACAAGCTTTGAATGATCTTGAAAGCTTACAGAGTTCTTATTGGTTGAATTTTGATATAATATGAGTGTTATTCTCTCTAAATTATTGAAAAAGTTATTGCAAAGATTGAGATTGATGATTATCTATTTATAGAGTTTTAGAAACGTAAATTAAAAACAGTACAAATGTATACAATCGATTATATTAGTTGTTAATAGATTAACTTAATATTTTTTGAAAATATTTTGCAACGTCTCTCTTGTAATTGATTGTTACACACTCCTCATTAGTTATGAAAACATGATTAATCAATTCTATAAAAGATTTGAATTCATTATTTTACTAAGAAAATTAAAACCTAAAAGAGCACTTTATTTTAATCTATTATTTTCCTGAATAATTGATTATTATGTTCTTAAAACCTCTAATGAACAAATTAATCGATTATGTAATTGATTAAAAATGCTTAATTTCGTTTCACACTTAATTTTAGCTTTCATAAATCATTTTGAGTAATTACCATAGGTTACATGTTATATTAAAGAGTTATAATAAGTACCTTGTGTGAAATCCTCAGAAAAAATCCGAGAAAGATAAACACTAAGCATTTGAATCTTCATCGGTATCTTCAAAAACATGATTTCTTGAAATGATGGAGGTCTTCTTAAATATCAAGATTGGTTAGATTAAAGTCAACACTAATGGCTGCTAGAGATTCTTTTGGCTATGCATCTTGTGGTGGTAATTTTATAGGTAGTCGAAGGTGAGTACATTGGCAACTACACTACTTTTCTAGGAGTTTAGAAATTGTGGGAGCTATTCTAGCCATGGAGCTTTCTTAGGATGTTGGATATAGGCATATGCTTGGCTTGAGTGTGATTCTTTTTTATTGTGCCAATATTTTCTTATCCTTTGATTGTTCCTTGGTCTATTAGAGGTAGATGGAGAAAATATACAAAGACTTGTGAGACTTTAGAATTCAAGATCTAACACATCTTTCGTGAAGGGAATCAATTTGCTAATAAACTTGCTAATGTGTTGATTGATAAGAGGCTTGGGTTCAAGTGGTTTAGTTTCCTTTAATCTTTTATTAGTCTAATTTGTTTTTTTTAATAGGTATGAACTCTCTATGTTTCGGGTTATATAGTTTTTTTGGTAGGGAGTTTGCTATGAATCTTTTGAGCATGGATTTGGTTTGATCCTCCCATGTTTATTTTTTCTTGTTTCATTTTAATATGTTTCATGTGATGATATTGATAAACTCTAAGGTATCACCCTAACTGAGATGTCAAAATTCATAGTGATACAAAACATCAAGTCTTTAAAAATAAACTAAAACACTTATAATTTACCTTGTATCCAGAACTCAAACACATGCAATGAAAGTTATAACAATCAATAAATTTTCAACAACATCTTCTTTTAAATATCATCATCAAAAAGCTTCTTTAAACACTTATAGGAAGTATGACTTGACTTTTTCAAAGTCCAACAAATTCATCATATATGTATAATAGGTGTCAATAAAAGTGACTATCCACTTTTTTTTTTAACTATTATAATAGTTCTATGCTTTAAACAAATGAGATTGTTTTATTGTTTGACATTCGTTTCCATATGTGCATATCCTTTACTTGGTCTTCCTCAAATTGCTATTCGATGGTGAAATCGAAAAAATTTTCATCTTGGAAGACACTTGGCAAGTCTATTAATTCATTCTGCCATATGCAAGTTGTATAATTTCAGAGGAAACTATCATAGAGAAGGTGTTCCATAATTTCAATTGCATAATACCTTCTCCTATTCAAACAGTTAATGTAATGACTTCTAAATTTTATTTAATTGTTATAGTCAATTTTGCCAACATTAAATTGCACAAATTGTATAAATTCTTCTACTCCTCTCTCATACTCAACAATAATGTGTGATGAGTTAATTCACTTTTCTAATTCAATGGCACATATAAATTTTAAACAATATTTATTAAATTTCACAAAATTTTGCCACCATTTTACATTGTTCTTCAAGTTACACTAAATGAAAGTGGTAATCAACCACAATCAAATATTCTCTCGAAGATTAATACAAAATACAGTTAACAAAATTTTATGAATTATAAAAAACGATGATTAAAATATATATGCACAATAAACTGTTAAAAATGGTTTAATCTTCTTAATCTGTCCAGCCACTCGATTCAAGAATCCATACATTAATTATTAGTACTACGACCTCTTATTTTAACTACAAGAAATATACAATTTTATTCAAGATGGAAGCCGTACATAATTTTTGTGTTGAATTTCAAATTGAAAACTAAGATTCACTCTATGCAAAACAATTTAATTTCAATATTATAATAAACAACAATTTCGAACCATAAAATTATTACGATCCAAATAAAAAATAATTTAAACAATATACAAATATTATCATACAAATTTTATAACAAATTTAAAAATGAGAGGAAAGGAAAGAAACCAGGGAGAATGGTTCACAGATGGATGGGGAAGCCAAAACGAAATGGTGGAGGAATCCAAGAGGGTCAGGGCACCACGAAACGAAATGGAGGAAGCACCGATGGTGGTCACAACGGCGCTAAACGAAACGAAGGAGGACAATTCAGTTAAAATCATCGACTAATATTTATGAATCATTTCAAAATTGTTACTGATTTAAATAGGCGACGTTTTTTTAGAAAACCATTTCTACACTAGTAAATCTTAAATGAAAGAACAAGTTAATTCTAAAAAAAGAAAGATTTGAATCAAACATTAATACACTTTGAAAAAAAAAATTATAAAAAGACCTATCACACGCAATACAGAAATCTTAAAACCAGTTAACAAATATTTTAAAAATATATATTCAAAAAGCAATACATTAGTAGGAAAGAAAAAGTATCACCAATTTTATACCAATTATTTATAAACAATATCTACCAATTAAAGCTAATTACAAATATGTTCAAGAATTTTAAAAAAAGATTGAATGTATATTATTATTGTAACTGCCATTATCATCTCTTTGACGTTTTCTCGGATAGTTGCCGTATATGCACGCCCTGTCATCAATCGCCATGCCAGCACGCAAGTGGCATTATTTTCTCCGAAACTGGTTCCTGGTTAGATTGGTGCATCCGTATGTTTTGGCTTTATTTAATGAAGCCAGTTCAAGTGAATCTGTACACAAAAAACCATGAATCTAGCTAGCTACAGCTACAAGAGATCGATGTGACCAACTCTGACCAAGAGCAAAGATCCTATCACATATATATGTTTTTCCGAGGATCTCATTTTTAACAAACGTTGTTGGACTTGCATGTGTGTGCAGTTAGGCTCCATCGGAGATATTGTTGTAACATTAAATCAGTGGCTAAACTCTACTTATACTTTACTTTTTACAGTTTTATTTTCTTATCTTCCAAAAAGTTTCGTATAACTTTTTATGTTTTAAAGTAGAAAACTCATTATATTAGTTTTAAAATTATTTTTTTTAAAGTAAATGAACAAATTAAATAATACATAGGTAACTTTTTTGTTCCAATTTTGAGTAAATGTAATACCCTTATTTCTTTATGATATTTTTAAATCATATTGTTTAAGAAAATGGGTTGTTAACCAAGACTGAAATTTGATTGAAAAACTTTTCGAAATTGACCTTCACTAATAGTTATAGTTGAAACACAACGTTTAATAGTTAAAATACAATGTCTAATGGTTATGTCATCTATTGCATATTATACAGTTGCACGGACGGAACTTGGACTAAAATTTTAGGAATCAAATTATATTTTTTATATGTAAATTATATTTTTTATATTAAAAAAATATTTTCTCACATTATTTTCTCTGTTCAAAACAATCATATATGATAATAGAATAAAAAAAATATAATATATATATATATATATATATGAAAATGTAACATAAAGTTTAATATCAACAATCATATATTAAAAAAAGCAAAAGTTACCTTTAGTTATAGTGTTTCTCAATGTTCTTTCAATGACTTAAAATCTTGAATAATTGAATCGGAACTGAAGTTTGTTGCAATATTCCTTGCAAATAGATTATCACAGATCAACCTGCAACATCATCTTCTCCCGTGTAACGAATTACACGATCATCGCCAATCATAAACAAATTGGGCCAGCTAATAGTATAAACATATATATATACATACAGTTCAAATATATGCACACACATCAAAAGGAACTCTTATCCTTTGATTCCATACAACATGGCCACCACCACATCATCCATGCACTACGTCTTTAGATGAATACCTCAAGATACTCTTACTGGCACACCCACAAGCCACAACTTGTAGAACACATGCGAAAAACCTGCTATGGACCACACTCCATAATGCCAGGTGGAGTTCCCAATACTAACATAGTTGTAATGTCCCAAGACTACCAAACTCGTCGACTAACTACCGAAGAGGGCAATCTTTTTGGACCCATCAGTACGAGCCACAACTCGCACACTCACACCGGCAACACATGCCAATTCGAGCCACAACTCAAGGATTCCTCGTGTTCATCCGTCATCCCGAGCCACAACTCAAGGGATGTCATTCTGAGCCACAACTCAAGGAATGCCACGTGTTTAACCCCTATCTCGAGCCACAACTTAAGAGATACATTCTGAGCCACAACTTAAGGAACACTTCAGCAAGCCGATCTTTAAGGTATCACTAAAGCCTTGTAAACCGCGCACATCCAAAGTAAACAAGTGTGCGGCCCCTGAATTATCACCTGGCACTGCTTCAAAGTCGCTAGGAAAAATCCAGTTCTAGGCCGCCAGACTCGCTTGATAATCATTATTTCTCATAACACCAGTTATCGTGTCGAGTCTCAGACTCACTTGATAATCATTATTTTTCATAACATTAATTATCATGTGGAGTCCCGAACTCGTTCGATAATCATTACTTTTAATAACTTTAATTATCATGTCGAATCCTGGACTCGTTTGATAATCATTATTTTCATAACACTAATTATCATATCGAGTCTTAAACTCATTTGATAATAATTATTTTTCATAATATTAATTATCATCTCGAGTCTCTGACTCGCTTGATAATCAATATTTTTCATAACATTAATTATAATGTCTGGTCTCATACTAGCTTGATAATCATTATTTTTCATAATATTAAATATCATGTCGAGTTTGAGTCTCACTTGATAATCATTATTTTTTTCATGACATTCATTATCATCTCAAGTCTCATAACATTAGTTATCATGTCGCGTCTCAAACTCACTTGATAATCATTATTTTTCATAACATTGGTTATCATGTCGAGTGTCATACTCGTTTGATATACATTGTTTTTCATAACTTTGATTATCATGTCGAGTCTCAAACTCAATTGGTAATCATTAATTTTCATAATTTTAATTATCATGTCGAGTCCCGAACTCGTTTGATAATCACTCTTATTATAACTTTAATTACCATGTCGAATCTCAGACTCGTTTAATAATCATTCTTTATATAACTGTAATTATCGTGTTAAGTCTTGACTCGCTTGATAATCTTTTTTAATATGTACTTTTTAATTATCACGTCGAGTCATGGATTTGCTTGATAATCTTATTTTCATAGCATTAATGACTATGTTAAGTCTCAGAGTTGCTTGATAATTACTTCTTACAATATACAAAACCTCTCTAAATTATTCAAGTTTACAAACCCTTACATTTTTTTCAAAGAGTTTTTTATTCTAGAACTACATGATCCTTGATTCTCCATTCCGATTGGAGATACATAGGAGCAAGGTCAATCCTTGTCAAGTTCAATTTCCAAATATCACATCTTTTTACAATAATTTTTTTCATTTAGAACTACGTGATCCTTGATTTTCCATTCTAAATGAAAATATGTATGAGCAAGGCCAAGTCCTTGTCGGGTTCACCTTAAAAAAATTAAAATATTTTCAAAATCATTTTCCATAGTCTTTTATTAGAACTACGTGATCCTTAATTTTCCGTTCTAAATGGAAATACATAGAAGCGAGGCCAAGTCCTTATCGGGTTCACCTCAAAAAGATTTAAAATGTTTTTAAGATCTTTTTCAAAATAGTTTTTAAGGAATTATGTAACCCTGATTCTCCATTACGAACGAAGATACATAGGAGCAAGGTTAATCCTTATCTGGATCGACTAAAAATATATAATACTTTTTATAATATTTTGTATTTGTTTGTTTGATTGATTTTTGTGGGAAACTTAATATTTTAAAAATTGCATTAATTTTGCACACTTGGATGGACGTTGTGGGGTGCTAATACCTTCCCCACACGTAACTGACTCTCGAACCTACACTTAGATTCAAAGACTAAAATCTTTAAGGGTTTTTTATAGTTTTCCTTAATAAACTATGGTTGCGACTCCTCTGTTATTTTAAAATTATTTTTGTCGTCTTGGCGCGACCCCGATTGCGACAGATGGCAATTGCAATGGGGAATTTTTTAGAGAGTCAATCCTAATTAATTAAGTGTGCAAAATTTTGTTCTCCTTTATGTACATTTATCCTCATTTGTCTTGATGTGATTTATATCTCCTTTACTGTTGTGATTTATTATATTGTGAAATTATTGAACCCTAGGGTAGACAAAAATTGTTATATCTGTCTATATCTGCTTGGGAATTTTTCTAGCTATTTTGTAGGTGTGGGTTTAGGTAGTTTTAGGTTGCTCCCTTCACACACTACACTTTTTAGGCTAGTTTTGTTGTCGTGATATTGTGGCTCTATACCCGGGTCTGAGTGAGCCATAGGGGTGGAGGTCCACTGATTGTCATGTTAGATCTCATATCTACTTGGCTATTGTGAAAACTTCATCTAGAGTTTGCTTCCTCTTGACATGTCACATCTGTTAGCTCACCTATCGTTGTGGATTATGCCTTGAGGTTGACTTCAGCTCTAGAAGCTTGTGAGATTATTTAGAGCTACCCATGGATTTAGAAAATAAGTTTTATCTACACCTTTGTAGGACACAATGGGAGCATGTTTTATACCTTCACATTCATGATATCGTATATTTAATTTTCAAAGTTCATCATACTTGTATTAATATATTGTAGGAATAAACACCTTTTGAGGTGCAAGCATCCATTGCATTTTCCATTTAACTTAGGCATGTCATTTACATTTCATATCATTCATGTTTTTATTGAGTGCATGACCATTTTACTATCACATAATGTGAATAAATACACCTTGAGGTGTAGACAAAAACCTCATTACATCAAATAATTTTATTTCATGCATGTTTTTTCAGTGTATATCAATTTTAGTAACATATCACGTAAATAATTACCTCTTGACATGAGCATTGTAACGTCCTAGCTGGAAATTACTATTTTAAAATAAATAGAAAATAAAATGATGATAAAACCTCATTTGTAATTCAATTACTTTCCCAGAAATGCGGGAAAATTTAAAATCCAAATTCAACGTGCCAATAATAAATAAACCACGACGTTCAATAATTACAAAAATAATTGTTTCTCAAATCATTTCAAAATAGTTCATATTAAAACTAGTAAATAGTCCCATAGTTGCTCCCCTCTCCGTCTCTACGCATCCTCACGCTCACCTGCATCAACCTCTGCTCCCATGTAACAAGTTACATGATCATCGCCAAACATACACAATTAGGGTGACCTCAAATAAAACAAATAAACACAACATAACTAAATTAAAGCATCTTAAAACTCTAACACAGGTTAGCATTTTCCCATTTTCTTAGTTCCTCAGCTTTCAACCCTTAATTTAGATGTCTATTATTTCTATACCCTTTGGGTGAGGTCAATGATTGATCTTTTCTGCACGAGTGTCTACTCGCCCCTCCTACTATAGGCCACCACCTGATAGTCCACACGCGGGAATAACTTTGCCACAACCTCTCACCGCGACACCAAGTGGAGTTCCCCAAAATGAACATAAGTCCGTAGTTGTTCCCAGACTACCAAAACTCTATCAGATGCACTAAAGAGGGCAATCATCTGAAACCCCATCGTATGAGTCACGATCTCGCACACTCCACTGGACCTCCTAAACCATCAGGCTACAGCCTAGAGTGGCCATGTGTTGCCCCAATACAAGTTACACTCGTAACTAGACCCCTAGCCAAAGCATCTTATCATGACCCTCATCCAAAGCTGCGTAGAAACCCTCCCAACTAGCCAACTTTGCACCCAAAATCGCCTAGCGTGCCTCTCGCGTCGCTAGGCGGAACTTGGTTCCAGACCGCATGGTGGGCATCTCACACCGCTAAGTGCCAAGCGCCTTCCAGAGCTTCTGCCGCACCTCTTCCGCCTAGCAAAACCAACACTTCTGCCAGGCGCCACACGTGTGCAGTGGCCACTGCCACTGATTTAGGTAGCTATCGCCTAGTGGCTCGCCCACCCCGTCAGGCGCCATACCAGTAGCGCAAGTGCTACAGGTTTTTGGCACTCAGAACAGGTCCTAAAGGACCTCATTCACACAACACACAAAAATTATAATTCAAGTATAATTTTCCAGTCATAGTTCTCTAACCAGATTACAATGCACACATTTAGTCAAACCGCTAAACCACTTATTATCATGTCCACATACTCTCCTTCATTTACTACTTTAAACATGCCATATGCACTCAATATACTCCATATCTTATAGTCCTACAATCTAATATTTATATGAACTCATACCACCATAACTTAGTCAATATTACATATGTACTTTAATAACAAGACCACCACCATAATGACCACATCTTAGGGGAGAATACACCAACCATACCATTTCATATAAATCAATCTCACTCTTATTACCCAATTAACATAGAGTCTGAAATATAGCTTACCACCTACAACAAAACATTTAAAATCATCCCCTACCTTATAACACTCTTTACACTTACGCTTTCTTTAACCTTCTTTAGTCCCTAACATGCCACATTCATCTACAAACGAAACCCAGACAAAATCAACTCAATACACTATACTGTCAAGCCGCCTGGCGGCGCTGCAGTTTGCGCCACCTGGCGGGTCGCCCTCAGTCGCTCCTAGTTGTCCTCTGACGGCTAGGGTTTTCCTTGCCCTTTACACACAATTGGCATACATAGGACTTGAACCCAAGTCCTCTCACACAATTAAGTACTCTCAACCATTTGAGCTAGTACTATTTCACGTCATATTAGTAAGAAATTAATGCCATAAAGGCTCCCACTACCCGCATTTATTAATTATTTATTTATTTAATTAATTAATTTTCACGGGTCTCACAAGCATCTCATTGCATCAGTTAATTGCATGTCATGCAAGACATTCTTAAAGTGTGTCACATTTACATCAACATTAGGTGAATAAGTGACTCTTGAGGCACAAACATGCATTACATATTTTGTCTTCATTCATATATGATACTTTGTACATATCTTTTCACATTTATAACACCTTGCTTTCACATTTCACATTCCATAATGTCTACCATGCATTCATATGGGTGGCCCTTTTCATTGGCATAATTTCTAAATTCATAATCAGAGATGATAAATAAACATGCCCCCGTGGGTATTGCCCGAACCCGTCCCTGTTTTGACGGGGAATCCCCGCATTGACTGGGTATGAGTATGGGTATGGAGAATCCCTGACTTTTTCAATTGGGTATGAGGATGAGTATGGGGATGTATATATCCCCGCCATAATACCCATCCCCGCCACATCTCCCTCCCTATTTAAATTATTAAAATATTAATTAATTAAGTAACCATATATATATATATATATATATATATATATATATATATATATTTTCTTTTTTTTATTTCTTCTAATTATTTGGTTTGTCATGAAATGTATTCACATCTCCAATATATTTTTCATCTTATTATAACATTGATGTAATTATGTTAAAATGATGTATGTCAATTAAAAAAATTTATGTCTCACATTTGAATATTTCTATTATTTTTTAATATTCTTATTTATTATATATTTTCCTTTAAAATGAGAATGTTTAATACTCTCAATTTAATTGTTTAATAGCATAAACCTTTCATTTACTAGTAATATAAAAAAATTATTTACTTATTATACTTCATTTTTGTTTCATTTGAAGAACTCTTTTGTTTCGCTAAAACAATTTTCGTTATTTCTCAACCATTGAGTATATATGTTAATATTTAAAAAGTTTTCTTATATCTCTAAGATATTTTTCATCTTATCATACCCTTAATTATACATTTGTTTTTTTTGTGTGCGATTTCTTTCAATAGTCTCTCAAATTATTTTTAAGGAACACATTTGTTAACTTTTTTTATATTTTTATTTGTTGTTTATTTTCATAATGTAGAATACTATTTCGATATATTTTACCTATTATTTTTTGTTTTCTAACTCATCATAAATCATACTGTAATTTTTTCACTATAATTGTATAAATAACTTTTATTTACTACAATAAAAATTTAATGTAATTGTCGTAAATATTTTTTTATCACCATCCAACATATATTGGAGTTCAAAAGATACAAGATCTTAGTCAAAATTTTATTATTATGTTTATTATTTATTCTTTGTGTCATTTTGATCAAGTGATGTATTATAACTTTTAGGCTTAAATATACATTTGGTCCTATTTTTGTTGTTTTTATTCAATTTGGTCCTCATTTTCGTTTTGTGTTCAATTAAGTCCTTATTTTCGTCAAATTTTGGTTAATTTGATTCTTTTGATTAACGGTGTTTAAATAGTTAACATTTTTGAATAGTACATGTCACGTGTCAACTCCTTTTTTTGTTTTAGAATTTAAAAAATTGAAGTAAACAAATATTTAAAATATATTTTAATTTGAATATTTGTTTTTCTTTTATATTTTTTAAAAATATTTTTAAATTTTATCAACTAAGTTTCATTGATGTTTGCAAATTTAATAAATGTTTTAGTTCTCATAAAATTTTATTTGGTATTTGTCAACACCCAATTCCGTCCGGCTAAATAAATAATAGAATCAATAATAATAATTTTTTTTAAGAAAATAAAAAAAAAATAAAAAAAAGTAAATAAGTTTTTTCTTTGGTTTTTTCTTTGTCTAAATAATGATAATAGGATAATAATAATAATAAATAAATAAATAAAAAGAAAAAAAGAGAGACTATTTTAATGTTTTATATATTTTCTTTTGAGGCTTTGTTTCTATTTTAGCCCAAAATATTTTGTACACCCGCACCGATTTTTCTTACAACTAATGGCAATCCAAAATTTAATTTTCGCACCCCCACTCTATGCTTTGTCGTTTCTGCTCCAGATTAAGAAGTTAGTCTAATAATTAGAAACAAAATATGATTTAATATTTAGAATCATTTACTCTGTTTTTGTGCTCTGATTTTATGACACCTCTTTTTCCAGATAAAGAAAGTAATAATATGATTCAAAACAATATCTCTTCTACTAATTAAAATCAATTTTGTTGATCACGTTTGATTTTGTGCTCTGATTTTTTCTGTGATTTGATTCGCATAATGTGATAATATTAAGACTAGTTCTTACCTTTTAAATTTCTTTATAATCAAGACTGACTTTATTACGAGATTACATTAGATTTATAATGTTGTGTATATAAACCTTTCAGAAAAAAAAATTGTTCTCTTGGAATTCTGAAGACCTCTCTCACCCTAAGCACACATTTTATGTTAACCCTTGCATATAAAAGACCCATTCACCTTCGATCGCCACCCCCACGTGCTTCTTGGTGTTCCAATGCAACTATTGTAAGTCCGATCTCCCATTCAGGTTCACAAAAATTAATTTTTGTTGTGTTATGCAGTCTTTCTCGATATGTGGTTATGATCTTGGTTGAATTTGATGTTTTCACTATTTCTTTTTTATATGGAAAAAACATTATTGTCATGCATTTTTGGGTTCATTGGTTTTATAATTAATGTTTGTTGATTGCATTGGGTTGTGAACCTTGTTGCATGAATAAGTGAGAGATATCATGTTTTAACATTGTATGAATATGTTTTGCCATACTTTTTATGTTAAGGGTTTTAAAACTTTTTCATAATAAAATAATATGTTTAATCCTAAACGTTATTTCCTAATCTTTTATTTATTTTCCTAATGTTTTCATAAATTGTGGATATATAATAGTCATGTTTTTCATATACAAAATTTTTAAATATTAAAAAAGGATATCAACATCTTCGAACAAATTTTTTTTTTCAATTGTTTTTCATAAAGAACTATGTGACCCTGATTCTCCATTATGAATGGAGATACGTAGGAGCAATGAGTAATCATTGTCGAGCCCAAAAAAGAAAATTATTTTTCTTTGTCATCATTATTTATTTATTTATTTTATTTTATTTTTTATTTTTTATTTTATTTTATTTTATTTTTTATTTATTTATTTATTTAATTTTTTTAAAATAAACATTTAAAGGTGACCACATCAATTTTTATTTTAATTAAAGGCACCGTCTTCGGATGGGCGTTGTAGGGTGCTAACACCTTTCCTACGCGTAATTAACTCCCGCACTCCCAAACTCTATTTGCATAGACCTTGCTCCTTTTTATGGTTTTCCATAGTTTCCTATAATAACTATGGTGGAGACTCCAAACCTCTTTTTACAAATTTTATTTTTTGGTTCGTCATCCCGTCGCGATTTCAATTGTGATAGTATTTTAATCTAAAAGGTAAACAATTATAATTTATTTCAAAGTATTTGATATCGAAGAAACAATCATCCTCCTAATATTGAATATTTGATAATATTATGTTTCCTTTACGTAATTTTTTATTGTTTTATAAAAATTAATTAAAATTAATATTGGAGTATACGAAAACAGGTACAAGTATGGGTACGAGATTATACCCGTTACCCAGTGAGGATGGGGATGGGACAAAAGTTTGATACCCATTGTATTTGGATATGGGGATGGGGATGAATTTTTTCTACGGGGATGGGTATAGAATAACAAAACACGTCCCCGCCCCGCCCTGTTGCCATCCCTATTCATAATAGTATCTTGCATTCTCATGTTTTCTTACATAATGTCTGGTATTTATCCACTGTACACATGCATATAGGCAATTTTTCAAGTTCATAACATCTTGCATTTTCATGTCACTTTGCATTAATTTTTTTGCTCTTAATATTCTAAGATAAAAATAAAAACCAAAAATAATTGCAAAATCACCACGACACCCTTGCAAGACTCGTGCTAACCAAAAGATCATGGAAGATTGCAAAAAGGATCAAGAAGCAATGAAAGCTGATATCAACCAATTGAAGGACCAAGTGAATCAAATTTTGAAGATCTTAAAAAATATGAGGACCACGAATGAAAGTTTCCCCTCTCAAAGCAAAGAGTGAACCTTTTCTTATCCTCCAAGATTCTATTCTAGAACTCATGTTAACCCTCTAGTAGGTATGACGAAACATAGTGTACACCATCAACGACGAGGAATCCAAGCACAACCATTTCCATTAGTTATCATGTCGAGTCTCAAACTCGCTTGATAATCATTATTTTTCATAACATTAATTATCATGTCGAGTCTCATACTCGTTTGATATACATTATTTTTCATAACTTTGATTATCATGTTGAGTCCTGAACTTGATTGATAATCATTATTTTTCACAATTTTAATTATCATGTCGAGTCCTAGACTCGTTTGATAATCATCCTTTGTTGAGTCTTGACTCGCTTGATAATATTTTTTTATATATACTTTTTAATTATCATGTCGAATCCTAGATTTGCTTGATAATTTTATTTTTATAGCATAATTACCATATTGAGTCTCAAACTTGCTTGATAATTACTTTTTTCAATATACAAAACCTTTCTAAAACAATTCAAGTTTACAAACCCTTACATATTTTTCAAACAATTTTTTTCTAGAACTAAATGATCCTTGATTCTCCATTCTGATCGGAGATACGTAGGAGCAAGGTCATCCATGCCGGGTTGACCTTCCAAATATCACATCTTTTTACAATATTTTTTTTTCATTTAGGAGCGAGGCCAAGTCCCTTTCGGGTTCACCTCCCAAAAATTGAAAATGTTTTTAAGATCTTTTTCCAAATAGTTTTTTAAAGAATTATGTAACCCGGATTCTCCATTGCGAATACGTAGGAGCAAGGTCAATCCTTGTCGGGCCCAACTAAAAATGTTATAATATTTTCTTTAATATTTTATATTTGTTTGTTTGTTTGATTTTTGTGGAAAACTAAATATTTTAAAAATTGTATTAATTTTGCACACTTAATTAAAAGGAATCGTCTTTGGATGGATGTTGTGGGGGTGCTAATACCTTCCCCACACGTAATCGACTCCCAAACCTACACTTGGTTTCAAAGACTAAAATCTTTAAAGTTTTTCTATAATTTTCTTTAATAAACTATGATGGCAACTCCTCTGTATTTTAAAATAATTTTTGTTGTCCCGTCATGACCTTGGTTGCGACACCATGTCATCAAATTATGATTTATATTAGTCATACATTTATACCATAATATATATATATATATATATATATATATATATATATATATATATATATATTATATATATATATATTATACATATTTATATGTTGACAAATATCATTTGAAAATCCAAACGATTGTATGATATGCATATGTACGAAGGTAAAATTGAATTTTTAAGACAAAAATTATCTACTTTATTTTAAAGTTTCCAATTTTTTCTTTCTCTAAGCAAACTTAAACCTTTTTCAATCATTTAGATAAGCGTTGTTTTGGTCATTTTCCACTATATTAATAATTGTGTAGAACTAAATTTTGGACGTTTTACTTTATATCACTTTGTTCTTCCACACCCAATAGTCTCACATCGCTTAAGAGTTAAGACCTAAGGTGGTTTGAATACTCCTTTCTCCCTCCACCTACCGAGGCGTCTTTTAAAGATAAAACTGTGACGAAGCTCCATGTTTCAAAGTGGATAATACCGCAGATGCATGGTGATTGACCTTAATGATGTCACTCGAAAGACTTGGGATCGGAACATTGACAATCACCATGGGACCAATAATAAAGTTCTACAACGAACCATCGGTTCCTTAAGCCCTCCATTGGACATGCTCCGTCGGTCCGGGGAGCTTATGTTCCTACTGCACCCAATAGTCTCAAGTCGAGGTTTAAGGCAGTTTAAATACCCCTTCCCTCTTCCCTTTTGAGACGTCTTTTAAGGACAAAATCGTGACGAAACCCCCAATAGTCTCATATAGCTTAGAAGTCGAGGTTTAAGGCAGTTTAAATACCCCTCCCTCTTCTCTTATGAGATGCCTTTTAAGGACAAAATCATGACGAAACATACACTCTAAAGCGTTAAACAAATTTGATTTGTGAATTTGTAAATTAGTATATTTAATATATGTATATAGTTTACATGTCGTGAATCAATTTCTTTAGCTTGTTTTAATTTTTCTCTATAATTAAAAAAAATAACTCTATTTTAAAGATTTTGAGAATTGTGTTTTTTTAAGTATTTTTTCGCTCTTCTTATCATTGAATCTGTACACAATATTAACGAGCATGTTAAATTTCTTGTGGAATGATCACGTATCATGAGAAAAAAACGAAGTCAAAACTTTTGATTTTGGAAAAATTGATAATAAAATGGCACTGTTCTGTTTTCTATTTTACTTCTTTTTACAAATTGATAAATTATACACAAAAATTGGAAAACGTTTAATGATAAATTTGTAAATGATATAATAATTGAATGATAAAATGTAAATTGAATCTATTTTTATTTACATCAATTACTTTGTAGACCAATACAAATATGTACAGACCAACCATTAATTTGGTATAACCTAACTTTTTACTCGTATACCTGGGTTTAATACCATATTCGAACTCCTGTTCAACCTTTTGGCCTTTTATAAAGTGTGTACAACTTTTTCTTTGTTTCCAATTTCCTCATAATACTTCCTTTTTTTTTCTTTCACAAGGATTAGAGGTAAAATCAATAAATTGCGTATTTTAATTCAACATTTCTTTCTAGTTATCACATTTTTAAATTATTTTTATTGTAATTTAAGTTTAATTTACAACATTAATTTTTTTATTCAAAATAATTTTACTGAATTTAAGTTACTAATAATTTTTAGTTAATAAATTTGTATCTAAATTAGTCACTATAATGATTAATTATTTTTTGTCATTAAAATTGGTTATCAAGAATTTTTTTTGATGATATATATATATATATATATATATATATATATATATATATATATATATATATATTATTCAATCTTATTTGGATATTTTTGACCACGTTCTAATTGAATCTTCAATGCAATCTTTAGAGCATTCCTTCTCAAATATTCTATGATCATGTGAGTCTTCTTTTGAAGCTTTTAAACTTTATCTTGATATCTCAAAATGCTTGATATAGAATGATTTCATCTTGGTTCTCCAACGTTAAAAATTGTATATGCTAAAGTAAACTTCTCAAACAAATTATGTAAATATAACGTTAACAACAAATCAAACATAATTGTTTGTTTCCCAGATTATATTAAAAAAGATGTTGAAAGAAGGAAAACAAACATAAGTTATCCATTAAGCACATATCAATTAATTTCTCCATTGAATACCTAATGTTAATGATTAAAAAATGAGCAGACTTCATTAACCTATCCACGATAACCCATATGGAATCAAATTTTTGAATTGTTCGTGTTAAGCCAACTAAAAAATCCATTGATATTCTATTCCATTTCCATTCAAGTATAACTAAAGATTGTAATGTTTCTGCTGATTTTTTTGTTCTATCTTACGTTTTTGACAAACTAGACATATTGCTACATATTGTGTCACTTCCTTTATCATTTTGGACCACCAAAACATTTTCTTAAGATCTTGACACATCTTTGTTATGCCTAAATGTGTGCTTAATTTGTCCTTATGTGCTTCTTCTAAAATCATCTTTTTAATCTCCATATTATTAGGCACACACATTCTTTGATTAAATCTCAAAATTCCTGTACTATCTATGCCAAAGTTTTCTCCATTCTTTTATCCTATCAACTTCTTCTTCTTTTGAATGAATTCATCACTTGTGCCTCATGGATTTGCTTCTATAAGTTGATAGTGATTTGAATGGAGTTTAATTGCATTTTATCATGGCTTAATGTGATTGACAAATTAAAGTCTCTAAATTTTTCTAACAACCTCATTTCTTAGACCATCAGTGATGAGACATGTAAATATTCTCTACTTAAAGTGTCTACCACTACATTTTCCTTCCCTGGATGATAATGTAATTCAAAATCATAATATTTCAAAAATTTCATCCATCTCCTTTGTCTCATATTTAACTCATTTTGATGAATCAAGTATTTAAGACTCTTATTTCGAACTTACCACCATAGACATAATGTCGCCATATTTTAAGTTAAAAAACAATGGCAACTAGTTTTAGATCATGGGTTGGGTAATTTTTCTCATGTGTTCTAAGTTGCCTAGAAGCATATGTCACCACTACCCTTCTATCTTGCATAAGAACACATCCTAATCCCATTTCGGTAGCATGAAAAATATCACAAAATGTCTAGTAGGATCAAGTAATGCTAAAACAGGAGAAGTAGTTAATCTTTTCTTGAGTTCTTGAAAACTATTCTCACATTTTTCTATCCATACAAAAACTTGAGCCTTTTTGGTGAGTTCAGTTAAAAAGGACAACTATTTTAGAAAATTCTACAAAACCAAGGAAACTATGAATCTCAGTCACTATTTTTGGCGGTTCCCATTGTAAAATTGCTTCTACTTTGGTTGTATCCACTAATACTACTTCTTTGGAAATCACATGTCCTAAGAATTTCACTTCCTCTAACCAGAATTCGTATTTAGACAATTTAGCATATAATTGCTTGTCTTTCAAGATCTGTAAGACAATTCGAAGGTGTTCCTCATGCTCCTCAAGAGTTTTAGAATAAATAAGGATGGCATCTATAAAAATAACTACAAAATTATCTTAAAGTGGATGGAAAATCTTATTCAGATAATCTATAAATATTGTAGGAGCATTGGTCACACCAAAAGGCACCACTTGATAGTCATAATGACCATACCTAGTTCTAAATGCAATTTTTTGTATATCTTCTACTTTTACTCAAATTTGATGATATCATGGCCTCAAATCTATTTTAGAAAACACAGAGGCTCCTCTCAATTGGTCCATCAAGTCATCTATTCTAGGAAGAGGGTATTTATTCTTTATGGTAAATTTATTTAATTGACAGTTGTTCCCACATAACCTAAAACTTCCATATTTCTTCTTAACTAACAAAACTTGAGCTTCCTAAGGTGATACACTAGGACAATTGAACTACTTTTCAAGTAACTTTTCCAATTGTTTCTTCAATATGATTATTCACAAGTCCACTAGAATTTCCTAAAGAAGATTGGTTGGGTTGAGACCTCCATTGGGGGTGATTATATGGTTTTATCTCATTGCGTCTATTTTTATTTTTTTGGGGTCCAAAATATTTTGGTTTATTGTTTTGACTATTTTCAAAATCTTCCAAAAACCTACAGTTGTGAATAAGAGTAGGGAAATCAAAAATTTCTAGTACCCCAACTACTTTTCTCAATTCAAGCCTAAGTCCATTTTCAAACTTTATACATTTCATCATCTCCTCTGGGTGATAAAAGAAAGTAAAGTATTATTTTCCTAATTCTTCAAACTTGGAAGCATATTCTTCTTTTGTCATATCTCCTTGTTTCAATTGCATAAACTCTATTTCTTTTTCTCCCCTCACATCATTTAGGAAATATTTTTCTAAAAACTTTGTTCTAAATACTTCCTAGGTAATAATTATTCTCCCTCCCTCAAGTAATCTCCTAGTACTATCCCACCAACATTTAGCTTCTCCAATCAACATAAACACAACACAATTCACCTTTTGGTTGTCAGCATAATTCATAACTTGAAATATTTTTCACTTCCCCTTAATCCATAATTCAACATTTTCTGGGTCATAATATCCTCTAGAAAATTGCAGAGGTTTTTTTTCTCATAAATTCAGCTAAACCTTGTAACTCAAGGGGGTCCTTTAGGTCTTTGATAACTTGCATTGCTTCGGTAAATTCATTGTTCGTCTTATTATTTGCCATCTGAATTGCATATGTTAGTACATGTAAAAAAAAATCTTATGATGAACATGTGTCATAAGTCTCACAAAAACATTGCTCTAATACTATATAACGTGATGTCCTAATTAATTTTTCATTCTTTGTTAGAGATAATTAAAACACCTTCAACATTGTATATTGAAGGCATTGTATTGTAAAAATTTTGGATGTTACATTTTTTGGGTTGAACTTTTGGAATTAATTTTGTGAAGAAAATCATGAGTTTATCCACGTTTTTTCTTAGTTTATTCATAATATTTTTTATTTGTGTATGTGTGTAATGTAATTTTATCATGAGTTTGGTATGGTCATGTCGCAACCGAAATCGCGACGGGACGGTGAACAAAAAATAAAACTTGAAAAAATAAAGTTTGGAGTCGTCACCATAGTTTATTTTGAAAAACTACAAAAAACCCATCAAAAAGAAAAGACTAGGTCTGCGAAACGCCTATCCTAAGACCATACCTTTAATTAAATATGAAAAAATTATGTGGTTTTCCAAATGTTTAATTTTCCCAAAAACTAAGAAAACACTATTAAAAAAGAAACATCTTTTTTTTAATTTTTGGCCCTGACAAGGATGTACCTTGTTCCCATGTATTTTCATTAAAAATGAAAAATCAAGGACCACGTAGTTCTAAATAAAATAAAAATTTATTTGAGCAACTATTTAATTTTTATTTGGTGAACACAACAAAGATTGACCTCGTTCTACGTATTTCCATTCATAATGAAAAATCAGCGATCATGTAGTTCCTAAAGAACCTTTTAGAAATTGTTGATTTTATTTTATTTTTGTATAATTTTGAAAACCTTTTTATGTTTTTTGGTATTTTTAATTATTTGAAAATGAGTGTCACGCGACGCGGACGTCCGGACAAACACTAAAATTAAACAAAAAAACACTGTTTTTTGTTTTTAGTTATATTTTTTTAAATTTTCTAGAAAAAGAAATTTGAAAATTGGTGTCATACGACTCAAGCGACCAAACAAACACTAAAAGAAATGAGGCAAACTATTTTTTATGATTTTGGGAATAATATATTTATGAGTAGTAAAAAATAATATTGTTCTTCCAGAAACAATAAAAAAAAAGGAGCCCAAATTATGTCTTACCCAATCCTTGATTCCCTGAAATGGATTCTCCTCGATTCTCTCGGGTACGTTATCTTGTAGTATTGTCGGATTGGACGTGTTGGGAGTTACCTGCGGAAAAGACTATGAAGATCAAGTTAGAAAAGCTCTCAAAGTCAAATCACATATTAGAGAATTAATGAATTGCGTACCTTTAATTAATGAGGTCCACCTGTATTTATAGAACTTTAATCACGAATTAACTGGATCATGGTTTGGGCCACTATTGGGCCTTATGGGCCTGACTAAGGCCCAATCATCAAACTTATGACTAGATTCCGTAAATTCCATGGTTATTTCCTAAGTTTAGAATAGGCGGCCTTCGCCAATACGTCCTCTTAGTCACTATTGATATCTTATCTCTTTGTATAATTAACCAATATTCCTTTTATGCTAGGACTATAAGTTGGCAGTTAGGACTGGACAGTTAGCCATATCAGTCCTAGCCGCCCAGTATAGTACATTAGTCCCACAGCCTTTGGTAGGATACGACATGCCAAAGGTTTTTATGTTGTTTTGGTGTTACTACTTTTGCAAGAAAAATCCCTCTTTTCTTGGTATTCCGTGGGGTGTGGTAGTCCCCCAATCTTGAGAAGTGAAAATGTCGCTAAGACTTGTTAGAGGTGATAGGAGCAGGTGAAGGGACTTAGGATGTCAGGGGTTGCATTAAGAGGAGTTATATAATGATCATTAATTGTGATGCTTCATTTTTCGAGTATTTGAGTGGGAAAAATTTTTTGCGGTTTGGTTTAGTCCTATAAATAAGGGTTTGGAAAAGAATTTGTGTACATTGTCTCATTTGCTTGCTTCTGAGAAATCTGCATTATTTACGATTATGTTGTTCGATATATTCCCTCTTTGCGCTGTCAACTTTCATTCATATAAGGTATGTCTAACGATAGTGATAGTTCTTCTACATCAAGGTCGGGTAGTAGGAGGGGAAAGTTAGGGAATGAGGGTAGTGGTCATTTGTTTGGCAAAGGGGGGTTCAAATGGAGGTTATTCTTGATACTAGGGAGGATCCTCCTAAGGAGGTAACTGAGAGTAGTTTACCGGCAAAGGCTGGATACGAGTGGGTGGTCATAGACGTAAGAACTCAATATTCCTTCTTCAGATGGTCTCGGTTACGTAGGTTGTGGTTGAAGTGTATCCCAGTTTTTGAAAAGGGCACTTCCCAAGATATTGTGTCATTGGAGTAGGTGAGCGCTGTTGAATGTGTTTACCATGGTCAAGGAAATGCTGAAGAGGGATTCTTTTACGTATACATGTGCCATTTTTTAGAGCTGCATATACGAATACCCTTTGATGATTTCACGATGGGGGTGTTACGGCTACTGAACATTACACCTACCTAGTTACATATGAATAGCTAGGGTTATCTTTAGGCGTTTCGAGTATTATGTTGGTCGTTATATCTTCAGCACTCTCCTCAATGCTTCTTATATTTTTATGACACTCATCCAAAAAATCCAATCACATGGTTGTCGTTGGTGAGCTGGCCAGGCATTGGCATATTGGATGCTTTTTCATAATCTTTTAAACATTTCAAGGATGGCTTGTTTAAGGTCATCGTGAAAGAGGCAGGTCGATCACATTTTTACAACAAAGATGGGAGTACCAAGTTCCTATTTAGTTGGACGAATAATCCTCGATGATATAAGGATATAAAGAAGGAGGACTTGTCAGTGGAGGATAGACAAGTTGTTGAAGTTTTGGGGAAATTTAGCAATAAACTGCCCACTAAGGGTTTAGTTAGAGTTTATTTATCAATGCATCCCCTTGTTTATTTATTTTTCCACTTTGTTTACTATGAGAGAGATAATCGTTTCTGCTTGTTTTATAGGTCATATGGCTTAGTTGGTGAAAAAGAACTTGAACTTGTTCTGAACACTACGTAGGGAGCAGATTGAGAAGTCTAGAAATGCGTGGAACACTAAAGTTCCTAACCTACAAGAGCTTTTGGTTGAGGTTCGAGTTCATGGTAATTCCAAATGGAAGGCGTCCATCCCCGTTCAAAAAGGTGTTGGAAAGGACTTGAAGAAGGTTCGGGTCATACTACTAGGACCGAAATCTTCATTTGGAACAAAAAAGTCTAAGTCTTGATTAAAACTATGCTTGAATTTAACAGTAAAGCGTTAATCTTAGGCTGTAGAGTAGGTACCCTTTTGCAGAAGGAATTGAAAGAGGGAGGGAGCGTCAACTGGAAGAGCTTTAGAAAGAGATAAAAACTCAAGCGACCTAGCATGAAAAAGAGAAGGCGGCCTGGGAAAAGGAGCGGGAAGAATGGGTGTTTGAGAGGAAACACCTTGGTACCTGGAAAGTGCAGTGTTTGGACTTGGAGAAAAAATTGAATATTAAGATTAGAGAGTCGGAGGCCGATAACGAAGAGTTGACGGAGAAATATGTCGACATTGAAAGTGAGCTTGAAGATTTAAAGAGTCACATCATCTAGGAACACATCAATGATTTCAACAAAGGTCTAAAGCAGGCGACCTTCTTTTACAAAGAGGTGGACGTCACGATTCAAAGTACGATGTCAACAAAGACATCGTTGATGGCCGCCTGGTGGATGAGGATGATTTGAGTGCGAAGTAGGTTGAAGAGGTGCCAGACATTGGTGGTAAGGATCTTGCGACTGAGGAAGACAACATGATGCAAGTGGAGACCGAACCTACTATTTAATTAGTTTTAATTTGATCATATTTTGGCTTTTGAGCCTAAGTTTGTGATTTGCACATTTATTACTCTTACGAAGCTCACTTGATCATTTGTGCTATTTTCTTGAATATATCGGTTGTTTTCATGTATTTGTGTGTATGTTGTGGGATGCCATGTACTTTCGATTGCTCTTATTATCATTAGTTTTGGTTAAAATTTCTACGATGATATCTTATGTCTGTGCGAAATACAATCATGTATTTGTGTGTATGTTGTGGGATTAGGTATAATATGTGTTCGTCCTAGGCCGCTTACTTTGATAAGTGGTGGGGAACATGATAATTTCTTATTTTTGACAAAAGTGTGTTCGACTCAGGCCGCTTACTTTGGTAAGTGGTAGGGAAGATGAGAATTTTTTTGACGAGAGCGTGTTCACCCAGGCCGTTTACTTTGGTAAGTGGTGAGGAACATGAGAATTTCTATGACGAGAGCATGTTCGACCCAAGTCACTTACTTTGGTAAGTGGTGGCGAACTAAAAATACAAGATAAGTTTGCAAAGAACCCTTGTTTTATTTATCATTTTGGAGTGCAAGGTTAAAAATTCCTCGACTAAAACCCTTCTTAGGGAAAAAATGCCGGGTGAGGAAAAAATGTCTATCTTCCTACACATTCCATGTGTTAGGTATCTCTTCTTCTGATAGTTGCTCTAATCTGTAGACGCCTCCTCCTACATCTTCGCGTATTCTATACGGACCATCCTAGTTAGCTGAAAACTTGTCGTCTTTCTTTCTTGCGGTACTAGCCATTTTCCATACTTGGTCTCTTTTCACGAACACTCGTGGATGAAGCTTGGAATAGTATTTTCTTGCTGCTCTCTGTTTTGCCGCCATGTTTTTTATCTGCACCTTTTCTTAAAGTTCTGTCAACATTTCAAGGCTGGCGCATAGACTCTGCTGATTTATGTTGTCGTCATATATATGTCTTCTTAAGGATGGTTCTCTTATCACAAATGGTACCATAGCCTCTACTCCATATACCAAGCTGAAGGGAAATTCGTTGGTGGCAGATTGCAAAGTAGACCTATAAGCCCATAACACTTCAAATAATTCTTCTGGCCACTTCCCTTTTGCTCCATTTAATCTTTTGTGCAGCTCGACCAATATTACCTTGTTGGCGGCTTTCGCCTGTCCATTAGTTTGAGGATGTTCTACTGAATTGGTAATATGTTTGATTCCTAGGCTAGTATAGAATTTGGCTAGCTCCCTTGTCTATGAATTGTCGTCCATTATCGGTTATGATTGGTGTGATACCCCCTATCAGCATATTATGTTCTTCTAGACAAATTGTTGGACCTATTGTGTTGTGATGGTAGTTAGCGGTTTAGCTTCAATCCATTTTGTGAAATAATCAATCCCTACAATGAGGAACTTGACTTGCCCTTTGCTAGGAGTGAATGGCCCTAAGATATCCATCCTCCACTTTGCAAATGGCCATAAGGAGAGTATGGGATGTAGCTCATCTTATTTTTGGTGAATAAGATTGTCGTGTTTTTGGGATATTACACATTTCTTGACAAAGGCGTGGCAGTCCACCTCCATCGTCGGCCAAAAGTTTCCGGCCCTTAGGATTCTAATTGTCATTGTTCGTGATCTGAAATGGTATCCATATAGCCCCTCATGAATTTCTTTTATCACATACTATGTTTGTTCCTTTGTGACGCATTTGAGCAAAGGTTGTCCATATTCGCGCTTGTATAGGTCATCGCCAATCGAAGTGTATCGTGCCACATTTGATAGCCATCCTTTGTCGGCATCATTAAGGGGGTTTCCGGTTTTCAGGTAATGCACGTATAGTGACATCTAGTTATCAGTTCTTCCTAGGTTTAGACATGTGTTCGTTGTTGAGGGTGCCGCTAGTGTCTGTTGTAGTAAGGACTTGTATCTTCCTTTATGCTTTGTACTTGCCAGTTTGGACAAGGTGTCTGCTCGTGTGTTATCTCCTCCTTGTATGTGTTGTATTTTAACCTCATCGAACCCATAATTTATGAAATTACGGACCAGGTGGTAATATTGGAGGAGCGTCGTGTCCTTAATCTAAAACTTGTCATTGAGATGGCCTATTGTCAACTTGGAATCGATTTTGCACGTTAGTATGCGCACTCCGACTTCTCGTGCTAGCGAGATTCCGGCTAGGATGACTTAGTATTCGGCTTGATTGTTAGAAATTTTGAAGGCAAAGTGTAAGGATTTCTCAATGACTATTTGATTTTGGCCTTCTAGGACGATACCGACGTTTGCTCCTCTTTTGTTAGAGGAACCATCAACATACAAGATCCATTATTCCTCTTGTGATGGCACTTATTGGAGGTCACTGACGAAGTCCAGAAGGCATTGGGCTTTGATTGGTCTGAGCGGTTCGTAATGAATGTTGAATTCGGATAATTCTACGGCTCATGCCGACATTCGTGTTGCTACATCGTGTTTTTGGAGGATTCTCTAGATAGGGTAGTCTATTTTTACAATGACCTTATGGTTCTAGAAATATGACCGAAGCCTTCTTGCCTCATTTACTAATGATAATGCCAGTTTTTTTACCATTTGGTATCTTGTTTCTGGGTCCTACAGTGATCTACTAACGAAGTACACTGGATACTGAATACCAACTGATTCTTGGACTTGGGCGGCGGTGATTGTGCTCTCTATGGCTGTAATGTATACTAGTAATGGGGGGTTGACATTTGGTTTATGCAGGATTGGAGGGGATGTTAGGATTCTTTTAAGATCTTGGAATATATGTTCGCACTCATCACCCCAAGAGAACTTCGCGGATTTTTTAAGGAGTTGAATGATGGGTCGGGTTTTGTCTGCCAACTTCAGTAGGAATCTTGATATGGCTATAAGGCGGCCTATCAAGCGTTGTACCTATTTTATATTCATTGGGTTGTGCATTTCTATTATGGTTTTACATTACTCAGGGTTTGCTTCGATTCCTCGTTCTGTGAGCATGACGCCTAAGAATTTCCTGCTATCAACACCAAACACACATTTCTCAGGGTTAAGTCTGAGGTTATGCTTTCGTAGTGCCGTAAATACTTCAACCAAATCCTTTGAATGTTGTAGGTGACTTGGAGATTTGACAACCATGTCGTCCACATATACTTCGACACACTTGCCCATTAGGTGGCTAAACACTTTATCCATTAGCCTTTTCAGTTATGAAAGAAGTTTTAATCATATCGGATGAAGCCATAGGTATCTGGTTATATCTCAAGTAGGCGTTGAGGAAGCTGAGTACATAGTTTTTGGTTGCTCCGTTTACTAGCCTATAGATCTTGGGTAAAGGGTATGCGTCTTTTGGGCAAGCTTTATTGAGGTCAGTATAGTCGACACACATCCCCCACTTGCCGCTGGATTTCTTTACGAGGACGATGTTAGCCAACCAGGTTGTGTAATGGGCCTCAATGATGAATACGGCCTCCAGGAGTTTTGTTGCTTCCACCTTAGTTGCTATACTTCTTTCTTCCCCTAAATTCCTTTTTTTTTTGGGGAGACGTACCTAGCCTCCATGTAAATTGATAGTTTATTGATGACTATCTAGGGTCAACGCCTAGTAAGTTTGTCGCGGACCAAGCGAACAAATTCGTGTTACTTTTCAACGTTGTTTTGATCAAGTTTTGGTCACTATGGCTCAGGCCTACGCCAAGTTTATTATTTTTTTCCTGCTGATAGCTCCAATGTTTTGGAATCCTCTACTGGCTCGATGCACGAGTCAAAATCTAGTTTGGGATCAAGGTCTTCATCGGCTAAGCTCAAGCCGGCTTCGGGTTGTCGTTCAATATTGTTGGCGGTGAGGATGGGGTCTTTTGGTCGAAGACTTGCAATATAACATTCACGTGCAAGTCGTTGGTCTCCATGGATGGTGATGATGTCACTGAATGTTGATGGGAACTTCATGACTAGGTTTAGGGTTTAGGGTCTAGGGTTTATGGTTTAAGGTTTTTGGGGAAGGCCTCCCTAGAAAAACGTTGTAAGATGTGTGTGCTTCAACGACTAAGAATTGAACGAGGATGGTTTTATTTTGGTGCCCCTCACGAAATACTGTATGCAAATCAATATATCCACATATACACACTCTTTCATCGCAGAATCTGTAAATGGGCTCATCATAAGGTACCATAGCCTCGATGGGGAGTTTTAGTTGTTGGTAGATTGCCTAGTATAAGATGTCTACTGAGCTTTCTTGGTCTATCAAAACATTTTGTACCGCGAAGTTCTCAAGCTCTATGGTGATGATCATAGGGTCATCATGCTCCTGGTTTACATCCTGAAAGTTGGCGTTAGTGAAAGTTATTGGTGGTATTCTCCGTTGTCTGTGTGAACAGGTGACAGAGTTGACAAACTAAATGCTTCTAAGGTACTTTTTCTTGGCAGATGAAGTCAATCCTCCCCCCTAAGAAACTGTCGGATATGGTGTTTATAGTGCCACGTAATTAAGGTGGATCTGTGCAGTTGAGGTCGATATGGGCTAAGGGTGATTTCTACGGTCACTTTGTTGGTGGCGATGGTCGTTTTGACCGTCATACGTTAAGTCGCAATTATCGGTTGGTTCGGAGCTGTGTTGTTGATGAGTCATTATTTTCCTTCATTCCACTAGCCCTTGCGTACCCATTTGATAGTTGTTCAGTGCTTAATTATTCATCTTTAGTGTGTTTTCATCTGTTGGGCTTTATTGGGCCACTGTTCCAAATTTGGGTTATTTTTGCATTATTTGGCCTAATTTTCATTTTTAATTATTTTTAGGTATTTGGGTGAAGCAATTTTCGAGCTTGGACATTAATATTTAGTTGAAGAGACTTGCCACATCATTGCCACATCATTTCCACGTCATCTGAGTGAATGGGCCAACATTAGAGGCCCAGGAGTGCATTTTTGTAATTATGAGTGGCAGAATGGCATTTTGTAACTATGAGTGGCAGAATGACATTTTTGTAAATACTATGGCAAGGGGTGATGGGACCACGAGAATTAGGTCTCCTTCCATGCAAGCAGCCGCATCTTCTTCTCCCCCATTCTCTCCAACCTCCATTTTCGTTCTACAAGCTTCCATGGTGGTGCTCCTTGCGATTTTTCACGTTTTTGGCTAGTTTTTACCGTTTTTATGCACATTTGACAGCACCCATTGAGGGTTTTACGTTTTGAATTCGTTTTCTGGCTTGGGCAACTCATTTTGTGGATTTTATTGACTTGGAACAACACCCATTCATGGGGTTTTCGGATTTGTATATCACAGCCAGTGGCAGATCTTGACCAATATTGTTGGGAGAGCCAAAATAATATGTCCAAAATTTATACATTTAATTATTGTCATTAATATAATAAAAATAAATACATAATTTAGTATAACGATAACTAAAAAAGAAATAAGACTACAAATGAATATATGGAAGAGTTGAATTTGTATATCTATTTAAAAAAAAAGACTAAAAAATAAATTTTCATAATCTAATAAAAAACTGAGAGACGTAAATACCAAAAGAAAATTCGATGATAATCAAACCACACTTAAGATCCAGTTATAAAAAATATACAATACAATATTTTTTCTTCTATGTTCATAAAATAAAAAATTAATATACAAGCTCATTAAATAAATTATTAAACTAATATTTCATTATCATGTGATACAAGAGAAAATTACCTTCTCCTTTATTTCTTCGAGAATGGAAGACAACAACTTACATATGAGAGCAAAAATAGTAGATCTTTTTCTCTTCAGAAACCAAAGAAAATAGGTGAGAATGAGATATGAGAACCATTCGTGAAAAAATCAAGTCATATAATGGAATCACAATTAAAATCCGGTTATAAAAAAACACACAGTAAGATACTTTTACTTCTTTGTTCATTAAACAAAAATGAATATAAAAGAGACTTATTAAATAATTTTTTAAACTAATATTTTACGATCAAGTAAGATGAAAGAATTACATCATTCTTTTCCTCCTCGTGAATGAAAGAGAACAAAGTGAAATAAGAGCAAAAGAATAAATATTTTTCTCTTCAAAAACAAAAGAAAACATGTGAGAATAAGAAATGGAAACGATTTATAAGAAGCTCAAACCATAATGAAAAATAATAATAAAAATATTTTGATAAATCTTTTTATTCTTTATTTTTATTATGTTTGATTTCATATTTTATTATTTATTAACATTAATTATTATATTTATAAAAGAAATAAAATATTTAATTTAATCATCATTAATTTATAATATATTATCTAATATCTATAATATATTATCTAATATCTATAATATAAAAAAATTTAAAAATACCTAAAATATTAAAAAAAATCAAATTTTTAGGGGGGGCCATGGCCCCTCCCTGCCACCACAAACATCCGCCACTGATCACAGCACTGTTTTAGATTCAATTAAAGCTTTGAAATCTCTTTTTTGCTCTTGATTTGCGTCTTTAAGAATTCATAAGTTAGGGTTTTTGATTTTGATGTTCTGTTTCATATTTAAAGTGCTTGATTTTTCCATTTTTGATGTCTAGCTAAGCTTTTTGCATTGATTCTTTGACGAAATTGAAATGAAACCATGAGATTGTTGATCGAATTTGGGTTGTATTCAGAATTGCATTGAATTCAGGTTGCGTTTTTTATGTTAAACATGTTTTTTATGCATGCTTAATCTCAAATTCGTGTGTGCACATTGAGGGGCTCGTATTCATGCTTAATGTTTATGGGTTCTGTCACAACTTGCTTCAATCTGTGGGTGTTAATTGCCTGAAAGTTATTATGCTTAATGACAATGAATCCATGGTAATTTTCGCTTAGTTGATTACTTAGGGTTGATGAGAGCAAATTCGAATATAACAATTAATTTGGTAATTTGTGATTGGTGGACTTTTAATTGAATCAAGGAATCATCGCGTTTTCATATAATTGTTAAATTTGTCTGCATTGCGAATTTAAGTTTGTTGTGAATATGCCTACCAACCCCCCATGTGTATTGTGTTGTGTTGATCTAGAAATTGAGGCTTTGAACAAGAACTTGGTCGTTGGGAGACGACTTGGTTCAACTGTCACATACTACATTTTAAGTGTTTTAATTTGATGGGGTACGGCCTCTATCAAATTTGGCGTCGTTGCTAGGGTCCAATCGTTTTGTTCAAAGTAAAATTTTTAGTGTGTTTGTGTTTCGTGTTTTGGTATGCGTGTGTAGTTCAAGTGTGGTTGAGTTGGTATATGTTGATTGTGGTAGTGTTTCTGTGTGTTTTCGTGTAGTGTGCATGTTATATGTGTAGTGTAGTGAATAGTGTCGCGACGCGTATGAATAGTGTCATCTAGAGTAGTGAATAGTGCATGAATAGTGTCAGATTCTGGCATTTAACTTCTGGATTTTTGTTCTGGTAGCTATGATGCTTGTTTTAACTTGAAATTTTTTCCCCTCACTTCTAAGACATTGAACTTGATGGGAAAAATAGTTGGAACAGTTGGTATGGTCTGAGTTGAGAGATTCAAAAAAAAATTTGGACTGATTTTTAGTGAAACTTCAAAGGACCATAACTTTTGCTCTGGTTTTCAGAATCACTATTATTTTATATGCATTTGGGGTGGAATTTTATTTCCTACCTTGTCAAAACCATCTTTGCCGGTTTGTAAACTCAGATTCTCCAGAAAATTCATTTTTCTACATTTCAGCAATGTTTTTTGTGATTTGTCTTCATTTTTTCCACTTTTGAAAAAATTTTAAAAATACTTGTACTTTGATTTTTGACCTGATTTTTTTTGTGGTTCTGTTTGAGCACTCAAAGGACAATCCTACCATTTTTCAAGTCATTTGGAGTTCGTTTGAGTATACTTGTAGTTATACCCTATGTTTTGCCACTATCACTAGAATTAATGTATTTTGGTGCATGACTAGGGGAAACCCAAGTGAATTACGACCATTTGACCCTGAGATTGATAGGACATTCCACAGAAGATGTAGGCATCTTAGGAATCCATCTTTGCATGCTGAATATTCAGTGACTTTTCCTGACTCTTCTGATTCTTATCACACTCCTAACACTCCTCATTCCTTGCATTCTGAGCATACTGTTTATTCTGAGCATTCTGATTTTCATACTGATAACATGGCACAACCTCCTCCACCTCATGAAAGGACCATGAGTGAGCTCACTGCACCAGAGTTCACTTATGATAGTTTTTGCATTCAATACCTTGAGGAGGAAGTTCCATATGTGTTAAAAACTGGATTAATACACTTGTTGCCAAAGTTTCATGGCCTTGTAGGTGAGGACCCGTGCAAACACTTGAAGCAGCTTCATGTCGTGTGTTCCACCATGAAACCTACAGATGTCCAAGAAGACCATGTATACTTGAAGGCTTTCCCTCATTCGTTGGAGGGCAATGCGAAAGACTGGTTGTACTACCTAGCACCCAGGTCCATCACGAGCTGGGATGACCTGAAGAGATTGTTCCTTGCCAAGTTCTTCCCTGCTTCAAGGACAACAGCCATAAGGAAGGAAATTTCTGGCATCAAGCAACAATCTGGGGAGTGTAACATCCCTAACGAATATTACTTAATTAAATAAATAATTAAAGAAAAGAAATTAAAATGTCAAGATATTATTATTCCCAAAACGCGGGAAAATTTAAAATATTTAAACATCGCGCCAAATTTATTAAAATTGTAGTATTAAAGCTTTACAATTTTCAAAGTCCAAAATCATAAATGAAAACATAACAAAAAAATCCCTAGCTTTAATCCCAGCTAGCCCTCACTCCGTCGCCTGAGCATCCTCAACATCACCTGTGTCATCATCTGCTCCCGTGTAACGAGTCACACGATCATTGCCACACACAAACAGAAAGGGTGAGCTGATAAAAATATAAATAACATATAACATCACAAAAAATATAACTAAGACAACCATCTTATTCAATCTAAATAGTTCTTGGCGAAGACCTTAACCCCAAGGCTTTTCAGCCTTCAAATCACACAAATGGTTAGCCTTAGACTCGGGAATATAATGCTCGCACGAACCTGCCCGCTCGTGGTCCTGCCTCTACGAGCCTCCCCGCTCGTAGTCCTACTCTACGAATCTCTCCGCTCGTAGTCCTGCTCTACAGACCTGCTCGCCCGTAGTACAACACATGTGATCCTCCAGCCACGTACCTCCCCGCACACAACATCTCTCAAGCGTGAGCACGGAACATACAAACCTACCTCGCTCGTATCCCCACGCGCGAGTAATTGGATATGAACCTCCCCGCTCATATCATCACATGTTAACCACCATCCATGAACCTACTCGCTCATGGCACAGCATCTCCCGATCCAAGTACAGCATCATTGCTTAAAACGCAACACATACACAAGTCATAGACTACTAGATTTTCGCCCGGCGCAGCACCAAGCGTCGCCAGGCGAAACTAGTCCAGACCGCCCGGCCGTTCACTCCTCGCCGCTCGGCGCCAGGTTAGTTCAGCCTCCTCTATTGAACATCGTCCGCCTGGCGGGTCACACCTTGTCACTAGGTGTTGCACAGTGTAGGGACTTCCTTGGAGGTTCTATCACCTGGCGCACCTACCCGTGCCGCCAGGCGCTATATAAGTAGTGTATTCCTACTGGTTTTTAGCACCCAAACTGATTAAAACTTATGATCGTATGTACACCCAAGTGTCTAGATGTGTCCCCTTCGATCCAGATAAGATTATTAGCATTAAGCTACCCCTCTATGATTCAAGAACCCATGCCTTAAAATTTCCAATTCCTCTATTCCAAGTCTCTAGTTGACCAATTGAACAATTATTGTATAAGAATTCAGTCAAGTTTATTGCAGCATCTACCAATCCAGTAACCGTACAATTCACATATCATAATTCTACTGGTCGGGAATAATATCGGAACATGTTCCCAACATACCTAACTCACACTATACAAACCATAAGTGATGTTCACTCCCAATATTGCGTAATCATTCATCATCCCACCATTCATAGAAATCGCGAATGACACCCAACACAATATATCATGATCACCAAGTACTCTGTACACATAGGTAATGAACTATGTTTCCAAAACCTGCATCATTTCTATGAGAAACATTCTTCCTCCTACTTACTATTCCATTTAATATTATTTCTCACTTACATCCAAGACTATCTGCCACTGTATTCTCCTCATTACTCCTTTCCATTCTCGGCTTTAATACACCCTTCTCATCACCTTACCTCTAATAAAGGCCTCATAACTCAGTTCACTAGCCCCCTCTCTCTCAGTCACAGACCCAGAAATTCCACAACAGCTTCTGGTTTATGATTTTCGCCTAGCGACCAATGCAATGCCGCCAGGCAGCACATCAGTTCCTGCGAAAACCAGGTTCCTCTATGCCATGAAACACCATTCTGTTTAACCCACCAAAACCAATATGTCATACACAGTCTAGTAGTTCATGATCATTACAATTCCAGGCGTATATTCAACTAATAACATCATGTAAACCCAACCCTAACGAAATTGATTCCTCTTTTCCTTAGTTTTAATCCATTCATAAGTTTTAACCTACTTAGCTCATGCTCATGTTCCCGATTTAATTATCCATGCATCATAACTATGATAACACAATTTCACAAGCATAGCAATCTGAATGAAGAGTCATAGCATCACCAATTCACGAAACATAACCAAAACAGAAGCGATCATGAAGCGTCGCCTAGCGGACCCACCTTGGCCGCCAGGCAGATGGTAACAGAACCCATAAAACTGGGCAGCAAAGAGGCATCGCCTGGCGACATATTCATGACCGCCAGGCGGTTTTTGGGTAAAAACCCAGAAACTACGAAAAACAGCGTCAGAGCGGGGAAAAGTTCATGCAATTGTACTTGGCAGACCATAATCATTCAAATACGAAATAAACACATAAGAGACAACTCCCATTACTTGGAATCCTTGCTCTAAAAAATCGAATTCCTGATGTGTCTCTAACCCAAAAGCTCTCTTAGCCTCCTCTTGCATGCCAACAACATTTTTCAGTCTCACCACTCCTTGCAATCAGTATTACTCTTCTGGAAATTTCGTGCCTAGCCCTTACACGAAATTACAGCACCCTTTGCCTCTCCAATTAGCCTTCTCTCCCTTACTCCCTACCCTAATTAAGTGTGGTTATTGCTAAAACGAAAATGACCTTAAGTATCATGTTAATAGCTAATCATGAACCATTATTTGGTAGTTTCTAGTTTCTAGCCCATTAGGCTGCCTCCCTATGCAGCTAGGGTTTCTACATCTCTTCAATACCATGCAAAAGAAATTTGCCAAAAAGAAAATTAGTTTTGTTCTTAGCAAGATTTGAACCCATATCCCATCAATTTCCAAGTCAAATGCATAACCAATTCAACCAATTCATATTTGTGATAATTCCTATAATTCTAGGATTATATCATCACATCTAACATTCAAATATATCATCAAAAAAATGCACAAATTAAAATAACACATAAATGGCATACATAGGACTCGAACCCAAGTCCTCTCACATATTTAAGTACTCTCAACCACTTGAGCTAGTACTTTTCTATGTCCTAGCATTCCGCATTAAATGCCTTAAAGGGTCCTATTACCCACATTTATGAAATAATTATTTAATTAACTATTTAATTTTCTCGGGTCTTACGGGAGACCCTCTATGAGTACTGGGAGAGGTTCAAGAATCTCTGTTCAAGCTGCCCTCACCATCAAATCTTTGAACATCTCCTTCTTCAGTATTTTTATGAAGGCCTGCACCACATGGATAGAAATATGATTGATGCCGCAAGTGGTGGTGCTCTTGGTAACATAACCCCAGCTGCAGCAAGGCAACTAATTGAGAACATGGTTTCCAATTCTCAACAATTTGGCACAAGGAGTGATGTCATAGTTGTTAGAGGAGTACATGATGTAGGGGCAGCCGAATACACGAAGAAGTTGGAGAGTAAGATTGATGCTCTTACTAGTCAACCAACTTGCTTCTAATCAGATAGCTCCAGCTGCAAGAGTTTGTGGCCTTTGTACATCTGTTGATCATTTTATAGACTCTTGCCTAGCATTGCAACAACAGGCTGCTGCTTCTTCTTCTACACTACTGGATACTCCTCAGGCCTATGCAGCTAATATTTTCAACAACAATAGGCCCCAACATCAACAACAAAACCATGATTTGTCAACAAACATATATAATCCAAGATGGAGTAATCACCCTAATTTGAGATGGGGAAACCAGGGCAAAAAACAGCAACAAAACCAACAATTTCAAAATGTGCAGCCACCTCCACAACAAACTTGCACCTGCACAAGCTGCTCTGATTCCACCTGTACCCACACTAGCTCCTACTGCAGCACCTACACCTTCTTCTTCTACTTCATTGGAGGATTTGGTCAGGATGATGACCCTTCAAAACATGAAATTCTAGTAGGAGACTAGGGCCTCAATCCAGACTTTGACAAATTAAATGGGGCAGATGGCCACTCAGCTAAACCAGTCACAGGCTCAGAATTCTAATAAGTTGCCATCATAGACGGTGAAGAATCTGAGAAATGTGAGTGCCATTACATTGAGATCTGGGAAGAACATTGAAGTTCCCACTCCCGAGCCTACACCTCAAAAGGAAGTCGACCCTGCCACACTTCAGAGAAAGCGTGATGCTCATGCAACTGGTCCTTCCACCTCTAGTGTGACTTTTACGCCTTCCATCTCTACTACTGCACCTTCCATACCTCTTCCTTTCCCTCCAAGAACCATTCCAAGCAAAAATATGGAAGAGGTTGACAGGGAGATCCTAGAAACATTCAGGAAGATGGAGGTGAACATACCTCTGTTGGATGCCATCAAACAAATTTCCAGATATGCAAAGTTCTTGAAGGAGCTATGCACGCACAAGAGGAGGCTAAAAGGAAACAAAAAGATCAGCATGGGGAGAAATGTGCCAGCATTGATAGGTAAATTTGTTCTTCAGATTCCTGAAAAATGCAAGGACCAGGTACATTTTGTGTACCTTGCATCATAGGTAACAATAAATTTGAAAATGCAATGCTTGATCTTGGTGCTTCAATAAATGTAATGTCTCTGTCTATTTTTAAATCTCTTTCTCTTGGACCCCTACAACCTATGGGTGTGGTGATTCAGTTGGCAAATAGAATGTTGCCCACCCCACAGGTTTGGTTAATGATGTTTTGGTTCATGTTGGTGAATTGATTTTCCCTGCTGATTTTTACATTCTTGATATGGAAGAGGGATTTTCACATGGTTCTGCACCAATCATTTTAGGCAGACCATTTTTGAAAACTGCACGAACCAAGATTGATGTCCATGCAGGTACTTTGTCCATGGAGTTTGATGATATTGTGGTCCGTTTTAATATTCTGGATGCCATGAAACATCCTTCTGAGGATCATTCTGTTTTTCATGTTCATATTATTGATGATACTGTTGATGGACTTATTTCTGATTTCCACTCTTTGCATACATTAAAACATTCATTTGTGTCCGAGCTATATGAATTTGCATGCCTTAGTGTTGATTGTGATTCGTATTCTCATTCCGATTTTGATTTCGATGTTGATTCTGACTCACTAGGTGTTGTACCATATGATTTTGATGTTATACAATCAGATTGCACTAACCATGTTGCAGGAAGTACATATGCATCTGATTGTTATGTTGAGGTACAAGCTGTGGAACCCATTTCTCCCTCCCCTCCGATTCTTGATATTCAGCCAGCATCCAACACTCTAGAGTTGAAACCCCTGCCAAACAACCTCAAGTATGTCTACTTAGAGGAGGAGGACAAACTGCCTGTCATCATTTCCACCTCCCTCACTGCTGAACAAGAGCAGAGGTTGTTGCATGTTCTTAAAAAGCAGAAGAAGGCAATTGGATGGACATTGGCTGACATTCCTGGTATTAGCCCATCAACATGCATGCACAAGATATTGTAGGAAGATGGAGCAAAGCCAGTGAGACAGCCACAAAGGCAACTCAACCCTGTCATCTCAGATGTTGTCAAGAAGGAGGTGACCAAGCTTCTACAAGCTGGGATCATCTACCCCACTTCTGATAGTCAGTGGGTTAGCCCCATCCATGTTGTTCCCAAAAGGACAGGCCTCACTATAGTCAAGAATGAGAAAGAGGAGTTGATTCCAACAAGGGTGCAAAACAGTTGGAGGGTTTGCATCGACTACAGAAGGCTAAATCAAGAAACCAGGAAAGACCATTTCCCCATGCCTTTTATTGATCAGATGCTTGAGCGCTTGGCAGGTAAGTCACACTATTACTTTCTTGATGGTTTTTCTGGTTACTTTAAAATTCACATTGCACTTGAGGACAAAAAAAAAACCACATTCACCTGCCTCTTTGGCACTTTTTCCTATAGGAGGATGTCGTTTGGCCTATGCAATGCCCCTGGCACATTCCAACGGTGCATGCTTAGCATTTTTAGTGATTTTCTTGAAAAATACATAGAGGTGTTTATGGACGATTTTACTGTGTATGGGTCCTCAGTTGATGCATGTCTAGAAAGTTTGGATAGAGTTTTAAATAGGTGCATCCAATCTAACCTTGTTCTTAATTTTGAGAAATGCCATTTCATGGTAGAACAAGGCATAGTATTGGGGCACATAATTTCGAGTGAGGGCATTGTAGTTGACCTTACCAAGATTTCAATTATTTCACAATTGCCTTACCCCTCTTCTGTGCGAGAGGTTCGTTCTTTTCTTGGCCATGCAGGGTTTTACAGGTGCTTCATTAAGGACTTCAGGAAGAAGGCCCTTCCACTGTCCAACTTACTACAAAAGGATGTTGACTTCATCTTTGATGAAGGATGCAAATAGGCTTTTGATTGCCTCAAGAAGGCCCTGACCACCACTTCTATCATTCAGGCACCCGATTGGACAACCCCATTCGAGCTTATGTGTGATGCATCCAATTATGCATTGGGGGTTGTTCTAGCTCAAAGAATTGACAAGCAGCCGAGGGTAATCTACTACCCTTCAGGACATTAGATGTTGCCCAAGCAAACTACACCACGACAGAAAATGAGCTCCTTGCGATAGTTTTTGCACTTGAAAAGTTTAGATCTTATCTGCTTGGTTCTTCTGTTGTTATGTTCACTGACCATGCAGCTCTTAAGTACCTGTTGAAGAAGGCAGAATCCAAGCCTCAGCTAATAAGATGGATGCTTTGGCTCCAAGAATTTGATTTGGAGATCCGTGATATGAGCGGAGCACAAAACCTGGTTGTAGACCACCTAAGTAGGATTGAGAGGTCTACTAATGATGCTTCACCGATCCGGGATGACTTTCCCGATGAAAGTTTGTTGACACTCTCTACTTCTTCCTCACCTTGGTTTGCTAACATCGTGAATTATCTTGCTGCTTCTGTTTTTCCTCCCCTAGCATCCCGAGCTCAATGTGATAAACTCAAGAACGATGCTAGGTATTACATTTGGGATGACCCCTATCTGTGGAATATGTGCAGTGATCAAGTTACCAGGAGATGCATTCTGGACCATGAGATTGACTCGGTCCTCAAATTTTGTCATTCATCTGCACTTGGTGCTAGATTGCGGATTTTATTGGGTCACCATTTCAAAGATGCATAAAGGATTTGTAACACGTGTGAGGAATGCCAACGAGCAGGAGGAGCCATTTCTTGGAGACAACAGATGCCTCAACAACCCATGCTATTTTGTGAGGTGTTTGATGTTTGGGGTATATATTTCATGGGCCATTTTCCTGTTTCTTTTGGTTTTACTTATATCTTGATGGCTATTGATTATGTTTCAAAATGGGTGGAAGCCAAAGCCACTAGAACTAATGATGCTCGAGTTATTGTGGACTTTGTTAGGTCTCACATATTTTGCAGGTTTGTAGTTCCTAGAGCTATCATTAGTGACCGGGCACCCATTTTTACAATAGATCCATGGGGGTTTTGCTTCAAAAGTATGGGGTTATGCTCAAACTATCTACACCATATCACCCCCAAACTAATGGGCAAACCGAGATCTCAAACAGCGAAATCAAGAGGATCTTGGAGAAGATTGTGCAGCCCAATAGGAAGGATTGGAGCAATAGACTTAAGGATGCTCTTTGGGCTCATAGGAATGCTTACAAGGCACCTATAGGGATGTCTCCTTATCGGGTTGTCTTTGGTAAGTCATGTCACCTTCCAGTGGAGATAGAGCACCGAGCCTACTGGCTGTCAAGTCATGCAACTTCTCACTTGATCAAGCTAGGGAGGAAAGGAAGCTGCAGTTGAACGAGTTAGGTGAGATCCGTCTGGAGGCATATCAGAACTCTATATTCTACAAGGAGAAGACCAAGAGATTCCATGATAGCTCCATAGCTAGAAAGGAGTTTGTTGTTGGTCAGCAAGTTTTACTGTATAACTCCAGAGTTGGACTCATGGGGGTAAGTTGCGATCAAAGTGGATTGGTCCTTTTGTTGTCACTAATGTTTATCCTTATGGTGCAGTTGAAATCAAAAGCCAATCCACCGATAAGAGCTTCAAAGTGAATGGGCATCGTCTGAAGCCATTCCTCAGCAACCCTACCTTGGTGGATACTGTTGTAGAGGAGACTTCCCTACTTGACCCCACTGCTGTTTCACCATGATTCAGGGAGTTTTCTTTCTCCTTCTCCTTCTTTACTTTTATTGCACTTGTCCAGGTCTGTCAGTCTGTTGTTGTTTCCTTTTGTTTGTTTCTTTTTTGTTAGTTTGTGTTAATTAGTGTTATGTTTTTGTTTTCTGTTTGGGACACTCACTTCACTTTTGGAGGATGAGTTGTTGGTTATTTTATGGACTGATATCCTTGCTTTCTCTTTGCATGTCACTCACTGTTGCTTTTCTGTGTGACCGTGTGTGAGAATTTGAGCCACTCTCTGTTCTTTGATTGTGTGATATATGCCCCTTGAATTCTTGCACAGTGGACTTGGCTTGACTCTTTCTGATGCTTTTCTAATAAACATGCATGTTGGGATATGATTTAGGCAATTTTGTTCTGTGAGCCTATAGCCAGATGAGCCTACCTTGAATTGTTTCCGTTGATACCCCTTTTTGAGCCTACATACCTTTCCATTGTTCTACAACTCATTACAGGCCCTTAGCCTGAAAAACCATGATTATTCCTACCTTAGGAAATTTTGGAGCTTTGGAATTGTTTTGGGAATGGGTGCTCAATTAAGTGTGGTCGCACACAACAAGTGTGATTGTGCGCGCACTTGTTATTGGTTATTGGAATTAAGTGTGATGTTTGTTTTTAAGGGGTGCTTTGAGAGTAAACAGTAGCCTAGAGATTTGAGTGATACAGTGCATATTTCGTGAGGTTATGTTGCTTTCAATTCTCTATTTGAGCTGAACTGAGTACTTAACATGTTTTGAATTGCTTAGATGATGTTCATCGATACCTTGCAGCTTTGAATCCTTCTGTGTTGGATGTGTTTCCGTTTGTCTATGTCGAGTTTGTTTGTCTTGTGTCTTTTTTTCTCTCTTGTTATGTATGTGATGTCCTTGCTTTGCTTTACTCTTTAATTTGCCCAAGAGTGAAAAAAGGTAAGTGTGGTCGATTTTGATGAGTCATTATTTTCCTTCATTCCACTAGCCTTTGTGTAACCATTTGACAGTTGTTCAGTGCTTAATTGTTCATCTTTAGTGTGTTTTCATCTGTTGGGCTTTATTGGGCCACTGTTCCAAATTTGGGTTATTTTCGCATTATTTGGCCTAATTTTAGTTTTTAATTATTTTTAGGTATTTGGGTGAAGCAATTTCCGAGCTTGGACATTAATATTTAGTTGAAGAGACTTGTCACATCATTGCCACATCATTTCCATGTCATTTCCACGTCATCTGAGTGAATGGGCCAACATTAGAGGCCCAAGAGTGGCATTTTTGTAATTATGAGTGGCAGAATGGCATTTTTGTAAATACTATGGCAAGGGGTGATGGGACCACGAGAATTAGGTCTCCTTCCATGCAAGCAGCCGCATCTTCTTCTCCCTTATTCTCTCCAACCTCCATTTTCGTTTCCCAAGCTTCCATGGAGGTGCTCCTTGCGATTTTTCACGTTTTTGGCTAGTTTTTACCGTTTTTATGCATATTTAACAGCACCCATTGACGGTTTTACGTTTTGAATTTGTTTTCTAGCTTGGGCAGCTCATTTTTTGGATTTTATTGACTTGGAACAACACCCATTCATGGGGTTTTCGGATTTATATATCACAGCACCGTTTTAGATTCAATTGAAGCTTTGAAATCTCTCTTTTGCTCTTGATTTGCGTCTTTAAGAATTCATAAGTTAAGGTTTTTGATTTTGATGTTCTGTTTTAGATTTAAAGGGCTTGATTTTTCCATTTTTGATGTCTAGCTAAGCTTTTTGCATTGATTCCTTGATGAAATTGAAATGAAACCATGAGATTGTTGATCGATTTTGGGTTGTATTCAGAATTGCATTGAATTCAGGTTGTGTTTTTTATGTTAAACACATTTTTGATGCATGCTTAATCTCAAATTCGTGTGTGCACATTGAGGGGCTCATATTCATGCTTAATGTTTATGGGTTCTGTCACAGCTTGCTTCAATCTGTGGGTGTTAATTGCCTAAAATCTGTTATGCTTAATGATAATGAATCCATGGTAATTTTCGCTTAGTTGATTACTTAGGGTTGATGAGAGCAAATTCGAATAGAACAATTAATTTGGTAATCTGTGATTAGTGGACTTTCAATTGAATCAAGGAATCATCGCGTTTTCATATAACTATTAAATTTGTCTGCATTGCGAATTTAAGTTTGTTGTGAATTTGCCTGCCAAATCCCCCTGTGTTATTGTGTTGTGTTGATCTGGAAATTGAAGCTTTGAACAAGAACATTGGTCGTTGGGAGACGACTTGGTTCAACTGTCACATACTACATTTTAAGTGTTTTAATTTGGTGGGATACGGCCTCTATCAATTGTCCTTCTCTTTTGACGAATTGTCTAAGGTGGCTAGCGTGTATCAATTCTTCTATCTTATCTTGTAACGCCTTACACTCATTCGTAGTGTGACCGTTATCACAATGGTACTTGTAGTATTTGGTCGGCGTTTGGTGGGTTGAGGGTTTTGCGAGGTGGCGAAATAAGGTCTAGGATGCGAGATCGTGGAGCATTCAAGTGGGGGTATATCTCGAATATCGGGGGGGCTATGCTCCCTAGGCCTATTGTCTGGCCTTTTGGGTGGCTTGTCGGTTTTGCGATCTGCGGGCTGGAAGTCAGTACAAAATCTGGTCCGTAGGGTTTTAATTTCTTCCATTCGTATGTAATATGCTGCACGTAGCTTGAGTTCGTGCATAGTGGCCAATGATCATAGGTAGACGTTATCTGCGAATGGTCTAGGCTTCAGTGCGAGAGCCAAACACTGAAGGATCATTTCCTACATTAGGGTTTTCATTCAGAGGGTCGCCTTACTGAAACGGTCAATAAAGGCTCTTAACGTCTCATCTTTTTCTTGCCTGACCCTGAGAAGGGATAGAAGGGTGGCTTGGTGAGGGCAACTTCCGGCAAATTAGGTTGTGAAGAGGTGGAATAGAGTGTCGAAGTAGTCGATGGAGTATGGGGGCAAAAAAGTGAACCATTTCAGGTTTGGTCCTTTGAGGATGGTAGGGAAAGCCTTACACATAACAACATCTTCATTCGTGTACAATCCGACGTGGGTGACATATATCTTGACATGCTCGTCGGGGTCTGTGTCTCCAGCATAGTGTTCCAGTGTAAAGGCTTCCCATTGGTTGGGGAGAGGGGTCTCTGTGATGCCAACAATGAAGGGATGGCAGCATTTGTGCGGATGTGCTGGTATGGGGTGTCAGATAATGGTTGGGAAGGTGTTGGTGTAATGATGAGGAGGGATATGGGCGATGGGGAGGGTGGGTGTATGGTGAGTGGGAAGGGTGGTTGTGTGGTTAATGGGTGTATGGTGGGTGGGAAGGGTGGTTGTGGTGAAGGTGTGAGGGGTAAGGTTGTACTCGCTTTCTTCCTCAGTTGGCTGACATTCAGGGATCTTGGAGTCCTCCTTCTCTTTGCCCTTCTGGTTGGCATCTGCTTCTATCCTTCTTTTAAGTCGCGTGTTCTGTTGTCTCAACGCCTCCATCTCATCAATGTTGCGCTTCTTGAAGTTAGCGAACTCCTGTTGCATTTTGGCCTGCCCTTCCAAGATGGTAGCCAAGTCCAGTTGATTTATCACAACCTCTTGAAGCCTTGTTTCCGGCTCCTTTGAGACGCCAACTTTGCTACATGTTGAAACCATCTTTACAGGTTCTTAGATTGTTTTAGTAAGATACTAACACGTGCCCCACGGTGGGTGCCAATTGTTCTTGCAAAAACAATAACAAAATATTAGGGAGCACAAATTACGTCTTACCCAATCCTTGATTCCTTGAGATAGACTTTCCTCAATTCTTTCGAGTACGTCATCTTGGAGTATTGTTGGATTGGACGTGTTGGGGGTTACCTGCGGAAAAGACTCTAACGATTAAGTCAGAAAAGCTCTTAAAAGTCAAATCACAGATTAGAGAATTAATGAATTGTGTACCTTTAATTAATGGGGTCCACCTATATTCATAGAATCTAATCACGGATTACTTGGCTCATGGGTTGGGCCACTATTGGGCCTGTATGGGCCTGACTAAGGCCCAATCATCAAACTTATGACTGGATTTCGTAAATTCCATAGTTATTTCCTAAATTTAGAATAGGCGGCCTCCGTCGGTACGTCCTCTTAGCCGCTATGTATGTATTATCTCTTTGTATAGTTAACCAATATTCCTTTTATGCTAGGACTAGGGATGGCAACGGGGCGGGGCAGGAACGGGTTTTGCTATCCCATACTCATCCCCGTAAAAGAAATTCATCCCCATCCCCTTACCCAAATCCAACGGGTATTAAAATTTTGACCCATCCCCATCCCCACCGAGTAACGGGTATAATCTCGTATCCATACTCATACCCATTTTCTTAATACTTCAATATTAATTTTTATAAAATAATAAAAAAATATGATAAAGGAAACATAATATTATCAAATATTCAATATTAGAATGATGGTTGTTTCTTCGATATCAAATACTTTAAAATAAATTATAATTGTTTACATTTTATATTATAATACCAAATAAAATTTCATGAGAACTAAAACAATTATTAAATTTGCAAATATTAATGAAACACAATTGATAAAATTTAAAAATATTTTTTAAAAAATATAAAAGAAAAATAAATATTCAAATTAAAATATATTTTAAATTCTAATGAATCTCTTTTTTTATACACTAATAAAAGTTATAATACATTATTTGATCAAAATGATACAAAGAACAAATAATAATCATAATAAAAGTTTAAAATAAATTATAATTTTTTACATTTTAGATTATAATATCAAATAAAATTTCATGAGAACCAACACATTTATTAAATTTGCAAACATTAATGAAACCTAGTTGATAAAATTTAAAAATATTTTTTAAAAAATATAAAAGGAAAAAAATATTCAAATTAAAATATGTTTTAAATGTTTGTTTACTTATTCTAATAAATCTCTTTTTTATACACTAGTAAAAGTTATAATACATCATTTGATCAAAATAATACAAAGAACAAATAATAATCATAATAAAAGTTTAAAATAAATTATAATTGTTTACATTTTAGATTATAATACCAAATAAAATTTCACGAGAACCAACAAATTTATTAAATTTACAAACATTAGTGAAACCTAGTTGATAATATTTAAAAATATTTTTTTAAAAATATAAACGAAAAACAAATATTCAAATTAAAATATATTTTAAATGTTGGTTTACTTCGATCTTTTAAATTCTAATGAATCTCTTTTTTATACACTAATAAAAGTTATAATACATCATTTGAACCCATAAATATTTAAGGCCTTGGTCCAGGTCACTTAGCACGACTATCGCGGGCCTTATGGGTTTTGCTGGTAACGCTATGCTAAGTTCTCGTTTAGTTTCTTTAAGATACCGATTTATGTCGACTACTTCTTTAGTGACCTAGACGGGCTGCTCTTATAGCGGTTTAGGCTTGTTACTTTCATTTGCTTGGCATATGTATGGTGATTAGTTACGCCCTTGGCAGCTATGTGGACGGGTCTTATAAATATGCTCGGACTAAGCCACCTAGGTGTAGTACACCAGTCCCCCAGCCTTTGTCGGTGTATCTATAGCGGCAAAGGATGAGATGAGAAGTGTTGGTGTGTTGGTATATTTTGTTGAGCCGCCTAGGTGTAGTACAAATCATAATAATAAAATTTTAACATAGATATTGTATCTTCTTAACTTCAATTATGTTGGATGGTGATAAAAAAATATTAATGACAATTACATTAAATTTTTATATTGTAGTAAATAAAAGTTATTTATACAATTATAGTGAAAAAATTACAGTATGATTGATAATGAGTTAAAAAATAAAAAATAATTAGATAAAATATATCGAAATAGTATTCTACATAATGAAAATAAACAAGAAATAAAAATATTAAAAAATTAACAAATGTTTACAAACAATTTGAGAGACTATTGAAAGAAATCACACAAAGGAAAACAAATGTATAATTACCGGTATGATAAGTTGAAAAATATGCTAGAGATCTAAGAAAACTTTTCAAATATCAACATATATACTCAGTGGTTGAGAAATAAAAAAATTTTTTTAGTGAAATAAAAAAGTTATTCAAATGAAACAAAAACTAATAATAAGAATAATAAGTAAATGATCTTTTTTATATTACCTAGTAAATGAAATGTTTGTGCTATTAAATACTTAAATTGAGAGTATTAAACATTTTCATGTGAAAGAAAAATATACATTAAATAAAAATATTAAAAAATAATAGAAATATTCAAATGTCAGACATAAAAATTTTTAATTAACATACATATTTTTAACATAATTACATAAAGGTTATGATAAGATGAAAAATATAATTGAAATGCGAATAAATTTCATGACAAACCAAATAATTAGAATAAATAAAAAATAATATATATATATATAATGGTTATTTAATTAATTAGAAATATTTTAATAATTTAAAAAGGGATAGGGAATATGATGGGAATATGTGCATCCAGGGGCGGAACTTAGTGTTGACATAGGGGAGCCATGGCTCTCCTAACACTTTTTTTTTTCTAATTTTTTATATATTTTTAAAAAATATTTTATATATTATAATTTTATTTATATTAATTTAGTTTAAAAAAACCTTTTTTAAATTTAAAAATTATCTTTTTCTTTTTTATTATAATT
>Ga0214542_1000313_pt1 | contig 82942 bp, 48 predicted proteins | sample CNSS1metaG_FD_160096 | JGI IMG/M metagenome (GOLD analysis project Ga0214542, IMG submission 160096) | Root nodule microbial communities from cowpea collected in UCLA plant growth center, Los Angeles, California, USA - CNSS1 | ecosystem: Host-associated > Plants > Roots > Nodule | place: USA...
TTAAGTGACAAAAAATATTGTAATTACTAATCATTACAAGTGTTGTATTGTCATATATTAGGGATCTATGTCATCGTTACTGTAGGGGTAGAGCTTTATATGTCTGTATATACACACAAACACATATATATATAACTATTTAATAAGGATAATTTTAGATAAGATCCCTTTAATAGGGATCTCTTTATTTTATTTATTAATTAGGATCATTTAGGAATCCCTTATGTTATTTAATCGATTAGGATAATTGTTGAGGATCTATGTAACCATTTTAAAGGGCAGACCATGAGAATTAATTTCAGAATAACTGTTAGATTATGAGGGGCCAGTTATGGAGAACTAGTCTGCTTCTCACATTCACAGTACATCATCAAAATGAGTTTTTCATGCCTAGGTCTGATACAAATTGTTTCCTATAAGCTATCAATTGCACGCACTAACTAGGAGAAGAATAAAGATATGTAATGTATGAGATAAACATAAGAAGCACTTGCTTCATTTTAACGTACCAATCCATATCTTGCAGCCTTAATGTCTCGTTGAGGAATAGGTTGCCAAGAGCATGACAAACATTCCACTGGACCTAATGAAAGAGATTCCATCTTTAAGAGGGATAGAGTGCATTGATACCAAGAAGCCAAAATAATAAGGTAATAACAAAACAAATAAGATTAAAGTACCTTAACGTTCCCTGTAGTTATGCAAGAAATAAATGCATGAACTATTCTCTCTTGCCTATTCAAATCCTGTAGACAATCCGATGCACAGTGTTGTTGACACACCATTAGATTTGTAGTGTTGAGAAATGCTTCATTCAAGTGGTTATGATGGTTCATTGGTGTGTCTTGAAAATCTGATGTTGAACATTTTAAGATTCTCGAAATATACCCAAGAGCCCTAACAGCATTAGATTTAACCTGGTAATGGAAAAATGAAAAAATAAATAAGTGAATCCAGAGACAAATGTGCAAATTGGAGGCAAATAATCAATATACAATTTACCTAATAATCCTATAAAATGATTTGCTAGTTAGATATTGAAGATAATTTGATTTACAGTAATTAGGCAATCCTTAATTATGTTAACTACGAAACATGTTTAAAAGTTTGGGAACAAGCAAAATTGTTATACACCAATGACAATCATCGTCTTTATGTTGTTGGTCACAAACTTCTTGATGTTGTTGCTTCTAAACGTCATGGCCCAATGGCTGAATATCTGAGTAAAATTCATTCTCTAATTCATGATTGAGTTATTGCCTGTCTCTACTCTTTCTCAAGAACTAGAACAACGGTCAAAGTTCTTTATGTTATTGGCTTTACATGGACATTTTGATGACTATTACCGTGTTCGTGATCAGATTTTGTGATCGCCTATTGTGCCCACTTTTGCTTTTACTTGTTCCACCCTTTTGCGTGTACCAAATAAACCGATTGTTGATATACTTGCTTCCACTGATGATGATTCACTTGCTTTAGGTTACCAATGCGGTGAGCATAATCGCTCTCGCAAGCCGAGCAAATGGCGGTGTGAATATTGTCACAAGCATTATGCCTTACATGGTCATCCTTCTCAATTTGGTGCAATAGTCCAAAATGATCCTCCCTTGATAATGTTCTTTATGAAGACCTAGAATTGATTATATTTGTAACAAATTTGGTACATACAATTTATATGCATTAGCTACAACTTGAGGGGGATTGTTAGATATTGTTAGTTACAATATCATATATTAGTTACAATATTATGTGTATCTGGACTTAGCCCATATTTTCTTAATCGTTCTTCATTATAAATATATCATCCTGTGTATTTTCAACACAATGGGAACTAACCCTATACCTAGTTTTCATTACTTGAACACTTACGAAAGGATATGAACTCACTAACCCAGTCAATTTGAAAGCTTTTTAAAGGAAGTTGAAAATGAAGTTTAGTCCTAGTTGATAAACAGTACAGACATCAGGTATTTTCTTTTTCACCTGGTATATGTAGGTAAATCAGGAAAAAGGTATCAACACTAGTTCCATAATATAAAAATTCGTTTGTTAATAACATAGGAGAAGGACCCCCCCTAGTTAATATAAACAAGTTCAAGACGATAATTTTAAACAACTCAAGTTATGGATAAAGGAATTTTCTGGACTTTGCAAATACAAAATGCTTTCCAAACAAAAACAACTTTATTAGAAAAAGGAATAATAAACTGTTGAAAAATGAGTTTCATAGCAATGGCATTAGGATGCCGTGGTCTAGCATGATAAATAGATTGAATACTATTGTTATTGATAGTATTGAGTACAGAAATAACAAAAAAAATTTAGAAAGAGAAGGTTGAAGTTTCAAGGTGGAAAAAGCAGAGACAATTTGGCCCAACATCTCATTGAACAAGCAATTGATCAATACCTGGTATTTGACAGTGAATTCAATAACTGATGAAGAGCTAAAGAAAGGAACTTGACAAAGTGAACTATAACCATGCCCACTGCATTTGATCTTCTTCCCAAGAAAATATATGATGGATTAATTTAGCCATTTTTGAGATCTCTTCCACTGAGAAAACGAAGAGGAATAGATGGGTTTACAACAAAATGTTGAAATTGATGCCACTTGATCCATGATCCAATTTGTTGATGCCAAACCAAGAAGTTGGAATCATCAAGGAAAGGAAACAAATGATAGATTCACTATCTGATGCAGACACGTGAGTTTGCAAGGCCATAGCCCAAGTTGTTATGGGAGGTGGAGTAGGAGGATTATTTTTTCAAGCCATGGATCACTAAGCTCTTGATAACCATATTAGAGTTCTAGAGAGACAAGAAAAGAGAAACAGAAAAGGAAACTTGTTGAGATTAAAGGCTACATACAGCATAACAAGGGTTTCCTTCATATATAGAGAAAAAAGAAAAATAGACGTAAAAGAAAAGTTGATAAAACAGCTATAACAAAAACCATAACCAACTTAATACAGCACTAACAATGGTAAATAGGCAATTTTTGGATTTATATAATTGTACCAATTAGGCAATTATTTTCTCCATAATCATTAATATAATAATACAGTATGTTGAGTGCATTGAAACACAAATGAAGTGATGACTTAGTTACTCTCCTCAAAAATGATATTTTTCAACAAAGAATATTCAAATTTAAGGAAATACAGAACACAAATAAAAGCTACCTTATCTCCATCCTTAGTAAGATGCAAAGCACATTCAGTCAACAATACAATCAACTGGGGATTGGAGATTGAACCTACACAAAAAAAAAGAGTAGAGAAATAAAGAGATTATAAAGAGAACATTGAGATTTTGTGTTGACACGAAAAGGTCGACCATTTGATCATGGACATCAAATCAAGCTCACCCATCTGCTGTCCAAACGGGGGGATTCTATCAGAGTGACAAATAGCATCACATATGTTTGCCAATGCCCATGAAGCTGTTATCCTAACCTATTTTATGGAAAACAGCAAATTACTAATTAATTAAAAAAAGTATGTAGGAAAGTATAGAGCCAGAAACTGAAGCAGAACTTACTGAGATTAGTGCATCTCGAGTGTTGATCTCAACAGCATGGATAAACTTCTCAAGTACCTCTGCACTACAGAGATTATTGATCTTTTTAGACTTTCTCTAGTGAAACAGACATATATTTGAAAAAGAAATCATAATATTCACAGGACAAGTTTTAGTATAACCTCTGACACACTTGTGGAAAACATGAAATGATACCAACAGCACGACAAGCAGAAGATCTCACTGATGGTACACTATCGCGTACAGCAGCATGTACCTACAAAATTTTAGCTAGTTAGTAAATTCATTTCCGCATAATGGTAATCTATTCAGTACAATACTGCAATTAGATAGCTTAGAACATGATTTCCATAAATACTTACTAAAGAAGACAATATAAAGTCCTGTTTCTCCTCAGTGAAACACATGAACACCGAAGAAGTCATACCCGCAAAACAGGTAATTGACGCAGCTCTCACCTTTCAAGGAAAAGCAGAAAGAGGTACACTGTTAGGAAACCAGAAAAAAGATTCACAAATATTTGAAAACACAAGTACAAAATTGTATATATGTATATTGAAACAAACTTCTACGATTTCCACAGCCAATGGCTCGTCATCAAAAATATTCTGTCCACCCTAAGGCTCTATACAACTTTCCATACTCCCATTGTCCTATTACTTCCCTTCTTTTTATGACGTTCCAACTTCTAATAACAGACTTTTTTCTCACTATTAAATAGTAGACTTTGGAGCCTGACCTTTAGGGCTGTTGGTTACATATATGCGCAGATAAGAATTCTGGAAGGGGTATCTTCAGTAAAGTAGCAGATGTGTAGCAGGGAAGACAATTAATTTTGTGCATGGTAAATAGAAAGTTAAAGGTCAGTCTATCTCTAACAGGTCCCGAACTAAGGTCTATTTTTGCTGATAAACAATACCAGTGGTCTGCTTCTCTCTAATTTTATTCTGCTTTTCTTTGTTTCTGTTAAGCAACAGCTGACTTTGTATAGGTATAGCCAATTTGTGCATGAAACTGCTAATACGTTCTCATAATATTCAATTTGGAGAGTAAGAAAGGTAATTTAAAAAATAAAAAGATTCAAGATATCTGAACAAGATCACTGATTCAAGTTTGCACACATGACTCGATTATTTAGTATAAGAAATACAAAACTATGACATAAGATATAAAACATTCTCACCATTGCTGAAGAGTGACACAAGATAAGAGGCATATGCTTCTCAATTGCCTCACACCATTGCTGAATTCCTGAATCACTAGCTTCAAAGTTTACTATAACATCATCTTTTCCCTCCACATCATACGACGGAGCAGATGATACTTTCTTCGTCCTAATGCAATCAGATGCAAAAGGAATATCCATTAATTTATCATCTGAAAGATCTTCTGTTCCTTGAAATCCAGAGACTGCCCGAAGAGCCTCATCTAGAACCTTAAATATTAAAATAAATTCAAAAAATTACTCAAAATAGATGCCAGAAATCATGTCCCAAAATGATATCACTAGCCAATTCAAGTAAAAAATAATAACAATAAAAAGGGCAAAAGTTTAGATAAGGCTACAGTTCCTTAGGTGCTTTTGCTGCTCTCCAATCAGAATTGGATTTTCACCTAACTGTATAATAAAGGTCTGTATTAAAGGTGACCATAGCTTATCAAGGCAAAACATCAATCCAAATTGAAGGGTCCCAAAACACACAGGGCATTGCATCAAGTTTTATCAAGATAAAACTAAGACGAAATGTATATAGAAGTAATAGTACAAGACACAACATCATACCACAAGAAAAATGTGTTAGAATATAATCGGTTATAACAGATTTCTAAGAAACCAACCGTTACATAATCTCGGAAATTAGGATGATTGTTTCCTACTTATTAGGTGTCTTTATTGTAATTAATTCTATTCAATAGTATAAATACATATTGTGTGGTCTGCATTAGACACACAATACATTTAGAACATATACAATTTTATAAAAATGTAGCAGTCTTAGCAAAATATCCTAAACTCAAAAGAAAGTATATAAAAGCATATTGGAAGCAAGTTGACGTGTACAACGATAAGTGAGAAACATATCAAATTGAGAAAATTTGGATTTGGGTAAACAAGACAAACCTATTTTAATTTGAAATTGGAACAAACATTGGAAAGAGAAGTTGATTAGTGTTCGAAAGAGTTGCATCTAAGTGTTGACAATTACTAATGGTTAGATATTTTAGTATGTTTAAGACTTTATTTTGTCAAGATATTTTAGTATGTTTAAGACTTTATTTTGTCAAGATATTTTAGGAAGTTTTAGATTTTATTCCTATTTGTTTTGATTGTGTATTGGTTGTATCTTGGTTTTATTACTAACAACATATCAATCCTACAATCTAAGGGATATGATTCCTAGAATAAGGGATATGAATGCTCGTATGTATGTGTGTGTGTGTGTGTATGAGAGAAATATATATATTAGATATATGCAATGAGACAATATAAGAGACAAATTATTTTCTTCTAAACTTGAGAAAAAAAAAGGTAAATAGAAGGAAATATGATAATTTTATATGCAAATGAAAAGAATATAAAAGTGCCACTACGAGACACATATGACACATATAAATGTAATGGTATCAATAAAGCTTTTTAAACTTAAAACAAAAGAGCCAAAAACAAAAATCTATATAAAATCACATCAAAAGCAAGTTTATGCTCAACACCAAATATGAACACATCAAATTTGAGAGAATTGTTTTGGGTGAAAAAGACAAAACTGTTTTAATTTCAAATTGAAAGAAATGTCCATTGATGTCCAGAGGATAGATACCATTAACACGGATAGATATTTCTACTATGTTAATTACAATGCTTGATGATATCAATGCTCTATAGAATAGTGGAACTTGGGAGCTCGTTCCATTACCATCTAGGAAATCCATTATTGGTTGTAGGTGGGTCTTTGCTATCATAGTTGGTCCTGATGGTACTATTGATCGTCTCAAAACTCATCTTATGGCCAAAGGTTACACACAAATTTTTTGTTTGGATTATGGTGATACTTTTTCTCTAGTTGCAAAGATAACTTCTACTCGCTTATTTATAGCCAGGGTTGTTCTTCAACAATGAACTTGTTGCCAATTGAATGTCAAAATGCTTTTATTAATGAAGATTTAGTGGAAGAAATTTATATGGAGCAACTTCTAGGTTTTGTTGCTTAGGGGAAGTCTTCTCGATTGATATGTTGTCTCCATATATGAATGTTATATGTTTATTGTTTCTTTGATTGTTTTAATTGTTCTATCATATAGCTTCCCTAATTGCTCATTACTACCATGTAACTTTTCTTTTCTATAAGTTCGACCTGGCACAATTGCGTTATGTATGATTCTTCTTACAACTAATATAAAGATAAAACATTTACACAATCACACGACTAATTATTTTGATCATTCAAACTTTACTATGCCATCACAAGCTAGTTGATGATCCCACCATGGCCAATCCTAGTTCTATCTCCCTCTTAGATTTTTCCAACATCTATTGTTGAAAAACTGGACGACTCTAATTATCTTCACCGAAAGCAAGTAATTCCTCGTCAAGCCTCATAAACTCCATCAGTTTGTTGTTATTCCCGTCATTCCTCCTAATTTTCATATTGAAGATGATCGTGCATCTAGAATAGTTAATCCTGCTAATGAAGAATGGGAAGTCCAGGACTAAATTTTGCTTGCCTGGTTGCAATCTACCCTTCTGAGGGTATTTTATCTTTTGTTATTGGTGCCATTCACTCCTATCATGTTTGGGAGTATTCTTGAATATTTTTATACCAAAATGAAACCTCGTGCCAGTCAACTCTATACTAATCTTCACAATCAGTCTCTTGACAACAAGGCCATCCATGACTACCTAACACACATCAAATCTATTGTTGATGAACTAGTTGGCATTGGTTATCCAATTCAACCTGCTAAATATGTTGATGCTATTCTTGAAGGTCTTCCACCTGATTATGTTGCTATCATTTCAATGATTGAAAGTAAACTTGAAACTCCTCCCACTATCAAAATGGAGGCTTTTCTCCTTGCTTATGAAACTCGAACTCAAAGACCAAAGATCTTGACAAACTCAAATATTTCTTGGGGATTGAGGTAGTAGAATCCCAAAATGGTATTGTTATATGTCAAAGGAAGTGTGCTTTGAATATTTTGGAGGAAACTAGGTTAATGAATTGAAAATCTGTTGACACACCCATGGATCCCAATACCAAACTCCTACCTAAACAGGGCAAGTCTTTCTCATATCCTCAGAAGTACAGAAGATTAATTGGAAAATTGAGTCATCTTAGTTTTAGTTGTCCTGACATTTCCTTAGCAATTAGTATGGTTAGTACAATAAAGGATCTTCTAGAAAAGATTTGCCATATGGTCCACATAACCATACTAAAGTTGTTTGTTATTCAAATGCTGACATGGCAGGATCTCCTTGTAATAAAAGATCTACTTAAGGATATTCTGTTTTCATTGAAGGTAACTTGATCCCTTGGAAGAGCAAAAAAATAAATGTTGTGACAAGATCTAGTGCAAAAGCAGAATATAGAGTTGTGGCCTCAGCCACTTGCAAACTTGTTTAACTTAAATAATTACGAAAAAAGTTGCAATTTGGAATGTCACTCAAATGATACTTATATGTGACAATCAGGTTGCTTTCCGTATTAGTTCTAATCCTATCTTCCATGAAATGACCAAACACATTAATGGTCGTGAATATCTTTCCAATTTTTTTAAACAATTTATGGCTTCGCGTGGCATTCTGCATCAAACTTCTTATGCATATACACCTCAAGAAAATGGGGTGGCTGAACGGAAAAATAGATATCTTATTGAAATTGCTCACACTCTTTTAATTCATGGTGAGGTTCCTCATTCTTTTTGGGACAATGTTGTTCTTACTACCTGTTATCTTATTAATCGCATGCCTTCTTCGATTTTAAATAATAAAATACCTCATTCCATTTTATTTCCTCGTGAACCTCTTCATCCCTTACCTCTCAAGGTTTTCGGGTCTGCATGTTTTGTGCACAATTTTAATCCTGGGCTTGATAAATTGTCTCCTCAATCAGACAAATGTGTTTTTTTAGGGTTTACGCGATCCCAAAAAGAATACAAGTGTTTTTCTCCTTCTCTTAACCGCTATTTTTTTTGTGCACATGTCACCTTCAATGAGTCTTCCTTTTACTATAAAAGTTCTTCTCATTCCACTAAGTCTCCATCTTCCACCGAGTCTATAAAAGGATATAAGTCTTCCTTTACCATCGATTTTCCTAGTTCTGTCAATATTCCTATGATTTGTGATGTTCCACGAGTGCCTTGTATGCAGTCAGTTTTTGTTCCACCACCTCTTCAAGTTTATAGTCGCCGCCATCATCCTCAACAACCAACGAGTGACTCACCTCAAGTGCCAACTACTGTGTCTCCTCCGGATCCAACACCTGAGTCTCCCCCTTCCACCGAGTGACCTTCCAATCGCCCTCAGAAAAGGTACCCATTCTACACGTAATCCATCTCATTATATTTCTTTAAGTTACCATAGATTGTCTTCACCTTTTTATGTTTGTCTTTCGTCTATTTCTTCTGTAACCATTCCAAAATGTGTTCGTGATGCCTTAGCCCATCCTAGTTGGCGTCATGCCATGCTCGATGAATAGAGTACTTTTCATAATGGTGGAACTTGGGAGCTTGTCCACTTACCGTTTGGGAAATCTGTTGTTCGTTGCAGGTGGATTTTTGCTATTAAAGTTGGACCTAATGGTACTATTGATCGTCTCAAAGCACGTCTTGTGGCCAAAGGTTACACCTAAATCTTCGGGTTGGATTATGGTGATACTTTTTCTCCAATGGTGAAGATGGCTTTTGTTCATTTATTTATTGTCATGGCGGCTCTTCAAAAGTGGCCTCTTTATCAACTGGACATTAGAAACACATTCCTCAATGTTGTTTTGCAATAAAAGATTTATATGGAGCAACCTCCTGGGTTTTTGCTCAGAGGGCATCTTCTGCATTGATATGTCTTCACAAATCTTTATATGGCCTAAAACAGTCTCCAAGGGCCTAGTTTGGAAAATTTAGCAATGTTGTTCAACAATTTGGTATGACTCGGTGTGAGACAGATCATTCAATTTTTTATCGTCACTCAAGTGCTGGATGTGTCTACTTCATAGTGTATGTTGATAACATCATTTATACTAGCAGTGATAACCATGGCATCTCTCAGATGAAACAACATCTTTGTGATCAATTTCAAACCAAAGATCTTGGAAAACTCAAATATTTCTTGGATATTGAGGTGGTACAATCAGACAAAGATGGTATTGTTATTTCTCAAACTGTTGAACTCGTTAGTCTACAACCGAGTTGGCGAGTCCAAAGGGTATTTTCTTTAAATCCAAAACAACCCAGTTTCTACTCATGTTTGGGTTCGTCTTCATGTTCGTTGTGGTCACAAGTTGCTAGTTGTCACCGCATTGTCGTTGGTGGTCTCTTTTGCAGTCGTGTTCGTGGGTGGTCGTCATTGTTCTACTCATTGTGGTCATTACTATTCCGATCACTACTCCCATTTCCTTTCTCTAATGGAATTTTAAATTTTAGGATCAGCGGTAGAAGTTGAGACACTCTTTAAAACTATTTCATTTTCTACCTACTGCAATAGGTTTTCTAATGAGTTTTAGGTTTTCTTATTTCATTCATGCCTAGAGTTTAGGTTTTCTTATTTCATTAATTCCATTTGGATTAGTCCAATAACCTTTAGTTTTTTATAAAACTCAAATATATCGTATAATTAGCTAAAATCATTATAAAAGTAATATCAGAAACATGTAAAAAATAATTAAAATATACAATATGATAAAATAATAATAATAATAATAGTAATATTTTAGTAAAAACATATAAACATCATATCATATTAAATTATTATATTATTTATAAATATTTTAATTTTTTTATAAACATCATTGTGTCACGAGTTTACAATTCGAGCTTACAATTCAAGTTTACTAATCTTCCACGAGTTTACGCAAACTTTGAAGTGTGACAACCTTGATACCCAATTAGCCCAGCATGTAAAATTCCACAAGACATAGCCAAATTAGATGACATTGTTTAAAAAGGTCAGCTGCATCTTACTAAGTCGGTCTACATCTATTGACAATATTTAGGAGAGTGAAGGAGTAGATTGGAATTTTTTATTTCCCCATGTGCAACCCCAAAAGGGTTATTCGTAGGTCAACTAGGTGAAGTTTTTCGGTCAACACTTTATCCCTTGTTTTGTGTTGTTCCCTAAGCACTTTTAATGTTGTCTAATCCATTATTTTTAGGTAAATCAAACAGACCAACAGAAAAAATATAACAGACCATAGAAAGAACATAAGGTTTGTTTGTTCAAATTTCTCCATAAGCCCTTCTACAAGAATAAAATAAGAAAAAGGTGAAATATGTTTCTCAATAAACAAAAAACAGTTTATGCATAAGTAAAAAGTCTAAACTTGGATAAGTTACATAAGAGTGCTTCTACAAGTTAGTTTATGCATAAGCTACTTGTACCGCATAAAAAACTTCATTAAATTTTTTTAATTTCTTTTCAAAGAAGTGTTTATGGAGAAACTTATTCAAACAAAGCCTACATCCTTTATGGTAGAAAGGAAAGCAAACATACCAATTAACTTCAATGCATTCAACACATGCATTTTCAAACTCGAATTGACTACTGATTCAAACACCAATTAATCTAAAAGAAATGAGATTAAGACTAGTTCAGAAAGAAAAAAAGAAATAAAAAAGCAAAGTTGCTACCTTAATTGCAGCGATGGTAACTTTTTCATATATAAATGTAGTAGGGCTACCAACATGTTCACTTGATTGCCTGGAAGGAGTTTCAACACACACAGTGCTAATGAGGTGATACACAATAGCAGAAACTTGTTCCCAGCAAGCAGTCACTATGTTAGGATAATTGTGGAATGCAGCTTTCAGTCCCTGTAGAAAGTTAATCTGAATACATCAATAAACTAGCATAGATACATGCACCAAATTATTATGTAAACATCAATAGAAATTAAAATGTCTATTTAACTTTCCATGATAAAATATCGAAGGCAAGATACGAATGATCTTCCAGTACCATTTATCTTTCAGAATCAAGCATATTCGAGTTAACACCAATACTTCCCTTAATCTTCATTTTGCACTAAAGATTTTATTACATAAGCCATATATAGGGAACTCTATCCGTAATGTAACGATTGCAAAAATTTCTCTAGAATCTTCCAATAGCACACTTGTAATAATTACAATATTGCATTGTAGCTTATCCAAATATTGTTCTCCTCAATCAAAAGTATTTGAACGTAAGCTTAGCTCAATGGTTATCCATCAAAAACAAGAAAGAGCAAAAGAATACAATGACGTAAACAATGCATAGTGCATCATAAACACAAAAATCCACTTCAGAATTTAAATGTTCATGGGTGGAAACTCGGGACCTAGATCAATAAGAAACAAAGTAGCTGTGAAGCCAAGTCTCATTGAAATTTGAGGCTCTAGCTCAAGGGATTTTGAAAGCTATAGTAGAGATGAAGGTTCCTCACAATTTTAAAATATGCATCTCCTATCAATCTTCTTTATGATAATAAATCTATCATTAATATTGTTCAAATTACAATCTAGTTCGGCAAGACAAAGCACAAAGATTGACTATCGCATTACAAAGAAGTTTATCAATGACCATATAGCAATAACATACATCCACTATAGTCTTAACTGACAAATATATCAATCAAGTGATACGTAAACATTTCTATGAACAATACTGTACAACAAAAAGAACTTGTTGGTTCTGAAATTCTTTGACATCAATACTAGGCTGGGGAGAGGAACAACTACTACACAAGTTCTTTGGCAATTTCCAAATATAGGTTGGATAAAGTGAACACAGATTGGGGCAGCTTGTGGGTGTCCAGGTAATGCCACTTGTGTTGGGCTGTTTAGATGTAATAGGGGTGAATATATCCGAAGTTTCTAATCTTCTTGGGAGTGCAGAAGTCTTTATAGGCTAAGATAATGGTGGCTTTTGGCCATTGAACGTTACATTGTTAGGTGGCTGGATATAGGAGGCTTTTTAGAAACTAATTCCTCTATGTTATGCAAGGCGTACTTGGATATTAAAGATGTTCTTTGGTAGCTTAGAGGAAGATGGAAAAAGTGCTTGGAGATATGTAATGAAATGGAGTTTAAGTATACTCAAAATTTAAAGGAGGGTAACCATTGTGCTGATAAATTAGCCTCTCTGGGTTTAGATAATAAGATTCACTATAAATGATTATCTCATCAAAAATTGTTCTTGATTTGTTTCATAATAGGTTTCAACTTCCTATGATAGGAAGTTTGCATTGTATTTTTCTACATGGGTTTGGTTCAGCCCCCTATGTTTTCTTATTCTTTTTTTCCTTCTTTCTAATAAATTTTTCATATGATGACATATGATTGGCATGTTTTGGGATGTCAGCAGAGTTGAAATGCCAATGAAAGGATCATCAAAAATTATATTCCAAAAGTCATATACACCATCATCCCCATTTGTAGGTGCAACTGAATAAACAAGTAACCAATCTACACCAAAAAGATTACCTGAAGGGCTTCAAGGCAAATGGTTGGGCAACTTGATTGCATCGAATATTCAAATAAGGTAGAAAGAACACCAGACTTCTTTTGAGTCTCAATATGACCTGAAGGAAAGCCAACAAATGCAAACATAAGGCCAAACCAACAAACAGTAGCCTGACAACCAAATATGCACAATTCAACCAGTAATGTCTAGTGCCAAAATATCAATCCACATAAATCAATCATGCCAATCAGTTAGTGACTGATTGTCCCAAACAGATTCGACTCCCTAAGATTCTACCAACTCTAGACTCTAAACCATACACTTGGCACAAAATAAAATATTATTTTTGTTAGACAATGATAACATCCTTTTTCGGGCCTTCTGATGACTAAGTAGGATTAATCATCTTTAGTCTAACTTAATTTGGCACACAATGAGAATTTACTTGTGAAAGTAAATGCAGGTCCGGCACTGTTAGTCAGGAATGCAATTCAAGTTTTAACTTAATCGAAATGGACAAGCAATCCCAAGGGAATTAGATTAAGATATATGATGATTGCTTTTGTTCTCACTAGTGAAGCAACTCAGACAAGAACTTATCAGACATAAGAAAAAAAGTTACAGGGGCAACTTACTAAGTATCTCCGACCAGGGCCTAATTAAAAGCTTATTCAACTAAAAGATAGCTTTAGGTCAGCAAGAAAATAATTAAGTAAATACAAATAATAATAACAATAAGTTTAATCTTACCATTGCATTATTTTTTTTCTTAGAGATTTTGTAATTAAATATTTGTTAGTACTATTGAGTGAATGTAGATAAAATAAAATCTGCGTTTAGAACCATGAACTTTGAAAAAATAGATGTTAAAGTTTTAGACTTTCATTAATTTTAAGTAATAACTTATACGTGTGCTTTTATTATCAATAGTAGCAGAAGTCACCTGAAGAAACCTCGTCACAGAGCATACTCCTTAATTGAGCAGAAGATGGCGAGGTAGCCAATGCTAACGTCAAGCAACCAATAGCAGCTGCCTGCCATCAAAATTCAATGTTATACTGTCATTGTTAGAGAAGGACAAACAAAACTTTAGACAATTAATCGGACAACTAACCAGCAGACCACTTCGTTCACTTTTCAACCAAAATCCTTCTTCAATCCTTGTCCTAATAGATGTAACAGCAATAGGCAACAAATTTGGCGGCATTCTTGAATATCTGTCAAAACAATGATTTCAGTAGACATACCTACTTTACATTCAGAAACAGAGAAGGAAATATAACACCTAATATGCATTAAAGAATCAAGAAGCATAAATGGTGTTAGTGCAATTTATGCAATTAAATATTTAGCCTACAGTTAAATTGATAAATATCATTATCTTTAATTAATTGTTTTATTCTATCTAGAAGAAACACAAATACTCTCACCTGTGTATCTCCATTCCTATTATACAAAAATAATACAATTTTAAAAGCACTTGAGAAAATAGGTGATTTTCTAAGAATGGCTTTGAAAGGATTTTGTGGAGAAATAGAAAGATTTGTTAGTGAGAGAACTATGTCCACTTATGAACAATTTAACATTTCCTTTGGTTACTTCTGAGCAAAGTAATTATACTAGATTACAATATTATTTTTATGTAAAGAACTTGTGTGGCTCCCAATTAGAAATTTAATCAAATATAATGAAAAAAATGTTTATTTCAACGAGAAAATAGTCTAACTAAAAAATAACACCAAAAGCAGCTATTAAAAAATGTATCCTCGTTATAAATAATTCCTTCCCACATTTTCTTAACTTTACACTACAACTTAGGACAAGAAGGACTGTGTTTTATACAAACTATATATTAATCTTAAATATCGTGTGGAAACCAACTCTAAACATGCACAAAAGGAAGCTGGGCCATCACTACCTTCAATTTTATATTATTTCAAACTGAACAATTATTATACTACACATATGAATACTCAAAACAGAACTAAACCTTAAAGAAATTTATGATAGCTAAATAAGCCACAGCTTATAGAAAACGGCCATCAATCTATGAGCAATTACGAATGTAATAATCTAGTAAAAAATGAAAGATTATGTTAAAATCAGAAATGAAAACATTAAATAAAAAAACTAGAAGAATATGAACTAGAGAGTATAAAGGAAGAAAAAAGAACAGAACTCAAGGAATAAGATTGATGCCCAACTTTGTAGCCTCCTCAAATTCACCCTTACAGCTTGTTTGATAGGAGACAGAAAGGAAATAAAGGCAATGAATTCGATTTGATGTGTTTTCTAGGAAAGAACTGGGAAGGGAGAATGAAGTAGTTAATGGGTCTCACAACTACTTTTCCACAATATTTCTCCCTTATTTCTACTAATCTCTCTATCTCTCATCTCATCTCTATTGAAACTGAAGAGAAATGCAATCCTTCCTAAGTGAAAATACAAAGTTCAGCGAACCTATCATCATTTGGTATCAGAGAGGGTCAATCTCGCTTTGTCACTGCCAGATGAGTTCACAAATGCCTGCCACAGGCCACCATCGTTCTCTCCATTGAGCACCTAGTTTTGTTAGTCTCATCAAGTGATGCAAAACCTATAGTCATCATCATCATCAGCAATCGAATGATAGACCTGAATATGTTTTCCGATACCAGATATGAAGCACCTCTCAAAGCAACAAATAAAACCATTGGTCACCTAGGTACCTTCCTCTAGACAAGCTGCTAGCACATCTTTGTGCGACTAACCTAGGTGCGTGCATGCACCAAAATGATGTCATGTTGCCTCTATTGCTCTTACCGGCCTCTCTTCTCCCCATTCCACCCTCCTTTCCGGCCTTTCCCACTGATTGGAGTTTGGATCCAAACACATTGAAAGATCCTCTTTTACTCATGTCGTCTCTGTATTTGATTTGTAATGTCATCTGTCCCTGACCACTCAATTTCTAGGAACTCTTCTCCTAGAGTTCCTCATTTTATTACTTTAATCAATGGGTCCAAAGTTGCTTCCCATGGAGTTGGTCAAGTCTCCTTTGCTTCCTCCATCACTCGAAATATTTTTCTTCTTGTCCTCACTTGTCCTTTAAACCTTATTTCTCTAACTCAATTAACTATGTGATTAAATTGTTCATTAATCTTTCATTCCAATTCTTCTGTTATATGTAGGAGCAAGGTACACGTCAATTGATTGGCAAGAGAAAAGAAGCTAAAGGACTCTATTGTCTTCAAACCAAATCTTTTATGTCCTGTTTTGCATCCTCTCCTCCAAAATTTTGCACCGCCACTTAAGGCATCTACACTTATCAGACACACATCAACTAGGGTTATAGTGTGAAACATGTCAACTAAGCAAACAAGTTCGATCCTCCTTTGCATGGAGACTTGTTGCAAGATGTAACTTTCCCTTTTGTATAATTCATTTTGAAAATTGGGGCCAAGCCAAGTCACCTTTTTTAGTTTTGAAATTGTTACATTTATTGCTTAATATTCTCATTGTACTAGGGTTTACTAAACGAAAAGATTGATCTGAAAAATTGTCTTTATTGGCCTTTTCTCAATGAAACACAAAAATCAGTTTAGCCAAGTTATCAGCAATTTTAGGAGTGATAATGCCAAAGGAACTTTTCATTTAGCTTCTCTACTCTTTTAAGCGCACATGGCATTTTACAATAATCCATATGTTCTCATACACCTTTGCAAAATGGTAAAGCAAAGAAAAAAGATAGACACTTTGTTGAGACAACTTGTACCTTATTCCTTGAAGCAAATGTGTCAATTCACCACTGAGGTGCCGTTCTTATAGCTTGCTTCCACATAAACAGGAGTTCCTCTTCCTCCCTCTGACAATAACATTTGCTTTCTATCCTATTTTCCAATGAACATGTTTCATGTGTCTCCCCATGCTTTTTAGTGTATATGTTTTGTTCATGACATCTTCCCTATATTAGACAAGTTATCTACAAGAGCTCTCAAATGTATTTTCCTAACATTCTCGTCTCCAAAAATAATATCACTATTATTGTCCTTCGTTTTTTGCTTTGTAAATTTAAAATCCTTAATGTTCCGTCAAGGATAACTGCATATTAATATTAATGTTTCCTTTAATAAACTCACGTGACAATTACTAAAGACCAAACATATATTTAACTACTTTACAGAGTTCAAACTAAATTCATGGAAATAGAATATTTGTACTAAGGCTGTAACTTTTTTCTCTTATTGTACTAAAAACGAAACATGTCAATACTTGTTTTACTGAACCGACTATTTACTCATAAAAATGTGTCACTATAATTATTAAAAGTTACCCATTTATAATTTAAAAAGTAATTAACGATAAAATATTTATTAATATAAACGATAACATAAACTCATACGATCGATTATGTTAATAAATATTTTATTATTGTTTACATATAAATGGTTCGACAAAGAGAAGATTTATGATTATTTTATATACTTCCATAGCAAATCTTCTTGTTTCATGAGAAAGTTTATCATCCACTTTTTGCTTCATTTTCGCACTTTCTTTGCTTGTCTCTGCAAATAGTAAATCATCAAATCCAAACTCACCGTAAAGCAAGACCAATTGTCAAAGGGTACAACTAGATATATGGTCTCAACTACTATGGTGACATTTCCCCGTGTAACCGAGATTACCACTATTAGACATTTCTTTGTCATGGCCACTATTTGCCATTGGCCTCTCTACCAGTTGGATATCAAGAATGTATTTCTTCACGAAGATCTAGAGAAGAAAATCTACATGAAATTACCTCCTATGTTTCTTGTGGGTTAGTGTATAAATTGTGCTGGTCCTCGTTTGGAAAATTCAAGTACAAACTTTTGGGCTAAAACATAGTTAAGTTGATCATTTGATTTATATACTTAATTGTATATGTTGATGATATAATCATCAAAGGTAATGACACCACTAAAATATGCAATCACTTTCAAACCAATGATCTTAAATACTTTCGAATTATTGACAAACTCAATCAAATGAAGGTATTTTAAATCTTCAAAAGATATGCCTTAGAAATCCTAGAAGAAAGAAGTAAAATTGACTGTAGATGTGCGGAAAATCCAATGGACAGAAACCGAAAATTAATAGTAGAAGAAATTGATTTTGTTCGAGTCGTGGAGATGACCATCAATTCAGTTTATATGTTAAAGCTAAAGCAGTACATACAAACTACTTGCTCAAGCTAAAGCAGGTGTTACAATTGTACAAGTTAACTTATGCATGCTTTCCTATCTATCTATATGGTAGGATTAATCATTGCTTTTCTAGATATTTGATAGAGGAACTCCTATATATGGATGTATGAGCTAAGAGATGAAATACACTCTTAAGCATTTTTTCCATACTTCTATCTCAAGTCCCCCTTTACAATTATCTAACAAGATCTTTTATGGCTCTGATCATGAAATTATAAGAGAACCAATAACCAAAACCAAAAAGAATATTGTTTGGATGTGGACTTTAAGCCTAACTCAACCCCACAAAATTGGCTTGTAAGGTGAGGTTTGCACATCACTTATATACTACAAAATTGTCTTATCTCTAGTCGATGTGGGACTTCCAACACACACCCCTCACGCTGAGGTATATACATCTCATGCATGGGACTAGAAATTAATTGGTGGTCCGTTAGCGGCCCGATAGCGGGTGGAAAAAAAATGTCCAAAAAATCTTGCTAGGATAGGCTTTCTTTTTTCCTTTGTTAAACGATAGCTCTGATATCATGTAATGCATAACACTTGTCAATCTTGTGACCTAACTTCTCACAATGACACTTGTGTGACAATCAGGCTGCTCTTCATATTAGATCTAATCTTGTCTTTCATGAGAGGACCAAACACATTGAAATTAACTGTCATTTCATTCGGGAAAAGATTATGTAGGGAGACATCAAAACTGAGTTTGTTAACTCAAGTGATCACTTAGCAAATATTTTTACTAAGTCTTTACAGAGGTCTAGAATTGATTATATTTGTAACAAGCTTGGCACATACACTTTGTATGCTCCAGCTTGAGAGGAGTGTTAGATATTGTTTGATATTGTTAAGATATTGTTAGATATTATTAATCACAATATCAAACAATATCCTCTATTTTCTATTTATTTTTAGTTACTCTTATTAGTTGTACCTCTATTATAAATACCCTATGTGTGGTTTATACACAAGGGAGATTAATCTTAAATCCTATTTTCTATATATTCAACAAATATTATACATATTTATAAGAGTAAAAGAAACAAAGGAAAAATGTACCATTTCAATTATAACTAAATTGAAAAATAGAATAAGCAAAGAAACATACGGTGTAGATGATATCAAAAGCTTGATAATCCTGAATAACAAAGCCAACAATTTAGTATGAGCTTCATGCTCTATTAGGTAAAGAAGACCTACATCATTGCAAAAGAGACAAAAACTGCAAAATTAAGCAAAATATGAAAATAAATAATGAAGAGACAAGAAAAAAATCAAAAGCACATAATATATGCCTTTAGGCCACAATCTATTCAGATACTAATGTTATAGATACCTCTATGAAGTTCAAGTAAAATCTTGCCGAGGGAGCTTGAGAGTGCCATAAAAGATCCAAATTTGTTAGACTCCTTATATTCAGCTACTTGTAGGAAAATCGAAGACAGGCCATCCATCATGGTTACTAGCGTGGTTGCAGATGCCATACGTGCCTGAGTAACACAAACAACCTTTTCTTAGCCAAGAAATCAAGAACACAATAAAACCACAACCCTTGTTCATGGGAGGTGAAGGGGATAGTTGAGTATTATGTAAAGGGTAAAACTAATTAGTTGCATGCATACGAAGGACATGCATATGGAAATTGAAAAAAGAACAAAACTGCATACTACATAAAACATGTCAAAAGAAAGTTTGTTAGAATAAAATTGAATGAATGCCAAAATACTGGAATAGCTACCATATGATGAATGGAGAAGGGAATTCTAGTATCATACTAGAATTCAAGCAAAAGATAGAGGTAAAATTCTCATCCAATATCAATGCTAGGATAGTTCAATCCAAATCCAACTTTCTTGGCACTCTTGTTGAAGTAGCCATACCATTCTAATTATTAGATATATGTTAGAGATATGATTAGATTACATTAATCAGGGATATATGATATGATTTGATAGGAAAAAATCTTAAGAAATATTTCCCTTTACTAGATATTGATTAGAGATGTCAAAATGGGCTTTAGGCCGTGAGCCACCCGGCTCACCAAGGGTTCGAACCAAATTGGGTTAGAAAAAATTTAGCTTTTTTAAATGTAGGTCAAATTGGATCGGCTCACTTAACCTGCAAATTAAACGAGTTCAAGCCAGGTTGAAGGTGGGTTGATCCGCAACCCCCCAACAACAACCTTTTATTAGCTTTATACCATTTTATATAAATTTCTTATTACAATTATTTACTACTTATAATTATGTAGGTCAACAATATGATAATGTTGTTCAATAATGTTTGCATAGTTTGAATGTTTAATTTGTTTGCTTATCAAATTATGCAGCTTGACACTAATTTTCATCTACAATCTCTATAATAATATTACGTAAAATAGGTGAATACTTTAATTATATTGCTATAAAATAATTAGCCGAGACAATCCACTCAAATGGTATTGTAATAAATATATAAAATAAATTGAAAGACTATCGTGAGCTTTTGTCTATCATTATATCTTTCGTTAATGAAATCCAAAATTAATTTGGCAAAGTAATCAAAATTTTATGAAGTGATAATGCCAAAGAATATTTTACCTCTCATTTCTATACACCATTAGGCTTACAGCATTTTACATCAGTCTACCTGCCTTCACACACCTTATCAAAACGACATAGTAGATGTATGAAATTGATCGCACTTTATTGGTTAGTGCAAATATAGGGTGATGTTATCCTAACTACTTGTTTTCTTATTAACAAACTACCAACTTCCTCACTTTACAATAAAGTTTCTTAATCCATTCTATTTCCAAAGAAACCCCTTGTATAATTATCCTCATGGTTTTGGTTGTGTATACTTTTAATGATATGTCTTCGAGTTTAGACCGATTCCCACATGTTACTCTCATAAAACCAAGAGATACTTTATGTTTGCTAGTATAACTTTTGTTTAAACAACTCCATTTTCCCTCCTATAAAAGGATACTTTTTTTCTCTAAGATATTCTGCCTATGTTAATAATTAAGTCTTTTGTTCCTCCTGCTCCTATCACCCTAAATTTCGTATGGAATCCACCCTATCCAAATGACTAGTCCACCTTTTACTATCGATCAATGCACGAACCAAATGGCTAGTCCTACTCAATCATCACCCAATACCACAGCACCCAATAATGATGACTCATGTTAGCCATTTTATCGAAAACATACTCCTTTAACTCATAATCCACATCCTATATACAATTCTCTCTCTCAATTTGTCTCCTTCCAATTGTTATCGATATCGGATAACACAATATCGGCGACCCAAAAAACCTTTATAAAGTTATAAAGGAAACTATAACATGTTATGGTGGAAATATTACGGTAAAAAACAATATAATACTACCACATAATTTTAATGCAAAAGAAATGATATAATGACTAAAGGTTAATAATACTTTACTGAAGGAGTAAGGTAAAAGAATAAGAGAGGTGGAAGTAAGAGGTAAAAGAATAAGAGGAGGGTTGTAGGTTTAAGTTAAATAATGTTATAATGGGTCTAGCCCAATTTTTAAGCTTATGCATTGAACATTCAAAAAACACAAAACATTGGGCAAAGGCAAAATAGAAGAGAGATTGAGTGTATGAGTTTAGGTTAATAATATTTTACTGCACCATTAAGGTAACAGAATAAGAGAGGTGACAATAAGAGGTAAAAGAATAAGAGAGGGGTTGTAGGTTTAGATTAAATAATGTTATAATGGGCCTGCCCAATTTTAAAGCTTATGCATTAAACACTCAGAAAACAAAACATTGAAAGATGCAATTAGGGTTTTTGCACTGCAATCTGTTCTCCCAGCCGCTTCTGCATTATCTCTTCCACTTGTAGTTGCTTATCTCTATCCATTCCACTATTTTCGCCATCACCATTTCACCACCGCCAATTGCCATGCAAAAAGTGGCTGCCATGGACCGCCACGGACCGCCACGGAAAACCTGCTTCGCCACCACCTTATTGTGGCGGCAGGTTGGGAAATCGCGACCGTTTTCTGCCATGGCACCGCCATAGCCAACATTTGATAACAGTGCTCTCCTTCCTATTTTTCTTTTATTTCCTCTGCATCCTCAATTACTATTCCTAAAAATGTGACAAAAGCACTTGACGATCCTAGATGGAGACAAGCCATGACTTCAAAAATGCAAGTTCTTGAAACCAATAGTATATGGAAGTTATTTTTTCTTCTATCAGGATAGTTGATTATCATTAGGTCTATAGCATAAAAGTTGGACCACTAGTGAAGTTGATTGTCTCAAAGCTTCAATAGATGGTCAAAGGATACACTCATGAATAGACTCAATTATGGTGATACTTCCTCTCCAGTAACATAAATGACTATGGTATGTCTTTTTCTTGCCATGGCAGTCATTCGTCATTAGTCACGTTATCAATTGGATATTAGAAATGTTTTTCTGTAAGTTGATCTAAAGAAAAAAGTCTACATAGAGCAACCCCTGGGTTTGTCGCTTTGGTGGAATCTAGTTTTGTTTGTAAATTATGTTGTTCTCTTTGTGGTCTCCCTTGAAAATTTTGATATAATAATTACACAAACCAGAATCTCTCCACTATAGGAGAACTTATGCAATCATCATCAAACCAAGGATCTTGAAAGTGCCATATTGTTTGGGCATTATAGTAACTTAACAAAAAGTTATTGTAATTTCTCAAAAGGAAATATGCTTTAGATATTCTAAAAGAGACAAGTACGATTGACTATAAACTAGTAGATAGTCGTATGAATCCAAATCAAAAAGTAATTGCAAATCAAGGTGAATTTTTCTCTGATCTAGAAAGATATAGAAAATTGGTTAGAAAACTTATTAATCTTACTATTCCTAGACTGCATTTGCCTTTCGCAGTTGGTGTGAGTCAATTCGTGCAGACTCCTTATATTGATCATTGGAATGTTGTCATTTATATAAACTTTGGTGAACCTAAGTGAAAATAAAGGGGGCAAAAGTGTAATAGTGCAGACTCCTCGTATTGATCATTGGAATGTTGTCATTTATATAAACTTTGGTGAACCTAAGTGAAATTAGAGGGGACAAGAGTGTAACTAGCAGCTAAGCTGGCAAAATGTTGAAGAGTGTCGTGAGAAAATAGGCAACAGAGAGGTGTATTTGTTAAGAGTGGACAATTGATTAAGTTGTGAGAGACTAGGCCTCATAGAAGCATAGAACTGCTTCATCTTTTTTCTTCAACACTTCAGACTTTCATCTCAATAGTAGTGTTTTCATTTTGCTTCTTGTCTTTGATTTTCAATCCTCATAAGTTGGTAATGAGCAAGGCACCCAATTTTATGTCCTAATTCCAAGTTCTAAATAAAATAACTACAACTAACAAGCCAGAATAACATCATATATCACATGTTTGCATCTAAAATATTATATCAAAATATGTGACCCTTAAAATTCAAATAGAAATTTAGAACAAGACATTTATACACAAGAATCAAGGCCATTGTCATTACCTTCAAACAAGGATCAAACAGCAAGCTTGTCATTAAAGTTGCATCATGCATCCTATGAAAATACAAATTAAAAAAAACAGTTACAAAACAATATCAAATGGAGAGAAAGATTAAAGTTTGATTGCATTCACAAAAAGGAGGAATCGTTTGGCCATACCTTGCTTGTAGTGTATCACTAGTTGGCAAAAGCAAGGACCATTGCATGGACAAAGATTTAGAATCAGCTTGACAAAGATCCTTCCCATCCCAACATATAAAAGAATAATAAGAAAAAGAACAATCAATCACCACAAAGTTAGCAAAGCTTATATGTCATAGATGATGGTAACCAAGCAAGTTAAACAGTAAAGACAAAAAATCATATATTTATATCTTCCTTTTGAGTTATTGGAGCAAGAAATGGTAGCAAAAACTCGAAGTTTGGAATAGGTTTTTTCTTCCTTCTGAAAATGTTTGAAAAATTAAGGAACTAGAAATTGGTTCTCTTGCATTTGAAAATGTAAAAGGAAATAATTACAGTGTGCTCTCGAGAATGATTCTAATTTTCTATATTAAATAATGGAAGTATTAAAGTGTCACTTTGTTATTTGGCATCTCAATTATGTTGGTACCCCAAATAACAACAATCATTTGCAGCACCCAAGTACCATAATAACAAATAAAACAATCATGCAAGTGAGAGGACTAGGCCAAAACCAACTAAGAAAACCTATAATGTTTAAGAGAAAATCTATGATTCTAGTTGCTTTAATGCTTTCAATTTTTAAAATGATTGGTTTCTAACAAAACATTTGAGGAAGTCACCAAAGGAGATCTCAAATCAAATACTTGAACTATGTAAGAACAAAAGAATTATTTTATTGATAACTATCACACAAGTTGCATTTTCATCCTCTCTATTTGTAATAATCAAAACCTTATAAATAAGGAAATTAAAATATACCAAAATGAATAGAAAGATTCCAAAGATATTTTTTCCTAATTACTATGGATATATTGAGAATATTTCTATCCTAAAATCTACTATTTAAAACAAAAAAAAAAATATTCCTAAAACCTTGGTTTTTATCCATGCCAAATAGAATTTTGTGATCAACATAGCCAACCTCACCTAGTGGGAAAAGGCTTGTTGACCCTCATGAGTCCAGAAAGCAATTTTGCTACATCTTCGTCTCTCATTTGAACTTGTTGATACCCAGATTTCAAGTCCAGCATCGAAGAAATATGAGCTCCTCCCAGCTCATCTAACAATTCGTCTATGATGGGTATAGGGAACTTGTCTGGTATGGTGAGCTTGTTTAAAGCCCGATAGTCCACACAAAACCTCCATCCTCCATCTTTTCTTTTTTTACTTAAATGATTGTGCTACTGTAAGAACTGTTATTGGGTCTAATGATCCCTCCAACCGTCATTTCTTGCACAAACTTTTCAATGTTTGTCTTTCGATAGTAAGGATACTGATAAAGCCTTATATTCGGAATGTTGGAGCTTCCTTTAAGATGAATGGCATGGTCACAGTCCCTTTTTGGAGGCAAGACAGTAGGCTTGGTGAATATATCTTCATAGGCTGCACTTACATCAGCCATGGTGGGGTTGATAGGGTCCTTTTCCTTAACATCAGACATCATAGTGGCTTGACAGGACAACATATATCCTTCTCTTTGTTAGTTAAGAGCCTTCACCATCGTCTTCCATGATGCTTGTGATTTGCATAGGGAAGGATCACCTTGCATACTCTTCTTCGCACCTTTGTCTCCCCAAGTCAGAATCAAATGTTTAAAGTTAGCTTTGACATTCCCCAAGCTAGCCAACCAACCCATCCTAACACCAAATTTGTCCCTCCTAACTCCATGATGACAAAAAAGTTGAACAATAGGAATTCCTTTTACTTCAACTTCCATGTGCTTGCATATTCCTTGATTCCTCACTTCGTCGCCTGTTCCTACCTCCACCTCATAGTCCTTCGTCTCATTCACTTTTAAGTTAAGTTGCTTAACTAATTCCTTTGAAATGAAATTAGCTGAAGCACCATATCTAGCAAAATTATCACCTCTTTGCCCTTAACCATGCCCACCACCTTGAAAGATCTATTAGAAGTTAAGCCTTCTTTGCTTTGTAGAGAAATTTGCAGTACCTTGTTGATGAGAGGCTCGCCCTTATCCTCCTCTTCTTCACTCCCTTCTGATTCTTCGCCTTGATCCTTAAATCAATTTGCAAACAAGATCCCGACCCCATATTTCTCCACATTTAAAACAAAGCCTTTACCTTGGATAGTAGGAACTACTTCTTTCTCTCAATTCCGCTTGGATAGTTTCCCCCCACTTAAGGACTTCTCCCCAAGGTTTATTTCCTGCATCTTGCTGCTCATTCCCTCCTTATTTCCTCCTCGCTCCCACTTAGTGAAACCTCGAGTATGCCTTCTCGTTGTCTTCTCCATCCATTTTTTTTTTCTGAATTCATCAGTCCCTCTTTGTGCAAAGCATTATCCATCTCTTCCAACAACGAAGCCCTACCCATCATCTCCTTGAGAGACCCCGTCGTGAATAATTTCAACTCAGCTTGAATCTCTTCCTTCAATCCATTGAGGAAAATGCCCTTCAGCATTATTCTATCCTCCTTGCTCAACAATGCGGACTCACGTTCAAACTTCTCCCTATATTTCATCACTGAACTGGTCTGCTGAAGACTCAATAAGGGCCAAAAGGATTTTGGACCAGCCCTGGTTGAAAGCGTCTAATCAACGCACTTTTAAACTCCTCCCATATGGTTTTTTGACTTTGTTGTCCACCATTGGTACCAATTTAATGCCTTATCTTCCAAGGCTATTACCATCGTATCCAGTTTTCATCATCATCCACAGATTGAGTTTGAAATATCGTTCAGCCCTAACGATCCAGTCATCTCCTCTAAATATTGGAATCTTAAGCTTCCGCCCTCCGAAATAACGGGAAGACTCACAACTACTAGTTCAGGTCGTGTAGCTAGCGTCATCTTCAGTCTCCACCTCGCCATCAACAGCATTGTACGGCTCCCTCCTCTTGTGTGAACGGCGCATGCGAGGTCATCCCTTTCAGGACCTACTACGAAAAATGATCAGATTCTTCAACTCAGCCACCTATTGCTAGAGCCCCTCCATACGTTGTTCCATTGTACTACGAGTTAGTACCATACACTCCCAAAACCAAGTGCTCTGATACCACTTGGTAAGAATGCCCGTATAATAACATAGAAATAATGTAATGGAAAATTATGACTTTCTATAATCAGTATTTTTGTAATGAAACAATGAAAAACATCTCCAAACTAAGAGAAATGAGTCCCTTTGCTCCGAAAAGTTCCCAGATCCTTTCCAACCTCCCCCTTCCAAAACAGTTCCCTTCCCTTCTTTAATCTCTCTCCTCTAACGAAAAGATTCCCACCCATTTTCCTCCAACCACGTCAACCATTCGGTTATTACCCAATCAAGGGCGTGTGCTTGTGGGCCCCCAAGTGATGGGTTTCCACTTCTTCCTCTCATAAACCTAGTGGATTTTCCTACTCTGCCCTTCCCATCCTTTTCCTTCATTTGTAACATACGTAAACATATATATATCTCTACACTTAACTGATCAAAGGTTTTCAAAATTATCCAACAAAACCATAGCAACAACAATGAGATAATGAAGAAGTTGAAGACAAAAAGGTAAAGTTGGGTTCTAATTTCTTCATAGAATACATCATAACCAACTTGTTACTCACTTATTCTAGACTTTTCACAATCTAAATTTCACGCAAGACTGGAATTTAAGTAACAAGACAGTTTTTCAAATTTACCTGTATGCAAGTTATGGCAGCTACTCTAACCCTAGAGTTCTGCACTCTGCCACTATCATTAGCTGATCCATCTCCATCACTAAACTCTGAATCTGAAGACATAACATTAATAGTGGAAGACTCGCTATCTGACATGTATTGGGAATGCCTAACACTACCGTGCTTCACATTCAAGCTGTCCCTTTTGCGCAAGTGTGGAGGCCTATATGTACCATGATCTGATTTTTTTAGGAGTTCCCTGCTTGCCTTGGGACTCATACTACTAAGCTCCTTCTCCTTGTAGCCAACAAGCAAACAAGTACCTGGTGTTCTACCTGAAAGGCCATAAACTAAGAACATCCGCAGAACAGCAACAAAAACTGACACCTAGATAAAACAAGTCACAATGATTAGGGATATAACATTTCTTTATTCCTTGTATTAAAATAAAAAAGTCTTAACTTACATGATCGGAAACTGCACATTTTGGATCAATGAGGATAAGATGTAGACAGCACAGAAAAGATTCATAAAACCTACAGAAAAGATGCATGTGACTTGCAGCAAAAATATAAAAATAATGACATATGGCCAAAGTATGAACAACGCATGAGTTTCATCATTGAATTCTAATAAGTTCCTCCAACATACAAGTTACCTGGACATAACACTATCTTCCACAACAGGGGATTTCAATGCCAAGACATCCATTGTTTTCCTGAACACCTGTTTCAAAAGAGACTAGTTCAAAAAAAAAAATTCTACAACTAATATAGTTTTACAAAAAGAAACACAGAATTAACATACACCTCAAGAATTGATCTCCAAATGTCAACAGGGAAGAATGATCCAGCCCTTGAGATTGCTTCACTGAGCATCTCAAAAGCCACTGTCTGTAATTCACTGGAACTTCTTTCTGTGGAAAATCTCATATTAATCCCAGTAGTTTTTTCTTTACAAGTTGAATGAGGCATCCAAAATGACACACCATGAGAGCAATCGATAACGTCAAGTAAAAATTTAACCAATATAATATCTTCAGATTGCAACCATCTTCGATGAGATATAATAATAAATCTGTAGAGCGAGCAGATTTTGAAGTGTCAATTAAAAGTATCATTTACTAAAGCAAAAAAGTTGAGAGTACTAGCAGCAAAAGCAGCAAAATAAAAAACATTTTAATAGTATAAATTCAAATGTTGGAGCAACACCATTTAGCCCTCTCAAGCAATAGAGGTCAACATATGTTATTGAATAAACAGTATTTTCTCATTCATATTTAAAAACATAAAATGACAAAACGCATTAAAATACATACACCAGAAACTTGGAAAATTGCAAACTACAGAAGCATATTCTTAGGATTTAAAATATATTATGAAATGCCACATTATCACTTTGAAAAAATCTTCAAGAAAATAAAATCCTACAATAAGTTCTAGAGACAAGCACAAAGCGTCTCCAAACCCTTAAGGTGTAGAGCTAATCCCCATTAAAAAGGATGGTACCCTGACCACCAGGTGGTCGTAGTAGGGGATTTGAACCCTATACTAAAAATCAAAGTATGGGCACTCAAGAGCTTAGGTTGTCAGCATACCCAGGCCATAACTAGCAACTAATAAATAATAATATACTATTAGGATAAATAAAAGAAATAAAGCACAATGACCACAATCCAAAACTTATCTAAACTAGAATGGAGAAAACAAAAATTACTCCTATAATTTTAAATAAAGGAGTACATAATTCAACATTACTGAAGAGAAAAAGAAAAGTCACATGTCTTATCTTTATCATATATAATAGAAAAGCAACAAGGTATCAGATAAAAAATAATAAAATACATAATCTCGAGATTTTCAAATAGGTAAGGCAAAAAGTAGAGAAGAGTCTGTATTGATCACAAAAACATGTTGTCTACCTTGCTTTTCAAGTAAAAGCATTACTACAGCCTAACAGTCCCAAAAGTGGACGTATGTAAAGTGCCTAGGCAAGATTACATCATGGATCAATTCTTTTTCAGAGAATGAGCAAACCTGACAGCCTGTAAGCACTCAATGGCAGGAATTATTGTAGTAGTACTGCAAATTCCACTTATATCGCCATTAGTAGCAACGTTTGTAAGCAAAAGATTCAGCACCTTCCCGAAACAATTAAAGACACTGGTATAAGAGTTGAAATTTAAATCGAACGAGACACATCGGCATATATCATGAATCTGCAATAAGAACACAGGCAACAAATTCACTTATAAGAATATGTCACCAGTGTACAAGTTTATACAAGGCCTAAGAAAACACTTACCAGGCGTGATGTCTGTGCATAAATACGAGTACAATCTTCTTCATCTGAAGAAATTGCAGCAACCAATTCCATCATAAATAAAAGGTCGGACAAAACCTTGAAGAACAGAAATTAAACAATAAATCAGGTGTACATTTATAACAAATGAGAAGAGAGTGCATAATTTAAAGCATGTTTGCAAGCCGAAAAAGCACTTCCATAATATGGAAAAACGAGAAAGCTAGAACTACTTTCCGTCATCCGTTTCCAAACATACTCTAAAACCTCGCAAGCATTTATGTAAAGGAGAAAACGAAGAAGATACCTCGTGAGAGGGAAGTTCAACCGCGGCGGACACCAGAGCGTTTGAGTGTGAGAAAATGAGATTGTCGAGCAATTGCACATTGGAATTGCGAGGAGGAATCGTTAGGGTTTCATCCCTCAGTGTCAAAAACGCAGTTCTCCATGACCTAACCAGCGACGTCGGTGCCGCTGCGCCAAATCCCGTTCCCGCCATGGAAGAAATGACGATCACGGAATAGCGTCTTCAAGTTTTTACTCACTCATCACTTCTGACTTAGGTGGAAATTGATTCAACGAATACCTGCGACTATTGTGAATAATAGACACGAATGGCAGTGCAAAGGGGAAAACTCAGTAATAGCAAAGTCTTGCCTGATTCCGATACTTGGCCTCTGGTTTGATCAAGATTTGTAATAGATATTTTTTATTTGTTAAATATTTATACAGAGGGAACGAATTCCTCTTTCTTTTACTATTTTAAAGTTATAATACAAAATTAAATAGGGCACTAATATTTTATAAAAAAATTTAAAAAAAAAAAAAAAATATATATATATATATATATATATATATTAAAAAGAAATAACAGCTAAAAACTTTACACAGATTAAGAAGATTAAGAAAGTTTGGCCGATAAAAAAAAAAGAAAGTAATTGTTCCTATTTTAAATATAACTAAATTATTAATGTTTAGAAAGTCTAATTTTATACACGTAATTTTTTTATTGCACCATAACCTCGATATAATATATAATAATCACATATTTAATTATTTTATTTTTATATAATAAACAAAATGACAAAATAAACTTAATATATAACCGTTAGTTTGGTTTTTCGGTCGTGAATATTTCTTTCTACACCCCATAATGTTTAAAGAAAAACGATTATTTAAATACTTCATTACTTATTGACCTCGCAGTAAACATGTTTTTTATTTTTTTTTATTAAAAATTGATTTTAGAAAAACATTGTGGCAAGTTAGAAAGTGAAAACTAAAAACAAAGAGGGAAGGAGAAGCAATTAGATGACAAAGAAAGGATTAGGAAGAATAGGTGAAGGTGTAGTTGTCAAAGGGGTTTTCTCTCTCACCATAGCTTAAAGAAAGGATTACGGAAAAGAGGTAAAGGTGTTCTCGACGTAGGTGTTGTCTGTCGCACATAACTGGAAGAAAGGGTTAGGGAGAAGACGTGAAGGTGTTGTTGACGACGGGGTTCTCTGTCGCGCATAGCTCGAAGAAATGGTTAGCAAAAAAAGGTGAAGCACCTCCATGTTCTTCAACCTCTGCTTGAAATGAAATACGCGACAGGGTGTGGTAGAAGACGAAATTTGAGAAGGCTTATTTTCCAAGTTTTTTCTTTGATGTTGAACCGTAATGGAAACCCACTTGGTTGAAGAAGTTCTTTTTTCATTATAGTTGCGTTAGGGTTTTCACTCCTTTTGCTGTGTTGGATCAATTCCGTTGGCAGGTTTGATATGTTAGTTTCAGATTAAAATGATTATTACTGAAATTTCCCCTGAATTTACCCTATTTGGAGTTTGTGTTGTTGTTAAAAGTGTATATGTTTCTTGGTAGTTGGTTGGGCTTGTATGGATACATTATGCCATTGAGTCCTAAGTATATTTGGTTTATATGTTGGTGTGTAAGAAGGTTTATTTTGTGGTCCAGGAAAGGTTAATTACAAATCCACGTGCTGAATATGTAAAGGAATAAATTGTTATTTTTGGTGTGTTAGGATACCCATAATTTTGGGGGCTTCAAAGTCATCTAATTGGTGGCTTAGGGTATGTTCAATATAGTGATAGTTTTTCAGTTGTTGTGATGAATTCTTAAGAGTTAACTTCATTTGTCATACCATGTGTCCATTCATGAATTTTTTATAGAGGGTTATGTCATGATTGCGGGCAAAGAAGGAGATTTACCTAACATTTTGGGAACAGAATTTTGACCTTGTTGTACATATTAAGGTAACATAAGTACTTCAACATGGAAATGATTGACATATCTATGAACCTTAGTTGAATTAAGTGTTGACATAAGTTCATATTTCTGTATGATTGTAATGCAATTAATATATTTGACTATCTTTGTGAAACTAAATAACATTTAATTCATTTTGATTGGATGACAAGTATAATGTTCATGTAATATAGTGTGCAGTTAATTAATTGATAATGTGATTGCGAAAGATGATTTGGTTGGTATTATCTTCTAAGCTAAGTTACATTAAATGATTTGTGATTTGTGTTTTGTGGTTGAGTGAAGTTGTTGAAAGTGAGAACGTGAAATGCAGATGGGGAATTGCAAAATGAATTCAGGTGTAAAATGAATTGTACTAGGTCAAAATATATAGTCAAAGAAGCCTTGATATGGAAAGACCAAAGTGCACACAAAATGCATGAAGTTATATTTCATCCTTTGACCAAAGACATTTAATGTAGTTGTAGGAAGTTTGAGTTTAGAGGTATTATTTGTCGACATTGATTGTTAGTCCTTCCATAGGAGGATGTGAAATATGTTTCACAAAAGTACATTCTAAATCGGTGGAGCAAACGCATATGCAGAAAACATACTTTGATATGAGTATCATACAATATTAAGAAAGACAAACCAAATGTTAGAAGCTATGAATTACTGTGTAAGAAGTTTTTTGACATTGCTGAGGTTGCATGTGAAAGTGGAACACAATTCATTTGTAAGCAATTGAACTCAATATCAAGAAATTCATCCATATCAAACTCCAATATAGGGGCTAACTGTTTAGAGCCTCATAATCAAGAAATTCATCCATATCAAACTCCAATATAGGGACTAATTGCTTAGAGCCTCACAACATTTCTTCCCCAAGTAATAATGTGGTTCAACATACGAACATACTAAGCCCAATTCATGTCAAAAGAAAGGGTCAACCATGAGCATCAAGGATACAATCAACCGTAAAAAAGGTTTGCAAAACAAAAAAGATATAAGGCTGTAATGAATAAAGCATGTCGGGATGGCACTGCACTTCGGGACGGAGAGCTTGGTACTTCAACTTCACGACCTAATTGTGCAGGCAACCATGATAGAGAGATCATAAACAACCTGGTTAGTTATGTTTTTATAAGTAGGTGTTTTTTTGTTTGAAATGGCAAGTAATTATTTTCCATTATACCATGGACAGGTTTGTGATGTGCAATGCATGAGCTTCTTATCCTTGTTAACATCAATAGAAAACACAACGTATTTCTAAAACTGAAGATATATTTAGGTAAAGTAAGCAACTTGCATTTTTTTATTGGACTTAGTATTTACCACTTCAACCTATGCTTACGGTAAGCTTTATTCTCTACAAGAAGTAGTTTGCAAAAAACAACTTTTGGATCATTTGCTATGATCAACATGGCATAACCAAACACCTTTTGTTATTAGATGTTGTGTTTGTGAATGACATGTTGAGTTACAAGCATAATGGAAGTATTTGAACTTCTGATGTAGGTGAACTTGACTGAATATCTTTTTGTGCAAAAACTAAGTGATGGGTCACCAGTTATTTGGTAAGAATGCATCAAATTCCACAAACAATGGTAAATCTTGTTAAGATATTATAATGTTCATATTTGATGATGTAAGTTTTTTAATGAACTGAATTTGAATGCCGAAGCAAACATAATATTTTATTTAGTAAGATTTATGTGGGATGACTACTTCCTTTATTTGTTTCACTTTGTGAAAAAAATTAACAAAGGCCAAACACTTTTCTTAGGAAGACTCCACCTAAAAGAGAAGGGAGATTTGGATGATACTCAGTGTGCACATAATGCAAATTCCTTTTGTATGGATTATTATTACTAATATTCACTTCACATAAATGGAATAAGTATGCTAACGTCATATTAAGTAACTGTAACGCAGTTTGACCATTATTATTTTAAAACTTTATGTGCTTAAAATAATGTGTACTTTAAGAGGAATTTATTTAAACGTCCTCAGCAATCAAATTGTATAAGTGGTGAGTTATGGTATTGTTGGTTTGAATTAATTTTTTTTGTCTAAAATAACTATGACATGGGTAACCACTTATTAATTAAGAACTCAATAAATAATGTGAACATGGTAATTTGCATGATAGAGAGAAAGTGAAACCAAAATATTAACATCAATAAAGGTCATTTCGTTGAACTCATTCGACCAAAAAAATGAATCACTTTATTAGGTTTGTCATTTTACTCATTCAACAAATAAAAAATGAATGTCGTAGGGTAAGAAAGTGCCCAGTAACTTGTTCACTCAACAATCTCTTTTCAAACTCATTAGAATACACCATGCATGTCCACTATTATCAACTTGGGTCATGAAGTAGATGTTTTCATTTTAATTTATAGGGGACGAAAATTATATTAAAGAAACTCAATCTATGAACATATAGATGAAGTTTACGTAACTAAACTCAGAAAATTACAAGAATTTGTTATCTAAACCTATGTACACTAACTAATATAATTACACAAATCCATGCATTTCACATATAAGATAAGTACTAATTTAGACATAAACAATGTACAATGTACATAAAGTACACATATGGATCAACTCCCATTAACTCACATATACTACTAAGTCCTAAGGTATGGATGAAATCTTTGAAGAACATTGTCCCTAGTAGGCTATGCATATTTTTTGGGTCAAGAAGCCATTGACATATGAACTATTGTTAAATTGTTGGAGTTCTTCCTAAAGCAAAAAAGATTAATTATTTAAATAAAGTTTTGTATAAAATAACCCGATGGAAATTGTATGTAAACACTTAAAAGGTTTGAGTGCTAACACAAGAGTATGGCGACATGTTTTTCCCATCAAATCTTTTAAGTCCATCCCACATTTGAAGATACTTTAACACTAGAATGCCACAATCATGCCTGAAATTAGGAAAGAGTCAATGTAATAAAACATAGACATTTATTTAACACGCCATTGGCTAAAATGAACTTTCTGTACTTACATATTTTGTTGACGAGGAAGATCGTCAATTACGAGTTAAAATGGTGGTTTTAGTTGCTTGTTGTCATTCATCAAAATCCAAAAATGGTAATCCTCATTCTGCATTTGCAAACATAGATAAGAAACAACTCAATTGTGCAATTTAACTAAGCATACATACTTCAAATTATGTAATAAAAGAGAAGAAACTTACAACATGATTATCTATTTGTTTTTTGCGACGACACTTGTGGGAAGAGAATCCAATACAATGAACTCCTTCCTTTGAAAGTTGATAGCATAACACCACCAATGTCCATCATGAACCACTGGGACAAACAACTAAACGGAAGAATCATTAATCAACATAGATTTGAAGTTGTTAAAGAAATTACTACATCCAACAAGAAAGGATATTCATAAATCTGTTGTTAATATTTCTTGAAGAGAAAGCAAACCACATGGAAGGTAATGTTGGTAGTCGTCCAAACACCACACACGTCTATTGATCTTTCTTTTGTTACAGTCAATGATGATCGCATTCTGCCACAAAATGTATATCAAATTTTTGAAACTAATATGAACACAAATATTAAACATATGCACTTACCATATACAAAGGACTGAATATAACTATTTACTCTCACAATCAGCCTTTTCTCTTTGTACACAAAGTTAACGGCTGCAAACAAAACAAACTACAAACACATAGAATGGTTATTATATTCCAATGCCTTTGAAATAAAGATAAAAGTTTGAATATTTCATGTGCCACAACTTACCATGTTATTGATCCAACCACGAGGACAAAATCCATGGCACTCATCATTGCTCAATAATTGGCTTCTGATTTTAGGGTAAAGAATTCTAAAAAGTAAAATTAAACAAGTAAGAATATTTCTTACTCAGTTTAGGCATAATTGTACAAAAAAAAAAATCAATTCCATACCTACTACACACACCAGTTGTGACATCCCTATAATATTTACCCATATTTATAACCATTGTATTATTTTGCCCTTCAATGGAAGGGATAATGGCCATGCAGGGACTAATTTGGTCGTCGTAATTGGAAGAATATCTATTTTGAAGGGTGTTCTCCTCACTTGGACTACAGTTGTCAACCTCTATGCACTCCTTGTCTTAATCTTTGTCAGACTTCTAAGGTTGGTAACAATCCTTCTACTGTGAAGGAGAAGAATCACCTTCCTGAGACTCTTGTTGCTGACAAGGAGTACCCAGACCTAAATCCAGAACATGTCCTTGACCACCACAAGGTTGAGGTTCAACAATATAAAGTAAATCACCAAGAAAGTTCTTTTGTTCAGCCTGTTCAAACAACTTCTATTGAGAAGGAGAACCTTGACCTTCATTAAAATCATTTCCTTCACCACCAGAAGGGTGAGGTTCATCAATTCCAAAGAATTCATTATACATATTTTTTATTTCAACCTTCATATCCATTATAAACCTTTCATGCTTTTGAAATTTCTCTTCAAGAGCCACTTCACCTTTAGAAGGATGTCCACATCCAATGTCATTGGCAGTGGCTTCATCCTCAATACGCAGTGCACTTTCAACAACTGGGTTCTTCTTGTCATCCTCACTTAGGGACCAATAAAAAACAACCTACAGAAAAATACCAAATATATTTAAGGCAGATATAAGCACACAATCAGAGTTAAAAATAATTAATTTCACACTGATGCACAATTATAACCTATAGTATACAAGAAAACAATTTAGATGAACTATTAAGAACCAAAATTTAATTTATATCTACACAAGTTCTGAAAATTTACCTGATTATCCTTCTTGCTCTTATTGCATGGTTCTGGAGAAGATTGTCCTTGCCTTTTACGAGCCATCTACACACCTCACAACAAAAGAAAAATGTGACCATGGAAAAATATTACACTACAATATTAAGTCTCACAATTGTAAATAATATTCAACTCAATTTAGCACTACATAACACATATCCAAAAAGGATCACAGATCACTATAACTTGCACAAAAACACCTATGGTTATCACCACATTAACAAGTTCTTACTGGTATAACACGATAGTTCCAAAAATTCAATGATCCCACATGCTTGCAAAAAATACACCACACGCCATCATTTATGTGCACATAATTCATGACATAAAAGCATAGAGTAGTAATGCTTTTATTCAGCAAAACCCAATTCCACAAGGTTTGGAAAAGACACACACCACATCGAAAATACTAAGGTACAATATTAACTCTAGTAAGGATCACTCAATGTGTCCAGAACATGCATTTCAATCCACCCAAATTCATAGGCAAACAAGAATCACATGTAGCGACACAACATGTTTTTCCATATCATACTCAGCCATAATATCAAGTCCATTAAGGATCACACACAGTCAACAACATCAATTTCAATATAACAAATTTGAAAAGGAATCCACCATCATCCAAACTATTCAGCCACAACATGCATTACCACATCATACTCAGCCACAACATGCTTTATAATTGCTTGCTTCATCCAATCAATGACTAAATAACACACATTACTCATTCAATTTCATGAACATGAAAAGCAACTTCAACTCCATCAAACTCGAAAAAAATTGAAAATGCAGTAAAGAACACAACCAACCAATTTGAAACCCAATAAAAACCTAACCAATAATATCACACAAACAAAATCACATAAACCAAAAATAATGAAACCCTAGAATGAACAATCAACATCTAAAAAAAAATCAAAGCTTTGGGTTTTTTAAATACTACAAAATACTGAAGGCAACAAACCATAAAAAATGGTCCATACCTCTCCAATCGTGCACAATCATCGTGCTTCTTCGAGCTCGATACTTAAAAAAAACTACCCCAAAGCTAAAGGATGACAACCACCTCGCGAAAATACCACTTCCGCCAAAGGACGACTAACTCAAACTTGTCATGAAGTCTGTTCGGAATGACCAAGATAAAAACCAGAGACAATGACGCCTGTTTCCAAAACACAAAAAATGGTACTTTTACCACACACTCGCAGAAATAAAAACAAAAACATTTCGGGAGGGGAGAGTACCTTACCGTAATGAAATAGTTGTTGCCTTTGTTTACATACTTTCACATTTCACACACAAGGGAGAACGGAGAAAATGCGAACATAACCAAAGCTTGAGCAATCTATTCAGAATGGGAGAAAATTAAGGGTGGCATAAGCCTGCATAAAATTAGTGAGCCCGTAGTGGCCCGACCCGCATAAGCCCGCAGCCCGCGCGGGCTAGCCCACAACCTGCATAAAATAAAATAAAATACTTGCACTTGTGTATATTAATTATTTTTTTATGGACTTTTGCATTAACGTTTCAAATTCTTGTATAACTGGAAAGACAAGTATTATGTATTTTTTTAATGTGCTAAAATTTAAAGAATACATTGTGTATGTCATAGTATGAATATGATGAAAATGTTGAATTATTAATTTATCATTCAATTCCCCAAAGTCTTTACTTAATTTTGTGAACTTCTTAAAATTTTCTAATTTTTAAACATTGAAAGTTTTATCATAAAAATTAAAAAAATTAAAAAAAAAAGTGTGCCAGCCTGCGGGCCCGCAGGCCAAGAAAAAAATTGTGCGAGGCGGGGCGGGCCAACCCGTGTTGTGCGGGCCTAAATGGGTCGGGGCAGCCCGCATTGCCACCTCTAGAGAAAATCGAACATCTACAACAGAGAGATACACTAAAATTATTCCAAAAACATAGAACCGCCTTTCTCCCGTTGCCTTTCCACTTTTTCCCTCCACAAATTGTGCCATAATGTTTTTTAAAAATAATTATTTTCTCTTTCTAACTTGCCACAATGTCTTTTTTAAAATTAATTTTTAATAAAAAATAATAATAACCACATTTGTTGCTAGGTCAGGGAGTAATGAAGGAGTCAAAAGATGGGAGTCAAATAATTGTTTTCCTTTTTAAAATCTCAAAAATCCAATGTTATATAATATGAAAGTGTGTGGAAGGTTTAGGATTTTGGACAGGTGTTGTTCGTTACCGTAAGTTGGTCTTGCAGAGGTGACAATGGTGTTTCTTTGTGGTGACTAAATTTGGGTAGTGGTTGGTAGGTGATTTGGATGTGTGGTGGTTGTCATTGTATGTGGGAAATGGTGTTCATTATTTTCTTTGGATTGTTCATTCTTTAAATCTTAAGGATTACACAATCCACAAGTAACTAATGTTAATTTTACATATCAAATTACACAATGTAGAAGGTGAATTGGGATTATGGACCTATTAAATGCTTGTTTCTTATGTATGGTTAAAAGGATCTACTTAAAGTTTATGTCATCTCAACAATCTCTTGAAACATGCGCCAAAGCTATTTTGCTTTACCAATACCTTTTTACTTTCTTTGTAAATTTTGGAAATGATCGTACAAATTTATGATTTACATAGTTTTTAACTAAAGGTTCTTTGCTCAACACTTGATAAGTCCAACAAGATATTAAGAGTGCATTTAATGCATGCATAAAGCTTATTTAACGCATCTTCTACATCAAAGATATTCAAATCAAGGAAGACATTATAGTGAGTTTGAAGCTAACTCAACATCTAAAAAAGAATTTGTGACGACTCTTTTTCTTTTGTGCCTATACAAAGTCATATTTCAAAAAGAAAAATAAGAATGTTTGAATAATAAAAGTGATAATTTCTTGTCAAAATATTTATGAGTCCTACATAGCTTATTAGAAGGACAAACTCTTTGTCCTAGGCTAGGAGGACTTGTTGTTAAACACTACTTGTGTTAAGCCAAAAGTAGCTTCTTGTTGAAAAAAATACTTATGTTAGGCAACAAACAACTTATTATTTGAAGAATGCTCATGTTAAGCTAATAGTGAATTGTGTTTCAAATAATACTTGTATTAAGCCATAAGTGATTTGTTGTTGAAACAATACACATATAAGTAAGCCAATAATGGGTGCAAGTGGGAATAATGCTCATTTGTACTTTGTAGTAGTAGTTTATCTTGTAATCTTGACTAGTTGGTTAAGAACTAGACGTAGTTTGTGCAATAAAAAATAGAAGTAATACTTTCATCCAAAAATAAAAACTAAGATCCTTGGTCATCATCTTCTTCATCATTAGGGGAGTCTTGGCAACCACGCCATCATCCCCAACATGATTCCCTCGGTTTATTAACTTACCTCGATAGATATCCTTCCTGACATCAAATTTGCCTTTATGAATCATGATGTTGTGAATGAAGAATGTTTGGCTAATAGAGATAAAATAAATAAAAAAATAATGGTGTAGCTGTGTAAAAAGATGTTCAAATGAAAATTACATTTTGTTCAATTAGGCTATATCGAACTTAAAGAGAGAGGGAGACCAAAGTTACAAACAATTATGCACGGTTACTAACTAGTGTAACCTCCGAAAATTACAAAATAAAAGAGAAAATAAAAAACAAAAAGCAAATAACATTAATAACCTCCTTTAAACTAAATGGAAAATTATAAAATACAAACAACAAACAAACAAAAGATGTATAACAATAACAAACGTTAACATAAAACATATAACATTAATAACCCCCCTTAAATTCAAGGTGAAGAATGAAGATGAACAAAATCTAGCACATTGTGTTTAGAACGAAGACACGCAAAAACGAGCAAAGGAGAGTATTTTGGTGAGAGAATCAACCCATTGATCAAGGCTGAGAATGTAGTGGACTATAAGTTGTCTGGACAACACTTGTTCACGAACAAAAAAGACATCAATCTCAATGTTCTTAGTCTTGGAATGAAAAACGGGATTATGGGCAATAACTATATCACTTTGGTTGTCATAGAGAATAACAGGAGTAAAAAATGGAATGTGAAGTTCTTTGAGAAGTGTCTAAATCCATAAAATTTATGTAGAGCTTTAAGGACCACCAGAAAATGAGGTTAGGGCCTAGAAAAATGGAAGCACTAGAGGTAGATTTTTTGTCATCAACATCAAAAGCCCAATTTACATCACACAGAGTAGTGTAAAACCCGAGAAATTTAAATAATTAAATAAATAATTGTTTAATAAATGCAGGTAGTAGGAGCCTTTAAGGCATTCAATGTGGATTGTTATGACGTGGAAAAGTATTAGCTCAAGTGGTTGAGAGTATTGGATTGTGTAAAAGAACTTGGGTTCAAGTCTTATGTATGTCAATTAGATGTAATTTACTTAATATGTGTATTATTTTAATGATATGATTGAATGTGATTAGTGATAATGTAATCCTAAAATCATAGGAATTATCATGAAACATGAATTGGTTGAATTAGTTGTGCATTGACTTTGTAATTGAGGGGTTGTGGGTTCAAGCCTTGTTGAGAACTAGATTAACATTCTTTTTGCCAAAATTTCTTTTGGCATGGAGATGAAAAAGCAGAGTAACCAGGCTTTTGGAAGAGTGGAAGCTGAGAATAAGGGGAGCTGTTTACGTATGGTTTATTAAGTATGATATACTATGTCATTTTGGGTTCGCAGATGAACCGCGTGGCGGCGACGAACTACCGCTGGGCGGCAATATGTGCATTGCACCAGTTTGTGATGTTTCGTGCAGGAGTCCTTGCGACTTCTAGAATTTGATTGGGTGTGTATTATGTTTTGGTGATTATGATGTAGTCTAAATGGAATTGGGTGCTTGATAACACTTAAATATCATGTGGCATGAGTGACCCTGAAATTATGAGAAAAGTTAAAATGAGGGAAATTAGGAAATTAATTCCACAGTCTAATTGTTAAATTGATCTTGTCATCCTGTTTCTGTATTTTATTTCTGGGATTGTGAATGAGTTCGACCAAGGTTGAGGTGATACGAGGTGACGGAGAAACAAGAGGTATCCGCATCAGGAAGCATATGGAAAATTTCCCCAGTTTATGATACACCACTTGGCGGCGCATGATCTGCCACCATGCGATAGCTGGGATTTTCCAGTTTGATAGTGGACAGCGCATAAAATTGTGTTTTAAGTGGTTGGTCCATTGGGGTAAGGTTTGAGGAATGAAAAGGAGGCTCTTAAATTTTTGGTGATTTAGAATAAGTAAATGGAAGGACATGGGAGTATCATTTGTTGGATATGTAGTTGGGTTTTGGTGTGGAAATGGTAAAATTAAAAGAGAGAAAGGGTATTTTGAATGGGGAGTGCAGATTCTGGAAACATAGTCTCCTTAAATAGGTGTTGCTGATATTTGGTAAACATGTTATATTGGGTTGGGTATCACTCATGTTGGTATAAATGTGTTTTAAGAATATTGAAGGGAAGGTTGGTATTGCTGCTTTGTATTAGAAAACTGTGGTTTGATAATGTGATATTGGATAGAGTAAAAATTTTAATAAAATGACTAAGTCATAGTGTAGTTATAGAGTAAGCGGTAAATTGCATCAATTAGAATGTTTGGATGGTGAAAACGAGTTGTAGGTCATCAAACCATGGGAATGTGGTTAGGAAATTCGGACCAAGTTCTGATATAGTAAGGTGCTAATTGACTTCATATGTAATTTGGGTCTAAGAACAAACCACTTTTGGGTGCCAAAAACCAGTAGAAATGCGCTACTGATATAGCGCCTGGCGGCATGGGTCGGTGCGCCAGGCGATAGAACCAATGTGAGAGGTCCCTATATCGCGTGGCATCTAGCGGCAGGGGGTGTTCCGCCAGGCGATCTGCACAAGTTTCGCCTGGTGGTGCTTAGGTTGTGCCAAGCGATAGTGCTGTAGGTTTTGACTTATGTGAGTTGTTTGGACGCAATGATGTGGACTTGGATCAGGAGATGTTGTGCCATGAGCGGGTAGGTTCATGGATGGTGGTGAACACGTGATGATATGAGTGAGGAGGTTTATATCCTGTTTCTCTCGTGTGGGGATACAAGCAAGTTAGGTTCGTATGTTCTATGCTCACACTTGAGAGATGTTGCGTGTGGGGAGGTACGTAGTTGGTAGATCACGTGTGTTGGACTATAGGCAAGCATGTCCGTAGAGCAAGATTACGAGCGGGGAGGTTCGTAGAGCAAGACTATGAGCGGGGAGGTTCGTAGAGGCAGGACCACGAGCGGGTAGGTTCGTGTGAGCATCATAAATCCTGAGTCTAAGGCTAACTATTTGTGTGATTTAAGGTTGAAAAGCCTTGGGGGTTAAGGTCTTGGCCAAGAACTAACTATAAGATGGGTGTATTGCTTTTATTCTGTTATATTATAAGTTATTTTTATGTAATAAGCTCACCCTTTCTGTTTGTGATTGGCGATGATCGTGTGATTCGTTACATGGGAGCATATGATGCTACAAGTGAGGCAGTTGATGCGTAGATGCGGAGAGAGGGCTAGCTTAGGGACTATGAGCTAGAGGATTTTTACTATGTTTTCATTTGTGTTATCGAAATTTGGAACTTGTAATAACTTTATGTTGTAGTTTCATTAAACTTTTGGCACATTGGTTATTATTTTAAATTTTCCCACGTTTGGGAATAATAAAATCATGACGATTGAATTTCAATTATTTATTTATTTATTTAATTAAGTAATTTCTAGTAGGGATGTTACAAGTAGTGTGGCTGAAAGGAGATGACGAAGTAGAAACACACAAATGAAGTCCATAGGAGATGGTTTCCCTTAAGATAACGAAGAATATGTTTGTCAGCAATCTAGCGACACTCCAAAGGATGAGAAAGAAACTGACAAACCTTGTTAATAGCATAATTGATATTTGGACGTGCGATAATAGCATATTGAACAGAGCCAACAACTAAGCAATATAATGTAGAATCGAAAAATGCAGGTGAGGTAATTTTGGAAAGTTTACAATAGGAGACCATAGGTCTTGAAACAGGGTGAGCATCAATCATTATTGTTTTGTGCAACAAGTCTTAGGTATATTTGCCTTGAGTGAGAACAATAGAAGAATGAAACAGATAATTGATCTCTATGCCCACTAGTAGTTATAAAATTATTTGTTCAAAAATATACATGAGATAATCGATTGCCATTTTGGGTAATCGATTACCACTGCAAAACTTTCTTTTCGAAAACCACTAGAATAATTGATTATCTTAAGTGATAATCGATTATCCTTGGCAGTTTTAGCTAAACTCTTCATTTCTAACTCAGCTTTCGAAAATCTCTTTAAATAGAACTCAGATTTCAACTTAAAAACGACCTTTTTAAGATTCAGAGTTATTGTGTTGTGATTGCAAAGTGGTGCTCTGTGAGATTCTTAAAAATAGCTTCGAAAAGCCTAGTGTGAGTGAACGATAACTTTTTTTAAGTAAGTTCTTAGAAGATTGAGTGTTGTGTTGTTGCTAGGAAAGCTGGTCATCCTTTGTGTGACTCAGAGGGAGTTTTTGTTCATCTCTTGTGGTTGTTCAAGAGAGGTGTTTTCTAATCCTTTACTCTTTTATAATGTATTTGTAATCTGGTTATTATAATGATTGAGTTAATCTCTTTGTTTAAGAGATTAACAATTGGACGTAGGGTCTTTTTTGATCCGAACTAGTATAAATATCAGTGTTTATGTTCTTCGCTTAACTCTTTATCTATCTGCACTTGCATTTAAAGTAACTATGACTTTAAGTTAATCAGTAAAACTTTGAGAAAATTTTTTAAACATGTTAAGTTTTATAAAAATCCAATTCACCCCTCTTGATTTTTGACCACTGACTAGTCATTCCGCTGCACGATAAGTAATCATGCATGATGTTGGAGTTAAGGGATTGATTGTGAAGATAAGTGTGAAGTTGACGAGAATGAGCTTTAGTTTGAGTATAAAAATACTCGTGAATATGGTCCCAAACTTAATAAGAGTGAATGACACCAATAACACGAGATAAGACACTCTTGGTGTAACATCTCGATAGGATATTACTTAAAAAAATAAATAAAATAACAATTTATATAAATAATACCTCATTTATTAATTATCCATTTCCAAAAACACGAGAAATTTCAAGACATTAAAGTTAAATAATCTCTATAAATAGTCTTATTACTCATAATTCACTTTTACAATTAAGAAAAATCCAAAGTAATGAAAATCATAATCAAATTACATGAAAATTAAATAAAAGTCTTTATAAACAAATCCCTTGTACTATGTTCCCACTCTCTGCTACTAAGCATCTTCTAGCCCACCTGAAACATCATTTGCTCCCGGATAACAAGTTACCCGATCATCGCCACACACAAACAGATAGGGTGAGCTATGCACATAGATATAAATAAATATGAATTACACCCACCCGATAAATCACAATTATTTAATCATTTATAATAAAAACCCATTTCCCCACTCATAACATTATGAGTTCATGCATGTACACTAAATCATGGGACTTATTGTGCTTCCACGACCCTCCTCGCTCGTGGTCCCACTTACGAGTTTATCCCGCTCGTAGTCCTACTTCACGAACACTTACGCCCGTCATTCGAACTCCTCACTCGGACCCGGACACGCATACCCGCCTTTCCTACTATGAACTCCCTCGCTCATAGCATTCTCAAGTTGAGCATAGATGAACTCCCTCGCTCACTTATCCCAACGAGAGTACATGTAACTTCTCTAAGGAATATTACTTAATTAAATAAATAAATAAAGAAAGGAAAATAAAATGTCACGATATCATTGTTCCCAAACCCGTGAAACTTTAAAATATTTAAACATCGTGCCAAAAATCCAAAAGAAATTAAATCAAAATCATTACAAGTTCCAATGTTCCAATGAAAGTCATGAAAATAGAATAAAATCCCTAGCTCTAATCCTAGCTAGCCCTCACTTCGTCGCCTGAGCATCCTCAGCATCACCTGTATCAACATCTGCTCCCGTGTAACGAATCACACGATCATCGCCATACACAAAACAGAAAGGGTGAGCTGAGAAAATAAAAATAACATATATATAATATGCAAGATAAATCATACACCCATCTTATTCAACTGACTCAGTTCTTGGCCAAGACCTTAACCCCAAGGCTTTTCAGCTTTCAAATCACAGAAATGTTTAGCCTTGGACTCGGGTATATGATGCTCACACGAATCTGCTCGCTCATGGTCCTACCTCTACGAACCTCCCCGCTCGTAGTCCTGCTCTACGGACCTACCCGCCCGTAGTCCAACACATGTGATCCATCAACCACGTACCTCCTCGCACGCAACATCTCTCAAGCATGAGCACAGAACATACGAACCTACCTCGCTCGTATCCCCACGGGAGAGTAACTAGATATGAACCTCCCTGCTCATATCATCACATGTTCACCACCATCCATGAACCTACCCGCTCATGGCATAGCATCTCCTGATCCAAGTATAGCATCATTATTTAACACGCAACACATAAACAAGTCAAAGTCTGTAGGATTTTCGCCCGGCGCAGCCCTAAGCGCCACCAGGCGAAACAAGTCTAGACCACCTAGTGGTACCTTCCCACCACCAAGCGCCAACGCGCTCCCAGACCCCTTATTTCACAGACGCTGCCTGGCAAAGCACACCCTGCCGCAAGGCGCCACGCGGTGCAGGGACCTCTGGCGCTAGTCCTATCGCCTGGCGCACACACCCGTGCCGACAGGCGCTACACCAGTGACCTACATACTGTCTGATTTTCTCACACATGTCTGAGTACATGGACTTATACCACTAAACAACACCAATATACTCATGTTCTCTTATTTTTCACCCTCGAATTAGTGTATTATTGTCACACTACACATGGTCCATTACCTATGATCCACTTCCTAAGTTACTCTAGTCATAACTTGTCCTTTAGCAAACATAATGTCACATTCTCCAAAGATTTGTTTTAACTTAACACCACTATTGCTCCATCCAGCATCTCCACTACATATAATTGGTATTTCTATACAATGTTACATAATCCAATATCGTCCATCAATGCATTTAAGTCACGAGTGATACCTAAAGCTAATAGGTCATGATCAACAATTATCCAATCACACATATGCAAAGACTATGCTTCCAGAACCTGAACTTTTAAAAAAATTTACTCTTCTCCTTTTCTTTCCTTCACATTCCTACCAACACGACATACCCTAGTCATACTTTCAACCCATCACCATTCACATACTTAATTACCACAATATATTACCCTTCCAATGTTACCTATTTAATTCTGAAACCACTCACTCGCCAAGGTTCCTCCTCATTTTTCACTACCTGAAATCGCAAACAGTACCTCGCCTCACCATCGCCTGGCGGCAAGCAAAGCGCCGCCAGGCGATGTGTCAGTACCCCACATAAACCAGACTTCTTCATACCTGTGACAGATTCAGCCCATTTTTCAGTATTCATCCCTACCACTTACAGTCACCAAGACGCGACAATACATATATAATGGACTAACTTTCTGCTCTTAATTCATTTCATAAAGGTATCTCTATCTTTACTCTCTTGAGTAAACCCAATTCAATTCATGCACGAGTATATCTCAAGCTTTGCCATACCCCCAATTTTAATCGATTTCAGACCAACAAAGTGTCCAATAGAAGCTACACACATCAATTTCAGAAACCATATTAATTTCTGTACGAACAACATTGAAATCACCAAAAAGAACGCGAATAGTGTCGCACCGCCTGGCAGAAATTCATCGTCGCCAGGCAGTTCAAGCCAAAATCAAGAACATAGCCAATGTCTGATGTGCCGCCGGGCAGTAGGGGATAAGCCGCCAGGCGGTTTCTGGGAAAAATACAAAAACTTCAATAAAATAATGCAGAACAAAGTGGAAATCATGCACTTATGATCATGCAATGCACATCATTGTACTTACGAATAAAAGCACGCAGAAACAACTCCTTTTACCTGGATTCCTTGCTAAACCTGAATTGGTATGCGTTTCCCATTGTAGTACTCGCTTTCTCCTTTAGTGACCTTCTCTCTCTCACTTACTACCCTAATTATGTGCAATTAACACTAAAACGAAAATTGCTATTCCCTTTAATCTGCCGCAGCTAGGGTTTTCATGGCTCTTCATTCCCATGCCAAAATAAAAATTAGCAGAAATAAATTTCTAGTTCCTTTCCCCAACAAGATTTGAACCCACAACCCATCAATTAAATCAATTATCAAGTTAAGTGCACAACCAATTCAACCAATTCATATTTGTGATAATTCCTATAATTTTAGGATTATATTATCACATCTCACATTCAAATATATATATATATATATATATATATATATATATATATATATATATATATATATATATATATATATATATATACAAAACGCATAAATTAATTAACATACAATTGGCATATATAGGACTTGAACCTAAGTCCTCTCATACAATTAAAGTACTCTCAACCACTTGAGCTAGTACTCCTCGACGTCATAGCATTCCGCATTAAATGCCTTAAAGACTTCTATTACCCGCATTTATTAAATAATTATTTAATTAACTATTCAATTTTCTCGGGTTTTACAGTACCTCTGGTGAACTATGTAAGACCTGTGGAATTTAATTAATTAAATAATTAATTAATTAATAAATGCGGGTGGGAAAATCATTATGACATTAAATTATGAAGAGTATGACGTGGAAAAGTACTAGCTCAAATGGTTGAGAGTACTTTGGTTGTGTGAGAGGACTTGGGTTTGAGTCCTATGTATGTCAGTTTTGTGTTATTATTCGTTATTATTTTAAATATATGATAATCATGATATGAAATAATATGATAATTCGATGATGATTGTTAGCATGAAAAATGAATTGGCATGATGGTTTGATATTGATTTGGCAATTGCATGGTTATGGGTTCAAGTCTGGGAGGACTAACATTAAAGTTTATTTTTGTTAGTTTTGGCTTTGGGCTTGAATATGAAGGGGTAGAGCAAACCCTAAGTGAGTGGGCCTCCAAAGGAGGCTGGAAAGGCAGTCGTAGGATTAATTGGACATTACATCCTATTCAATGCTATTTTCGTTTTGGGATTAATCAACTAGCTTTAGGCACCCTTTAAAAAGCAAAATTAGGTTAATAGCTAAGATTTGGCAAGCTGGAAAATATACCCAGAGAGAGAGCACGAAAATCTGAGAGTTTCCAGAAACGCCAGGTGGCGCATATCGTTTTTGCCATTTCTGGGTTCCTGAAGAGGAATCGCCTGGTGGTAAACTCCCAATCGCCAGGCGACGCGTGTTGGAAAGCCCAGTTTTCTGGGTTCTGGTTGAGTTGCCCGGTGGTGGTGAATACTCGCCAGGCGACGCGAGTCACATTAGTGCGATTTTTGTGTTTTCTGGGTTTTGGGAAACTAGTTGAATGATGTTTTGGTAATAACTAGAATAAGAAATCGTCTAAGAGATGGTAGAATTGAATGGAACAGTGGAAAGATACCCTTGTAGAGTTGGAAATCTGGATTCGCTTGTCCAAATAATAAATTAATAGATATTGATCCTAAAAAGGGGAGAACGAAGGTACTTGAATGAGAATTGTGTGGTAAGGGCTGGAAAGAGATTAAGACCAGAGGTGTATGAATAGCCTTGAGTTCGTAGATTCTGAGAGGTGGGGAGTTGCCAGAATTTCATGAACCGCCTGGCGGCACAGGGTCTGCCGCCAGGCGCTGCCACAAAACCGGGGATGTGTGTGTGACTGTGGAAAGTTGTGAGGTTTTTGAGATTTTTTCGGAAAAATCTGGGTTCCCACTACATGTTTGAGGATTATAGGTGAAAGTAGTTTTGTCATGGGGTGGCGGTATTAGTAAAGATAGGGATTGATAAATAAAATAAGTTGAGGATTCTAGGATGGAGTAGGAATCTGATAATTTTAAGGGTGGTATGACTAAATTAAAACATAAGGTTGTGATGTTGAGATGGGTTACACTTGAGTCTAAATAATAGCATAAAGGATTGGATAAATTAACTTCACCAATTGGAAATTTAAGGAATGCAGAGTAAATGAATAATAAGGTTGTGAAACCTGGTGGTAGTGCTGCCATGGGTGGGGTAATTGGGAATCCTGGTAGGACAGGATGAGTGCGAATGTTGGGACTACCTTTATGGTTATAACTAGGGGGTGAAATACAATTGCGATATTACTATGATTGGAGACATTATAGGTAGCAAAATTACCAATTAGCGAGACTTTGAAATAGGGGAAATGGAGTTTAGCCATTGCAACTGGTTCTTAAACCACAACAGAATGGTTATTTTGAAAATACTGTCATGGCGCCTGGCGGTAATGTGCAAACCACCATGCAATAGTGTTAAACAGTAGGGATTGCGAGTTGGTCACGCTTGACGGAGGGGAAAAGTCCCGCCTGGCGACAGCGACAAGAACAATATCTCCTGGAGCAGCGTTCGCATGGCGGTGGTTGCAGACTTTGTGAGTTTGAGGCGCTTGGCGCTTGGCGGTACGTATCCCCTGCCAGGCGGTCTGCAAGCGGATGGCGCCTAGCAGTACGTGTCCCCCGCTAGGCGATTTGGTTGCTGTAAGTCCTAGTTACTGGACTTTGTAGGGTGATCTACTAGGCTTTTGGTGATGCCTCAAAGGTAAGATTGCTCGGTTCCTTGAGTTGAGCTTGGAACGTATCCCTTGAGTTGAGCTCGGGATAGGAGTTAAGCACGTACATTCCTCGAGTTCAGCTCAAAATGGCATCGCTCGAGTTGAGCTCGGGATGGCGGATGAACACGAGGAACCCTTGAGTTGAGCTCGGGTTGGCGAGTGTTACCGGTGTGAGTGTGCTGGTTGTGGCCAGTACGGATGGGTCCAGATAAATTGTCCTTCTCAGTGAATCGTTGACGAGTTTGGTAGTTTTGGGACATTACAGACTATGTTCGTAATTGGGAACTCCACCTAGCATTGCGATGTGTGATCCATGGCATTGGTTCCCGCACGTGCTTTGTCGGTTGTGACCGATAGATTTGGCAGCAAATTATCTTGGGAAAATCACTAGAAGTGGTAGAACACGAATGGTCTGGTTGTGGCCAGACGTTAGAGAATTGAGAAAGAGATGGTATATTGGTTCTTTGCAGAAATCATAGCTATATGATTGGTTATTTAGTGATTGTTATGATGTATGTTGATTTCATAAGCTCACCCTATCTGCTTGTGTTTGGCGATGATCGTGTACACGGTACACGTGAGCAGAGGATGTTGATGCAGGTGGAGCTGGTGACGCTTAGCTACGGAGAGGGGATATCCGGGGTGTTTAATATTTGTATTTTCTACTTTTGGAAATGAAATGTAAACTCATTTGAGACGTTTATTTTGGATTATGACATTTTGGTAATTTTGAACTTTGGTTTCCATTACATACATTTATGAAAGTTTAAATTTTCCCGCATTTTGGGAAAATGAGGTATTATTAAATGCTCTGTTATTTATTTACTTCTTTATTTTATTTATAAATCCGTAATATCCTGACGGGATGTTACTTTTGGTATCAGAGCTTTGTTTTCAAAATGATTTTTGGGGTCTAAGGGGAGTGAGCTCGTCGTGTTACGAATTGTGTGATTGATTGATTGTGTTGATTTAATATTGATTTAATAGTTAGATGTGAAATTCTGAATTAAGCTGTGTAATTTAACCAGTTGTAAAAATGTGGTGTGCTTAGGCCATGGCTAACAGGAGGAAGAGGAACACTGTTGGAGCTGACGAGATCGCTCAGGCGATTCATCGCATGGTGGATGCGATGCAGCCTATTGTAGCTCAGCCTAGAGTCGCGGTGGCACCCGTTCGCCTAGTGACGATGGAGGATTTCATGAGGCATAAGCCCTCGAAGTTCTCTGGTAAATCCACCCCTGACGAGGCAGACACATGGCTTAGAGAGTGCGAGACAATCTGTAGGGTGATAGACTGCACGAATGCGCAAAAGTTGTCATTTGTCACTTTCCTCCTAGTGGTAGATGTAGAGTATTGGTGGGTGGGCATGCAGTAGTTGATGCAGACTCTTGGAGAAGTATTTTCCGGACTCGGCGAAACATGAGAGGGAAGCTGAATTCCTCACCTTCCAGTAGGGGAACCTGACTGTGCAGGCATACACAGACATGTTGACATGTTTGAGTATTTGGCTCGATTCTATTCACCTGCAGTCACTGAGGAGTGGAGGTGCAGGAAGTATGAGGGCGGACTGAAACATGAGTTGCGCCATTTATAGTACCACTCCACATCAGGGAGTTCCCAATCTTGGTGGAGCAGGCCAAGGTGGTGGAGCAGCTAGAGACGGGACCCAGCAGTGGGACTCGACCACAGAGGACCACGCCCGATCCTCGTCAGCAGAAGAAGCCATATACCAGACCACCACCTTCTTCCAGAAAACTACAGTGTTTCAACTATGGTGGTGAGCACTTGAGGAGGGATTGTCCAAAACCCTCTGGCAGCGTTGGTGGCAGTAGTAGCACTAGTAAGTGCTATGTGTGTGATCAGATAGGACACTATGCCAGACATTGTCCTAACAAGAAACCAGTTGGAGGTGCACCAGCCAATAAACCCGTGGGAGATAGGCCCAAAGCACCAGGGCGTGTATTTGCACTGACGACTACAGAGGCGACTCAGTCAGGTAACCTGGTATAGGATACTTGTTTGTTATTTGGTAATCGTGTGGTCGTGTTATATGATTCAGGATCTACCCATTCATTCGTATTTAATGAATGCGTGAGGAAGCTCAGACTTGTGATGCACGAGCTGGGGTGCGAGTTAATAGTCCCAACACTAGAGTCAGGCGAGGTATCCACTAGTTCTATTTGTGTGGGATGCCCTATGGAGGTAGCGGGTCACAGATTCAAGGTGAATCTTATTTGTTTACCCATGGAGGGTCTAGATGTTATTCTGGGAATGGACTGGTTGTCGAGCAACCATGTGGTGATTAATTGCGGACGACGTAGAGTGGTATTTCCTGAAACAGCAGGGTTGGAGTTTATCTCTTCTAAATAGGCTGTGAAGGAGATTGAAGATGGAGCTACATGTTTCATGATAGTGGCTAATGCAAAGAAGTTGAGTACTGCAGAGAGAATCAGCAGGATTACTATGGTGGAGGAGTATGCAGATGTTTTCCCGAATGAAATTCCGGAACTGCCACCGAGCCGGGATGTGGATTTCACTATTGATCTCATCCCTGGGGCCGGTCTAGTGTCCATGGCGCCCTATCGGATGGCACCAGCCGAGTTATCTGAGCTGAAGAAGTAGATTGAAGATCTGCTTGAGAAAAAAAATTATACGCCCGAGTGCATCGCCTTGGGGGGCGCCGGTGTTACTAGTGAAGAAGAAAGATGGCAGTTCCAGATTGTGTGTCAATTACCGGTAGTTAAATAAGATAAATATAAAGAATAAGTATCCACTGCCGAGGATTGACGACCTATTAGATCAACTGAGGGGAGCTGCAGTATTCTCGAAAATCGACTTGAGGTCTGGGTACCATCAGATCCTAGTTAGGCCGGAGGATATGCAGAAGACAGCTTTTCGGTCGCGCTATGGCCACTACGAGTATGTGGTGATGCCGTTTGGGGTGACTAATGCGCCGACCATATTCATGGACTATATGAATCATATTTTCTGGCCATATTTGAATCAGTTTGTTGTAGTTTTTGTTGATGATATACTGATCTATTTTGAGAGCAGAGAAGAACACGCAGAACATCTCAGAGTGGTTTTGGGGATTCTCAGAGAGCATCAGCTGTATGGGAAGCTGTCGAAATGTGAGTTCTGGCTGGAGGAGGTACAATTCCTGGGCCATGTGATTTCATCCTAAGGGATAACAGTGGATCCGGCCAAGATCAAGACAGTGGTGAAGTGGGAGAGGCCACAAACAATGACTGAGGTGCGGAGTTTTCTGGGTTTAGCCGGATATTACAGGCGCTTTGTGGAGGGCTTCTCCAAGATGGTGAGCTCATTGACACAGCTACAGGAAGGATCAGCCTTTCTCGTGGACCGATGGGTGTGAGACTTGCTTTGAGGATATGAAGAGGAGATTGACTACTGCACCAGTGTTGGCGATCCTTCACACGACTAAAATGTTTGAGGTATATTGTGAGGTTTGAGTGGGACTTTTGAGACTGAATTGTGAGAAGGCTAAGGAGACAATTGGCGTAGGGAGAAATCCTAATCATCAAAACTTTAAGCAAAGGAAAACCAGGTTAGGGGAGTTTTCACGTTAGTTTTTATGCATGAACATGGTTTGTATAGTCTTTGATATGAATTGTCTATATTACTTTCGTGTTGTTCATGTTTTTCTGGGTTTCTGGAAGTTTTCCAGAAACCGCCAGGCGGCGCATATTGTTTTTGCCATTTATGGGTTCCTGAAGAGGTATCGCCTGGTGGTAAACTCCCAACCGCCAGGTGACGCATGTTGGAAAGCCCAATTTTCTAGGTTCTGGTTGAGTTGCCCGGTGCTGATGAATACCCGCCAGGTGACGCGAGTCACATTGGTGCGATTTTTGTGTTTTCTAGGTTCTGGGGAAATTCTGATCGGAGGAAAAAAAATAAAGGAACTGGTTGAATGATGTTTTGGTAATAACTAGAATAAGAAATCGTCTAAGAGATGGTAGAATTGAATGGAACAGTGGAAAGATACCCTTGTAGAGTTGGAAATCTAGATTCGCTTGTCCAAAGGATAAATTAATAGATATTGATCCTAAAAAGGGGAGAACGAAGGTACTTGAATGAGAATTGTGTGGTAAGGGCTGGAAAGAGATTAGGACCAGGGGTGTATGAATAGCCTTGAGTTCGTAGATTCTGAGAGGTGGGGAGTTGCCAGAATTTCATGAACCGCCTGGCGGCACAGGGTTTGCCGCCAGGCGCTGCCACAGAACCGGGGATGTGTGTGTGACTGCAGAAAGTTGTGAGGTTTTTGAGATTTTTTCGGAAAAATCTGGGTTCCCACTACATCTTTGAGGATTATAGGTGAAAGTAGTTTTGTCATGGGGTGGCAGTATTAGTAAAGATAGGGATTGATAAATAAATAAGTTGAGGATTCTAGGATGGAGTAGGAATCTAATAATTTTAAGGGTGGTATGACTAAATTAAAACAGAAGGTTATGATGTTGAGATGGGTTACACTTGAGTCTAAATAATAGCATAAAGGATTGGATAAATTAACTTCACCGATTGGAAATTTAAGGAATGCAGAGTAAATGAATAATAAGGTTATGAAACTTGGTGGTAGTGCTGCCACAAGTGGGGTAATTGGGAATCCTGGTAGGACAGGATGAGTGCGACTGTTGGGACTACCTTTACGGTTATAACTAGGGAGTGAAATACAATTGCGATATTACTATGATTGGAGACATTATAGGTAGCAAAATTACCAATTAGCGAGACTCTGAAATAGGGGAAATGGAGTTTAGCCATTGTAACTGGTTCCTAAACCAAAACAGAATGGTTATTTTGAAAATATTGTCATGGCGCCTGGCGGTAATGTGCAGACCGCCAGGCAATAGTGTTAAACAGTAGGGATTACGAGTTGGTGGTGCTTGGTGGAGGGGAAAAGTCTCCCCAGGCGATAGCGACAAGAACAGTATCTTTTGGAGCAGCGTCCACCTGGCAGTGTGGTCAGTCCCGCCAGGCGGTGGTTGCAAACTTTGTGAGTTTGAGGCGCTTGGCGCTTGGCGGTACGTATCCCCCGCTAGGCGATTTGGCTCCTGTAAGTCCTAGTTACTGGACTTTGTAGGGTGATCTACTAGGCTTTTGGTGATGCCTCAAAGGTAAGATTGTTGGGTCCCATGAGTTGACCTGGGAACGTATCCCTTTAGTTGAGCTCGGGATAGGGGTTAAGCACGTACATTCCTCGAGTTGAGCTCGGAATGGCATCCCTCGAGTTGAGCTCGGGATGGCGGATGAACACGAGGAACCCTTGAGTTGAGCTCGGGTTGGCGAGTGTTGCCGGTGTGAGTGTGCTGGTTGTGTCTAGTACGGATGGGTCCAGATAGATTGTCCTCCTCAGTGAATCGCTGACGAGTTTGGTAGTCTTGGGACATTATGGACTATGTTCGTAATTAGAAACTCCACCTAGCATTGCGATGTATGATCTGTGGCATTGGTTCCCGCACGTGCTTTGTCGGTTGTGGCCGATAGGTTTGGCAGCAAATTATCTTGGGGAAATCACTAGAAGTGGTAGAACACGAATGGTCTGGTTGTGGCCAGACGTTAGAGAATTGAGAAAGAGATGGTATATCTGTTCTTTGCAAAAATCATAGCTATATGATTGGTTATTTAATGATTGTTATGATGTGTGTTGATTTCATAAGCTCACCCTATCTGCTTGTGTTTGGCGATGATCGTGTACGCGGTACACGTGAGTAGAGGATATTGATGCAGGTGGAGCTGGTGACACTTAGCTACGGAGAGGGGATATCCGGGGTGTTTTATATTATTTGTATTTTCTACTTTTGGAAGTGAAACTTAAACTCATTTGAGACGTTTATTTTGGATTATGACATTTTGGTAATTTTGAACTTTGGTTTCCATTATATACATTGATGAAAGTTTAAATTTTCCCGCGTTTTGGGAAAATGAGGTATTATTAAATGATCTGTTATTTATTTACTTCTTTATTTTATTTATAATTCGTAATATTCTTACGGGATGTTACAAACTAAACTGTTCACATTCCGCATGCGGTCCACCCATCACGAACTCCTCGTTCGCGACTCAAACCAAGCACATCCCAAAATCCTATGGACTTAGTCCTTCAAGCCCAAACACCACAAACACAAGCACATAACTCCTATAATTTAGGTAATAGCAAGTAAACCTGCTCAAACAGCACACACAAGCATAGAATTCTCAACATTCTCGCTTAAGCCAAGGGTCTTCGCCCAAGCTAGTCTATCGGCCTCGCTTAAGCTAAACCACCTCGACTGAGCGAGTGTGAAATAGTGGCTTCACCACATCATCTCGCTTAGGCGAGCTCTTCTCGCCTGAGCGAGACCCTCATTCGCTCAAACACACAACCCCTTGCCTAGACGAAGGTTCACTAAAACGAGTGACGATTTTTGTAACGACCTCGCCTAGGCGAGCCATCCTCGTTTAAGCGAGAGATCGTGTCGCTCAACACTAAAGTGGCCGCCTGAGCGAGCCATTCGAACCAAAACCATGAACGAGCTTTTGCAACTCTCGCTTAGGCGAGAGGGACTCTCTTGGGCGAGAATTGCAGAGTTTCGTCTCTGTCCACACACACAACTCGCCAAAAGCAGACCAAAATGCAACTCACACCATACCAAACGTAAAAAAATAGCAAGCAACCTCAGAACATGTTTTATATCCATTTACCTACCAAAACTCAAGATTTATTCGTCCACAACCCTTCAATACCAAAACCCTCATCCCTAAAACATATACAACATAAAAGGGGTTTTGCACCCAACAATAACCAAACCAATTCTCACTCTCATCACACATACACGAAATTCACAGCACTTAAAATTCAATTGAGAATAACAAAACACATAATCATATCACAAAGCATAATTTATATACACATAAGGACAACTTCCCCTAACTTGGAATTCTTGATTAAAATTTGGGAAGAAAAGAGTGCTTTGCCTTAAGCCTTCTCCCAATTTAACCTCTTGTGCACCCAAGACTCACCACTCCTTAATGATGGGTTAAAGAGCTGAAATGAAAATGGGCTTAATGATAGGTTTAATTTCTATTCCATGATAATTACTTAGTGGTTTTTGAGCCTCTTGGCTGCACCTTCTGCTAGGGTTTCCTATACCCTTTCACATTCAAGCCAAAGTTGATTCTAACTAAAAATAAATAAAGTTTAATTCATGTTTATCAAGGTTTAAACCCATGACCATTCCAATGTCAAATCCATACACAACTATTCAACCAACTCATGTTTTGGTGATAATTATCACAATCCTAAGATTATATTATCACTTAACAAGCTCAAATATATTATCAAAATAATAATAACTTAAATAACACACAAATGGCATACTTAGGACTTGAACCCAAGTCCTCTCATACAATCAAGTACTCTCAACCATTTAAGCTAGCACTTTTCCACATTACCCCAAATAACATTTAATGTCATTAAAGTTCACACCTCCCACATTTATTAATTAATTAATTATTTAATTAATTAATTTCCACGGATCTTACACTTGGTAAGAGTGTACTAAAACCATGCAAGTAAGATCTGATCTTGAACCTTCCATTCTTCATAAGCAGGATTGATTGTTCCTACTACAAGAAAAATCTTAAATAAGGAACAAATTTAGTAACAAAAATAATTTGTGAGTATAGTGACCAATTTAGATACTAATTTATAAACTAAAAATTATTGGTAACTAAACTCGTTTCAAAAAATTATAATTGGTTTCTAAATTAGTAACTAAAATAGTTTTTATTATGAATTGATCTCTAAATTAGTCACTAATATTAGTTACCTAGGTTTTGACTACCAAATGATTTGGTCACTGAATTAGTCACTAATTAATTATTTATAGACCAATCTAGAAACCATTTGCTTTGGTAACCAAAACCTAAATAGCTAATGTTGGTGACTAGTTTAGAGACCAATTCATAATAAAAATTATTTTAGTTACCAATTTAAAGACCAATTATAATTTTTTTGAAACTAGTTTAGTTATCGATAACTTTTAGTTTATAAATTAATATCTAAATTGGTCACTACAACTACTAATTATTTTTGGTCACTAAATTTGGTCATTATTTAAGTTTTTTTTTTTGTAATGTGCAGAATCATGATTTTGTTTAGAAAGAAACCGTGGAGGAATAATGGGACTAACAACAAATCAATGATGTTTGTGAGCATTGATGACAGGTTCAATCTATTGCTTTTAGTGGGGATAATTGGAATCATCTAATTTTTCAGAAACAACAGTTGAAAAAATGTGGGAGGGTGTTGGGAGGGAACTAGAATTGAGATTGGCCATGGTGGATCAACAACTAGCTCTTGACATCATAATAAAGATCAAATAAATTAGAAAACAGTTGTGTGACTGTGTTAAAAGATGCTTAACGATTGTATTAAAAGATGCTTAACATTAAGTGTTTGAAAATGAGAATTACATTCTATTTATTTATGCTAGTTAGAACTTAAAGAGAGAGACAAAAGTTACATACTGTTATGACAATTGGCTTTTTTGTATTTCTGGGTACTTTTGACCATCAATTTGTAAAATAGGGTTCGTTGAAATTTTTTTTTTTTGCGAAACAGGGTCAAGTCGTCATGGGGGAGGACGATATTAAAGGTGAAGTCATTCTTCCCTAAGCCAGTTTCATTTTTTTTTTTGAAAAAGCGATGTCGTTAGGGTGAAGGCCGATTTTATAATATCTGAGATTGAAGTCGTTAGACCCAAAGCCGATTTCACTTTTAGTTTTTTTTTTTTTAATGTTACGCAATGAAGTGACTGAAGAAAGGGAAACCATTCCTACGAGCACTTTATGATAGAGGATGAGCGCTCTGTGAGCTCATCAAGGTGCATCATGAACAACTTTATCAAGGACTTTTTTGTGTTTTGAGTTGATTCAATCAAATTTATGATAGAAGGGATATTGCTTGGCCCATGGAGACACGCCAAGACTCTGAACTTCTCAACCATTTCATTCCCAGACCCCTAAGAACTATCACCCAGCTTCTGCCGTGTTTTCATTGAGTTTCCTCGTGCTGGTTTATAAATTGTCATCACTATTGGTGTTGTTATGAAGGTTGTGAATAGAGCCATAAGCACTAAAATTGCAAACATTTCATCGTTTAAATTCTGAAAAAAAAAACTATTAGGTTAAAAAAAAAACTAAAAGTTAAACCATCCTCCAGCTTAACGATTTCAATCTAAGATATAAAGAAACTGGCCTCCACCTTGATGACATCATTTTTTCAAAAAAAAAATGAAATTGGGTGAGGGGAGGACGACTTCACCTTTAATGTCGTCGTCCCCATGACGACTTGACTCTGTTTCGCAAAAAGAATTCGAGGGATATTTTTTACAAATTCGAGTTACAATGGACTCCAATTACAAAAAAAGCCTATGACAGATACTAACTAGTGTAACCTCCAAAAATTACAAAATAAAGAAAAAGTAGAACACAAAAATACAATTGAATAGAAAATAATAAAATACAAACATTAAACAATAAGAAAAAAACATATGATATTAATACTGCCAGACAACCTGGTTGAAACCCTCCTCATGAAGGACAAGAACATATTGTTGAAACTTTTAAGAGCTCAACCTTAGCGCTCTCCTTACTAGTAATCTCTTTTCATGAGCCGAAGTCATGTTCGTAAGACTTTGCTATGTTTCTTTCACCTCAACCCTTATACTCTTCTCTTTCTTATTTGAGATCAAACGTCTAGCCTTCCAACCTATTAACAGCCAAATTTATTCTCTAATTCTACTTTGTTTTTATTATTATTATTATGGAGGAAAGAATAAAGGAAAATTAAAAGAGGAGGATCTCATTCGAAATAATAGAAATGAGAGAAAAAAACATTAACAAGTAAGCCAAAACTCCTCATTTAGGCTTCACCTTTAATGATAACAAAGTAGGTTTTTTAACTAATATCAAATGATAACGAAAAACGTGTTAAATCACAAGGTTGTCGTGTTCTCCAATAATTTTTATGGTATCACCTTAACCTACTCTCAGGAATATATAATTCTATCATTGTCATCATCATAATTGATAGTATTGTTATCTAATATATTTTCAATAAAAATAATAAAAATGTTTGTTATTTTACCTTAGCGCGTGAAAAATAATAATAAAATTGATAGGATAAGATGGTAGTCTCATCAATCCATTAATAAAAAAAATTAACGGATAGAGACTCAATTTAAAAAATTTGAATACTCAAATTAAACTTTTTAATAAAAACTAAATTTAAACTTAATTAAATATATATTTTATACAATTCTCTCCTTATTTTTAACATTTTAATAATTATTTATCTCGTGTTGTTATTTTTATTTTAGTAAATAATATACACATTTCTTTTTAAGTGTTTTTTTTTGGATTTAAATCGTTTTTTCTAATTTGAGTGTTTTTTTTTTAATTTAATAATTTTCTAAAACTAAATTAAAAATTTATAATAACAAAATTATATACGAAATAAATAAAAATTATTTATATTTACTTTTAATTTTATTATTTTTTATGATCATAAAAAAAATTGCCATCACGATTATTTGAAAACTTTTATAAATATAAAATAGTTTTAACAAAAAATTTTATATTTATATAAAAAGATAAAAGTGAATAGTAACAAAAATAATATCAAATGATAATAACAAATAAATATAGTATCTATATACCGGTGTCTATGAAGAAAAATACACATGCGTAACTCGTCTGCCGGTAAGAAAAATGTAAATATACTAAATGTATTTCTACCAATAATAAATTAATAAATAAATATATCCTTTTCATTCTATTTTTTATTCTCTGCAATCGGTTATCTGTGTTTTAGTTTTACTTTTCATTGAATAAACCTATATTCTTCTCTACTTTTCCAATTTCTCTTTATTTCCTTTTTTCCAAAGTAGAGCACAAAAGCTTCCTGAGAATATCTAAGTATGCAACGAACAGTGTCGTGAAAAGTAAAAAATTGGAAAATATTTGTGTAGCCGCCTCTCTGCCCGACATGAAGGAACCATAGCATCAAAATTTATGTCTCAACCAAATGCCGTGTGTTGACTGTGGATTAAGTCATCTCACCCAAATTCAAAACCAATAATGTTACTTACTTCTCTACCTTTTTAGTTACTTTCTCTTTTTTTCTTTTCCTTCGATGTTCTATCTGGTGATTTTGTTAAAAAAATATCTCAGTTTTCAAGGCCTCTCTTTAAACCAACATACAAACAGACACAATCAACCACAGACATAACTCCTGTTGTTTTCTCAGAGTGTTTTAGAACACTGGACGGTTCTGTCTCAAACCCAACCAGATTTGAAGATTTCAGACAGCAACATGCGGTTATTCCATGTTCTTGTCTTAGGGTTTGTGGCTTTGAATTGCGTTCAAGTTTTTGAATCCAATGCTCAACTCATACCACAAGATGAAGGTACGCTTCCACGCTTTTGTTCTCAACTTTGTTTTCTTAATTGGTCGGTTTGGTTGCTTTGGTTGCTTGAAGTGTAGTTATTTCAACCACTACAAGAACTCTTCTGAAACCTTTCATAATAAGGTTTTGATTAACCACCCTTCTAACCCTTCTCACTTTTGCATTCGATGAAAATACAAAGAAATTATGAAAAACACTTCATCTTCCGAATGAGGATTCTGATGATAAGAATTGAGTTTTCTGCATCATTGTCTTCTTTATGATTGAACACAAGGTGTTTGTGCTGCGGTTTCTTTCAGTAACTTCCTTCTTTAGAGAACTTTTAAAACACTGTTTTTCCAATCTGGGTACTTTTGATGATTGTCCATGGATTTTTCTCAGAGGTTTTATATCTTATATTATCAAATTCAATTCAATTTTGTTTACTGGGACTTTTGATGATCATTATTTCAATTTTTTTTTCATGTAATCATATCAAGTTTAGGTTTTTCTTGATCACTCAATCGTTTTTAGGAATGTTTTGGTGATACACCCTTTGCTTGGCACATCCCATGTGAGATGACACCCTTTTGAAAATGAAATAACAAGGGTGGAGGACCACTACTTTTGTTTATGATCATGAATTTGTTGTTTTTTTTAATATTTTGGATAAGACCAATGCTTATGATATAGTCAATAAACTCAAATCTTCAACACAATAAATTATGTTCAGAAGGTATTTTCTAATTATATATATGGAAGCTTGAAAACAATGTTTTTAGCCAAATAGTGTGACATTTTTGAAAACAACATTTTGCATTGACTTGTGCTTTCATAAATTTGAAAATATAACTGGGTTTGGCCATTGGGTCAGTACCAAATTGTGATTTTAAAAACTCTGACACTGTTTGTAGAAAGTGTTAATTAGAATTTATTGAATATAACAACTATGAAGTGGAGATAGTTCAACATTATTAATGGTGAAAACAGAGGAAAAATAATTGCTCTGCTTTCACATGCTGCATGTTGTTGCCCATACCTTCTTGTACTGATACTTTTGTTTCTGCTGCATTTCATCTTACACATCATTAGAAATTGGTTAAATAAAAGAATTGTTATTGTTTTAACATATTTTTAATTTTTATGAAAAATTAAAACACTTATCACACTTTGTACAATTTCTGAAATAAATTTTACCTTCAGGAACACTAAATAGAAAAAAAAGAACATCTAAAACAGAGGAAGTGTCTGTATATAAAAGGAATGTAGTTCATTAAAAAAATGAATTTTAGTTTTTACAAAAGTTCATTTTAAAAAAAAAACAAATTTTAAGTCAATACTTTGTTCTTTTTAATCTAACATTATTACTTGTTCAAGTAATTATAATTAATATATTTCTACTCATATAATTTATTATATATTAAAGGGTTTAGTAAATGTCTCGAGTTAGTGTCAACTTTTTATGTTAACAAATAATTAGAAATCATACTTGAAACTTAAGTATTGTAAAAGTTAATAAACTTAATATGTATAATAATTTGAATAAGAGAATATAATTATTTTACTTACTGTACAAAACTTATATTCTCTCTATATTAAATTTGTTATTATATAACTCATTAAAGGGCTTATTACAAAGAGTGTTTAAAAAAAATAAAAATCACGGAGGTCATATTACAAGTTAAAAAATAAGATTTTTAACAGTTGACATTTTAAAAGTCTGACACATAGTTTGTCTCTTTCCACATTTTCATATGTTTTCAGAAGCAATCATTTTTATTTTTATTATTTATACTTTAGTAAACTCCATTGTCTTGTTGATCAGTATAAAAATTCTAATATGAAACAAGTTTTGAAATAAATTGATAAGTGAAGTTCGAGTTTTAAAAAGCATATCAAACAGATATGATAAATAACTGGTCATATATAGGTCTAAATATTTTTTCAAAAATAACCAAAATTATCCAAATTCTATTTAATGTAATTTATTATTTATAAAAAAAATTAAGTATGAATAAAAAAACCAGAAACCTATATTCTTCAAGATTTAAGTAGAAGATGATGTTAAATGGGAATTTTTTTCCTTAGAAAAATTGTTATGAACAAGGATAGAAATAGTCAAAACTATATAAAATAATATTTTATAATTTAACTTTAGAATTTTAGATTTTTGCATGTAAGCTTGTGTAACAGTAGTTTTTGAATTAAGATTGATTTATTTCTTAACTACTTTTTTGACTATGCTGTTTCTGAAATACAATGGATATGGTAATATAGATTCCATGCTTTGTATGCATCATTTGGCATACATTTCATGATAAAGAAAACCAAAACCATGCATAGTTATGATTCTGATTTTGACATGGGAAAGAGCCATGCATATAGTCTTTGAATGAACATTGAATTTTTCTTATATTCTATTGTACACCATATTTGACTTGACTTTATTCAAAATCTAAGAAATAAAAAAAAAATGAAGTTTGTTAAATTGCTCTATTTGGTGATTTAAATTTTTTGATTGAATTTAAAGTGTTTCATTTAATGTCATGGATATTTATAGCCCTCAATATTTTTGACCAAATTTATATTTGAATCAGACATCTAACCAATTTTTAACCCATACGCAATTATTAAAAATTATAAAACATTTAAAAGTTTTGATAAATTAAAAGTTATGTGAAACTTTTTGACTTCAAGAGTTCAAGTTTTCCACGTTAGAGCGTTGAAATATTTCAGTATCTAGAATTTATAAAAAATGACTAGATTCAAGCTAAGAATTTAGAAATATGTTAAAGATTTCCTTAAAAACTATGTTCTGATTAACGTTGGATTTGTCATGAATAAGATACTTCATATTATTGTTCATGGTTGAATCAATTAGTAAACAATTTCCGTAGTTGACCATTGAGCTTTGAAAATAGCTTTGAAAATGGCTTTGAAGTGATGGACCAACTAAAAAAAATTGTACAAGTAAATTAGTTACAAAAAAAAAGTATAATCGAAATTAAATATCGATTTACCTTTTGCCCGACCTGATTAAATTCATATTTATATATTAATCTGGGATGAATAATTTTTAAAAAATATATTATTCTTAATCTTTTTATTTGTTTATTCTTTTATTTTTTTTAAACAGGACAAAATGCCTTATTGGTTTTGAAATAAGATTAATGAAGCCTAAAAATTTTCAGTCGGTTTAAAATAGTACCTGTTAAACCCATTATATATTTATTAATTAATCCAAGTGAGCTTTTACTTTCTATACTTCCATGATACTAAAGTAAAAAAAAAAATCTCTTTTTGCATTTCTTCATCCAAAAACTATTGGAAAAGTTTTTAAATTCGGTTTTTAAAAAGTAGATAAATAAATTAACAAAATCTATCACCAACATGCGTGAGATCAAAATAAATCTACCTATTTCTAATTCTGTACTTTAATACTGTTAAAATGAATGTAGTCAAATCTTTCACATGAGAGAAAAGCTTTAATCAATTAATAAGGTAAATTCGATTATAACATCCGGTTTTCTGGTAATTCTAATTAGAATTTTCACTAGATTTCTAAGATCGAGGATTACAAAATTCACCAATGTAAAACATATATTCTGGATGTACAAAAATTTGAAATACACTTCAAGATTTACAAAAAAATAAAATAATGCTACACACATTACTTTATCCTATCACCAATGAGAACAAGGAAATAATTCACCTGATTTGTAAAAATATTACAATTTTACCTATAGTCAAGATAAAACCCTTCAATCTTTTATCATCTTGAATAAAAATGTTTTCTGAAAAGATAAAATGTTCAAAACTCTCTCACACATGTTCTATTGATCATAGGATATCATTGTTATGAAATGGAGGAAGATGCAAGATTTAAAGAAAAATTAATAACATATCAATATTAAATATTAATCGATTAATATGTCTTAATCACATTTTTTTTTAAACTTACTAAATTAATCAATTATGTATGTAACTTGATCGATTAAAAGTTTTAGGAAGTACATTTATCTTTTAAATTTGATTAAGAGCGTGCCTAGATTAAGAGTAATCAATTATTATGTTATTAAAATTGATGAAGAAGGTTTTTCTTGGCTTTACGATGCTAAAACACACATTTAGACTATTATTGATCTATCTAAACAAACACATCTCATAACACTTGGACATCATAAAAATAACTAATTGAATCTTCTTCTTGACATAGTAACCGATACTGGTGTGTGTAATGATTATGCAATTTGTGAGGGTGAAAAAAAATTGCTGTTATTGTTTTGAAGGGTTTAATTCTTGGAATATGTAGATAAACTAATTGTTAGAAAAAATGGTTGTGGCTAATGCATTGCTTTGTGTGTGTCGCAGTGAGAGTACTGCAAGCAATATCGGATAAACTAGAAAACTTGAACTGGACAGTTACAGAGCGTTCCTGCACAGAGAATGAAGGGTTTAATGGCAAGATGAATATAGGAGATGACATAGTGAGGAATGTCACATGCAATTGCAACTTCGAAAATAGCACTGTTTGCCATGTTGATAACATGTACGTATTTTTCTAGCTACCTCCCCAGTGATATAGTGTACTTAATATTTAATGTTTGTTAGGTTTAATTAATAATTTAGTTTTTAAATTTAGATTTTTAATTCAGTTTGAATTTTATATTTTTTTTACTCAATAAGTCTTTATTTTAAAAAAAATCAATTGAATATTTATTTTTGTAAAATATATTAAGTCTTCTTTTATACTGAAGTTAATGGTCTTTGAAAGTTAATGGTCTTTTATACTGAAGTTAAATTTTAGGTCTATCACATATCAAAATCTAAATTTTTTATTTGGAAGTTGTCACTTGTCAAGATCAAAGAGATTTTAAGATAGATGATCACCATGACACTTCCAATCGGTCTTAATCTGGATTATATCGAAAAGACTATATTGAATATTTTTTACAAAAATAAAAACACAATTGAGTCATCGAAAACAAATATAAAGATTTAAACAAATGAAAATCTAAATTGTTAATTAAGCCTATTTATTCATCTAATTATTAACAGTTTATTTGAAAAACCATTGAATTCAATTCGGACAACGTCAAAGATAAAATGCAAGAGATGTTTGAATGATAAAGGTTGAGAAAGGCTCACTTCTTATACATTCTAATTAAGTTGTGCGTTTATAGAAATATACGATAAGTTCAAACAAATTCTGGCAAAAGTTTGCCTAATATGCACATTTTTTATGGTTTTATGTGCATAAATTCATTGAATGCTACTTCTTTGATTAATTGTGTGTTTCTTTATGGGATACTAATACCATTGTTTGGCCATGCTAGCTTTCTCAAGGGTCAAAATCTATCGGGAGTTTTTCCCAGTGAATTTGGAAATCTCACCCATCTGAAAGTGCTGTAAGTTTGTAAATACTATTTTGTTTATGTTTTGTGTGGTCACGAATGTTGTCACTCTCTGACAATGTTGATTATATCCTGGTAGTACAACATGTTGATTAACATGAAAATGAATTTTAGATGAATTTTTGTATTTCTTTATGTGAATGCCAATAATTATTGTTAGAATTTCTATGCCTTGTGCAGTGATCTTTCCCGCAACTATCTCAACGGCTCGCTTCCAAAAAGTTTTCCTCCCAACTCTTCACTGATCAATTTGTTAGTCTTCCACGCCCTTGATTTTGTGTTAATTGTTATTCATGACTCTCTCCTAAAAGTCTAAGCAGTTTATATCTAACAATTTCTTAACTCAAACGTTTTTTGATGTCTAAGGCTCACTTAATTTTGCATATTTGGCTTTCAATATTTTCTCTGTTTTCTTACTGAATGACCAATGTCCAATTGTTAATGTTGCTCAGGTCCCTTCTAGGAAACCGACTAAGTGGTCAAATTCCCACAGAAATTGGTGATATTGATGGTCTGGAGGAACTGTAAGTGCTGCAAAATTTGGATTTTTGACATTGAAAAGTGGTATTGGAAGTTGAATACTTGAATGATGATAATGGTATTCGTTTTTATAGGGTCTTAGAATGTAACCAACTTGAAGGACCACTTCCTCCTAGTCTTGGAAATTTGAGCAATTTGAAGAGACTGTAAGACTCTTTCATTCGAGCCATTTTCGTTTTATGTATATAATCAATTTTCGTCATTCACTTTTCTGTGTACCAACTGTTTGTTTTTATGTTGCTCAAGGGTTTTTTAATTAGTTTATACAAATTCTGCAGGCTTCTTTCTTCAAATAATTTTACAGGGACAATACCAGAAACATTTAGCGAACTTAAAAATCTGACTGATTTGTGAGTGGCAAAATGATACAGTAGTTCCTTTTCGTTTCTTTTTTTCATATCTCTGTTAAATCTTAAAATTATTCTTTGCATTTTCTGCAGTAGGATAGATGGAAGCAGTTTATCCGGACCAATACCCAGTTTCATTGGGAACTGGACCAAACTTGACAGACTGTGAGTACACATTCAGAACAATTCGTTACTATTTTCTTGTACAGTTGTAGGAAGACAAATTTGATATTCTATATCATGCTTAGCGTAAGATTTAAATGGTGCTCCATTAGTACAATTCAGTTAAAAGAAGGTAAGTAGTCAGAATCTCATGATATTCTCATCAAACTTGATATAAAGGTTTTAAAGAACAAAAAGTAAACTTTACTAAGAAATGGATGCATCATGAGATAGATACCCTTTGGTTCCTTGTTAATTTTCATTCCAGCGTGTATTTAATCTCTGTTAAACTTTTGCAATCAGTAACTTTTGTAATGAAAATCGTCTAATTAAACTTTATGTTTTTGTTAGGGATTTGCAGGGAACAAATATGGAAGGCCCAATTCCTTCCACTATATCTCAGTTGAAACTTTTGACTGAATTGTGAGTACTAGCTTCTTTCTGAATATTTCTGAATTGGGGCATTTTATCTCAGGATATTATTGTGCAATGATTCTGGATCATAATATCATTTTCCTTTTCATTGATGAACATTTCTGTATCAGGAGAATAACTGATTTGAAAGGACCAACTATGGATTTTCCTAATCTGGAGGAGTTGAAAAACTTGGAACGACTGTGAGTTCAAACATTTTCAACTACTTATGTTAAGAACTATAAGATTCATTTGGCCTTTTAACGAAGGTGTGCATTTCTGTGACTCAGGGCATTAAGAAATTGCTTAATCACGGGTCGTATTCCAGAGTACTTCAGTGAAATGGCAAGTTTAACTACTTTGTAAGTTCCATCAATGGTCAGCTCAAGTTTATTTTTGGCACCATCTTGAATAGTTAACTTGTGTTTGATATTATATTATTTTAAACAATAACAATACTCATAAATTTCTAAATTTCGGTGTCTTCTAAAATTTTCTATACAAACCATATCTTTTGTGCATTTCAAATTGCCTTCTAAAAATTCTCCATCCAAACACTATTTATATTTTCTCCTCGTTTCATTTCCACAACATCAAATCTTTGAAGAGACAACTGCGTTTTGTGCTGTTAAACTCTTGTTTATTTCTGGTGCCAATTTGTTTCAAAGGGTTACTGTCATTAGAAATTGTTCATGTATTACTTACATACAAGGATTGTTAAACGATTTCCCATTATTTTTTGTGAACTAATTCTCTCGGCTGTCTTTGTCACTAATTTTTATATCCCGTTTTTGGGTGGTTGTGGTAATGCTTTTCAAGTTTGTTTTTAACACTATTGAACTAATTCATTACTTTGAGGGAAAAATGATTGTCTATCCTCCGGGTGATTTGGAACAATGTTTTTGCATAACCATGGTGTGATTGGTACTAATCCTTTTGGTAGGAGTAATTTCTGGAGCATAATATCCATAATATTGTTATCCTGTGTGTATGTGTTTTCACATGGGAACGATTCTTAGGATTTGATATCAGGTATGTATGTGACTATCTTATTTTTCTTGCAGGGACCTAAGCTTCAACATGTTAACTGGTCCAGTCCCAGAATCAATACAAAATATGAAAAGCCTAGATTACTTGTAAGTGAAGATTTGATTTCCTTACCAGAAGATTACACAGAAAAATGTTATATATCTTATACTCAGACAGTACTTTAATACCTAGAAAATTGGTTGCTTTTTCTTTATTGATTTAATGCAGGTTTCTGACAAATAATTCTATGAGTGGAGAAATTCAGGACTGGATATTGAGCTTCAAAGAAAACATGTTAGCATATTTCTTTATCTTGGTTTCTCGAATTGCATAATGTAAAAGCTTTACTGAATTACACCCTATACTATATCAGAGATACAATGATAAAAAAATTACCATATGTCCACTTTCAGAGATTTATCTTACAACAATTTTACCAAGTCTTCTGCATCTAGCTGTCAGCAGGTGGATGTGTAAGGTTCTCTCTGTCTAGCAATATATAATTATTTCTTTCAGCTATGTCAATGCTAACCTTTTACTATTACTGAACAGGAACTTGGCTTCAAGCCATTCTTCTTCAGCGGAAACTACGGCTTCGTAAGTTTTTTTGTTTTTCTTTTTGTATTTTCTACTTGATTTATCACCATTCTATCATACCTGTTAAAACTAACTGTATTCATGTTGTAGAACTTTTTGTTTGAAGAGGAATCTTCCTTGTGCAGGAGAACCCCAGTGTGAGTGTTACTGAGAGTAAAACAAAAATGTTTGGCTTAGTACTGTTATTTTTCGAATTTGGTCCCATTTTTTTTTTTTTTTTTTGTTTTTGCAATATTAATTCATCTTTTAATTTATTATCCAATATTTAATAGAAATATAACTTAGAGTACAATAGAGTGCAGCATTAACATTTTTGTTAATTTTCAATGTCAAAATGTTGGATGAGCCAAAATTGCACAGTTAAAATAGTGTAAGATCAAATTGAAATGGGGACCAAATTCAAGAAATGACGTTAATAAGGGAGCTAAAAGTGCAAATTAAGCTAAAATGTTTCCAACACCACCATAATTCTGTGAAAAAAGCAGTTTGATGTTTCTGTTTGGAGTAACTTCTGAGATTTCCCCGTGTCTTTGCAGATAAGTCATTGTTCATAAACTGTGGAGGAAGTGAGGGGGAGTTTGAAGGCAATAACTATGTAGGTGACCTCCGCCTAGATGGCATTTCAACCTTTGATCTTAGAAATGATGGACAATGGGCCTATAGCAGCACAGGAGTATTTATGGGAAAAGTTGATGCAGATTATGTAGCACGAAATACATTTTCTTTGAATATTAGTGGTCCAGACTATTACCAAAACGCTCGCCTTTCTCCTCTGTCGCTTAACTACTATGGCCTTTGTTTGCCAAACGGAAACTATAAAGTGAAGCTCCATTTTGCTGAGATAATGTATACTGATGATCAAACTTTTAGAAGTTTAGGAAGGCGCATATTTGATGTTTCAGTTCAAGTGAGTGCTGAAGCAAAATATTTAGTTGCTTTGTTTTGGTTGTTTCTTACATCTTTTGTCATATATCCTATCTGGTATTTGAATAAAGTAGAAGTTCTGAAATGAAAGTAAACATTTTCGATGATGCATCTTCACAGGGTGTTAGATATTTGAAAGACTTTAACATTGTGGAAGAGGCTGGTGGAGTTGGAAAGGGCATCACTAGGGAGTATGATGTTGATGTTGATGATGGTACCTTGGAAATCCACTTATACTGGGCAGGGAAAGGAACTACTTCAATTCCTGATAGAGGTGTATATGGACCTCTGATATCTGCTATTGAGATGATACCAAGTGAGTTTTTTCTTTTCTTATTAGTAATTTTTCTTTCAAGTATCATGCCATGTTCTGTCCTGTAAGCATTTGTACTTTGTTGTAGACTTTGAGAATCCTTCAAAAGGGCTGTCTGGTGGAGTCATTGTTGGAATTGTTGCTGCATCATGTGGGCTTGTCATATTGATACTGGTTGTCCTTTGGAAGATGGGTCTTCTTTGTAGGAAAGATACAACGGATAAAGGTATGACTGCCAAAATATAAGTTCCCAGTTGCTGCTCTTGTAAATTGCCTTTTGTTAATAAAATAAGATGTACAGAAAATGTGGATTTAGGTTCATTATTGTTGCATTCGATTTTTCTCTTTCTGTGCTTCTCTTTTCATTTATCAATTCCTTCTTGCAGAACTTCTAGATATGAAAACGGGCTATTACAGCTTAAGACAAATTAAAGCAGCTACTAATAACTTTGACCCTGCAAATAAGATAGGTGAAGGAGGATTTGGGCCTGTATACAAGGTAACTATCATAATCATCTGATATAATCAGTATATATGATTTCAAAACATTGGGGGCATGGATGGGACTTATCCCACAACACTATTGTACATGGAAAAATGATACTGATGGCATGGTTGAATCACAGGGTGTGCTTCCAGATGGTGATGTGATTGCTGTTAAGCAGCTCTCCTCCAAATCAAAGCAGGGTAACAGAGAATTTGTCAATGAAATTGGCATGATATCTGCTTTGCAACATCCTAATCTGGTGAAGCTGTATGGCTGTTGCATTGAAGGAAACCAGTTGCTTTTGATATACGAATACATGGAGAACAACAGTCTTGCTCGTGCACTTTTCGGTAAATTCCTTACACGTATACCGTGAGTTTTGTATGCGTTTCTACTTCAGAATTTAATGTATTAATGAACAAAATCTTCTTTCCTTCCCCCCAAATTTCCGGTAGGTGGAGAAGAAGAGAAGCTGAACTTAGACTGGCCTACAAGAATGAAGATCTGTGTGGGGATAGCAAGGGGATTGGCTTATCTTCACGAGGAATCAAGGTTGAAAATAGTGCACAGGGACATTAAGGCAACCAATGTCTTACTTGATAGGGATCTGAATGCCAAGATCTCTGACTTTGGTTTAGCTAAGCTTGATGAAGAAGAAAATACTCATATCAGTACACGCATAGCTGGAACAATGTTAGTAGTACTGCGCCACATTCATGATTAAGATCATACGTAATTAGATTATGTTTTATTAGTAGCATTTCATTCTTACTTTTATTAACATAAGCAACTGGCTTGCACTTCTGTCCACAATTTTTTCTCCTGCATGAAGTTAGTATCAAACTTATATTTAATTGTTTTCTGAAATTACTGAGTATTGGTTACTGCTTGTCTTGACAGTGGTTACATGGCTCCAGAATATGCTATGAGGGGTTACTTAACTGATAAAGCAGATGTATATAGCTTTGGAGTTGTAGCTTTAGAGATTGTTAGTGGAAAAAGCAACACAAAATACAGACCAAAGGAAGAGTTTGTATACCTTCTAGATTGGGTAAGTTGAAAAACCAGAAGTAATGTGAGACCATTTGGATTCAATATTATTTGTTAAATTGAGATAAATTACTCTTTGTTCTTTTTCCTTTTTTCCTTTACAATTAACCTTATGCTATTTGCTACATAGGCTTATGTTCTCCAAGAGCAGGGAAACCTTCTGGAATTGGTGGATCCAAGTCTTGGTTTAAACTACTCTCAAGAGGAAGCCATGAGAATGCTGAGCTTGGCACTCTTGTGCACCAATCCTTCTCCCACTCTTAGACCAACCATGTCTTCTGTTGTGAAAATGCTTGAAGGAAAAATTCCAATCCAAGCTCCTATAATCAAGCGCAGTGAGAGCAACCAAGATTTAAGATTTAAAGCTTTTGAGTTGCTATCACAAGACAGCCAAACTCATGTTTCATCTGCATACTCTCAAGAAAGTATGAAGCAAGGAAACAAATCAGAAGATGGACCATGGCTTGACTCCTCCCTATATCTTCAAAGTGATGGCCATTCTTCAAGCAATAAACTAATCTAAGAACACACCATGGGAAAATTTGTTAAAAGCTTATAGAGGACTACTGCAATTAATTTTTAGTTCATTTTTGAAGTATATAAACTGAAAGTACAGAGTTATATATATATAGCATGTACAATCTGTTTCCTCTACCATTATTTATATATATATATATATATGTATATATGTATATATATATATAATTATTTTCTGTAAGTATAAGACATATAAGGGCTAACTTTCTTACAATAGTTCCATTCAACTTCTAGTTTTTGATATCTTATATATTATAATTTTTAATTTTTTAAACTGTTTCAATAAACTTTTATTTTTCAATAACTCGATATAAATAAAGAAGACCAATTAAAAAAAAATTCTTTTTTTTTTATAATTTTTTAATTATAAATAACATTTGATAGTAATTTGTTTTCTTTTTTTATGTTTTAAAACAGAGGACTGAGGACTACGATATTTTACTCTTGTTTTGCTAACTACTAGACTTGTGTTTGGAGATTAATAATAAACGTATATTAAAGTAAATAAATACGTGTATCACCTTTACTAATTGTCACACATGTTCATCAATATTAGTATGCAATTAGTATTGAATGAACCACTAAATATTTTAAATCTACAAAGCAACAAACAAAAATTCCTTTAAGATTAACGATAATTTTTCCAAATAAATATGTGACAATTGTTAAAGATCAAACACTTGTTTAATTATCTTAACCATTAATAAAATTTAAACATTAAACAAAGTTAAGGAAATCAAAGTTTTTGTGCTAAAGCAAGAATTTTTCTTTTATTGTACTCAAAACAAAATATGCTAATACTTTTTGTATTGAACCAATTATTTACCCAAAAATATTTATATTAAACAGCAAAATGTTTCTAGTTAAATTAATAGTTTCTTAAAACAACAGAAAAAAAAAATATTTTACAAATTAAGTACTTTTTTCAAAATGAAGGATATGATTTCATCGATTTCACATGTTATAAAATAATTAATTAGTCTATAAAATTCATGGTCATTTATGCCCACTAATCATAATTTTATCAAAAAATATATTAATTATCTTCTAAAAATTGTCAAATTATAATTCATTTTATTACTCACTGGATAATAATATGTAATAGACTCCATTTTCCAGCACCCCATACTTTCTTCCTCCACTCCTAGGCCTATAAAGAAGTGTAATGATATTTTGACAAGAAAAACTTAGAGAAATTTTTGACAAACTGACATGACTCCTGCTCACTTGTAGCCAAGATCACAACCATCAGGTTAATTCTTTCCTTAGCTTCCATACTTAATTGGCACTTAAAACAATTAAATGTTTACAATGCCTTTTTACACGACGACTTAGATGAAGAAGTTTACATGTATTTGTCTCCAGGTTTTAATAAACATGATGAAAACCTCTTGTTTGTCAACTTCACAAGTCTTTATATGATCTTAAACAAGTTAGTAGGTGTACTCTAAACTTTCAGAATTTTTATGTTCTCATGGATACAATTTGTTGATCATTCTTTATACCTTAAATTTAATGAATCCTGCATTACTGTCTTGCTCATTTATGTTGATGATGTTATCTTAGCAGGAGATGATAAAGATGAGATAAACGTCGTTAGTGATTTGCTCAATAGCACTTTTAGAATTAAAATTCTAGGAAACTTAACATGTTTTCTTGGTTTTGAGATTGCAAGGAACAAGGGCATTCATTTATGTCAGCGGAAATATACCCTAGACAATCTAAAAGAGGCTGGAATGCTTAGATCTGCTCCCATGTCAACACCTATGAATTTTTCCAAACATAAAATCACAAACACAGGAGAACCTCTTGCTGATCCTACTCCTTTTCGTAGGTTTCTTGGACATCTCATATACCTCACACACACTAGATCATATATCACATTTGTTGTTCATCACTTAAGTCAATTCATTGTAGCTCCTACCACCTTACACCATCAAGCATCCATGAGGATTCTGTGTTACTTGAAGCATCATCCAAGATAAGGGATGTTCTTTGATTCCACTAGCAACCTTCAATTGGAAGCCTTCTACAACTCTGATTGGGATGGATGCCCTACGACGAGGAGATCAGTAATTGGCTACATAATATACATTGGAAATTCTCTTATTTGCTAGAAATCCAAAAAGCAACAAATTGTATCTAGAAGTTCTTCCGAAGCAGAGTATCGCGCTATCGCTTCAACCACATGTGAAATTCAATGGCTCAATCACCTCATGCAAGACTTAAAGATTGATCAACCTCTATTCTTTACTACGACAATTTGTCAGCAATACAAATTGCTTCCAATCAAGTTTTTCATGAGAGGACATATCATATAGAGATAAATTGTCATTTGATAAGACAAAATAGGGATTTTTGTATTTCTGAGTGCTTTTGACCACTTAATTGTAAAATTGAGTTGTTTGATTATTTTTTTTTTGCGAAACAGGGTTAAGTTGTCATGGGGGAGGACGACATTAAAGGTGAAGTCGTCCTCCCCAAACCGGTTTCATTTAAAAAAAAAAAAAAGGCAATGTCGTCAAGTGAGAGTACAGTTTCTGCAAATTTGAGATTGGAGTCGTCATGATAAAGGCCGGTTTCACTTTTAATTTTTTTTCTTACCAATTGTATGTTTTTCGTGCTACAGTTTAATTCTAAATCGGTGCATTCTATTTTAAATTTAGGAACCCTAATTTGGGATAAATCCCCAATTTTGAAATTGCAAATCCCTAATAATTGCAATCAAACTTTCTACTTTTTGTTCTTGGTTCTGGTGCTTGCGGGTTATCCGATCATAAGGTAATGCTTCTTCTTCCCTGGGTTTGAGATGATGGAGTACACAACCAAGGCACGGTTTCGTCTTCACAATCAAGCTGTTAGTGCGAGGGGTGAACGACAGTGGTATGTGTTTTCACTGCTGTAGCAGCGACGATGGCTTCAGCCGTTATCGCACCTAACGACATCACTTCTTTAAAAAAAAATAAAACCGGTTTGGAAAAGGACAATTTCACCTTTAATGTCGTCCTCTCCTAGGACGACTTAATCATATTATACTAAGAAAAATTCAAACGACCCAATTTTACCAATTTTACAAATAAGCTGGGAAAAGGACCCCGAATAAAAAAAAACCGAAAAAATATCAAGCAATGCATCATTAAGCTCCTCCATATCGGCACTCAACACCAACATGCAGATATTCTGTCTAAAGCTCTCTCTCTTGCTCTCTTTCACAACCTTATGATCAAGCTTTAGCTTCTCAACATTTACGGCAAGCTTGAATGGGCTGTCAAAATAATCAATTAAATTCTCCATGGTAACAATCGCTCTACGCTTAACGGTCAAAACCAAGTCAAACGAATTATTGCAGAATAGTTTTTCTTGTTCCCTCTGCCTGTATATATTGATCATCTTGTTTTCTCTTTTGTAATCGAATTCTTACATACTCACAATATAATACTCGGTTTCTTTTCTTTTCTCTTTTGACTGTTCATGGTCCTCACGATTACTCGATTAATCAACCCTTGTGTAATGTCAAATAACATCTTTTCTCACAAAAATCAAGAAACACAAAGATCATAGATTAAGATCAATCTTTATTACTTGTACCAATATGGTCGACGAGATCAATTTATCAAGTTTTCCTCAAACTTCAATATCATCAAATGTTTCCCAGAGAAATTTCTTTTCTTTCATAAGACTAATCTTTATCACTTGCATATAATTTATGTATTTTGTTTTATCAGCTTAACTCTTTACAATTGTTTAATGATCATAATATCTCATTATAAACGTTAGTACTTTAAATCTATTACATATATTATCTTGAAAACGTTAAGCATTATGATTCTTTTAACACGACCAAACTATACGTATTAGATGATTTCAGTCTGACAAATAATTATTATATATATTTTCAATAATTTAAATATTACATAAATAATTATATGTAAATTTTTATACACTACTAAAACATCCACTTATTTTCTAATCATTTTTAAAATAAAAGTAATTACACGTATACATGACTAATCACATATAGTGAAAATATTCAACTATAGATACATACCCTTAATTAGTATTAGTGTTTAACAGTATACTATTATTTTAAGTAACAATTAAGTATATGAGATAAATCATTTTGTAAGTTTGTAAATATAAATTAATTAGAATGTGTCAAAAAAATTTATTTATAGGGATGTTTCATAAACTATTTATTTGTTCTAATAATTCATTATTTAATTATTTATTTATATAAGCAAAAATATTTTTTCCAATGTATTCTGTTTTTTAATTTTGTTTTATTATTTATTTCATACGTAATTAACTAAAGAGTATAAAGATAATAGAAATTAATATATATATATATATATATATATATATATATATATATAATTTGAAGTCAAATTTTATACATTTTCTTTCATTTTGAAAATTATGAAAGTTAAATACAGTATATCTATTAAATATAATATAATTAGTAAAATTTTCAACAAAGTTACATTATTTAATAAATTTATTTACTATTAAGAAAATATCAATTATATTTATTACTTAATTATAGTATTTAATAAGTATTTCAGTTAGTACTGTATATATAATTGTATTATTAATTATGTTATGTTTACAAAAGTAATATCAAATACTTTGTTCATGAATTTTTTTAACCTGATCGAAATATTTATTACGGAATAGACTAATTAACACCGACCAACATGATATATTCTATATTCAAAATGATATTATCATATTTTGAACGATTTAATTAAGAGACACAAGTCCGGTATGCTTGTGCCAACTATAATCTTGATATTTTCTATTCATTATTTCTGTAATTAATTAATCATAAAGTAATTAATATATCGCTCTTATTATATTTGCTAAATAATATTTAAAAAACTACTTATTGGAGTTAATTTTATTAGATAAAATAGTTATGTTATTCTAATTAGTATTTATAGTAAAGTTAAAAAATAGAATTTATTAAATATTTTTTAATTATTAAATGACATATTTAATAGAAAGATTTTAGTTTATATGTATATATATATATATATATATATATATATATATATATATATATATATATATATATATATATAGTTAATAGCTAACTCAATAAAGTGGAAAATACTTGTAAATTTTAACTTTTAACTTCAAGTTTTTCAATTTTGATTAACTTTCTTATAATGAGGAACTAGTAATGATACCAAAGTTAAAACTCTATTTTACTAGTAGTTGAAAATAAAATTAAATGATTTTCTCACAAACTATTAGTATATATCGTCATAAAATTCTCTTCCAAATATCTAAAATTTATTTCTTCGCTCGAAAAATTCATGCAGATAAAATAAGAACATTAAGATTCATTGTGATGCCTAAACACCAAATAATTCTACAAAATTATATAATATTACATAAACTTACCTCATCTATGTTTCCAAAGTTTTACTTCTGTGATTCTTAAAAAGTTAATGTTTCTTCAATACATTCACGACCAAAAATACTACTTCTCTTCCTTCGTATCATCTTTCTCGTGTTCTTTTTCATCATCATCATCATCACCCTCATCATCATCTTTGTCTTCATCATCATCCTTCTCTTCTTCTTCAATGGCTTTGGTAGCTTCCTTAAGGATAAGCTTCAAAAGTCTCTCATACATTTCAATCACAGATTCCAACATTTCAATGGCCTTTTTCCTGTCTTGTAACACAACATCCTTGACCTCCCCAAGGGCTGTCATTTGATTCAGAGTCTTAAGAATCTCTTCATCACACAACCCAGAAGCAGTGAAGGACCCACTACCCTCCCCATCGACACCATGTCCCTTTCCAACTCCAAACCCTCCACCATTTCCCTTGATCACAATCATGTCGCTAAGGGTTATCAATTCATCCCCAAAAACCATCACAACTTCTCCTTTCTCAACATCCCACATCCACACACTCCCATCTTCTGCAGCAGACACCACATTCCTCTCTTCGTTCACCAAAGCCAGCGACACAATCGACCCACTTTGGCTTTGCCCCCATTTTCCCACCTCACAAGCCTCCACCGACCCATTATAAACAAACCCATCACCACCACCGGCGTAAAACGTTGACCCCGATGAATCTAGGGCAACCCCAGAAACGGAACACGGCAATGCCACACTCTGCATAAGGACCCCATGGTTTCCCAGATTCCAAAACTTGCACGTTCGGTCTAATGAGCAAGAAACCAAAGTACCCGTCACGGACTTCAAAGCAGTGACGGAATCAGAATGTGCCTTCCACTTGTGCAAGATCAAGTCTTCCACATTCTCCTCAAAGGAACCCGAAACAACGATCTTGAAGCTAGGGAGAACAACAACTGTTCCATCTTCGCTACCTGAAACAAGGAGTGACCCATCGTCGCTCAGATGGAGACTGGAAACTGGACTTGAGTGAACAACGATTGATCTGATGACATCACCGGAAGAACCTGAGATAGATAGAACGCTGCCTGAGATTCCACCGCCGAAGAGAAATGCTCCGTCGGGTGTCGCAGTGAGAGGGGCAATGGGTTCTGGCACGGGGAAGTTACGAAACACAGAAGAACCGTGCCAGTTGTAGATGTTGATGGAGCCTGCACCCGTGTCTGATGACACGTGTGAGGCTGCCAACAATCTCCGGCCCACCGTGGTAAGGCCGCGGCACGGTGACCGGCTGCTGGAGAACCGTGTCACGGCGGTGCGGCTAACCGTCTCGTAGACCATGATTGGCCCGTCAGGGGAGCTAGTGAGGATGAGTTCATTGGAGGAAGAAGAAGACATGTTTTTTGTTTTTTTTAAGGAAGAAAATGAAGAAAGAAGAAGGTGTGTGAATACAATTTCATGAGGTTTAGTTTTATAATTTTTTTTTTTATATTTGTCTATAAAGTAAAATGTTCAACCTATATCATTATTGTCAATGTGTCATTCTAAATTTAAAAAAAAAAATCATTCTATAAAAAAAACATATGTTTGTATGGTTTTTTAGGTTTTCAGTGTTGTTTAAATGATAAATAACTTTTATGTACAAGTTGATAGATTTTTTAACAAGTTTGTACAGGTTGATAAATGTTTGTAACTTTCCATTATCATTTTGTTTTTATCATCTTAACTCTTTACAGTTTAGCAATATGATAATTTTCTATTGTCAAAATAACGTTTCAAAATTTCATTATATTTATTTTCATAAAAATGGTAAACGGCTTTTAATATAATAATAATTTACTCCATCTTTGAGGTAACAAACAATTATTACATATATATTTCAATAACTTTATTACACAATTAGTCGTGTATTTATTATTGTATTTATTAACATTCATTTATTTTTTAATTACTTATAAAATAAAAAATTAATTATGTTTTTGTCTCTCAAGTTTTGATGAATTTTGGAATTAGTCCCTACTTTATACCAATTTAGTTCTTTATTTTTAGAAATACGTAAATTTAGTCATTCTTACCAAATTTTGTTAAGTTTATTTGACATTTAAAACGTATTTTATTATTATATTTGGTTAACAAGCGAAAATGTGTCAGACACGGTAAACAATTCAAATACTATTATGAAATGCGCTTGAAACGTTAGATAAACTTAATAAAATTGGGTTAAAATAACTAAATTCACACATTTTTAAAGATAAAGAATTAAATTAGTCAATAGTTTTGAAGAGAGACTAATTCCAAATTCAAATTTCACTAAAACTTAAAAAAAAAAAACATATTTAACCCTAAATTAAAATTAATTACATATTTACACGTCACTAATTACATACATGGGATGAAGTGAGTGAAAATATCTAACTACTGCTATTCCAACTAGATTTATATACAGATTCTTGATATTAGTTTAAAATAACATAGTATATTATTTGGAGACTAACTTAGATAAATCATTATGTATAGTGAATATAAATCCATTTATCTATATATATATATATATATATATATATATATATATATATATATAAACAGGAGATAAATTTTATAACCATTATTCTTTTGTTTGCAAATTATGAAAACAATTAAATATATTATTTTTATTAAATATAACATAATTAATTGAGATTTCAATTTAGAGTTATCTTTTATATAATAAAATATTTAATGCTAAGAAAAGTCTGTTGTATTTATTATTAATTATAGTATTTAATAAATATATCAGTTAATACTAAATATAACTATAATATTAATTATGTTATATGTAATAAATGTAATATATTTATCAAATACTATATTTTTTTGACCTGTTCTAATTATTTATATGAAGAAAAAAAAACTTAATATGGAGGAACATAATATATTCCATTTCCAAAATGTGATATTAAGAATTTTGACAATTTAATTATGAGACACGACTCTCACTATTATTTTCTTCATTATTTATATAATTAATTGAGGATAAAGTATTTAATAAATATATTAATTTTTTAAATTTGTTAAATAGTATTTTAACGACTATATATATCAGAATAAAATGACATATTTATTTATGAGATAAAATAGTTTTATTAAATACAGGACGTATGATTCTTAACACTTAAATCCCCACTTGGGAAGCACATGAATAAAAATATATGAAACTCATCCTTCTTCTTCTTCTAAACATTATTCTTCTTATTTCAAGTCTTCTTCTTTAAAGCATAGAAAGGAAGTGGACCATGGCAAGTCCATGTACACAAATTTTATCCAAATCTTATAAGTAATAATCAGTTTTCAAAATTATTTTACACAAATAAAGTTCAAGGTTTTTATTAATTAATAATTACAAATAATTGCAAAAAATTTACCCAAGTGATCAATAACATGTGTTTTACAAATGAAATAAATTTTTATACAACTTTTATTTGAATTATATATATATATATATATATATATATATATATATATATATATATTTATAAATTATAAATAATATATATAT